>Ga0075365_10000268_pt1 | contig 17934 bp, 20 predicted proteins | sample EndMetdeltDD1765_FD_71387 | JGI IMG/M metagenome (GOLD analysis project Ga0075365, IMG submission 71387) | Populus endosphere microbial communities from Tennessee, USA - Endosphere MetaG P. deltoides DD176-5 | ecosystem: Host-associated > Plants > Roots > Endosphere | place: USA: Tennessee... | reverse complement strand
ACCCTGCGCACGGCGGGGCTGTCGGGAGCCAAGGCCCGAGCGCTGCTCGACCTCGCCGACCGGGTGGCGCGCGGCGACGTCACCCTGGCGACCATCGGTCGACGTCACGACGACGCCGTGATCGCCGAGCTGACCCGGGTCTGGGGGATCGGGCGGTGGACGGCCGAGATGTTCCTGCTCTTCCAGCTCGGACGGCTCGACGTGTGGCCGACGGGCGATCTCGGGGTGCGCACCGGCTACGGACGGGCGTGGGGGCTCCCCGAGGCCCCGCCGCCGGCCGAGCTCGAGGTCCTGGGCGAGCGGTTCCGGCCCTGGCGCTCGATCGTGGCGTGGTACTGCTGGCGGGCCGTCGACGTGGTGACCCCCGCCTGAGGTGGTTTACAGCCTACCTACTAGTCGGTAGGCTGACGGCATGCCGCACGCCGACGCGCTTCGCGAGCTCGCCCCCATCGCCCGCACGTTGATCGAGCGCCACCTGGGGAACGCCAAGGAATGGTTCCCGCACGAGCTCGTGCCGTGGGGCCGCGGCCGGGACTTCGCCCCGGGGGAGCCCTGGCGGCCCGAGGACGCGCCGATGGACGAGGCAGTGCGCTCGTCGCTTTTCGTGAACCTCCTGACCGAGGACAACCTCCCGCACTACTTCCGCACCATCGCCCACGTGTTCGGCGACGACGACCCGTGGCACACGTGGAGCCACCGCTGGACGGCGGAGGAGGGGCGGCACTCGATCGTGATCCGCGACTACCTCACCGTGACCCGTGCGGTCGACCCGGTCGCGCTGGAGCGGGCCCGGATGACCCAGATCTGCAAGGGCGAGGTGCCCCAGCCGGCGACGCCGGCCGATGCCCTCGTGTACGTGTCGCTGCAGGAGCTGGCGACGAGCATCGCCCACCGCAACACCGGCCGTCTGCTGACCGACGAGGTCGGGCGCAAGGTGATGGCGCGTGTGGCCGGCGACGAGACCCTGCACCACGTCTTCTACCGCGACCTCACCACCGCGCTGCTCGAGATCGACCCGTCGACGACCGTGCTCGCCATCGACCGCAACGTGCGTGAGTTCGCCATGCCCGGGACGGGCATTCCCAACTTCATCGAGCACGCCAAGGCCATCGCCAACGCCGGCATCTACGACTTCGCCGCTCACCACGATCTGATCCTGGAGCCGGTGGTCCTGCAGACGTGGCAGCTCGAGTCGATCGAGGGTCTCACCCCCGAGGCGGATGCCGCCCGCGAGCGCTGCCTCAAGCACATCGGCAAGGTGGCGCGGGTCGCCCGGCGGGCGAACGAGCGCCGGGGCCAGGCGCGCGAGACCGCATTCGCCTGAGCCCGCTCAGTCGAGCAGCTCGAGGACGCGCTCCGAGGGTCGGGCCACCACCGCCCGGTCGCCCTTGATCACGATCGGCCGCTCGATGAGGGACGGGTTGGCTGCGAGTGCGTCGAGCACAGCGTCGCGGTCGGCGCCGTCGAGCCCGAGCTCCTTCCAGAGGTCCTCGTTGCGCCGGGCGATCGCGGTGGGGTCGTCGGTCCCCAGCAGCTGGAGGACACCTTCGAGCTGGGCCCGGGACGGGGTGTCCTCGAGATAGCGAACCACCTCGTGGTCGATGCCGCGCTCCTCGAGGATCGCGAGCGCGCCCCGCGACTTGGAGCAGCGCTGGTTGTGCCAGATCGTCACGTCAGCCATGGGCTGAACTTAGAACGCGATGGCCCGGACCGCGGGTAGCCGCTCGGCGACGGCCACGACGATGCGCTCGTGGACCTCGTCGGGTGGGCCCGACCCGTCGACGGTGACCAGGAGGCCGAGCCCGTCGAGCCAGAGGAGCAGGGGGCCGGCCTGCTCGTCGTAGTGGGCGAGACGGCGGGCGATGGCCTCGGGCTGGTCGTCGGTGCGCCGGGTCAGGACCCCGTTGCACTCGGCGCAGAGGCGGGCTTCGTCGCCGCGGGTGACGGCAGTGATGTGGCCGCACATGGCGCAGACACGGCGGGCGGCGAGGCGGGCGCTCACGACCTCGATCGGCACGTCGATCTCCACGGCCAGATCGGCAGCACCGGCGCCCAGCACCTCGAAGAGGGCCTGCCCCTGGGCCAGCGTGCGCGGGAAGCCGTCGAGGAGGTAGCCGTCGGCGCGGTGGGCGGCGTTGCCGAGGTTGGAGGCGACGAGGTCGAGGACGATCTCGTCGGGAACGAGGTCGCCCATGGCGACGAAGCGCTCGATCTGGCGCCCGATGGGCGACCGTCGGGCGATCTCGTCGCGCATCAGGTCACCCGTGGAGACGTGGCTGATGCCGAGGCGATCGGCCAGCCGGCTGCACTGGGTGCCCTTCCCCGCTCCTTGCCTGCCAAGCACGATGAGCCGCGCTGCCACACCACCTCCCGGATCGGCCCCGCACGGCTCGGCGGAACCCCTCCATTCGCCGTGCGGGGCGCCCGTCCCTGCTCGCAGGTCGGGCGCATCGGTCAGGTTACGGGGCCCCGCAGCTCGAAGGGAGGCTCGGGTCGTCCCAGGACCAAGCACCCAGGACGGTCGTGACCGGCGTTCCCGGCGCGGCCACCACCCCGAGGCTGGTCTGCCAGGACGTGCTGCCGTGGGGGGCGACCGAGACCGGCGCGGCGATGCCGGGGACCGAGACGGTCTGGCCGAGCACGGTCGCCTGCACCGTGAACCCCTGCACGATCATGGGGGTGTCGGTCGGATTGCGGAGGATGCCGGCGACCGCCAGGTTGCCGGCCAGGTCGGTCGACGTGCCGAGCACGTCGATGCCCGGCAGGCCCGTCGGGCACGGGGGGAGGGGGAGCAGCGTGGTCGTGGTCGGGGCCGCCGGGGTCACCGGCGCGACCCCTCCCGCCCCCGCGGTCGTGGCCGGCGAGGAACCGCCATTGCCGGTGGCGCCGGTGGTACCGGTGACACCCGACCCTGTGGGCGTCGACGTCGACGGGGTGGCCGTGGTGATCCGGTCGCGTTCCGACGAGACCGGAGTTGCCTTCTGGTTCAGCAGGCGCGGGGTGGCCAGTACGGCCACGAGCAGCGCGGCGGCCACCAGCACGGCGCTGAGGGGGCGCACGAGGTCGCGCACCTCGCGCCGGGCCGGCGGGTGGTCGAGCTCGGCGGCGGCGTCGAGGAAGTCGTGCAGACGGAGACCACCGGCATAGGCCGGCTCGGCACCGAGCAGGACCACGTGGTCGCCGTTGCGCCGGAGTGCGCCGACGGCCTGCAGGTGCCCGGCCCAGACCTCCACGTCGTCGGGTGCGAGGGCGAACTCGCGGGCGACCTCCCGGAGCGGGCGTCGCACGCGTTGGTCGCGGTCGGCGACGGTCGCGAGCACCCCGAGGAGGCGCAGGGCGCCGTTGCGCTCGTCGCGCGGGATGCCCGCGGCGAGGAGCCGGGCCGACGTCACGCCGACCAGATCCTCCGCCAGCTCGGCATCCTCCGCCATTCCCACCGCACCCAGTGTGCCCGAGTCGGGCCAACTCGGACAGCGCGCCCAGCGCCCCATCGGCAACATCTGCCACATGAGCGACACCAAGTCGTCATGTCACCTCGGGTGCAGGCGCGAGGTCGGACAGGGTGAGCGGGACAGTTCCGGTCCTGCTCCCGAAGAGGAGATGGTCCATGTACACGTTCGCAGTCATCGCCCTGCTGGCCCTTGGCACGGTCAAGCTCGTGGACTTCCTCGCTGACAACATCGCCATCGCCGACCGCGCACGGTCGCTGCTCACGTTCGTCGTCGCCGTCGGGGCCGTCGTGGCCCTCGACTACACGATGTTCGATGCGTGGGACGTCGCCGTGCGCAACCGTGACCTCGGCATGTGGATCACCGGCTTCTGTGTCGCCGGTGCCACCGTGCCGTGGCGTGCGTTGTTCAGCTACGTGACCCACGACCGGGCTCGCTCCGACGAGACGCTCGGTCACCACATGCCGCTGCGCAAGGTCGCCTGAGCGGCAGCAGCTCGCCCCGCACCGTCGGACGGCCGGCCCTCCGGGGCCGGCCGTCTCGCGTCCCGGGCCGGCGGTGGACCTACGGTGAGGACGTGCTGCAGGCCCTGCGTGCCATCGTCGGCGACGCGCACGTCCTCGTCGACGCCGACGTGCGCGCTGGCTACGAGGTCGACTGGAGCGGGCGCTACCGGGGGGTCACGCCGGCGGTGGTGCGCCCGGGTTCGGTCGAGGAGGTCGCCGCCGTCGTCGCCTGGTGCCGCGACCACGACGTCGCCCTGGTCGCCCAGGGTGGCAACACCGGGCTCGTCGGTGGGTCGGTCCCGGTCGACGGCGAGCTCGTCGTCTCGACCCGGCGCCTCGACCGCCTGGAGCCCGTCGACCGCGTGTCGGGCCAGGTGACGGTCGGTGCCGGGGCGACGCTGGCGGCCACGCAGTCGCACGTGGGCGCGGCGGGCTGGTCGCTCGGGATCGATCTCGCGGCCCGGGACAGCGCCACGATCGGTGGGATGGTCGCCACGAACGCTGGCGGCCTCGCCTTCGTCCGCCACGGGGGGATGCGGCAGCGGGTCCTGGGAGTCGAGGCCGTCCTCGGAGACGGATCGGTGATCTCGCACCTCGGTGGGTTGTTGAAGGACAACACCGGCTACGACCTTTCCGGCCTGCTGTGCGGCAGCGAGGGCACGCTCGGGATCGTGACCGCGGCTCGGCTGCGCCTCGACCCGCCGGGACACGATCGGGTGACGGCCATCGTGGCCGTCGAGGACGTCGACGGGGCGCTGGCGACGGTCGCCGCCCTGCGCCGGACCGGCAGTGCAGTCGACGCGGCCGAGCTCTTCTTCGACGACGGCCTCGCGCTCGTGTGCCGGCACCTCGACCTGGCCCGACCGCTGGGCGCCGCGCCCGCCTACCTCCTGGTCGACTGGGAGGGCCCGGTCGAGGCGCTGGAAGGGGTGCCTCTGCTCGACGCGGTGGTGGCAGAGGACGCCGGGCGGCGGGCGTCGCTCTGGCGCTACCGCGAGGCGCACACCGAGACGGTCAACGCGCTCGGCATCCCGCACAAGCTCGACGTCACCTTGCCCCTGGCCGCGCTCGGCCGTTTCGTCACCGACGTGCGATCCACCGTCGAGGCCGTCGCACCGGGGAGCACCGTGGTGCTCTTCGGGCACGTCGCCGACGGCAACGTCCACGTGAACGTCGTCGGCCCCGCGCCCGACGACGACGCCGTCGACGACGCGGTCCTGCGTCTCGTCGTCGAGCGGGGCGGTTCGATCAGCGCCGAGCACGGCATCGGCCGGGCGAAGGCCCGGTGGCTCCACCTGGCCCGGTCGAGCGCCGAGCTGGCGGCCTACCGGGGCATCAAGGCGGCGCTCGACCCGGCCGGGATCCTGAACCCCCACGTGCTCATCCCCGGCTGAACCACGCACCCCGCTCGACGAGCACCTGCTTGAGCACCGTCGGACGGTCGGTGATCAGCCCGTCGACACCGAGATCGAGGAGGCGGTGCATGGCGTCGGCCTCGTCGACGGTCCATACGTGGACCTGGAGCCCGCGGCGGTGGCAGCGGGCGACGAAGCCCTCGTCGACGAAGCGGAGCCGCCGCCACCGCTCCGGCACCTGGACGCAGTCCGCCGAGGCGCGGCCCCAGGGCAGGTACCGCAGCCGCAGCAGCTGGGCTGGCCCGACGCTCGTCACGAGTCGGGGGCCGCACCGGGCGCGCAGGTGTGCGAGCCGGCGATCGGAGAACGAACCGACACCGACCCGGTCGAGTGCGTCCAGCTCGTGGAGCAGCCGGGCCAGCGGCTCGACGACGGCGTCGTGCTTCGGGTCGATGTTGAGCTTGACGTCGGGGAAGGTGAGGAGCAGATCGGCGAGACGGACCGGTGCCTCGCCGGCAACGCGCGCCTCGGCGACCGCGGACCAGGGCAACGACGCGATGGCGCCCTCGCGGTCCGTCACCCGGTCGAGGACGGCGTCGTGGAAGGCGACGACCACGCCGTCGGCGGTCACCTGCGCGTCGGTCTCGAGGTAGGTGAAGCCGAGGTCGACCGCGTGGCGGAACGCCCGCATCGTGTTCTCGGGGTTCTCCGCGCCGCCGCCGCGGTGGGCGAAGGCGAGGGGACCGGGATGATCGAGGTAGGGCCGGGGGGATGGCGGCAACTAGTCGCCCGATCTCCGGGCAAGGGGTTCCACGTCCCAGGTGGGGCGAGGTGGCATGGCGCTCACGCCGCCGTCGGAGCGGGTCCCGAGCACCTGGTGGATCTGGATCTCGTTCGCCTCGAAGAGCACGGCGGAGCCGGCCATGTAGAGCCGCCAGATGCGGGCCCGGGCCTCGCTCGTGAGGGCGACCGCCTCGTGCCAGTTGCGCTCGAGGTTCGCCACCCAGTGCCGGAGCGTCCGGGCGTAGTGCTCCCGGAGGTTCTCCTCGTGGCGCACCTCGAACCCGGCCCGCTGCATCGCCGACACGACCGAGCCGACCTCGAGCAGCTCACCGTCGGGGAACACGTAACGGTGGATGAACCCACGGGGGTGCACGGCCGCGCGCCCCTTGTAGGGCTTGCGGGCGATGGCGTGGTTGAGGAGCCGACCCTGGGGGCGGAGGAGGCGGTGGAGGTTGGCGAAGTACTCCGCGGTGCGCGCCTCCCCGACGTGCTCGAACATCCCGATCGAGCTGATCGCGTCGTAGGGGCCGTCGGTGACCTCGCGGTAGTCCTGGAGGCGGACCTCGACGAGGTCGGACAGGCCGGCCTCCGAGACGCGCTTGGAGGCGAGCTCCTGCTGCGCGCGCGAGAGGGTGACCCCGACGGCGTGCACGCCGTGGTGCCGGGCCGCGTGGATGACCATGCCGCCCCAACCGCAGCCGACGTCGAGCAGGCGCATGCCGGGCTCGAGCCCGAGCTTGCGGCAGATCAGCTCGTACTTGGCGGCCTGCGCGTCGTCGAGGGCGGTGTCCTCGTCCTCGAACACCGCGCAGGAGTAGGTCATCGTCTCGCCGAGGAAGAGCTCGTAGAAGTCGTTGCCGACGTCGTAGTGGGCGGCGATGGCGGCGGCGTCGCGCTCCTTGCTGTGGCGGTTGCCCCGCAACCGGATCTCCTCGGGCGGTGGCGGGAGGGGCCGGAGGTCGGCGACCGACATGCCGCGGATCAGGCGGAGCACCTGCCCGGCGGTGAGCTTGACCTCGGGCAGGCGGTCGCGGAGGCCCAGTACCTCGAAGATGTCGCCCTCGATGTCGACGTCGCCGGCGACGTACGCCCGGGCGAAGCCGAGCTCACCGGGCGCGGTGACGATGCGGCGGATGGCGTCGGGGGAGCGCACGACCAGCGACGCGGGCGCATCGCTCGGTCCGAGGTCCGTGCCGTCCCACGCGGTGACGTGGATGGGCAGATCTCGCCCGATGAGCTGCTCGACGAGCTCTCCCACTCGCATGGGGAGAGAAGCTAGACAGCCGCGTCCCCGTTCCGAAAGGGTTTCCGGGGGTCGGTAGCGTTGGCTCGGTGCAGGGAGCGACCGACCCGACCGCTCGCTTCGTCGAGGCGGTCGCCGAGCGTGAGGCGGCGATCCCCCTCGACCGGGTCGCGTTCCTGATCGCCGCGCACGCGCATCCGACCCTCGACGTCGACGGCGCGCTCACCCGGCTCGACGCGCTCGCCGAGCTGGCGGGCGAACCAACGCTCGACGGACTGCGCCGTCTCCTCTTCCGGGACCTGGGCTTCGCCGGCAACGAGGACGACTACTACGACCCGCGCAACTCCTACCTCGACGACGTGCTCGATCGACGCGTCGGCATCCCGATCAGTCTCGCCGTCGTGATGCTCGAGGTCGGGCGCCGACTGGGCGTGCCGCTGGCGGGGGTGTCGATGCCGGGGCACTTCCTCGTGCGCGACAAGGTCGATCCCGAGGTCTTCGTCGACCCCTTCGCACGCGGCCTGGTGCTCGACCGTCGTGGCTGCCAGCTGCGCTTCCACGGCGTGCACGGCGTCGAGGCCACCTTCGATCCCGCGTTCCTCGATCCGGTGGGCAAGCTGGCGATCGTCGACCGCATGCTCGCCAACCTCGACGGTGTCGCCGTGCGGGCTGGCGACGTCGGCATGCTGGCGTGGGTGTTGCGCCTCCGCGTCGCCGTTCCCGGGTCCGACGAGGCGGTGGCGAGACGGCTCGCCGCAGTGCAGGCGAAGCTCAACTGATGATCGACAAGGACCTCAAGCGATCGCTCGGGCAGATGATCAAGGGCGTCCAGGTCATCGGGGCGACCGCCGACGGGACCCGGCGGCTGTACACCTCGCACTGGTTCAGCCAGATCGCCTTCGAGGAGCCGATCGTCCTTGCCTCGGTGTCGCCGAAGCACGACACCCATCGCCTCCTCGTCGCGAGCGGTCGCTTCAGCGCCTCGCTGCTGGCGGGCGACCAGATCGCCGAAGGGCAGTACTTCTCCTATCCGGGTCGCCGGTTCCGCCAGGTCGCCGAGGAGCTCGTCACCGACTGGGACGGGCTGCCGGTGGTGCCGAACGCGATCGCGTGGCTGCGCTGCGAGATCGAGCAGCGGGTGGAGGCGGCCTCGTTCGGCGGCGACCACGATCTGTTCATCGCCCGCGTGACCGCGGTGCGCGAGGGCCGGCTCAAGGAGCCGCCGTTGCTGTACTCCTCCCGTCTGGGCTGGCGCATCACCGGCGACCCGGCCCGGGAGAAGGGGGTGTCGGTCCGAGACGACCTGCTGGCGCGTCTCGGCGAGGACGGCACGGGCGACACATGACCCACCACGTCCTCGACGTGCACGGCTTGGTCAAGCCCCTGCTGCGAGGACGCCTGCACCTCGGCGCCCTGGTCGTCTCGCTGCCGGCCGTCGTGTCCCTGATCGGTGCGGCCTCGTCGACCCACGCCCGGGTGGCCGCCGTCGTCTACGGGGTCTCGCTCGTCTCGGTCTTCCTCGTGAGCAGCGCGTACCACCGGCTGGCGCGGTCGCCCCGCTCGCAACAGGTGCTGCGCCGGGCGGACCACGCCACCATCTATCTGCTCATCGCCGGGTCGTACACCCCGATCGCGGTGGTCGCGGTCGGGGGTGTCGCGGGCTGGGCCATCCTGGCAACGGCGTGGTCGGTCGCTGCCCTCGGTGTCCTCCTCAAGGTCGTCTGGTTCCATCGGGCCAGCGTCGTCGGCGGCGCGCTGTACGTCGGCATGGGGTGGATGGCCGTGCTCGCCGCGCCGGCGCTGGTTCGGCACGTGTCGAAGGTGGAGCTGGTACTCCTGGTCGCCGGTGGACTCCTCTACACCGTGGGCGTTCTCGTGCTCGCGCGCCGGCGGCCGAACCCGTGGCCGCGCGTGTTCGGCTACCACGAGGTGTGGCACACCTTCGTGATCCTCGCCGCGGCGTGCCACTACGCGGCGATCTTCCTCATCGTCGGCGGCGCGTAGCTTCGAGGGATGCCGACTCGACGCACGAAGATCGTGGCGACCATCGGGCCCGCGTCCGATGACCCCGCGACGCTGCGCGCCCTGATCGACGCGGGCATGGACATGGCCCGCCTCTCCCTCGCCCACGGGCCGGTCGACGCCACCCTCGAGCGCATCGCGCGAGTCCGGGCCGCGGCGGCCGACTGCAACCGTTCCATCGGCGTCCTCGCCGACCTGCCCGGCCCCAAGGTCCGTGCTGCGTCGTTCGTCGACGGTGGCGTCTACCTCGAGGTCGGCGACGTGGTCTCGCTCGCGCCGTCCGAGCCCGGCGATCGCAGCGACGGGCGGCGCATCGCCGTCGACCACGCACCCTTGCTCGCCGAGATCGAGGCCGGCGACCGGGTCGCCCTCGGGGACGGAGGCGTCCTGCTCCTGATCGAGTCGGTCGATCGCGAGCAGGCGACGGCCCGGGTCCAGTCGAGCGGCCGCCTCGAAGGTCGGCCGGGGGTCAACCTGCCGCCGGAGCGGGTCAGCATCGCCACACCGACCGCCGACGACCTGAGCGCCCTCGAACGGCTCGCCGAGGTCGACGTCGACGCGGTGGCGGTGTCGTTCGTGCGCGATCACCGCGACGTGCGCACCGTGAAGCGGGCGGCGGGCCCCGATGGCCCGATGGTCGTGGCGAAGATCGAGACGCCGTCGGCCGTGGAGGACATCGAGCGGGTCATCGCCGAAGCCGACGGTGTCATGGTCGCCCGGGGCGACCTCGGGGTGCGGTGCGCGTTCGAGGACGTGCCCCACTTCCAGAAGCGCATCATCCGGGTGGGTGTGGCGTATGCACGACCTGTCATCACGGCCACGCAGATGCTGGAGTCGATGATCCACGCGCCGACCCCGACGCGCGCCGAGGTGTCCGACGTGGCCAACGCCGTGTTCGATGGAACGAGCGCGGTCATGCTCTCGGCGGAGACGGCGATCGGTCGCGATCCCGTCAACGTGGTGCGCACGATGTCGCGGATCGCGCTGCGGGCCGAGCGTGACTTCGACTACCAGGGGTGGGGGAGCCGACTCGGGCGCCAGCAGATCGAGGAGCACTCGTCGGCGGGTCCCGCCGCCCGCATCACCGCCGCGATCTCGTCCGCGGCATGGCGGGCCGCCGCGGAGATCGACGCCACGGCGATCATCGCCTGCACGAACAGCGGTGCCACGGCGCGGGCCATCTCGCGGTTCCGCCCGACCGCGCCCATCCTCGCGGCGACGCCCTCGCCGCGCACCGCCCGCCGGCTGTCGGTGGCGTGGGGGATCACCCCGATGATCGTCGACCCCCAGGCGAGCAGCGACGACATCGTCTGGTTCGCCGTGCAGGCGGCCGCCCAGCGCGGCTACGTGGAGCCGAACGACGTGGTCGCCGTGCTCGTCGGCTCGCCGATCGAGCCGGCGGCGACGACCGACGTCCTCCGGCTCGTGCGCGTGCACTGACGCGCGCGCACGTCAGTGGTCGCGGTGTCAGCCCCCGTCGGGGCAGTCGGGCACCTGCACGTCGAGCCCCGCGACCGAGCACGAGCACTGGGGCACGCAGTCGTGGAGGTAGTCGCGCTCGAGCCAGATGAACACCGCCAGACCGAGGAAGAGGCCGAGCAGCACGACGCGGAGGACGGCTTTCTTCACGAAGCGGAGCACGAGGAACCCACCGACGACGAGGGCGGCGAGGGTGAACAGGCCGACGTTGCGAAGCGCGTCGGGGTCGAACGACTTCGGCAGCATGAGAAGAAGCTACGACGACTTCGTCCTACGGTGGCGGACATGACCGATGTGTCCCTCACGCCCTCGGGCCCGCCGGAGACCGTGCTGGAGCCCGAGCCGGCCGAGGCGCTCGACGCGCTGGCCGCCGCGCTGGCCGCCGCGCCGGACGAACGTCGGGGGCGGGTGGCCGCGGTCGCGGCGCGCTGGCCCCGGTTCCTCGACGCCTGGGCGTCGCTGGGCGAGCTGGCTCGCGACCAGGTCGAGGCGTACGCGTACTTCCGCATCGGCTACCACCGCGGCCTCGACCGCTTGCGGGCCGAGGGATGGCGGGGATCGGGCTACGTGCGTTGGGAGCACGAGACGAACCGCGGGTTCCTCCGGGCCCTCGACGGTCTGCGGCGGATGGCCCAGGCCATCGGCGAGACCGATGAAGCCGAGCGGTGCGCGCTGTTCCTGGCCCAGCTCGATCCGACCCTGCGGGCGTGAACCGGCGGCTCGCCGCCCTCGCGCTGTGCGCCCTCGTCGGAGCCTCCTGCTCGTCCGACCCGGGTCCGGTCGAGCGAGCTGACACGACCACCACGACCGCGGCGCCGGCAGGCCGCGCGGGCGGTTCCGGAGCCGGATCGTCGACCACCGGCGGGCGCCAGCGGCCGACGACGACCGTCTTCGAGAGCCGTCCGGGGACGTCGTCGGTGGCGCCCGGCGACGCGACCCTCGGCGACCCGGGCACGAACGCTCCCCGGTACCTCCGGGCGCGACTCAGCCAGGCGATCCGCCTGCAGGTCATCGTCGAACCTGGCGCCGAGCCCCGGCAGGCGACGATCGACCGGCTCCGGACGCTCCTGGCGTCGGTCTCGGGGAAGGCGGTGACGGTGTCGGGCGCGTCGCTTCCGTCGACGGGCGGCCGGGCGTGGACGGCAGCGACGATCGCGTCGAGCGCCGCCGAGCGGGCGCCGCGGCTCGCGGGCGGGGTCGCACTGCTGCAGCTGCTCTTCGTGACCGGCACCTACGGAGGCGACGACGGGGTCCTGGGGATCTCGGTGAACGCCGGGGTTGCGGCGGTGTTCGACGATCGGGTGTCGGCGGCGGCCACCGGGCTCGTCGGGCCCGATCGCTTGGAGCTGGCGGTCGCGACCCACGAGGTCGGGCACCTGCTCGGACTGGTCGATCTCTACCTCCACACGGGGCGTGCCGACCCTGAGCACCCCGGCCACTCGTCGAACCCCCGGTCGGTCATGTACTGGGCAGTGGAATCCGATGTCGTCGGCGACCTGCTGACCGGTGGGCCGCCCGTCGACTTCGACGAGACCGATCGGGCCGACCTCGCCACCATCCGCGATGGCTGACCTGGTCGTGGCGGTCCTGACCGGTGGGCGCAGCTCGCGGATGGGAATCGACAAGGCCTTCGTGACGATCGACGGGCTGCCGCTCGTCGATCGGGTCGCGAGGGCGGCGCGGGCTGCCGGCGCGGTCCGGATGCTCGCCGTTGGTGGCGACCGCCGTCGCCTCGCCGCCATCGGCCTCGAGGTGGTCGCCGATCCACGTGAGGGCGCCGGCCCGCTGGGCGGGGTGCTCACGGCGTTGGAGGCTTCGGCCGGCCACGACACGGTGGTGGTGCTGCCCTGCGACCTCGCCGCACCTTCCGCGGGGGCGATCGCCAAGGTGGCCGGGGCGCGTGGCAAGGCGGAGGTGTCGGTCCCGCGCGTGGCCGGGCACCTCGAACCGCTCCACGCCGCGTGGGATCCCCGGGTCTCCACTCGTGTCGCGGTCTCCTTCGGGGCGGGGGAGCGAAGCGTCCAACGGGTGATCGGAGGCCTCGAGGTCCGCGTCGTCGACGGGCTCGACCCTGCGGCCGTGGCCGGCCTGAACACCCCCGGCGAGGTCATCGACCACGTCGTCGGCCAGAATCGAGGCATGAGCGAGGTTCCGGAGATCGACGTCGACGAGCTGGTGCGCCGGTGTGAGGCGGGGGCCTACGTCCTCGACGTGCGTCGGCCGGAGGAGTACGCCGTGGCTCACGTGCCCGGCTCGGTGCTCATCCCGCTCGACCAGCTGGGTGCCCGGCAGGGCGAGCTCCCCGGGGGTGAGCCGCTGCTGGTGATCTGCCGCAGCGGCGCCCGGAGCGCGGTTGCCGTGCAGGCGCTACAGGCGGCGGGATACGACGCCACCAACGTCGCCGGCGGCATGCTCGCCTGGCTCGACGCCGACCAGCCCGTCGAGGAAGGGCCTGCCCCCGGGTGAGCGCCGGTCCGGAGCCCTACCTGGTCGAGGATGCGGGTCACCTCGACGAGGTCGTCGCCTCGCTCCTCGACGCGCCTGAGTACGCCGTCGACACCGAGTTCCACCGGGAGCGGACGTACTTCCCGACCGTGGCCCTGGTGCAGATCAAGTGGGGCGACGAGATCGCGCTGGTCGATCCGCTCGCCGTCGACCTCGCCCCGTTGGCTCCGGTCCTGGCCGGGCCCGGGCTCGCAGTCATGCATGCCGCCAGCCAGGACCTGGAGGTCCTCCAACGGGCCTGCGGTGTCGTTCCCTCTCGGCTCTTCGACACCCAACTCGCCGCCGGCTTCCTCGGGTTCGCCACACCCTCGCTGGCCTCCCTCGCCGAGCGCATCCTCGGCATCGAGCTCCCCAAGGCCAGCCGCCTGACCGACTGGCTGCGCCGACCCCTCGGCGACGACCAGCAGCGCTACGCCGCTGCCGACGTGGCGCACCTCCTCGAGCTCACGAGCCGGTTGCGAGGGGAGCTCGCCGCCGTGGGACGCCTCACCTGGGCGGAGGAGGAGTGCGAGGAGCTCCGCTCGCGGGGTTGGGGCCCGCCCGACCCGGAGGACGCCTGGCTGCGGCTCAAGGAGGGGCGCGCCCTGAAGGGCAAGGCGCGCGGGGTGGCGCGCGAGGTCGCCGCATGGCGCGAGCGACGTGCCGCCGAGACCGACCAGCCCGTGCGCCACGTCCTCTCCGACCTCGCCATCGTGGGGATCGCCACCAACCCTCCTCGCACGACCGAGCAGCTGCGCCGGGTGCGGGGGATCGACGATCGGTTCGTCCGGGGCCAGCTCGGCGACCAGCTCCTGGCCGCCGTCGAACGGGGCCGGGCCCGTCCCGACGACCCGCGCCCGCCTCGCCGTGAGGAGGTCGACCGCGACCAGCGACCGGCAGTCGCCCTCGTGTCCGCCTGGCTGAGCCAGCTCGGGCGCGACCTGCGGATCGATCCGATGCTGCTCGCCACCCGGGCCGACCTCGGCGCCTTCCTGACCGGCGATCCGAACGCCCGGCTCGCCATGGGATGGCGGCGCGACCTGCTCGGCGACCCGGTCCGCCGGCTGCTCGCCGGGGAGTTCGCCCTCGCCTTCGACGGCAACGGCGGCCTCGAGCTCGAGCGGCGCTCCGGGGAGCCGGTCACGGTCGACCTGGCGGTCCCGACCGCCCCGTGGACTCCGGGCTGACCCGTCGGGACAAAGCAGGTCGTCGGCCGCGCCCAGGGTAGAGTGATCGTCCGAACGCGTATCGACTCCCGGGAGAGCCCGTGGTCAAGAAGGGTCGTCATCGGCGCTACGAAGAGGCGCGGGCCGTGAAGCACACCTCGGCGCCCCTGCAGCTCGACGATGTCGGATTCGTGGTGCAGGTCGAGCCGTGCCCCGAGTGTGGGGCCGAGCCGGGGACGACCCATGCCTCGTGGTGCCTCCACGAGGAGAGCGAGCCCGAGGAGGCGTAGGCCGGAAGCGGGACCAAGCAGGAGGGACCGGTAGCATCGTCCCCTCGTGTCCGGCCCCCTTCCCCTCCGCAACGTGGCCCTCGTGGCCCACGTCGATCACGGCAAGACCACCCTCGTCGACGCGATCCTGCGCGCCGCTGGGACCTTTGCCGCCCACCAGCAGCTCGTCGAACGGGTCATGGACTCCAACGACCAGGAGCGCGAGCGGGGGATCACGATCCTCGCCAAGGCTGCCTCGGTCGTGTGGCAGGGCACGAAGATCAACCTGGTCGACACCCCCGGCCACGCCGACTTCGGTGGCGAGGTGGAGCGGGCGCTGACCATGGTCGACGGGGTGCTGCTGCTCGTCGACGCCGCCGAGGGGCCGCTGCCCCAGACCCGCTACGTGCTCTCCAAGGCGGTCGCGGCCGATCTCCCCGCCGTGGTCGTGATCAACAAGGTCGACCGCACCGACGCCCGTCCCGACGAGGTCCTCGACCTCGTCTACCAGCTCTTCCTCGATCTCGAGGTGCCCGACCACCACATCGAGTTCCCGGTCATCTCGGCCGTCGCCCGTGAGGGGCGCTCGATGGTCGGGATCGGGATGCCCGGCCCCGACGACGACCTGTCGGCGCTGCTCGACACGCTCGTGCACTACATCCCGGCGCCGATCGGCGATCCGGCGCAGCCGTTCCAGGGTCTCGTCACCAACCTCGACGCCAGCGACTACCTCGGCCGGCTCGCCATGGGCCGCGTCGTGCGGGGCACGTTGCGGGCCAACCGGCCGATCGCCCTACTGAAGGGCGGCGACGCACCCGTGGTGAGCCGCAAGCCGGCGCAGGTCCTCGGCATCGACGGCCTCGGGCGCGCCGAGCACGCCGAGCTCGTCGCCGGCGACCTGTTCGTGCTGGCTGGCTTCCCGGAGGTCGAGATCGGCGACACCTTCGCCGACCCCGCCGATCCCGACCCCCTGCCGCGCCTGACGGTCGACGAGCCGGTGCTGCGGATGACCTTCGGTCCGAACACCTCGCCGCTCGCCGGCAAGGACGGCGCCTTCGTCACCTCGCGCCACATCCGGGAGCGGCTCGAGCGCGAGACGCTCGGCAACGTGGCGATCAAGCTCGAGGACACCGATTCGCCCGACGTCATGCAGGTCGCGGGTCGTGGTGAGCTCCAACTCGCCGTGCTCATTGAGTCGATGCGCCGCGAGGGCTACGAGATGGAGGTCAGTCGGCCCGAGGTCGTCACCCGCGACATCGACGGCAAGCGCCACGAGCCGCTCGAGGAGGGCATCGCCGACGTGCCCGACGAGTACGTCGGCACCGTGACCCAGACGCTCGCGCCTCGCAAGGGCAAGGTGCTCGACATGCGTCCCGGAGATCCCGGTCGGACCGTCATCACCTTCGAGGCGCCGGCTCGTGGCCTCCTCGGCATGCGGGGCGAGATGCTGACCGCCACCCGCGGCACCGCGCTCGTGCACACGCGCCATCGGGGCTGGATCCCGTGGGTGGGCGACCTCCCGACCCGCAAGGGCGGGGCGATGGTCTCCGACCGGTCCGGGGTGACGACGGCGTACGTCCTCGACAACCTGCAGCAGCGGGGCGAGATGCTCGTCGGGCCCGGCGAGACCGTCTACGAGGGGATGATCGTCGGCGAGAACGCGCGCGCCGGCGACATGGTGGTCAACGCCGTGCGGGAGAAGCAGAAGACGAACATCCGCACCCACGCGGCCGACGACGCCATCAAGCTCGTGCCGCCGCGAGAGCTCACCATCGAGACGGCCATCGAGTTCATCGCCGACGACGAGCTGGTCGAGGTGACGCCGCGCTTCCTGCGCGTCCGCAAGCGGCAGCTGCGCGAGCAGGACCGCCGGCGGGCGGGCAAGTAGGGCTCAGCGCCCGACCACGTCGCGCCACCGGGCCTCGACGAACGAGTACAGGCCGTAGCACCCGAGGCCGAGGGCGACGACGACGAGCGCCGCCGTGCCGTAGGGACGCACGGCCACCTGGTGCAGGGCCCCGTCGACCCCCACCGCGTCGCTGGGCTTGAAGCGGACGGCGGCGCGGATCACGAAGGCGCCGATCAGGCCGAGCACCACGCCGCGCGACGCGTGGCCGACGGTCCCGAGCAACGGGAGCCACCGACGTTGCCACGGCCGCATCTCGTGGGTCCGGAGCTTCTTCTCGAACTTCCGGGTCGCGCCCCTCCAGCAGAGGACGATGCCGCCCGCCACGCAGACGGCCCCGGCGAGCCCGACGGTCCATCGGCCGCCCGTGTGCTCCATGGCGCGCGCCGACCACGTCTTGGCCTGACGGTCGCTTCCGCCACCGCCGCTGTCGCTGCCGACCAGGACCCGGACGGTGGTGTAGGTGAAGGCGCAGTAGAGGAGCCCGCGGGCGATGTGGAGGAGTCGCTTGGGCCACTCGTGCCCTCCCAGTGCCGCTTCACCGAAGCGCCAGAGGGCGTAGGCGACGAAGCCGAGGGCCAGGGCCACGAGCAGGATCGATCCGACCCGTTGGCGAGCGACGAGGTGGAGCGCGCCCTGGCGGTCGAGCGACTGGTCGTGACCCCCGGCGGCGACCTGGACGGCGACGACCGCAAGGAGGCAGTAGACGATGCCGCGGGCGGTGAGCCCGGCCATGCCCAGGGCGCCGGCGGACGCCTCGACGTCGGGCCGGTCGGGGCCGGCGCTCACGGCCGCGCCTCGGCGATCTCGGGCTCGACGCCGTCGTCGAGCGGCTCGACCGGGGGTGCGCCCTCGTCGTGCCGCCACGCCTCGAAGGCGGCCACGGCGCCGAGCAGCCACGCGAGCCCGAGCAGCCACCCACCCACGACGTCGCTCAGGAAGTGCACCCCGAGCAGGACGCGGGAGAGGCCGATCGCCACGACGAGCACGACGGTGACGCGCACGGCGGCACGGCGTCGGGGGCGCGCGACGAGCGGGAGGAAGGTCAGCAGCAACGCGCCGTACACCACGACCGACGCCAGGGCGTGGCCCGAGGGGAAGCTGCTCCCGAACGCGCGCGCCACCGGGTGGTCGACGACTGGCCGGGGCCGGTCGACGGCGAGCTTCACGGCGGTGCTGAGGAGCCCGCCGCCCGTGGCGGTGAGGGCGAGGAAGACGGCGAGCCGCCGCTGGCGCCGGCGGAGGAGGTGGAGCGAGGCAGCGGCGACGACC
>Ga0075365_10000266_pt1 | contig 17953 bp, 21 predicted proteins | sample EndMetdeltDD1765_FD_71387 | JGI IMG/M metagenome (GOLD analysis project Ga0075365, IMG submission 71387) | Populus endosphere microbial communities from Tennessee, USA - Endosphere MetaG P. deltoides DD176-5 | ecosystem: Host-associated > Plants > Roots > Endosphere | place: USA: Tennessee... | reverse complement strand
GGCGGACCCGACCCGAGCAGCATGCCCTTCGGCTGGTTCGCCGCTGATGGCCAGCTTGCCGCCAATCTTTCGGCCTTCGCAATGCCGCTTATGGTCAACGGGCGCACCGTGAATGCCGCCGCATTTCAATCGGGTGCCGTTCGTCCCGCATGGCGCGGACGTGGCCTCTATCGCGACCTCACGCAAAAGGCACTCGCCTGGTGCGAGGAAAAGGGCTTCGAAGCCATCGTCCTTTACACGGACAAGCCGGCGCTCTACGAACCCTACGGCTTTCACGCGCTGCCGATGCACGCCTATTCCGGCCCGGCGCCGGCGCCTGCCGCTTCGGGTCGCCCTGCCCGCACGCTCGATCCCTCGCGGCCAGCCGACCTCTCCGTGTTGCAGGCGGCCTTGAAGCGCCGCATGCCGGTGTCGGAGACGCTGGCCGTCGTGGAAAGCACGGCGATGTTCCTCATCAACACCCGGCTCGATCCGAGCGTGCGGCTGAGCTTTATCGAGGACAGGCAGACGGTCATCGCCTGGAAGGCGGATGGCGATCGTTTCATGCTGCTCGATGTCGTGGCACAGCAAATCGCCGCCCTTGCCGAAATCATCGGCAGCCTCGGTCTGCGACCGGCCATGGCCGAAGTGCTCTTCTGCCCTGACAGGCTTGGCTGGGAAGGCGAAACGCGGGCACCCGGAGGCGGCACGTGCTTTATGTTTCGCGCCAGCGACGAAATCGCGCTTGAAGCGCCCGCCATGCTTTCGCCGATGGCCGATTTCTGACACCCGCGCGTTGGCCAGCCGAGACTTATGCAGATCGAAGGAGGGCTGAAATGGCGGAGGCCGCATTCATTTACCCGGATTCGGAATGGCGGCAGCGTACCGAGCGCGGCTGGGATGCCGCGGTGCTGGAAAACCTCGTCCGCGAGCTGGAGCGCGGCGGATCAACCGCGATGATGATTATCGACGGCGGACGTCTCGCTTTTTCCTGGGGCGACACGGCCTACAAGTCGAGCATCGCTTCAGTGCGCAAGAGCCTGATCAGCATGCTCTTCGGCATCCATGCCGAGGCCGGCCGGATCGATCTTTCCGCCACGCTCGCCGATCTCGGTATCATCGACGTCGCGCCGCTGACGGCAGAGGAACGGACGGCCACGGTTCGCAACCTTCTCGCCGCGCGATCCGGCGTCTATCTCCCTTCGGTCTATGACACGAAGCGGGGACGACCGGAGCGCGGCAACCACCCGCCGGGTTCTTTCTGGTTTTACAACAATTGGGATTTCAACGTCCTCGGCACGATTCTCGAAGCCCAGACGGGCGAGAACCTGTTCGAAAGCTTTGCCGCCCGCATCGCCGCGCCCCTCGGCATGCAGGACTTTTCGCCGGACGACTGCCGCTATCAGCATGGACCCGAATCGCTGCATCCCGTTTACAAGATGGCAATGAGTGCTCGCGACTTCGCAAGGGTCGGACTGCTTTATCTGCGAGGCGGCCGCTGGAACGGCGGACAGGTTGTGCCCGAGGACTGGGTTCGCCTGTCAACGCAACCGCATTCTGATCTCGGGGGCGGCAGGGGCTATGGCTATCTCTGGCTGACGGCGGAGGCGAATGCGCCGAAGGATCCGCTCTCCATCCAAACGCCGCTGTTTTATGCCAGCGGCTTTGGCGGGCAATACATCATCGTCGTTCCGGCACTCGATCTCGTCGTTGTGCACCGCGCCGCGCGGGTCGATTACGGCATCAGCCATATCCGTATGGGAGAGCTGATGCGGCTTGCCATTTCGGCGCGCTCGAACCGATAGCACTTACCTTTCAGGGCTTTGCTGCGAGCGGCGGCAGCCGACGCTTGACGGGCGATGCCTTGACCATCGAGGTGCTCGTTTCGGCCTTCTCCGCCACCTTGTCGAGGATCGTGTCGAGCTCCGCCATCGAGCGGACGACAAGCCGGGCAATGAAGCAGTCGTCTCCCGTCACCTTGTCGCATTCCACGAACTGCGGCGTGTCCTGGATGATCCGCTGAACGACATGCAGCTGTCCCGGCAGCGGACGGACGCGTACGATCGCCTGCAGCGGGTATCCGAGTGCTGCAGCGTCGATATCAATGGTGAAACCCGCGATGATCCCGCGCTCTTCCAGGCGACGGAGGCGTTCGGCGGCACTCGGTGAAGAAAGCCCGGCAGCCTGTGCCAGCTCCTTCAACGAGATGCGAGCGTTTTCCGCCAGCGCCTCCAATATTCTCTGATCGACATCATCGATCGCATTATCATTAGGCGAAACCGACATTATTCCTCACAATGACAGGAGAGCGGCACAATCAACCTAATGCAAACTATATAAACCGGGACAGGACCGCAATAATCTTCATCTATCGAGATGGAGAAACGTGATGCATAGCGAAATCCGCACCGGCACCGCCCAAATGACCGCAGCAATGCTGATATCGGGAACAATCGGCTGGTTCGTGGTCATGTCAGGCCAGCCGGTGAGCGGCGTGGTGTTCTGGCGCTGCCTTTTCGGCGCGATCAGCCTGCTTGCGGTCTGCGCTGCCATGGGGCTGCTTCGACCTGGTATCATCAGCTTGAAATCGGTCGGTATCGCGATCTTCGGCGGCGTGGCCATCGTTTTCAACTGGCTGCTGCTCTTTGCATCATACGCCCATGCATCGATTTCGATCGCTACGACTGTCTACAACACGCAACCCTTCATGCTGCTTGCGCTGGGCGCCTTGTTTCTCGGCGAGAAGATCACCGCCGCAAAGCTGTTCTGGCTGACGCTGGCCTTTGCCGGCATGGCGGCGATCGTCGAGGCGAAGCCTGCCACCACTGGTGGGCACGAGGGCTACGGCCTCGGCATCTTGCTGGCGCTTGGTGCCGCATTCTTCTACGCTCTCGCGGCGCTGGCGGCAAAGTGGCTGAAGGGTACGCCGCCGCACCTTATCGCGCTGATCCAGGTTGCCACCGGCGTACTCATGCTGCTGCCGACCATGAACTTCTCGGACCTGCCCGCGGACGGCTCCTCATGGTCGATCCTGATCACCATGGGTATCGTGCACACCGGCCTGATGTATGTGCTGCTCTATGGTGCGATCCAGAAGCTGCCGATCCATCTGACCGGCGCGCTGTCATTCATCTACCCGATCGCGGCGATTCTTGTGGATCGACTGGCCTTCGGACATGCATTGCAGCCGATGCAGCTGCTTGGCGCAGCCGTCATCCTTGTCGCCGCCGCAGGCATGAATCTTGGCTGGACGCCCGCGCAGTTTTTTCGCGCGCGGGCGAGCTGATAATCCGAGAAGCGAACGAGGCTACTTCTGCTGCCGCGTCGTTTCGAACAGGAACCAGGTGCGGCGCTCGGCCTCATCGATCCACACTTCCAGCAGGCTCGTCGTGGCGACGTCATTGTGCTCGGAGCAGACATCATGGGTCTCGCGCAACAGCGAGACCAGCTGCCTGTTGTCGTCGCGCAGTTCCGCCAGCATGTCTTCCGGCGTGACGTACTCGGCATCATTGTCGTTGATGCGCTGCAGGCGGCCGATATGGCCGATGGAGCGCAGCGTGGTGCCGCCGATCTTGCGGGCGCGCTCGGCAATCGCATCGGTCGTGGCGAAGATCTGCTCGGCCTGCTCGTCGAGCATCAGGTGATAGTCGCGGAAATGCGGTCCCGACATATGCCAATGGAAATTCTTAGTCTTAATGTAGAGCGCAAAAACATCCGCCAGCAACGCAGCCAGAACGGCTGAGATATCCTGAATGGCATTGCTCTTCAGGTCCGTGGGGGTAGCGAGCGGGGCGAGTTTGCGCTTTTCGGCTGACGTAGGGCTCATCGGGTGTCTCCTTTGGCGAGCGGCGGGCAATTGGTGGGTATTGGGGCGGTTGACAAGGTGTCGGCTTTCACCAGCCATCGATCACCGCCGTGGAACTAGAACCGCAACAGCCAGCGTCAATAGCGGCAAGCTACCGCAGGATGATGACAAGAGCTCCGATCCTTGAAAGTACCAGGCCGCAGGCGTAGAAGGCGGTTGAAGCAGGAGCTACCGTCATGTCGTTCACCGCCCTTTTCGCTTATGCAGCAGCACTTTTCATCGCAGCGGCGATTCCGGGACCGGGCATCACGGCGATTGTTGCCCGCGCGCTAGGCTCGAATTTCCGCGAGACGTTTTTCATGGGCCTCGGTCTCGTCCTTGGCGACATGACCTATCTGACGGCAGTTATCCTCGGTCTTGCCTTCGTGGCACAAACCTTCACGGAAGTTTTCATTGTCATCAAGATCGCCGGTGCGCTCTATCTCGGCTACATCGCCTACAAGCTCTGGACGGCCGGACTGCTGCCACTGGACGTCGCAGCAAAGAAGGCAAGCAACATCGGCATGAGCTTCCTGTCCGGCCTGCTGGTAACGCTTGGCAACCCCAAAACCATGCTTTTCTACGTCGCGCTGGTGCCAACGCTGATCGACCTCAACAGCATCGGGCTTCGCGAATACGGCATCCTGCTCGCTACCACCTTCGTGGTCCTGCTGGTTGTTCTGGTGCCCTATATGCTGCTTGCCGCACGTGCGCGAATGATGCTGAAGCAACCGCGTGCGCTGCAGGCACTGAACAAGATGGCGGCTGGCATTCTGGTCGGCACGGCAGCCTTCATCGCCACCCGCGCAGCCTGAAAAAGTTCGTTCGGCAAAGGTCGGTTTTCAAAGGATTTTTTCTCCGAAGGCGCCTTCGCGCGAGTGATGCCACACTGGTCTCCGGCCGCCTTTGACCCTATTCTCTCCGCACATTTCATCAAGGGAGAGCCGAATGTCGAAGAAACCGGGCCGTGGCCGTATCTATTCCTCGATCACCGAAACCATCGGCGACACGCCGATCGTGCGGCTCGACAAGCTCGCCAAGGCGAAGGGCGTAAAGGCAAACCTGCTCGCCAAGCTGGAATTCTTCAATCCGATTGCTTCCGTCAAGGACCGTATCGGCGTTGCCATGATCGAGTCGCTGGAGTCCCAGGGCAAGATTTCGCCTGGCAAAACAACCCTGATCGAGCCGACATCCGGCAATACCGGAATTGCGCTCGCCTTTGCTGCGGCCGCCAAGGGATACAAGTTGATCCTGACGATGCCGGAAACGATGTCCGTCGAGCGCCGCAAGATGCTGGCGCTGCTCGGCGCCGAGCTCGTTCTGACCGAGGGCCCGAAGGGCATGAAGGGCGCGATCGCGAAGGCCGAGGAACTGGCTGCGACGCTCCCGGATGCCATCATCCCGCAACAGTTCGAGAACCCGGCCAACCCAGAAATCCATCGCCGCACGACAGCCGAAGAGATCTGGAACGATACCGAGGGTGCGGTCGACATCCTGGTTGCCGGCATCGGCACCGGCGGCACCATCACCGGGGCGGGACAGGTGCTGAAGTCGAAGAAGCCTGGCATCAAGGTGGTCGCTGTCGAGCCGGCGGAATCGCCGGTTCTTTCCGGCGGCCAGCCGGGACCTCACAAGATTCAGGGCATTGGCGCCGGCTTTGCGCCGGCAATCCTCGATACGCACATCTACGACGAGATCATCACGGTGAGCAGTCTCGAGGCGTTGGAACTTGCCCGCGAGGTTGCCAAGCTCGAAGGCGTGCCCGTTGGCATTTCCTCCGGCGCAGCACTGGCCGCGGCCATCGCGGTCGGCAGCCGCGAGGAGAATGCGGGAAAGAATCTCGTCGTCATCATTCCGTCTTTTGCCGAACGCTATCTCTCGACCGCACTGTTCGACGGCCTCGGCAACTGAACGCCCTCATCCTGAATGAACCTGGGGCGCCTCGGCGCCCCTTTTCGTTTCAGGCGGCTGTCGTCACGCTCGCCGGCGATTCGATAGGAAATCGCCTCGGCAAGGTGAATGCGGCCTACGGTCTCGTTGCCATCGAGATCGGCCAAGGTGCGCGCCACATTCAGCACACGATAGTAGCCTCGCGCCGAGAACTTCATTTTCCCGGCCGCGTCGCGGAGCAACTGCTGGCCAGCAGCATCCGGTGCGGCGTATTTCTCGATCATGGCGGTCGAACACCGAGCGTTTGTGCCGATGCCTCCGAGTCCGACTGCTTCAAAGCGGTTTCGCTGAATGTCACGTGCACGGGCAACGCGGCGGCCGATATCCGCGCTCCTTTCGGCAGGCATCGGTCGGATAAGATCGACGGCAGAGACGGCAGGCACATATGCGATCCATTGGCGGGCCTGATATTCGCGCCTGGTAGTCCGTCATGCAGCGTGGGCCGCGCGCAGCTATGACCGGGTTCGCCCGCCATGCCGCAGCGGCAGGGGTTCATGGCTGCGACGAGCTGGATGTTGGCGGGATAGGCCGCACGATTGGCGCGGGCGATGATGCATTCGCCCGTCTCCAGCGGTTGCCGCAGGGCATCGAGCGCCTGCGGCGAAAACTCAGGAAACTCATCAAGGAACAGCACGCCATGGTGGGCGAGCGACGCCTCGCCCGGCCTCGCGCGCAAGCCGCCTCCCACCAGGGCGGCCATCTTCGCCGAATGATGCGGGGTCCGGAAGGGCTGCGATCCGAAAGTCTTCCGCCTGATAGTTGTCCGGCTACCGAATGAATCATAAAATAGGCGGTGCACCCGGATCGACAGGATCCGTGATCATTCAGAGGCGAGTTGTCACTGCGAAAACCGTCCTCGCCGCACGAAGCCATGCCGCCAATGAGCGCTAGACGCGCTTCCGCTCAATCGCGTCCCAAAGCAGAGCGGCAATATCGGCGCCGCCGAACTTGCGCACTTCACGAATACCTGTCGGCGACGTGACGTTGATCTCCGTCATATAGTTGCCGATGACATCGATGCCGACAAAGAGGAAGCCGCGTTCCCTAAGCGCAGGGCCGATGCGCTTGCAGATTTCGATTTCGCGTGCCGTCAGTTCGGTTGCCTCGGCACGTCCGCCGACATGCATGTTGGAACGACTGTCGTGCTCGGCGGGGACGCGATTGATGGCACCGACCGGCTCGCCATCGACAAGCAGGATGCGCTTGTCGCCCTTGCGGACGTCGGGAAGGTACTGCTGCGCGATGAAGGGTTCGCGGAACAGTTGTCCGAACATTTCGAGCAGCGACGATAGGTTGCGGTCGTCCCTGGTCGAGTGGAACACGCCGGCGCCGCCATTGCCGTAGAGCGGCTTCAAGATGATGTCGCCCATCTCGTCCCGGAAACGACGGATTTCGCCCGCGTCCTTCGTGATCAGCGTCTTCGGCATCAGATCGGCAAATTCGGTGACGAAGATCTTCTCGGGAGAGTTCCGCACCCAGGCCGGATCGTTGACGACGAGTGTCTTCGGGTGGATCCGCTCCAGCAGGTGAGTCGAGGTGATATAGGCCATGTCGAACGGCGGGTCCTGGCGCAGCAGGATCACATCCATCGTCGACAGATCGACACGTTCGGGCGCTCCGAGCTCGAAGTGATCGCCCTTGACGTCGCGCAACACCATCGGCTCGACGGTGGCGTATAGATTCCCATCTCTGAAGCTCAGTCGCTCGGGCGTGTAGTGGAAGAGCCTATAGCCGCGAGCCTGCGCTTCGAGGCTCATCGCGAAGGTGGAATCCCCTGCAATATTGATGCCGGCGACATGGTCCATCTGGACCGCTACATTCTTGATCTTGGCCATTTCCGTCCCTTAGCTAATGCCGGACAGATGTAGGCTGCAGATGCCCCGAAAGCAACGCCGTGCTCGCGTCGCGAGACGAAATCTTCAGGCCGCGATGCCGCTCTTGGGAGCGTCGCCGCGCAGCAGGCTGCGGAGCCGATAGGCAAGCGCAACTGGCTTCGGAAACGGCTTCCTGAGGAACGCGACCTTGCGCACGTAATTGTCGACGCTCCAGCTCGCCCAGGTGCCAGCCGCGAAGAAGGCAACGTCGCCGGCCTCCAGCGTGCGCTCCGTGCCATCCTCGGCGAGGATGTGCACGCCGCCGTCAAGAATCATCACCGTTTCGTCCCAGTAGAAGTACCAACGGAATTCGCCGGCCGTGCAGTCCCAGATCGCCGTGTAGGCTGCATCGTCGTTACTGCGGGAATGCTCACCGGTGCGTGCCTGCGGATCGCCGCTGATGATCCAGTCTGGATTGATCGGCGTCGCGTGCATGACGAGGTTGTCGCCGGACTTCGCCACAAATGTCTTTGCCGCCGGTTGCGGCAGATTCGGAAAAGGCACCACCCGCGCGGCCATCGCGACCACACTGGCCAGCATCATCTGCATACCCATGAGCAACCCCCGCTGCTATCAGATCCTTGTCGGGATAGCAGAGAGTCGTAAAGGCACCGTACAAGCAGTGGCTACAATTTGAACGATCACAACGCCCAAAGGACTAGGCGATTTCCGTCTTTGCCACCATGGCCTGTTGAAGAGCCGTTCCGCCGATACGCTTTCCGGTGTCGTGAGTGAAGAAATGCAGTCTCTCGGCACCCACGACCAGCCGCAGTTCGGACATTAATTCCGCCTCCGGAGACAGGGCTGCCGTCAGCGATTGATCGCCGAGATTTCCGTGCACGAGACGTTGGGAGCCGAGCTCTTCCACATAGTCCACTGCAACAGTCATGGCATGTTCGCCAGGGCTTGCGAGGCGCAGGTCCTCGGCGCGAATACCGACGGTGACAGATCCGGATGCAGGTGCATGACCGCCAAGGTCGATCAGGTTCGGGCCCAGTGCAAGCTTGTCGCCATGCAGCTCGCCCTGCAGCAGATTCATCGCCGGGGAGCCGATGAAGCTCGCGACGAAGGTCGACGCTGGGGTGTGGTACACGTCGAGTGGCGCGCCGATCTGCTCGATCTCGCCGCCGTTGAGAACGACCAGCCGATCGGCGAGTGTCATCGCCTCCAGCTGATCGTGGGTGACGTAGATCGAGGTGGTGCCGAGACGGCGCTGCAGCCGCTTGATCTCGCCGCGCATCGAGACGCGCAGCTTTGCATCGAGGTTCGAGAGCGGCTCGTCGAACAGGAAGGCGGCGGGCTTGCGGACGATGGCGCGGCCCATCGCGACGCGCTGACGCTGGCCGCCGGAAAGGGCGCGCGGCTTGCGCTCGAGATAGGCTTCGAGCTGCAGCATGCGGGCCGCTTCAGCGACGCGGGCATCGATCTCGGCCTTCGGCGTCTTGCGGTTGCGCAGGCCGTAAGCGAGGTTGTCGTAGACCGTCATGTGCGGATAGAGCGCATAGTTCTGAAACACCATGGCGATGTCGCGTTCGGCGGGGTCGACCTTGTTGACGACGCGGTTGCCGATCTTCACCTCGCCCTTGGAGATTTCCTCCAACCCGGCGACCATGCGCAGAAGCGTCGACTTTCCGCAGCCGGAGGGGCCGACGAGGACGATGAACTCACCGTCCTTGATGTCGATGTTCACGGATTTCACCGCATGCACGTCCCCGGTATAGATCTTGGAGACCTGATTGATTTCGATGGCGGCCATCGGCGTTTCCTTTACTTGTCGCTTTCGGTGAGGCCCTTGATGAACCAGCGCTGGAACACCACGACGATGATGACAGGCGGCAGCATCGCGAGAATCGCGATGGCGAAGGCTTCGTTGTAGTCGGGGATCTGCGCGCCGACCCAGACCAGCAGAATCTGCTTAATGCCGCGCACCAGCGTGTAGAAGCTCTCGTCGTTGGTCATCAGCATCGGCCAGAGATACTGGTTCCAGCCATAGACGAACATGATGATGAAGATGGCGGCCACCATCGTCTTCGAAAGCGGCACGATCACGTCGAAGAAGAACTTGATCGGACCGGCGCCATCGATACGCGCCGCTTCCAGCAACTCGTCCGGGATCGATTTGAAGAACTGCCGGAAATAGAAGGTGCCGGTTGCCGATGCCAGCAGCGGCACGATCATGCCGGTATAGGTGTTGATCAGGTGCAGCTGGTGCATCACCTCGTAAGAGGGAAGGATGCGGACTTCGAGCGGCAGCAGCAGCGTCGTGAAGATCATCCAGAAGAACAGCGTTCCGAGCCGGAAACGGAAGTAGACGATCGCATAGGCGGCGAGCATCGACAGGATGATCTTGCCGACGGCAAAGCCGATGCCGAGGATCAACGAGTTCATCAGCATACGCGTCCCGGTCACCTGCCCGGTGAAGCCGCCTTCGCGATTGAGCACGGTGCTGTAGGTCTCGGCGAAATGGTTGCCCCAGGTGAGGGTCAAACCTTGCCGATGGATCTCGGCGGCATCGTGCGTCGAGGTGAAGAAGGCAACGACGACAGGCGCCATCATGACGAAGACGCCGAGAAGCAGGATGATGTGATCGACTATCTTGAGACGGTACATTCCCGCTCCTCAATTGTAGTGAACGCGCCGCTCAAGGAAGCGGAACTGGAAGACGGTCAACACGAAGACGACGATCATCAGGATCACCGACTGGGCCGAGGAGCCGCCGAGGTCGTTGCCGCGGAAGCCATCCATGTAGACCTTGTAGACGAGCGTGATCGGGTTGTTGGCGGCCTTGTCCTTCACCATCACGTCGACGATGCCGAAAGTATCGAAGAGCGAATAGGTGACGTTGATGACGAAGAGGAAGAAGGCGGTCGGTGCCAAGAGCGGCAGGATGACGGTCCAGAACCGGCGGAAACCCGAGCGGCAGTCGAGCGCCGCAGCCTCGCGAACGGAAACGGGAATCCCCTGAAGTCCCGACAGAAAGAAGATGAAATTGTACGGGATCTGTTTCCAGACGGAGACGACCACCATCGCAAACGCCGTGTCGAAATAATTGAGACCGATCTTCATGTCCCAGCCGAACAGGGCAGCGAAACGCACGAAGGGACCGATGTGCTGGTCGAAGAACATCATGCCGATCAGGCCGGCGACCGGCGGGGCGATCGCGTAGGCCGAAATCAGCAATGTTTTGTAGGTCGAGCTGCCGCGGATGACGGCATCGGCCTTGACGGCGAGAAGCAAGCCTAGCGACAGCGAGAAGAAAGTGACGAGTGCCGTGAAAATGGCTGTGAAGCCAGCAATCGAGCGGTACTCGGCGCTTTCGAGAACGCCCTTGTAATTGTCGAAGCCGACGAAGCTGGAGCCGAAGCCGAACGGGTCTTCCAAAAAGAACGAGGACTTCACCGCCTGAACGGACGGCCAGTAGAAGAAAATAAAGATGACCGCCATCTGCGGCAGCAGGAAGAGATAAGGCAGCGTCGGCGACGAAAACTGCACGCGCTTCATGGCGGGACCTTTTTGCAAAGCGGTTCCGGAGACGGCGAGCGCCTCCGGAACCGTGGTTTTCAGCAATGGGCTTTATCAGCCGGCAGTCTTGGCAAAACGCTCGAGGAGCTGGTTGCCTTCCTTCTCGATGGTATCGAAAGCGTCCTTGACGGAGGTTTCGCCCGAGAAGATACGGCCGTATTCGCGTTCCATGATTTCGCGGATCTGCGGATAGAAGCCGAGGCGATAGCCCTTCGACCACTCGCCGTCTTCGAGCTTCAGCTGCTTGATGCCGACTTCGGCCGCCGGCTCCTTGTCGTAGTAGCCTTCCTTCTTGGCGAGCTCGTAAGCTGCCTCGGTGATGGCGACGTAGCCGGTTGCCTGGTGGTAGAACTTCTGGATCTCGGGCGAGGTCAGGAACTGGAAGAAGTCCGCAACGCACTTGTTCTCTTCAGCCGACTTGCCGGACATGGCAAAGAGTGCGGCGCCGCCGATGAAGCTATGGGTGCCAGCGCCCTTGATCGAACCCCAGTAGGGCAGGAAGGTTGCCGAGAAGGGCATCGTTGCCGTCTTCTTCAGACCGCCGAAGGAACCCGAGGAACCGATCCAGAGAGCGACCTTGCCTTCTTCGAAGGGCTTCTGGTTGTCGGCCCAGCCGGCGCCGTAGTACTTGAAGTAGCCTTCGTCGGACCAGGCCTTCAGCTTGTCGAACATAATGATGAGGTTCGGATCGGTGACCTTGAGCTTGGTGTCGACGACGCTGTCGTAGCCGTTGTTGTTGGTGGCGAACTGAATGTTGTTGCGCGAGAAGAAGTTCTCGGTGAACTCCCAGGTCAGCTGCGACTGGACGAGCGGGATGTAGCCTGCAGCCTTGAGCTTCGGAGCGATCGCCTCGAATTCTTCCCAGGTCTTCGGGGCTTCGACGCCAGCCTTCTTCAGCGCTTCCGGATTGGTGTACATGATCGGCGCGGAAGAGTTGAAGGGCATGCCGACGAACTTGCCGTCAGCAGCAGCGTAGAAATAGCGAACACCCGGAATGAAGGCATTGCGGTCGAACTTGTAGCCGGCGTCCTTGATCAGGTCTTCGGCCGGAACGACGGCGCCCTTGGCGTTGATGATGGTTGCAGCACCCGCGTCGAAGACCTGGAGGATGTTCGGCTGTTCGCCGGAGCGGAAGGCAGCGATGCCGGCAGCAAGCGCTTCTTCGTAGGTACCCTTGCTGACCGGGGTCAGGGCGCAGGCGGACTGCGAAGCGTTGAACTTCTGTGCAACCTCATTGATGACTTCGCCGTTGCGGCCGCCCATGCCGTGCCACCACGTGATGTTGGTCGCAGCAAAGGACGACGATGCCGAAAAGCTTACGGCCACAGTCGCCATCGAAATTTTCTTGAACATGGCTAATCCCTCTCCACCAGTTGTTGGGGTGAGGAGTGCAATAGAGGCCTTCCATGACGCCTCCTTAATGATTTGATGACAGGAGTGTTACATCGATACCTTTTTGCACGCGATTGCAATCCACATTAGAAGGCATTCGGAAAATGCCGCGGCAGGCGGCCAGGCAGGATGGCCACGATGTCGTAACGCTACGAAAGCACAGCATAATCGCGTTGCCTCGCCAACCACAGATCACTGGCGGCTCTGATGCGGTTTTGCGCCGTTGGCGACACGGCGTCGATGGCGCTCATGTGGTCACGGCGCGCCTTCACTTCCACGAAAATCGCCAGATTGCGCTTGCGTGCAATAATGTCGATCTCGCCGAGCTTGGTGCGATAGCCCAGTGCGACGATGCGATAGCCCTTGAGCATGAGATAAAGAGCAGCCAGATACTCGGAGACATGGCCCCGGCCAAGCGCCTTGCGGCGGTCGTTGGCCCTATCGCTCATCGCTGCCCTTCATATCGAGGAGACGCTGGTAGAGCTCCTTCTTGGAAATGCCTGTGAGCCGCGACGCTTCCGCAGCCGCCTTGGAGGTCGGTAAGGTCTTCGCCAGGTCGGCCAGGATCGCATCCACATTCGCGGGTTCTACCGGGCGCTCTGGAGGCGGACCGATAACGAGCACGATCTCGCCTTTGACGCTATCGACGTCGGAATAATGGGCAGCAAGCTCCGCCAGCGTGCCACGACGAAACTCCTCATAGGTCTTGGTCAATTCACGGCAGACCGACGCAACGCGATCACCGCCGAGCACATCGGCGGCGGCGGCTAGCGTTGCGGCTATGCGATGCGGCGATTCAAAGAACATCAGCGTTGCGGGAACGGCTTCGAACTCGGCCAGCCGATCGCGACGCGCCTTGTCCTTGGTCGGCAGAAACCCGGCGAAGAGAAAGGCGTCATTGGGCAGGCCGGAGCCAACCAGAGCGGCGAGCGGCGCGGAGGCCCCTGGAATGGGTATGACGCGATAGCCTGCCTCGATGGCTTTTTGCGCCAGACGATAGCCGGGATCCGAGACCAGCGGCGTCCCGGCATCCGAGACCAGGGCAACGGACTTGCCGGATTCCAGCGCCTGCAAGAGCCGTGGCCCGGCTTCATCGGCATTGTGTTCGTGGTAGGCATAGGGCCGGTTTTGAATGCCGTAGCGGTCAAGCAGGACGCGGGTGACGCGCGTGTCTTCGCAGGCCAGCACATCCGCACCTGCAAGCGTTTCCAGCGCCCGCAATGTGATGTCGCCGAGATTGCCGATCGGCGTCGCGACGAGGTAGAGCGCCGGTTCCAATGGTCGCGCCGGAATGGACATATTGTGCAGGCGGAAGCTGCGTTGCCTGCCACCTTCGGCCATCACATCGTCATTGCTCAAGATAGTTTCACTTTCTTTGGCTTCGCGCCTTTATGGGCGAGGCCTTGCAGTTCGGCAAGGCCGCTGCGATTTCTGTGAGCATTGCACGGGAAAACGGCAATTGCATTGACGCTTCCGCTGGTACCTCTTGCAATCGATCGCAAATTCCTGCCATTTTGCCTGTCCACTCTCTGGTCCCTCTTGGGCAAAAGCATTCCTTGCGGCGCGCAACATGTGCGCTCAAGCAGTAACGGTCGAAAGCGGTAGCATCCCATGCGTATTACAATTGAGCGGTCCAACCTTTTGAAGTCGCTGAACCACGTGCATCGCGTGGTCGAACGCCGGAACACGATCCCGATCCTGTCCAACATCCTGCTGCGCGCCGAGGGCCAGAACCTCGACATGAAGGCGACCGATCTCGATCTCGAAGTGACCGAAGCGACCCCCGCCAATGTCGAACAGGCTGGTGCCACGACCGTTCCTGCCCATCTTCTTTACGACATCGTGCGCAAGCTGCCGGACGGCTCCGAAGTCCTGCTGGCGACCAGTACCGACGGCGGCTCGATGACGGTTCAGTCCGGCCGCTCGAAGTTCTCGCTGCAGTGCCTGCCGGAATCTGACTTCCCGGATCTCACCGCCGGCACCTTCAGCCATACCTTCAAGCTGAAGGCGACCGACCTCAAGATGCTGATCGATCGCACGCAGTTCGCGATCTCGACCGAGGAAACCCGCTACTACCTCAACGGCATCTTCTTCCACACGATCGAGAGCAAGGGCGACCTGAAGTTGCGCGCCGTCGCAACCGACGGCCACCGCCTCGCCCGCGCCGACGTGAATGCGCCATTGGGCTCGGAAGGCATGCCCGGCATCATCATCCCGCGCAAGACCGTGGGCGAACTGCAGAAGCTTGTCGATGTGCCGGATGCGATCGTGACCGTCGAGGTTTCCGACGCTAAGCTCCGACTCAGTATCGGCTCGATCGTCATGACCTCGAAGTTGATCGACGGCACCTTCCCGGATTACCAGCGCGTCATTCCGACCAATAACGACAAGGAAATGCGCGTCGATTGCACGACGTTTGCGCAAGCCGTCGACCGTGTCTCGACGATCTCCTCGGAGCGTGGCCGCGCCGTCAAGCTCGCGCTCTCCGACGGTCAACTGCTGCTCACCGTCAACAATCCGGATTCCGGCAGCGCGACGGAGGAAGTCGCGGTCGGCTACGATACCGACTCGATGGAAATCGGCTTCAATGCGAAATATCTGCTCGACATTACGGCGCAGCTTTCCGGCGATGAGGCGATCTTCCTGCTTGCCGATGCCGGCTCGCCGACGCTCATTCGCGACACGACCGGCGACGACGCTCTCTACGTGCTGATGCCGATGCGGGTCTAACCGCGTCGCATTTGCCGTGCAAACTTTGCCAATTGCGACGTCGGGCCTTGTTTTTCGCTCGAACCAACTGCAATTAAAGACCGGACTGCTTTGTTGCATATCTAGGAGGATGGTGGAATGGCGTTGCGCCTGAAGGAACGGCTGGGCAAGAAGTTTGACGAAGAGATCCGCTTCTTCAAGGGAATGATGCAGGGGCCGAAGACTGTCGGTTCGATTGTTCCCACCTCCTCCATTACAGCGCGCAAGATGGCGAGCGTTATCAACCTTCACTCCGGACTGCCGGTCCTCGAGCTCGGGCCAGGCACCGGGGCGATCACCAAGGCAATCCTCGGACGAGGCGTGAAGCCGGAGAACCTGGTCGCTGTCGAGTATTCGACGGACTTCTACGAGCACCTGGTCCGGCTCTATCCGGGCGTGAACTTCATCAATGGCGATGCGTTCAATCTCGATAAGACGCTCGGCGCCATGAGGGATCAAAAGTTCGATTCCGTCGTTTCCGCCGTCCCGCTGCTAAACTTCCCGATGCAGGCCCGCATCGCGCTTCTCGAGAGCCTGCTCGACCGCCTTCCGGCAGGCCGGCCCGTCGTGCAGATTTCGTACGGCCCTGTGTCGCCGATCATCGCGCGGCCGGATCGCTATCATATCCAGCACTTCGACTTTATCGTCCGCAACATCCCGCCGGCGCAGCTCTGGATCTACCGGCGCGGCTGAACCCTGTGTTCGGCCTCTACATCACGCATCCGCAGGTGAGGATCGATCCGGCGGTTCCCGTACCGAAATGGGGGCTGTCAGAGCTTGGCGCCGCGCGCGCCCACAAAGCGGCCGAAAGCGACTGGGGAAAGCAGCTGCGGCGCGTCGCTTCCAGCGACGAGACGAAGGCGATCGAGACCGCCGAGATCCTTGCCGCCGCGGCCGGGCTGGCCATCGAGATTGTCGACGGCATGCATGAGAACGACCGCTCGGCAACCGGCTTCCTGCCGCCACCTGAGTTCGAGAAGGCCGCCAACTGGTTCTTTGCGCATCCCGAAGACAGCTTCAGGGGTTGGGAACGGGCAATCGACGCGCAGCGCCGTATCATTTCGGCCGTTACCAATATTCTTGCGTCGCATGATCCCGCCCTGCCCATTGCATTCGTCGGCCACGGAGGCGTGGGAACTTTGCTAAAGTGCCATTTGCAAGGCCGCCCGATCCGGCGCGATGGCGATCAACCGGGCGGCGGCGGCAATCTCTACTGTTTCAGCCTTGCGGATCGACGCCTGTCGTGCGACTGGACGCCTATCGAAGAGTGGCAGGGATGGATGTGACATGGATGCACGCGAGCGGCTGATCGTCGGGCTGGATGTTCCAACGCTTGGCGAGGCCGAACGGATCGTCGACACGCTCGGCGACGACGTCGTCTTCTACAAGATCGGCTATCAGCTGGCCTTTGCCGGCGGCCTGGAGTTTGCGCGCGACCTTGCCAGGAGCGGCAAGAAGGTCTTCCTCGATATGAAGCTGCTCGACATCGACAACACCGTCGCCTCCGGCGTCGAGAACATCGTCAAGATGGGCATGTCGATGCTGACGCTGCACGCCTATCCGAAGGCGATGAAAGCTGCGGTGGAGGCCGCAAAGGGTTCCGATCTCTGCCTTCTCGGCGTGACCGTCCTGACCTCGATGGACGAACAGGACCTGATCGCGGCCGGCTACGAATATGACCCGCACACGCTCGTCCTACGCCGCGCCGAACAGGCGCACCTCGCCGGCATGGGTGGCGTTGTTTGCTCCGCTGAGGAAGCGTCCGCCGTCCGCAAGATCATCGGCCCCGATATGGCGCTTGTCACGCCGGGCATTCGCCCCGTCGGCGCCGACCGGGGCGACCAGAAGCGTGTGATGACACCAGCTGCCGCGCTGAAGGCCGGCTCCAGCCATCTCGTTGTCGGCCGCCCGATCGTCAAGGCAGCCGATCCCAAGGAGGCGGCCCTGGCGATCCTCGCCGAGATGTCGGCGGCCCTTCAATAATCACGTGAGCCAGGGAGCATCTAAAATGGCAAAAGGATATTGGATTGCGCGCGTCGATGTTCGTGACGCGGAGCGCTACAAGGATTACGTCGCGGCGGCAAAGCCGGCCTTCGAAAAGTACGGCGCCAACTTTCTCGCCCGTGGCGGCGCGATCACCGAACTCGAGGGCAAGGCGCGCGCGCGCAACGTGGTGATCGAGTTTCCTTCGATGCAGCACGCTGTCGATTGCTACAATTCGCCGGAATACCAGATCGCGGCGAAAATCCGCCAGGAAGTCGCCGACGCCGAGATGGTCGTCGTCGAAGGCATCTGAGGCGAGTTCTCAGCCATGATAACTGCGGCGCGATGGCCCTTTTCGTCGCGCCGCGATTGGTCTAAGACGAAACCAGATCGACCAAACAATTGAGCCTTTCGAGGAGCCTGCCATGACCCTTGCCAACCTGCCGCCACTCGTCACCGTGTTCGGAGGGTCCGGCTTCATCGGCAGGCATATCGTGCGCGTGCTGGCAAAGCGCGGCTACCGCATCCGCGTTGCCGTCCGCCGCCCTGACCTCGCCGGCTTCCTGCAACCGCTTGGCAATGTCGGACAGATATCCTTCGTCCAGGCAAATCTGCGCTACCGCAACTCGGTCGACCGCGCCGTCGAAGGCGCCGATTACGT
>Ga0075365_10000265_pt1 | contig 17980 bp, 13 predicted proteins | sample EndMetdeltDD1765_FD_71387 | JGI IMG/M metagenome (GOLD analysis project Ga0075365, IMG submission 71387) | Populus endosphere microbial communities from Tennessee, USA - Endosphere MetaG P. deltoides DD176-5 | ecosystem: Host-associated > Plants > Roots > Endosphere | place: USA: Tennessee... | reverse complement strand
TGCCGCGCAGCAAAATTATGGAAGCGTCATCCATGCTGAAGCAATTGAGCATCAAAACCAAAATTCTATCTGCCTTTTTCCTGCTTGGCCTGATTGCCTTCGCCGGCATCGGCTATGTCATCGTACAGTTCCGCAACACAGCCACGACCTATGGCAGCTTCATCGAGCGTGAAGCGCAGGGCGGCATTCTCGGCGCACGTGCAGCCGCCGGCGCTTGGACTGCGGTTGGTTGGGGCCTTCGTATGCTCGCCATCCAGCCCGGCACGCCCGAGTTCGAGAACGCTGAAAAGATCGTCGCGAGCAACTACGATGGCGCGAAACTGAAGATTCAGCAGGTTTCGGCTCTCGTTCCGAGCCGCGCGGAAGCGCTCAAGGATATCAGCGTCACGATGGACAATCTGAGAGTATCTCAGGAGGCCGTCATCAAGGCGCTGAAGGCTGGCGATCAGCAGGGCGCCCGTGCGTTGCTGCTGAAGATGGATGATGCGCTGGCGCAGCTTTCGCCCAAAACAGGCGCCAATAACACAGCGATGACGGATCTTATCGTCGAGGGTAACAAGGCACTCACCATTTCGGTGGCCAACATCATCCTCGTCAGTGCGATTTCGATCACCGCCGGTATCGTGCTTGCGCTCGGGTTTGCGATTTTCATGGCGCATGCCGGGATTACGCTGCCGATGGCGCGCCTGCGGGCACGCATGGATACGCTTGCGGCCGGCGATACGTCGGGCGAAGTCGAAGGTCTCGATCGCGGCGATGAAATCGGCAAGATGGCGGCCGCCGTTGCCGTCTTCCGCGAGAATGCAGTGGACCGCGTGCGGCTTGAAGCGAAAGCAACCGAGGATCGTCAGCTGACCGAATCCGAGCGGGCCGATCGCGAACGCAGCAAGTCTGCCGAAGCGGCTGTCCTGAAGAGCGCCGTCGATGAACTTGCCGCGGGTCTTGGACGACTTGCTTCGGGCGATCTCGCAAGCCGTATCAACGTGTCTTTCGGTGGCGATCTTGATGGTCTGCGCAGCGACTTCAACAACTCCGTCAACAAGCTGAACGAGGCGATGAGCGCCGTCGGCGTCAATGCGCGGGCGATCAATGCCGGCGCCAACGAAATTCGTTCTTCGGCTGACGATCTTTCCCGCCGGACCGAACAGCAGGCAGCCTCCATCGAAGAAACGGCAGCGGCACTCGAAGAGATCACCACGACGGTGCGCGACGCAGCAAAGCGTGCTGAAGAAGCCAGCGAACTGGTGGCCAGCACCCGCAAGGGTGCCGAGCATTCCGGCGAAGTCGTTCGCAAGGCGGTTGCCGCCATGCAGCAGATCGAGAAGTCGTCCGGCGAAATCGGTAATATCATCGGTGTCATCGACGACATCGCATTCCAGACGAACCTCTTGGCGCTCAACGCCGGTGTCGAAGCTGCGCGCGCCGGTGAAGCAGGCAAGGGCTTTGCGGTCGTCGCACAGGAAGTTCGCGAGCTTGCCCAGCGTTCCGCCAATGCCGCCAAGGAAATCAAGGCATTGATTCATGCCTCCGGTGCCCAGGTTCAGACCGGCGTCGATCTGGTCGGAGAGACCGGCACGGCTCTGGAAGCGATCGTCGCGCAGGTCCAGGAGATCAACCGTCACGTTCATGCCATTGCAGAAGCGGCCCGAGAACAGTCGATCGGCCTGCAGGAGATCAATACGGCGGTGAACACCATGGACCAGGGCACGCAGCAGAATGCGGCAATGGTCGAGCAGACCACTGCAGCAAGCCATGGACTTGCTACCGAGGCAACTGCGCTGAACGGCCTCCTGTCTCAGTTCCGGCTGGCCGCCGGTGCGGAGCATATGTCGTATTCCGCGGCCCCCGCGCGCGATACGGTGGTACGCGCAACCGTTCGTCCGGTTACCCCGACCACGCGACCGGCAGCTTCGCCCGCCCGTGCTCTTGGCCAGAAACTGGCCGGCGCGTTCGGCGGCGGCGCACAGGCGGCAGCGAAGGAAAACGAGTGGACCGAGTTCTGATCCTCGGACGGTCTCGAAACAACCTGCAATGAAAAAGGCCGGGCGTTTTCGTCCGGCTTTTTTCGTTTGAGGTCCTGTCTGTCAGCCCATCCGCTCGGAGGCGTAGGAGCCCGGGCTTGGCGGGAAGACGACGGTACGGTTGCCGTTGATGAAAGTACGGTGATGGATATGCGCATGGATGGCGCGAGCCAGAACCTGGCTTTCCACATCGCGGCCGAGCGAAACGTAATCATCCGCCGATTGCGCATGCGTGATCCGCACCGTGTCCTGTTCGATGATCGGGCCTTCGTCGAGATCGGCGGTGACGTAATGTGCCGTCGCGCCGATAAGCTTCACGCCACGCGTATAGGCCTGCTTGTAAGGGTTGGCGCCCTTGAAGCTCGGCAGGAAGGAGTGGTGGATATTGATGATCTTGCCCGACATCTTCTGGCAGAGCTGGTCGGACAGAACCTGCATGTAGCGGGCGAGCACGACGAGCTCGGTGCCGCTCGACTCGACGACGTCCATCAGCTGGGCTTCGGCCTGCGGCTTGTTTTCCTTCGTCACCTTGATGTGGTGGAAGGGGATGTCGTTATTGACGACCTGTTTCTGGTAGTCGAAATGGTTGGAGACGACGCCAACGATATCGATCGGCAGCGCGCCGATCTTCCAGCGGTAGAGAAGATCGTTCAGGCAGTGACCGAAGCGGGAAACCATCAGCAGCACTTTCATGCGCTCGTCGGTGTCGAAAACGTCCCATTCCATGGAGAACTTCTCAGCAATCGGCTTGAAGCCTTCCGTCAAGCCGGTGCGATCGACACCTTCCTCGGAGATAAAGGAAACGCGCGTGAAAAACTTGCCCGTGTCGAGATCGTCGAACTGCGAACTATCGATGATGTTGCAACCCTTTTCCGCCAGGAAGCCGGAAATCGCCGCGACAATACCGCGCGTCGTTTTGCAGGAAACGGTCAGGACATAGCTCTTCATCAAAAATCTCCCTCCTCCGCCATTCAGTGGCTATCTCGTGTATACATAAAAACAGGACCGAACAATATCCAGGCCAGCTTTTGCAGGAAAAATGCCGCCGCCAAACGAAGCTTGCTCACCGCTGTGTGTACAGACGGTTTCCGAACCTGCAATATCGGTACCTGTTGGGGCTTGACCTTAAGCCGGGTGATGTAAAATTCCGTTCCCAGAACGCCGTTCTGGCGCGTATAGCCGTCGTCGGGCTGCTTTTGGAGAACCTTTCGCGCCTTCAAAGGTTGTTTCAACGTCAAAATAAGCGTTAGCGATTTCTAATGCGGAGAGTGTCTTGATTCAGAAATCGCGAAATTCCGGGCGTTATGGGCGACGGTTTGCAAATGCCCTTGTCTGTTTCGGCCTTGTTGGCGAACCAGCAATGGCGGCGACCGATTGCCTTCGCGGCGTCAATCTCGCCGGTGCGGAATTCGGTAAGCTCGGCGACCGATACGAGAAGGGATACGTCTATCCCTCGCAAGCGACGATCGCTTATTTCGCGGAAAAGGGATTCAATATCGTCCGTTTGCCGTTCCTGTGGGAGCGGCTGCAGCCGCAGCTCTACAAGGGGCTGGATGCGGCGGAGCTGAAGCGGTTGCGCGATACGGTGAAGATCATTCGCGCCAAGGGCATGGCCGTCATTCTCGATCCGCACAATTATGCCCGTTTTCGGGGCGAACTAATCGGCTCGGAAGCCGTGCCGCAAAGCGCATTTGCGGATTTCTGGCGCAAGCTCGCAGGCGCTTTCCAGGGCGTCGATGGCGTCGCCTTCGGGTTGATGAACGAACCCTACGATATTTCTGCAGAGGATTGGCTTTCGGCGGCCAACAGCGCGATCGGCGCGATCCGGCAGACGGGTGCTGCCAATCTCGTTCTGGTCCCCGGTACTGCCTGGACCGGTGCGCATAGCTGGGTTGCCGGTGACTATGGAATGCCGAACGGGTCCGTCATGCTCGGCGTCACGGATCCGAAAGACAATTATGCCTATGAGCTTCACCAATATCTGGACACCGATTTTTCCGGCAAGAACGCGGAATGCACCCGCGCGGCGGATGCGGTGAAGGCGGTCGGCGATGTAGCTAGTTGGCTGAGGGACAACCACCAGAGGGGATTTCTGGGTGAATTCGCGGTTCCGACCGATGAAACCTGCCAGCCTGCGTTGGTGGACATGGTCCGCGCGGTTGAGCAGAATGCCGATGTCTGGCTGGGTTGGTCCTACTGGGCGGGAGGTGCCTGGTGGCCCGAGGACGAGCCACTCAACATCCAGCCCGTCGAGAAGAATGGCAAGCTGGCTGACCGTCCGCAAATGCAGACGCTTTCTCGCGTCTTTTCGGAACAATCGACCTGCAGCCGCTAAAATTGTCGGTATTCGCTTAAGGTTCCGGAAGGAAGACCGGCGTAAAGCTGGAACATCGATTGGAAACCCGACACACCGATGACGGACGCCCGTAGCACAATCAGCCTGAGCAGCAATGCCCTGCCTCTGTTGCCCCGTTCGGCGGCGGAGCCGCTGACGTTTGGCGGGACTGTCGGGCTGTTCACGCCGCCTTCACCTGGTGTCAAACCCTCCTCCGTCGCAGTCCTCTTCGCCAGCCCCTGGGGGCTGGAGGAAATGTGTACTCGGAAATTCTGGCGGATCATCGCTGAAAATCTGGCAGATCGAGGCATAACCAGCCTGCGTTTCGATTATCCCGGCACGGGCGACGCGCTGGACGAGGTCGATTTCCACGCCGGTCTTTCCGTTTGGAGCGATAGCCTGGTCCAGGCGGGCGAGCGGCTTCGTGCCTTTTCCGGCTGCTCCCGGATCGTCGTGATCGCGCAGGGCCTCGGCGCCGCCGTGACGACCGGTGCTGCCGACCGGATTGAAGGGCTCGAGGCGATCGCCTATCTTGCCCCCGTCGTTTCCGGTCGTATGCATCTGCGCGAGCTTGCCGTCTGGTCACGGGTTGTGGATGAAAATCTCGGTCTCGGTGAGGAATATCGCAGCAAGGATGGCGCTTCCATCGCCTCGCTGACCCTGTCGGCGGAAATCGCTGAGGAAGTACGCAAGTTCAATCTGATGTCTCTCAACCGCGCGCCGGCAAGGCGCGCACTCGTCGTGGCGCGTCCCGATCGGCCGGCAGACAAGGAGTTCGCGATCTACCTCAAGGCGCTTGGCGTCAATGTCGAAGAGCAGCCTTTTGGCGGTTACCAGCAATTGGTGTCCAACCCGGCCATTGCCCGGTTGCCGGTCGATGTTGCCGAAAACCTCGCCGATTGGGTGGCGGGCCTGCCGTTTGCCGCCGATCAGTCGCCGGTGCGCCGCGCCATCGTCGCGGAACCCTTGGAAGGTAACGGGTTTTCCGAGACCCCGGTCCGTTTCGGTAGCCGCAATCGCCTTTCCGGAATGCTTTGCGAGCCGTCGCATGGCCGCAAGGGTGCGACTGTGCTTTTTCTGACATCCGCCTATGATCGCCATGCCGGCTGGGGCCGCGCGACCGTTAAAATGGCGAGGGCGCTCGCCCGTTCGGGCATTGCCTCGCTGCGTTTCGATACAGCAGGCGCCGGCGACAGCCCGCCCGTTCCCGGCCGGCCGGAACAGGTTCTGTATCATTCCACGCAAAACGCCGACGTGACGGAAGCGATCGATTTCCTGGAGTCGCGGCGGTTGACGCCGGTCATTGCGGCAGGGCGGTGCAGTGGCGCCTATCTCGCGTTCCAGACCTCACTTGGCGAACCCCGTATCGGCGGCGAAGTCCTGGTCAATCCGATCGTATTCCGCTGGAAGCCGGGGCGCTCGGTGGACGAGGCAATCGTCAACGGCTCACGCAGCCTTGAGGATTATACCCGCCGGGCGTTGCGGCTTGAAACCTTCCGGCGCATCGTCCGCGGCGAAGTCAACCTGACTGCCGCTATGCGCAATGTCATCGGTGGCATCGGCGCGCGGGTTCGTAACAAGTTGCTGCATATATTCCGTGGCTTCATGCCCGAAGGCCGGGCGATCTACAGCGCATTCCGCACCCTCAACGAACGCGGCACGCCCGTCTGCCTGCTTTATAGCGAGCACGATCTGGGGATTGAGCAATACGATTTCTATTTCGGCCATGACGGGGCAGGCCTTGCGCGCTTCCCGAACGTCCTGCCGGCGATCATCCCGGATGCGGACCATAATCTGACGCCGGAACATGCGCGCGACATTTATTTCAATGCCCTTCGGCAGATGGCCTTTCGTTTCGTCCTGGACGATGCAGTAACGTCAAAACCGCGTGCTGCGGTTGCCGCCGAGTGATCGGACGAAACCGGTTGGACGCGCCGCCTTGGCGGACAGAGCCGTGAGGTCGGCGCGTTTCACCGCGCCGGGCGCCAGATGGAAGCCGTTGTCCGAGGGCCGGTAACCATCGACGGTGATCGAGACGGACTGGGCAAAAAGATCGGTCGAAAGCTCCAGCCAGAACCGCCCATTATCCTCGACAAGCGCCACCGCGATATCCGCGTCATGCATTGCATTGGCGCGGCCAAGCGGGAAATGGAACGCCTCGGCAATGATCGCGCCGGTTTCCGCGTGCAGCAAGCGGGCAATGGCCACGTCATGCGATGGCGGGCCGAAGCGATAGGCGTAATTGGTGTCGAAGAAGGCGCCGAAAAGATCAGTGCAGGCGATGCTCTGCGTGCTGCGTGGAGACAGTGTGAGATCACGGCGGCCGGAAACGACAGGCAGCTTGCCATCACGCAGGCAGGCGATTTCCAGCATCATCGGCATGGCTGCCGAAGTCTCGTTGAGCAGATGGATATCGAGGCCGTTGGTCCCCTCATCCGCGAAAAACACCTGCACCGGACGGAAAGCGCGTTTCAACGCAAACCATGAAGGTTTCGGCCGGCCGTTCATGTCGACGATGCCCCAGCCGGGACCGGACATTACATCTTGGAATGTGAAGGTGAGGGCGCCGTTGCAGGTGGAAGCGGGTCTTCTCCATTCAGCAAAGGTTGCTTCCATCACCTCGCCAGTCACGGTCTGCGAGAGCGCCAGATAGCGCTGGAAATCGGCAATACGCAGCTGATGCGGATCGACGCCGTAAAGTTCGCCCAGATAGTGGTCGCGCACATCCTCGAAGTCCCAGTCGGCTCCGGCATCGCGCGGAATGCCGGCCTTGCCGCCGCTTAGTGTTTCAGTGTCCGAGAGATTGGAGAAAGCAAGGCATTCGGCGGCAAAGCGTATATTCGCCCGGCGGGCATCTTCGAGGGGGCGTTTATAGGCGCCGACGCCGTAATAATGCGCGACACCCGCATTCGGGTAGAAAGGCAGCGCTCCGCCGGAGGGCGAGTTTGCGACATAGGACAGGTCCGGGCGGCTTTCAGCGATGATACCAGGCAGGATTTCCGTGCAGAGCGGGCCGTTCCAGATGCGCTCCGGCAGGCCCAGCATGGCGCCTTGCTGCCAGATTTCGCTGCCGCCGCAGACGACAGCCAACGATGGATTGGCCTGCGTCCTCTGCAGGAATTGACCGATCTCGGTTTTCACGTGAATCACGAAATCCGGATCGGCGACCGGATAATCAAAATTGGCGAACATCAAATCCTGCCAGACCAGCAGTCCAAGTTCGTCGCAAAGTGCAAAGAATTCCGGGCTTTCATAGGTGGCGACGCCGGGAATGCGGATCATGTTCATGCCGGCGTCTTTTGCCAGCCTGAGCCATGGTTCGTAACTTGCACGATCACCGGGGAGCCTGGCCATATCGGCTGTAGTCCAGACCGAGCCACGGCAGAAGATTTTCTTGCCGTTGACGATGAGGGCGAAGTCGTTGCCGTCGAGACCACGGTCGATCGAGATATTGCGGAATCCGGTGCAGGCGAGGGGTATGTCTCTGCCGTTGATACGGAGGACGGCCTCATAGAGGGCCGGTTCACCATGTGTATGCGGCCACCACGGGGAAACGTCCGGAATGCGGAGTTCGGCGGAATAGCGCTCTTCGGAGTAGGTGAAGAGGGTCTTCTGGCCGGCACAAAGGAGGTGAAGGTCGTGGCTCGGCTGTTCACCGGCGAGGGTGACCTTCAGGATGCCTTCGCCATTTTCGCCAAGGGAAGCCGAAAGGCTGAAGCCTCTTTCTGTTCCAGTTGCGAGGTGGCTGTAGGCCGGGACGGCGCTCCGTCCAATCTCCCGCACCTCAGGGGAGAGCGGTGGTGCGCTTCTGATCATGGAAACAGGTCGCCAAGGCCCAACAGCCTGAATTTCTGGGCTCCATCCCGGCATGAAGCCAAGCGCCGTGGTCCGGACCAGTCGCAATCCCTGATTGTTCATCAGCCGCGGCCGCCAGCGGGCGCGAGGGCCTGTTTTCTCCAGATGCGGTTTCAAAGCTCGCAAGCAGATCGACAGGGTTTCCGTACCGGTCAGTTCCACGGGAACGTCATGGCTTTCGAACATGCTTTGCGAAGACAGAATCAAGCGGTCATCGAGATAGACTTCGGCGATCGTCGCAAGCCCTTCGAAGCAAAGCACAGCGGGGCCCGGCACTTCACTTGTCAGCGCTCGGCAATACCAGATATCCTTGTCGATCAGCGGTTCGGGGTTGTCGCGGTCGAAGCGGCCCGCAGCTTCCAGCGCAGCAGTAACCGTTCCCGGTACGATCGCCGGAATTGCTTCCGCTTCGGCCGGAATGTCGCACGGCAATGCATAGGTTCCCGGTTCGCTCAAAAGCAAAGACCAGCCGTCATCAAGACGGCTGGTCTGACTATCGATCAGGGAAAGAATGCTCACGCGGCCTCGCGTGCTTGTCCAAGTGTCACGGCAAGATCAGCCATCAGCAGGTCCCAGGCTTCCGCCGCCGGATCGAGCGCCGTTGCGAGCGGTTCGAACTTCTTGCGCGTCACCGCACGTGCAAGCTGGAACTGAGTGGATTTCGCGACCTCGGAAATCCGCAGCGCCTGCTTTTCCACATCGGAGAAGCTTTTGCTGTTCAACCAGGCGAGATGGCTGGCGAGAAGCTCGAAATTTGCACCAAATTGCCGCAGCGTGTTGAAGGCGTATTTGTGGAAAAAGCTGAAATCGCGTTCGGCCACCTTCTCGACCTGAGCCGGGAAAACCTCGGCGAAGGCACGAATCGGATTTTTGGCCGGCCGCCGGATGAAGTGGTGGCGCAGCAGTTTCCATGCGGTTTCGCGCAGTTCCTTGGAACCGGGATAACCCGCCGGGAATTTGGCAAATTCCGTATAAGGCAGGAAGGGGAGAGCGTCGGGCGCCGCATTCACATGGAACAGCCCGTCGAAATCCTCGCCGGCGAGATGGAAGAAGCCGCCATTGTGGAAATAGTCGAGCTCGCGCGCTTCGAGATCCAGTCGGTTGATGGCCACTGTCGTCTTGCCGTGTTCCTGACGATAGGTCAGGCCGCGCGTGTCCGGCAGGTAATAGCTGTCGAGCTCAAGCAGGCTCAGGCGGCCGCGGCCGATCTGCTCGGTTACATGATGCTCCGGCCGGTCGAAGATCGCCAGTTCGGTCACCCGGATGCCGTAGAGCGCTTCGAGATCTTCCAGCGGCACCTTAAAAAAGGTGAACTGGTCGCCTTCGAAATCCTGGGTGAGTGTGAAGCCCAGCATGGCTTCCGGCGGTAGTTTTTGAGCCGAAAGCACTTCGATCCACAGATCGACGTAGCAATTGGTTTCCGGCCACATCCGTTCTGCGGAATGCAGCGGATGCGGCTGGTAGCCGCCGGGATCGAGGTTTGCGAAAACCTTCATCGGATCATCCCCAGAGCGTGGCGCGGACACTTTCCGGCCAGGCCTTGGTGTCGAGCCCGTGGGTGTGGAACAGCGCCAGTGCAATACGTTCCAGGCCGAAGCCGACGCAGGCCGTGTGGGCGACGCTTCCGTCCTCGAGATTCAGGCCCCATTTGGTGCCGAATGAATCCTGGTGATAGTTGAAGCTCATGCAGGCGGTCGGGTTCGTGGTCGAGGTGATCGGGATCAGCAGTTCGAATTTCAGGTTCTGGTCACGCTGGTTGTTGACCATCATCTTGCCGGCGCGGCCGAAGAACGGATCGTTGGCAACATCGATCGTTACGTCGAGGCCGACGGACTTCATCATCTCGACGCCGCGATCCATCCAGAGCTGGCGGAAATCGGTGACGTGCTGTTCGGTGCCCATGCAGACATATTCGCGCATGCGGAACAGCTGCTGGCGGGCCGGATCCTTAGAAGGCTCATGGCGGAAGCAGTAGCTCTGCAGGTCGAACAGGCCTCCGGATGCCGGAAGGTTGCCGCGGCGCGCGACGGTCGGATAAAGCGGATAACAGGCAGCCGGCGTGAGTACGATGTCGGTGGCCTTCTGGTCCGCCGTCCAATCTTCTTCGCCCACTTCCATGCATTTTAGCAGGCTCATGTGGTCGAGCTCGTTGCCGCAGAAGGAATGCACCGTGCCGGCAAGCTGCGGGAAGCTCTTCATGTAACCGCTCTGCTCGAAGAAGGCGCGGTTCATGCCGGGCGGAAAGCGCATGGCTTCAGCGCCATCGGCGCCACCGACCTTGTCGATCAGTCGCTCGAAGGCGGCGATGACATCTTCGAACTGGCCGCTGCGGCCGTAAAGGCCGTCGACGCCGGTATCGATCAGCAGGCCTGCGTCGAACAGGCGGTCGAGAAAGGAAACTTGCATATCCATGGCTTTCACCTCATTCAATTCATTTGACGGGCAATTACTTGAAGGTGGTGGGCGTCAGCCGATGAGGCTGGTGTCCGGTTTCTGCACGAGCAGCATGGTCGACGTGTTGCCGAGAATGCGATCGTTGGAAATCATCAGCTGGGCGGAATGGGCGTCGCGAAGGTGACGACCGACGCTGTAGGGCGTGCCGTTCTTGTAACCCATGATGCCGCAGATGATCATCGCCTGGTTGATGATCACAAGGATGGTTTCCGACGAAGCCAGTTTCACATTGTTCATGGCGATCGAGAAAGCCATGGAGGACAGCTGGTCGGGGTCTGCCTTGGCATCCGCATAGGTCTTCAGGCCGGCAACGATATTGGCCTTCAGGAGCTGCAGAAGATTGGAGGCTTCCGCCAGACGGGTCGCACCGGGCGGCACGGCGCCATTGCTCTTGCGGGCAGCCGCACGGACGAAGGATTGGGCGCGCTGCACCGCATCGGCTGCGATGCCGTACCAGACCGAACTCCACCAGAGGTGCGAGGTGGCGAGCATGGACTGCGCCGCGATCTCGGCAAATGGCTTCGGGAAAATCTGGACCGCCGGAGCTTCACCCTTGAACAGGAAACCGTCGGAGCAGGTGCCGCGCATGCCGAGCGTGTCCCAGTCGACTGTCTTGTCGATCGTGTACTGGCCGCGCTTGAACACGGTCATGACCTGGTCGCTCGGGGCAGCCTTTTCACTGGAGCGGGAGGTGACCATGATCGCATCGGCATGGGCGCCGTAGGAAATGACGGTTGCGTCCTTGGTCAGGCGGCAGGTACCGCCATCAATCTCGATCGCGCAGATCGAATTGCGCATATTGCCGCCGATACCGGCTTCCGTGGTCGCAGACGCAACGAGAAGCTGGCGGGAGGCGAGCTCGCGCATGAAATCCTTGTGCCACTCGCTTTCGCTGCCGTGCTCGACAAGGCTGGACACCTTGATCTGGTGCATGGCGAAAACCATGGCGCTGGCGGCGCAGGCCTGACCGAGGATCGAGCAGACCTCGGCGATGTCCTGGATCGAAGCGCTCTCGCCGCCGAAGGCGGTCGGGATCTGGATGCCGAGCAGGCGCTCGGCCTTCATGGCGTCGGCGGCTTCGCGCGGGAAGCGGCCGTCGCGATCGACGCGGTCGGCGAACTCCGCCGCCACCGCTGCGACGCGGTGCGCACGGGCACCAAGCGTCATGTCTGCGGCAAAGGCTGGAAGGCTCATCACGCGGCCTCGCGAGCTTTCAGGATCTGGGCAACGGTCGCTTCGATCGCCGAGATGCTGGCGAAAGATTTGCGATTCAGCAGATTGTCCGGAAACTCGATGTCGAATTTTTCCTCGATGGCGAGCATCAGCTGTACGGATGCGAAAGAGGAAAGGCCAGCCGCATACAGATCGGCGCCGTCTTCCAGCGTCTCCACGGCGACCGGCAGGCCGCCGACTTTTGCCAGCAGTTCGCGAATGGTCTCGTTCATCTCGACATCTCCCGATGGTTGGAACTCAAGCGTTCATCGCTGGAAACATGCCTACGCCGGAAAGCATAAGATTCCGGTAAGAAACGTGTTGAAGTTAGGGCTGCGGGATTCCGTAAAATTCGAATGATCGGCTGGATGCAGGGCACTGGATGCAGGAACAAGGATTTTCCTGCTTCAGGCCGATACAGAAAGCCTCCGCTGGAAATACGGCGGAGGGCCCGGTTCGGCAGCTTTCCGGGTCAGGATGACATGCCGCCGCACACTTCGAGGCGCTGCCCGTTGATCCGGCGAAGCGATCATCGGGCCGATATCGTCGGGCTGGTCGGCGCGGCCGATGCATTCATTTCCGCGACGCGACGATAGCGACGTGACCTTGCCGAAGTTCTTCAGGGAAGAGTGGAGCGTGCCTCCAGCAGCTTTGTAAATTCCGAAGCAGGCAGCGGGCGGCTGAAGAGATAGCCCTGAAAATCCGTGCAGCCGAGCTCCATGAGAAACTCACGCTGCTTTTCGGTCTCGACGCCTTCGGCGATGACGGAAAGGTTCAATTCGTGGCCAAGCTGGATGATACCCTTGACGATCACGGCATCCCGATCGTCGGACAGCATGTCGCGGACGAAGGTCTGATCGATCTTGACCTGCGAAACCGGCATGCGTTTCAGGTAACGAAGCGATGAATAGCCGGTGCCGAAGTCGTCGAGTGACAGCGTGAAGCCGAGGTCGACGAGGGTCTTCATCTTGGCGATCACATCTTCGATATCCTCGACGACGATGCTTTCCGTGAGCTCAAGATCCAGGCTGCCGGGATCGACCCCATACTGGCGGGTAATCCCGGTTACGTCGGAAACGAAGTTCTCATCGCGAAACTGCTGCGGGCTGACATTGATGGCGAGCCTGAAACGACTTTTTCCGGGATACTGCTGCCAAACAGCCAATTGAGCGCAGGCGCTGTCCAGAACCCATTTGCCGATGAGCGTCATGATCCCGAGCTGCTCGGCGGCAGGGATAAATTCCCCGGGCGGCACCATGCCGCGTTTGGGATGTTTCCACCGCAACAAGGCCTCGGCGCCGCTGATTGAACCCTCCTTGGTCACCTGCGGCTGAAAATGCAATTCGAACTGATCTTCAGCCAGCGCGGCGGCGAGCTGGCCACCGATACGGGAGCGCGTCGCATGATCGGCCTGCATGATGTAGACGCTGGCGCACATGATGGCCACGGCGATGCTGCTGTGCATCCAGGCGCCGAAAACGCGCAATTCATCGGGAAGGGGGCTGGCGAACGGTCCCGCAAACGTCGTGCTGGAAAAAATGATGAAGCCGGTGATGTATATCAGCACGCCGGCATAAGTCATCCGCGGCTTGATATCCCGGAATGTCACATAAAAAAGGAAGGCCATAGCCAGAAAATAGATATGGGTGACCCGCGGTGCTGCCGGATCGGGAATGTCATAGAGAAGGCAGATCTCGGTGATGACGAAAAACAGGAAGACATGCACGAGCCCGGCGGCAATGCGGAACCGGCCGCTGCGAATGCGAAGCCAGAGATAGATGCCGGCGATCAGATAGGCGATGTTCAGGAAAACCAGCGGCCATTGGCGCTCGACCGACATCCACGTGAGCCAGAGCGCTCCAAGACCAATCAGGCAGAAGCTCGCTACCTGATAGGCAACGGACAATCGTCTCAGATGGTCATCCTCGGGTGAATGCGAGGGTTGTTCGGCATCGGTAATACGGAACTGGCCTGGTGATCGCATTACACCGTCCGGAGTAGGTGCGTAAAAAAGGGAGCGCGAACCAAAGAGCTGCGCCCTCCAGATACACCGTGATACTCACTTATTGCGATGAACTATTGTGCGAGGATTGTGTACCGGTTTCTCTAAACAAGCAACGTCTACGTAAAATCCTTCAAGCGATTGTTGTCATAACAAGGTGTTTGCTATCGGAAATCCGCTATACAATCGGTTTTTCAGCCATACCGGTATCAGCAACACGAGCCGGAAGCCGGTTTATTGCGGAGGATAACGATGCTCTTCGCCGCGGAAATCGCTGACGGAATAACAGCCGCCGTCGGTTCTGACGGCACTCTCACCGATGACCGCCTTGCCGTGACCGCCGGGAATATCCAGGACATAGGTCGGCTGGCAAAGACCGGAAATATTACCCCGCAACGCGGAAACGATCTTCTGTCCTTCGGCAATATCCAGCCGGAAATGCGCTGTGCCGGGGGCAAGATCGGGATGGTGCAGATAATAAGGCTTGATCCGCGTCTCCACGAACGCCTTCATTAGTTCGCCCAGCACGGCCGGATCGTCGTTGACGCCGCGCAGCAGTACCGTCTGGCTGATCATCGGGAAGCCGGCATCGATCAGTCGGGCACAGGCGGCGCGGGCTTCCTGCGTCAACTCGCGGGCATGATTTGCATGAAGGGCGATATAGACGACCTTGCCGCTTTCCTTCAGTGCCGAAATCAGTGCCGAGTCGATATGGGCCGGGTCGACCACCGGCACACGAGTGTGGAAGCGGACGATCTTTACATGCGGGATTTCCGCAAGGCCGCGCATGATCGCGCCGAGCCGGCGCGGTGAAAGCACAAGTGGATCGCCGCCGGTGAGGATCACTTCCCAGATTTCGGAATGGCCGCGGATATAGGTCAGTGCTGCAGCCAGTTCGTCGGCCGCCAGCGTGCCATCCCCCTGAGGACCGACCATCTCGCGTCGGAAGCAGAAGCGGCAATAGACCGGGCAGATATGCACGGCCTTCAGCAGCACCCGATCCGGATAACGATGGACGATGCCCTTGACCGGGCTATGCGCATGATCGCCGATCGGATCGGCACGTTCTTCCGGTGTCGTCAGCAATTCGGCCGGATCCGGCACGAACTGGCGCGCGATCGGATCGCTTTCGTCGGAACGCTCGATCAGAGATACGACGGTCGGCGTCAGCGCGACGGCATAACGGTCGGCAACGTCTCGAATGCGGTCGAGCCTGTCCGGCGTTACCAGCCCGGCAGATGCCAGGTCGTCGGCTGTCTTCAAAGATCGGGCAGCGCTCATGGGAACACCTCCGCTACCGGTGCCCACATGACCTGGTCGATCCGGCTGGCGCCCGTTGCCAGCATGGCAAGCCTGTCAAAGCCGAGAGCGGCACCGCTTGCCTCGGGCATTGCTGAAAGCGCATCGAGGAAATCCTCGTCGATCGGATAACGTTCGCCGTAGATGCGGGCTTTCTCGCTCATCTCATGCTCGAAGCGGCGGCGCTGCTCGCCGGCATCGGTGAGTTCGCCAAATGCGTTCGCAAGCTCGACACTGCAGGCATAAAGCTCGAAACGTTCGGCGACGCGAGGGTCCCGGGACGAGGGGCGGGCGAGGGCTGCTTCCGAAACGGGATATTCGCACAGGATTGTCGCACGGCCCTGGCCGAGATACGGTTCGATCTTTTCGACCAGCACCTTGCTGAACAGATCGGCCCATGTATCGTCGGCGGAGACACGGAGCCCCGCCTTCGCAAGGCCGGCCGCGAGCAGGTCGCGATCGGTTTCGCCATTGGCAGCAATGGAGGACAGCAGATCGATGCCTGCGTAGCGGTCAAACGCTTCCGCCAAGGTGATGCGCTGCGGCTCGGCGAACGGGTCTGTTTCCATGCCGCGAAAGGCAAAGCGCTTGGTCTTCGCGGTCTCGGCGGCAAGCGCCAGCATCGCGGCGCAGTCGGCCATTAGCTGCTCGTAGTTTTCGCCGACCCTATACCATTCGAGCATGGTGAATTCCGGATGGTGCAGCGGGCCGCGCTCGCGGTTTCGATAGACATGCGCAAAGGTGAAGATGCGTTGCTCGCCGGCAGCCAGCAGTTTCTTGCAGGCGAATTCCGGCGACGTATGCAGATAGAGCAGTGCCCGCCCACCATCGATCGCGACGGCCTCCGTGGAGAAGGCATGCAGATGGGTTTCGTTCCCAGGCGAGATCTGCAGTGTCGCGGTGTCGACCTCGGTGAATTCCTGCGTACTGAAGAATCCGCGCAGCGCCGCCTGCACCGCATTGCGGCCCATCAGGAATGGCCGGCGGTCTGCATGGCTATCCGTCTGCCACCAGGGCGAGCGGGATTGGGCAGGGCGAGAGGAACTCATTTATGGCTTTCTTCGCCGGTTCTGCCCGGCAAGGCTTCCACTTTGCGCGATTTTAGGATACGTGCGCCCGGAAAACAGACATTGAATCCCGAGGGTCGTCCCTTGGGCCGGTTATCATTCGGTCCTCTACGACGCATTTTCGGCAGTGACAAGCCGTCAGGCACATAAGGAAACCCATGGTCAAGATCATCGCTTCTTCTGTCCGCAAGGGCAACGTCATCGACGTCGACGGAAAGCTCTACGTGGTTCTCACCGCCGAGAACTTCCACCCGGGCAAGGGCACCCCGGTCACGCAGGTCAACATGCGCCGCATCGTTGACGGCGTAAAGGTGTCGGAGCGCTGGCGCACCACCGAGCAGGTCGAACGTGCGTTCGTCGAAGACGTCAATCACCAGTTCCTTTATGAAGACGGCGAAGGCTTCCACTTCATGAACCCGGAAAACTACGACCAGATTGTCGTGGATGTCGATACGATGGGTGATCAGAAGGCCTATCTCCAGGAAGGCATGACCTGCATCCTTTCGATGCACGAAGGCATTGCGCTGGCAATCCAGCTGCCGCGCCACGTAACGCTCGAGATCGTCGAAACCGAACCGGTCGTGAAGGGCCAGACGGCGTCGTCCTCCTACAAGCCGGCCATGCTGTCGAACGGCATTCGTACGGCGGTTCCGCCGCATATCGATTCCGGCACCCGCGTCGTCATCGCGACCGAAGACAATTCCTATGTCGAGCGCGCCAAGAACTGATCATCGGTTCATTCGCGTTCAATCCATAAAAAACCCTCCGGAGCAATGCTTCGGAGGGTTTTTCTTTGGATAAAAGGAAAAAGGATGGCCAGGAAACCTGGCCATGGTTTCAATCCTTGAGGACGAGCTTGGTGTTGGCTGCCTTGGCGGGAGCAGTGGCGCCCCAGCCGTAGCCGCCGCCGATGGCGACGTTGAGCGCAACGTAATCCTGCGCAACCTGCTGGACTGCCTGGGCAAGACTTGCCTGAGCCGTCGAGACCTGACGTTGGGCGTCGAGGACATCGAGCAGCGAAGACGCACCATCGCGATAACTGGCGGTGGCGAGCTGCAGGGCTTCCCCGTAGGACTTGACGGTTGCCTGGAGGGCACTGACCGTGCGGCGATCGCGGTTGACGGCAGCCAACGCGTTCTCGACCTCTTCGACGGCGCTGAGAACGGTTTGCTTCCAGGCCAGATAGGCCTCGCGAGCTTCGGATTCACGCGAGGAAAGGTTTGCCTTGAGTGCGCCACCATCGAAGATCGGCAGGCTCAGCTGCGGGCCGAAGGACCAGCTGAAGAGGCTGGTCTTGCCGGAAGCCGTCTTTGTGAAGGAAGGCGTGATCGATCCACCGAGCGATATCGCCGGATAGAGCTGAGCCTCCGCGACGCCGATCTGGGCGCCGGCTGCAGCGAGCTGACGTTCTGCAGCGCGGATGTCCGGACGATTGCGGATCAGGTCTGCGGGAACGCCGGCGGAGGAGTTGAAGCGGGCAGTCGGCTGGTGCGAAGCGCGCTGAAGCTCGGCGACGAGCGAGGAAGCCGGCATGCCGAGCAGCGTTGCGATGCGATGCGCCGCCCTACGGAACTGGGTTTCGAGACCCGGCAGTTCGGCCAGCGTTGAATTCACCAGACCTTCGGACTGGACGACATCCAGACGGGAAGCCGCGCCGGCATCAAGCTGCAGCTTGGTGAGGTTGAGCGTCTCGCGGCGGGAGTTGAGGTTCGCATTCGCGATTGCGATGCGCTCC
>Ga0075365_10000263_pt1 | contig 18010 bp, 18 predicted proteins | sample EndMetdeltDD1765_FD_71387 | JGI IMG/M metagenome (GOLD analysis project Ga0075365, IMG submission 71387) | Populus endosphere microbial communities from Tennessee, USA - Endosphere MetaG P. deltoides DD176-5 | ecosystem: Host-associated > Plants > Roots > Endosphere | place: USA: Tennessee... | reverse complement strand
CTCGGTGAAAAAAACGGAGAAAACCCTGCTACTTGTAGGTTCGCAATCATGACTGCAGCTTCTTTATGAGAAGGTAAATCGGCAATTTCATTCAAAATATCTTTTATCGGTTCAATGCCTTCGCTGTTTCTTTTCTCGCTATCCATACCTGAGGCATAAAAGTCCCCGACTAATTGGAGATTACTCCCTTTTGGGGCAGTTAATTCTGCTCCTGCTTCAACGCAAACAGCAGCAAGTTGGAGAGAGGTTTGACGCTGAAGAACATTAACTGCATTCCAACGAGCTTTATCAGGCGGGATAGGATTTGCTTTTATCCACTCACTATTTACAAAACCAAAAAAATCACTCCTCGGCGAGGGTAATCTACCTTCTGGATTTTTTGAAAGTTCTTTTTTCATAATTTATCTAGTTTTTTTTATTAAGAATATAGCTATCAAGCAATTTGTTTGCACCCCAATGAATAAGGTTAACAAACAGAATAGCGGGAGCGATAATTGCGACAGTATTTGGATAGGCTGGTTCAAAAAGTAGTGCCAAGATAATAGCGGTTATTCCATTTTGTTGTGCAAAGGCGATATGCAATCGATCCTTGAGAGACAGCCCATGTGTTAATAAGAATCCGACAAAAATTTGTGCCGTGAAAGCCGCAATTGCTAAATACAATCCTGATAAAATCTCAATTCCACCAACGAGTAGAATTCCTAGTAACACAGCAGCAAATCGCAATGCCCATTTCACTATTTGTTGGATGATATGTTCTATTGGCGGACGGAGGAATAATCCAATCAGTGCCACACTGAGCATCCAAAAATAATAAGTCGCAATCGATAATGACATTCCTAAGAACCCGTAAAGAATGACAGAGGCAATTGTAATAGTTTTTTTGTACGCTTTTTTACCAAACTGTTTGATAAGAAGCCATAAAACAAAAACACCTGCAGCGTACGCAATATTAATACCTAGCTCACTAAAGTAGCCAATGAGTCCACCGTCGTGCAATGCAGTATCTGTTACTGGCTGCCAATCAATGCCTAACAATTTTCCAGCAATAAGTGGAACATACAGGGCCATAATTACCGTAATGGGATCGTCAAAGGAAGACCAAGAAGCCAAAATTGTTTTTGCTTTTGCTGACAATCGTGATCCATGCATCAACGTAGATACAGAAAGTGGATCAATCTGCGCCATTAATACACCAAGAATCAAATAAAACGGGTCATGCAATACCCATGCGAGGATAATTCCAATAAAAAGAGCTTTCACGATAACCCCAATTGTGATGGCAGACAAAATAATACGAGCGTGCTTGCGGGCTTCTTCCAAGACAATGCCATACGTACTGCTATATAACCCAATAGTTAATAAGATCCCAGTAAGTAAGCTATACCATTCCATCTCTTCCAAATGACGTAGACCAAGTACAACTGCAAGAAGATAACCAATAATGAGAAAGAGAAGAAGTTGCATACGAAGGATTAATTATACCATGCAAATTAAGAATAACGTTTGACAACTGCTGCTTCATATTTTTTATGAAGTTCGAGAATGTTTTTTATTTCCTCAGTTGCTAAGTTAAACATTTCTGCAATTTGCTCCACAGATTGACCATCAATCATATGCAAGATATAGATTGCTTGATTTCTATTAAATTCTTTACTTAATTCGTATCGCTTTATCTCCATAAAAAAATGAGTGTAGAACATAAATATTAAAAAAATGTTAAACAACTACTTCTGTAAGTCTTTGAGGAATTCGTCCACTGCTTCTTCTTTTGTTGCCCAAGACGTGACTAATCTAATTGCAGTAGAATTATTATCTATTTTCTGCCACGGATAAAACAAATATTCTTTTTTCAATTTATCGATAAGCTTGTTTGGAAAAATAGGGAAAATTTGATTAGTTGGTGAAGGCGTTAAAAAAGAATAACCCGCTTGTGAAATTCCTTTGGATAATTTCATTGCCATAAGATTTGCGTGTTTTGCTAAATCAAAATAAAGATTGTCAGTGAACAAACCAATAAATTGTGCTCCAAGGATGCGACCTTTTGCAAGTAAGGCACCATGTTGTTTAATATAATACTTAAAGTTGTCTTGTAGTTCTTTCCTGTTAATGACAATTGCTTCACCTAGAAGCGCCCCATTTTTTGTTCCGCCAATATAAAAGATATCAACGAGTTCGCTTATTTCTGGAAGTGTCAGGTCAGATTCTTGACTCGTTAATCCCACTCCTAAACGTGCTCCATCAAGATAAAAATACAGATCGTTTTTTTTGCAAACAGTCGAAATACGTTTTAATTCTGCTTTTGTATAAAGGGTCCCGAGTTCTGTTGGATAAGTTATCGAAACTACTTTGGGCTTGGCCATATGCACAGGAAAATGTAAATCAATAAATTCTTGAATCTGTTCGGCCGTAATTTTGCCATCTTTCGCCGGTAAGGCATTTATTTTATGTCCAGTAGTTTCAACGGCACCTGCTTCATGAACATTGATATGTGCTGATTCGGCGGTAATAACAGATTCATAAGGTTTGAGCATCGAAGCCAAGGCAATGATATTGGCTTGTGTCCCACCTGAGACGAAATGAACATCGGCGTGAGGATTCTTTATGGCGTTTTTAATCAGTCCTTGTGCTTTTATACAAATGGCATCATCACCGTAACCAGGTTGCTGTTCAAGATTAGTTTGTGCAAGCAGTTCAAGAATATGAGTGTGAGCTCCTTCGGAATAGTCATCAGCAAAACTATATTTCATAGATGCTTATTATAACTACTTTTTTCTCTTTATCAAACCAGTTGTTAAATCTTCAAGAAGTGATTGCATCTTGTTGTCCGTACTTAATTGTTTAATGACGTTTTGTGCCGCTGACGTATACTCATCTCGCTTCTTGATTGCATAAGCATATGCACCGCTTTGAAAGAAGATTTGTTGAATTACAATGGCTTCTTCTGACATTATATTCTTTTTGCCGTAGAATCTGTCGAGGATTTTTTTCTGCGGTAATGCAGAATTTTGCTTAGCATACCAAATCAATAGCGTTGCCTTATTCTCAGCAATATCTGAGAGAGTAGATTTGCCTAATGTTTTCTCGTCGGCAAAAATGCCTAAAATATCATCATGAATTTGATAGGCAATTCCTAAATTATCTCCAAAAGTTTTGAGCTGTTGGATGAGTTTTTTATTCGCCCCGCCGAGTGTTGCTCCGACAACTAATGGTCCTGTTAGGGAATAGGAAGCAGTCTTTAAGAGCGCAAGTGACATAATATCATTTTCTGTTACTATCTCTTGGACCGGTAATCGAATATCCAGAATCTCACCTTGAATAGTTTGTTCAATGTATTGTGCAAAAAGTGCAATTGCTCTGTTCTTTACGGAAGGGGGAAACTCACTTGTGGCGAGCAGCTCAATGCAGAGAAAAAATCCTAAGTCGCCAAGACAAATTGTTTGAGAAATGCCGTAATGATCGCCACCTAATGCTTGATAAAGGGAAGGTTTACCCCGACGAACCAGGCTTTTATCAATAATGTCATCATGTGCCAAGATTGCTGTTTGGAAAATCTCAAACGCCACGGCTGGTTGCATGATCGCTGATTCATCTACTCCTCCAGCTAACTGATAACCAAGTCTAACGAGTGTTCCTCGAATGCGTTTTCCTCCCTTACATTGCTTAACAAATGCTTTTTGCTCAGGATCATTTTGCCAGAAGACTAATTCTCTTTGTAATTCTTGATCAATAAGTGCAGCAGTTTGACGAAGGTACGTTTTAAACATGGTAGCCTTGTCCATAACTGTAACAAAGCTCATCCATTATTTCAACCGGACAGATATTTCCCCTTGCATTTTGGGCAGTATTTTGGAATAGTTAATGTATGGCAAAGAAAAAAATAGTTAAGGCTCCTCCTCATCCACATTGGATCATTTTAGCGTTTGCTGTTCTTATTGTCTGTTGTATCTTTCTTAATAAAGTGTACTTTGTCCCTACCACGCCACAAGTGACAACGCTCGTGCATCCGCTTCCTTTTAACGTTGGCAATAACACGTTTGTGATTAATGATGAAGAGCTTACGTTTGTTAATAGTTTATATAAATCCGTAGATGGCAAACATTCCGCAGCAATTACTAATCAAAGCATCAATCCTGCTAAATCTCACGTCGCAGCTATCTTAGCCGATTCACCTGAAGGATCTGGAACCTTTTTCTATCTGGTTGGAGGGATGAAAAAAGAAGGCAAAGATGTTTACTCAGCTCCTGTATTATTGGGGGAACGAATAAAAATTCTCTCAGTCAATGTCGATAACCAACAAGCAGAAGACAATGGTGTCATCACTGTAAAATATTTGGATAGAGCTTCAGATGCTCCCCTGGCATCAGAGCCAACAGTCGAAAGTGAAAAGAAATATGCATTCCAAGAAGATGGTATGCTCATGGAAGTTCTCCACTAATCTATCTCGTTAATTCCCATGTCTCTTCCCAGCTATATGGAATCGGTAAATTCAACGCGTAGATAAAATTGATCAACTGTCCCTGATGATGCGCCTCATGTTCAACAAGCCTCATATATTTTTGCAGCGGACTGGTAGTATCCTGTTGTTTGATGAGGAGTGTTTCTTGATCAAAAATCTTTAAAAGCTGTTCGTCTGACTGCTTCATATGCTCTCGTATCTGCTCAATCGGGACACTCTCGACGTGATTAGGTAAAGAACAATGCCATCTTTCCCACTCGCCTGTACGAATAAAGTCAGTGAATGTTTCTGTCGTACCAAGCATACAGTCAAGTTGATAATAGAGGGATTGTGAATCAGGAAAAGGAAGCTTCTTAATTAAATCCTCTGGGGTAATAACATCTAAAAAATCGTAGGTCCTTCCGCGTAAGTCTTCCCATTGCGCTTTTACTTGCGCTACTACATCATCCATTGAAAGCTACTCTATCAAAGTTGATCACTCATTTCAATGGTAAGTTACGATACCAGTCTTATTGCTTCCAATTAAATATCCTTGATACTTTTCTAGTGATGGCAACTGTATGCCTAGAGACATTGATGGTAAAGAAAAGAATATCTTTGTCGCCCAATTCTTTTGAAGTAATTTATCTTGTACTGAAGCCTGTTCAAGATTTCCTGAGACAATGAGTTTGTGTTTATCCTGAATAGACTGCCAAACGCGCTCGTCATAATCCTCAATATTTTTTACAAAGATAACTCGTTCATCAATGTCGGAAAGAGTCTCAATCGTATGAATAAACGATTCTTGATCACCACTTTTGATAAACACTGCTTGGTTATTTTCTAATTCTTTCTGATTTGTTTGTTTAAAAAATTCCTCTCGTGCCATAGACTGTGCACTAAAGAAAAGAATCTTTGCTCCCTGAAGATAAAATTGTTCCGCAAGCAAAGCGATTGAAAACAACGAAGCCCCACTCCCCGTTTCCCCATGAATAAGGCAAGGTAAATCAGAAGTATTAAGATTAAGTTTATCTTTTCCTAACAATAGCATAATAGAAAGATCTCAAAAAGTTATTCCTCTTTAAATTTTATAACAGACTTTGTCATTTCTTTAAGATTATTTGATGCTAAAATGCCATCCTTTTTAAAAACCGACCCGCCTGCTTGGATATATGCTTGTAATTCTAGAGGTCGGACAAATGTGGTAAAAAGGGTTGAAGCAAGTGCACTCGTACCAACACCTGTAGCAACTCCTGCAAATGTAGCTAACGTTTTTCGTTTTTGATAGTCAACAGAAGAACTCTCTGCTCTATTTCTCGATTGTGGAGCCATAGCCTTATAAGCAGCTGTACCATTAGCATATCCTGAACTTACTAACATAATTGCAGCAGCAACATCTCCATACTTATCCATAAATTGAGTCCTGAGAGGCACTGTATTTTTTCTTCCCAATTGTAAAACATGATAGAGCTCATGAATGATCGGGATGAGCTCCTCACTGTCTTGTGTTTCAAAATACTTTTGGAGCAACTCTTTATTGACGGCCACTTTAATAGAGGGGTCAGACGAATTTGGGTGTTCAACATGTGCCTGCCCCGATAGGATACCCTTCTCTTTCATCTCTCCAAATATCAATTTGCGCTCACTAATAAATTTATTCACTGCGGCAGCTTCTTTGAGTCCCCCATCTGCATATGCTAAAGAAGCAAGGACATTTGCAAGCGCAGCCGTATTCAACTCTGGTCTGTGTGTTTGTCCATTTTCCTGTATCGATGAAAATGCCGGATATGGAATAATATTTGAGCCCATTTCTTTAGCGATTTTATCAAGCTCGCGTTTTGTCTCTGGTGTTAACTTTGGAGAATCCTTGCCAAGCCGCATGCCGTAATCAACTTCCGCTGCAGCGCTGACAGCACTTGCTGCAAGCAGCACCCGTCCTGTAACTTTAAAAGCATCTCTTCTTCCAACATCTTCCATAGGAGAATTACACCATATAGAAAAGATCCTGTCAAAAAAAATTTAAGCCGAAGAAACTTGAGAGCTAGTTACTGTTATAATTAGGGCATGCAAACGTTTCTTAATCTTCCTGAATCGATAGAGGAAGCCATTACAAATATCTTAGCTCAGAATAGTAATCCTTTTGAGACTTCAACCGCTGAAAAATTACATGATCGTTACCTCAATAGAGAAAAAGGTAAGAATGATACTTTCTTGAATGGTTTTGCTGACGCACTTGCTTATCTCACCATGCGTCTCCCAGCGACTTATACGCAAGTTGCAGCTACTCTCCTTTCGATACAGGAACAATTGCCCTCATGGAAACCACAAACACTTCTCGATATAGGTGCTGGACCAGGGACAGGTGCTTTTGCTGCAAATACAATCTGGCCAAGTTTACAATCTGCAACCTGTGTCGACATGAATAACGACCTCATAAATTTAGGTAAAAAAATCTCAACTGATGCGCAACTCTCAACAGAAATTGTATGGAAACACGCAGACATTCGAGAAGGGATAACTGAGAATGAAACCTACGATGTCGTATTACTCGCTAATGTATTGAATGAATTAAGCAAATTTGATTCAGAAGAGCTTATCCAAAAGGCCTACAAATTATGCAAGGGTGTATTAATTATCGTTGAACCAGGCACTTCATTTGGCAATACATTGGTACAATCAGTAGCAAAAAGAATGTCCGATTCAGGAATTCTGCTTGCTCCGTATCTTAACAACTCATTTATAAAGGATAAGGATTACTGGGTACACTTTTCTCAAAAATTTATTCGCCCAGATTTTCAACGCCAGGTCAGACAACAAATGCGAGAGAGTTCGTTGATGGCGTCTGATTGGGAAGAGACCAAATTCTGTTATGTGGCGATTAGCAAAATCAAACCTGAGAATCATTTCTGGGGAAGATGTATTGGCCCAGTGAATAAGCAAAAAGGATTTCTCGAAGTACCTATTTTGACGGAGGGGAATATTTCACAGGTAAAAGTCATGAAGCGGCATAAAGAGCAATACACTTTTGCGAAGAATTTGAAATGGGGTCAGCTTATCCCTCGTGAAGAGAATCTTATTTTCCCTCGTGAGCTTTCTTGAGTTGCGCGAGGTCAAACTTCTTCATTTGCAAGAATGCTTTCGTTACTCGATCAATCTGTTCAGGAGTACCTTTAGACATCAGTTCATCCATGTCTTTCGGAACAATCTGCCATGAGACGCCGTATTTATCTTTAAGCCAACCACACTGCTCTGACTCTGGAACGGCAGATAATTTCTCCCAGTAGTAATCAATTTCTTCCTGTGTGTCACAATTTACGATAAATGAAAGTGCTTCGGTAAAGGCAAACTCATGTTTCTGAGCGCTATCCATTGCAGCAAACCATTGCCCTTCAAGGGTAAAATCAGTGAACATAACCGTTCCTTCTCTATCAGGATCCATTCCAGCTGGATAACGAGAAATCGCACCCCGCTTAGCGTTTTTGAAAATCGACAGATAAAAATCAGAAGCCTCTTCTGACTTACCAGCAACATCTCCGACAAACATGATTGAGGGAATAATAGTTGGTCTATCTTCACCATCGGGATTTGTGAATATGAGCTGCCAAGAGAGACCATATTTATCTTGAACCCAACCATAGTGTTCGCTGAAAGGATATTTATCAAGTGGCATCAATGCTTTTCCACCCTCCATTAACTTTGCCCATATCTCATCCATTTTTGTCTTTGCATCTTTATCCTTCGATGGATCAAAATTAACCATAAATGATATTGCTGGGTTAAGTTTAAACAAAGGACCTGCACTGATCGACATGAATGAATGTCCCCAGAGGTTAAACGATACGATATCGCAATCACCGGATGGCGTATCATGAATTGTTCTCACATTTGTTATTTTCGAGTCAGGAAATACCGAAGTATAAAATTCAGCCGCTTCCTTAGCTTCTTTGTCATACCATAAATGTGGAACAATCTTTTGCATAAATATATCTTAGCAAGATTTTAGTAATTTTCCAAGTGTTACAATAAAAGACATATGAGAAATGTTTCTGTGATTCAAATCACAGGATATGTACAAAAAAAGAAGTAGAATTATTCTGTACATGAGCAAACTTTTCTTCACAATTAAAGCATTATCACTTATTGGCATTAGCTTAGCTCTCTATCTCTTATGGCAACAGTTCTATCAACCTGATTTCCAACCATGTAACATCAATGCAACGGTCAATTGTGAAGCGATTATAAACGGCGCTGTTGCCAAAACCTTTGGCATACCCACACCTCTCTACGGACTCATTGGCTATATCGTTATTTTTTTGGCCGCAATTTTTCGAAAGAAAAAATTACTTCTGGGTATGGCGACATTTGGTCTAACTTTCTGCGCATGGATTGCATATAAAGAACTTTTTGAACTTCATGTCATCTGTCCAATTTGTATTACCTGTCAGCTTATTATGATAAGTGTGTTCAGTTTGGCTGTTGTTATTACTCGAAAGAAAACGCTAGTTACATAATCTTTAAAAACATGATATGTTAGATGTACGTTACAAATAAGTTACTATTATGGACGAAAGGAATAAAAAATTTATCTTATGGTTTGATGAAGTTGATCGCAATGATATCCCTCTTGTTGGTGGAAAGAACGCTAACCTTGGGGAAATGTATCAAAATTTAACGCATGCGACAAGTGAAATGTTTCCTGATGAAAAAATTCAAGTTCCCTACGGCTTTGCTGTTACGGCATACGCATACAAATATTTTCTTGAGAAAAGCAGTCTTGATAACAAAATTAGTGAAGCCTTAGCAAGTTTGGATACTAAAGATATGCACCAGCTAGAAGAGGTTGGAGAAAAAATCCGAGAAATGATAATTTCTTCGCCCTTTCCTCAAGAGCTGGATGCTGCAATCCGCAATGCTTATCAAGAACTTGGGCAGAAACTTCACCTCACCGATTCTGTTGACGTTGCAGTAAGGTCTTCTGCAACAGCTGAGGATTTACCAGATGCATCATTTGCAGGACAACAAGAGTCATACTTAAATATTAAAGGGGAAGAATTGCTTCTTGAGGCCATCAAAAAAGCCTTTGCCTCACTCTTTACGAATCGGGCAATTTCTTATCGAGTTGACCAACATTTTGATCATTTCAAAATAGCATTGTCCGTTGCTGTTCAAAAAATGGCACGATCAGATCGTGGAGCAAGTGGGGTGCTGTTTACGCTTGATACCGATACAGGATTTCGAGATGTAGTACTTATCAATGGCGCCTGGGGTTTAGGTGAATTTGTCGTCAAAGGTGTAGTAAACCCTGATGAATTTATGGTATTTAAACCAACACTGAAAAAAGGCTTTGCCTCAATTATCAGCAAACAACTCGGCAGCAAAGAGAAAAAACTTATCTATGCAACAGATGGAACCTCTCCAACACATGAAGTAGTGGTTGCCCCAAATGATCGACAGAAATTTGTTTTGTCTGATGAGCTAATTCTTCGTTTGTCCCGTTGGGGCATGATGATTGAAGATCATTACCAAAAGCCTATGGATATTGAATGGGCATATGACGCACAAGAAAACCAATTATATATTGTTCAAGCCCGCCCTGAAACAGTTCAAGCTCGCAAAAATATGACCATTCTTGAAGACTACATCTTACTTGAAAAAGGGAAAGTGTTAACGCAGGGGGCATCGGTTGGAAGAAAAATTGGGCAAGGCAAAGCTCGTTTCATTCATGATCCAAGTCAATTAAGTGATTTCAAACAAGGAGAGGTATTGATTGCTGAGATAACAGATCCTGATTGGGAACCCATTATGAAAATAGCGAGTGCTATTGTCACTAATTCAGGAGGCAGAACAAGTCATGCTGCGATCGTTTCTCGGGAACTTGGTATTCCGGCAATTGTTGGGACTGGAGATGCAACAAAAGTAATTATGACGGGACAAGACATCACTGTCGATTGCGCCGATGGTGAGTTAGGGAAAGTATATGAAGGTCTCTTAAAGTTTAGAGTTGATAAAACCGATTTGACTGATTTTGAAGAACCGAAGACAGAAATAAAAATGATTGTTGCCGATCCTGAACTTGTTTTTAACTACTCTTTTATTCCTAATAAAGGCGTCGGCCTTGCCCGTGAAGAATTTATTATTTCAAATTTTATAAAGATTCATCCCAATGCACTTCTTGACTACAATACACTACAAGATCAAGAAGTAAAAAAACAAATTGATGCGATTACAGCGGGATATTCAGACAAAGTCGCATATTACGTCGAAAAATTGGCTCATGGTATCGCCATCATTGCCGCAGCTTTTTATCCCCATGAGGTGCTACTGCGTTTCAGCGACTTCAAATCCAATGAATACGCAGGCCTTATTGGAGGGAAATTGTATGAACCACACGAAGAAAATCCTATGATTGGTTGGCGAGGTGCAAGCAGATATACTGATCCGAACTTTCAAAAAGCGTTTGCACTTGAATGTCAGGCGGTTAAAAAAGTACGAGAAGAGATAGGGCTTCACAATTTGCAGATTTTAATTCCTTTCTGTCGAACACCTGAAGAGGGTAAAAAAGTCATTGAAGAAATGATAAAAAATGGTCTTTCTCACGATAAAGCGAAAAACGATCTTAACAATACCTTGGATGAAAACTTGCATGTGTGGGTAATGGCAGAAATCCCTTCAAATATTTTACTCGTTGATAAATTTGCAGAAATCTTCGATGGATTTTCGATCGGTTCAAATGATTTAACACAATTGACGCTTGGCTTGGATCGTGATTCCAAACTTATCGCACATATCGGTAATGAAAATAATGAAGCAGTGCATATTTTAATTCATGATTTAATTACCAAGGCTCACGCAAAAGGTTTAAAAGTCGGCATCTGTGGTCAAGGACCCTCTGATTTTCCAGAACTTGCAGAATTTCTTGTCCGTGAAGGCGTAGATTCCATATCGCTTGCTCCTGATGCCGTACTCAAAACATCACTTCGAATTAAAGAAATTGAAGACGAAATAGGATGATAAAGAATTATGTCAGATCACAAAATAACGCTAACTTACCTTAATATCAGACAAAGTATCGCAATTCTTCTTACCAAACTTATTATGACAGATTTGCTTTTGGCAGAGCATATAGTTCATAAAAGAGGAATTATTTCGTAAAAAACTGAAACATATAATATAAACAAAATACGGGCTATCGATGCACACGATACATTCCTCGGAGAACTATTTAATTTTGCAACAATTACCCTCTTTGATATACGACTCAATAAATATCTTGATATGTATTTAATTCACATTGGAACAGGTTAGCAAACATTTCAGCAGCAACAAATCCAAGTACCACAGAATAACATTTTTCAAAATTGAACATATTTTACGTAGCTGGTAAGATAAATATAATGTTTTTTCAGGTTGCACTGGTAGTTGTTTCGATAGTAGCAAGCGGAATAGCAACAATTTCAGGTTTTGGTATCGGAAGTCTTATCACGCCTCTTCTTGCTCTCAAAGTTGGTACGGGAATAGCTGTTGCTGGAGTATCAATTGCCCATTTTTTTGGAACACTTCTCCGTTTTATTTTTTGGAGAAAGTATGTTAATAAACACGTGCTTCTTAGTTTTGGGCTAACAAGCGCAGCAGGTGGATTAACCGGAGCGTTTTTTAACAACATTCTTTATAATACCTTTCTCACAATTATTTTTGGGTTGCTTTTGGTCTTTGCCGGAATAATGGGGATTACAGGATTTTCAGAAAAACTTCGATTTACCGGTGCGGCTGCATGGATTGCAGGTGCATTATCTGGATTTTTTGGTGGATTAGTAGGCAATCAAGGAGGCATACGCTCTGCCTCAATGTTAGGTTTTAAGCTAAATCAAAAAGAGTTCGTCGCGACAGCTACCGGTATAGCGCTGATGGTTGATCTGGCTCGTCTGCCAGTTTATATTGTATTGCAAGGCAAACAACTTCTTGAAATTTGGCTATTTATCTTCATTGCCACAATTGGAGTTTTTATTGGCACAATATTCGGAAGCTGGGCTCTAAAAAAAATCCCTGAGAAACTTTTCAAGAGAGTTGTTTCAGTAATCATTCTTCTTATTGGGATTTTTGTTCTGATACACAAATAATATTTAACCGAGTTTTATATAGACAACCCAAATTAATCCCGAAGAAACCTAAGGAACTATACGCCCGTAGATGATCTGTGAGCCACCGGGGACTCGAACCCCGAACCAATACCTTAAGAGGGTACTGCTCTACCATTGAGCTAGTGGCCCGTAACACTTCTGTATTTTAACAAAAAACTGCTTAGAATGCAGTATTCTTGCTTCTTTATATTTTTCTAGCAATTTTTGTGCCCATTGCAACAAAATTAAACGACTTATTTCTGCGAGAGAAAGTTGAAACAGGAATTCCTTTATAATAGAGTCCTGGTCTTTCATCGAGCATAGAATCAATCACTTTTTCATCCAATTCTGCTGCAAGATGTTCTAGCACTACAGTATTTCTGCCACTTCTTACCATTCGATCATTCATCAGCATTCTTAGATAGAGTGCTTCTCTCCGCAAACCATCAAATTCATGACCTCCAACAGTATATGTTTGCGTATGAACCATCTCTGGCGTATAGAGTAAGGTTAATTCAGGACGACGTGCTACAGAAACTTTAGGTAAAGGTACCCGTAATGTATTTTCTATTCCTCTTTCGGTAAAATGTAATCCATGCAAATCGATATGCTTCCCACGTTTAGAAAAACGTTCTACTGGCCGAGGAAAAATTTGTTTTTTATTTCCCAGGAATCGATGTTTATATCCTTTTTTTGTTAACTCGTCATATATTTGGTCTGATTTAGTCACATCATACCATGCATCTACGTCTCCTGGACTTTTGATGGAACCATCTTCCAACGGATAGAAGCCGCCTAAACAACCTATTGCTCCCAATGAACCATGGACAACATAGTCGATTTTATTATCTTTACAAACTTCAGAAAGATCACTTGCCATTGCTAAAATTGGTTCTGCTTTCTTAGGGATCTCTGTTGTTATTGATTTATGTACCTCAGTCATAATTTAGAGAGATATTATACTCTTTTTTGTCAAACCTTTCATTTCATTACCAACTATTGCTTCTTCTCCTTAAAACAGATACTATCAAAAGAGGCTCGTCTTTGAGTTTTTTTATGAAGCACATTCATAACATAGGGCATCGTAAACAAAAAACGTATCTCATCTTACCTTTCACCATACTTTTTCTTCTCTTGATAGGAATTATGGTATCGCTTGTACAGTTGAGACAACAGCAACAGCTCAATACCCGAGCCGCTTCTCCTACTGGGCCACTTGACTGTACCGTCGCTGAAGCGCAACTGGCAACGAGTTCGGCAGAGCAAGATATGTTTGAGCAAATTAACGATTACCGACAACAACAAGGAGTCTCCCCATTGAGTTGGTCACCTGTTCTTAAAAAAGCAGCTACCTGGATGAGCAATGACATGTTAACACATGCAAAGCTAAGCCATATTGATTCATTAGGAAGAAATATTGAACCGAGAATAAGTGATTGTGGATATATTTTGCCAGCATCCTTGGGCGAAAATATTGATAGCGGATCAGCATCTCCTTCTTCAGTACTTGCTACTTGGAAACATGCTCCACCTCACAATGCAGCATTGCTAAGTAATAACTTTACGGAGGTCGGTGTTTCATTGGCAACAGGTTCTGCTTCTCAAGCATATTGGACCCTTAATTTAGCAGGACCAGCCGTGTCCCCTTCTGCAACTATTACTCTTTCAACAACACCGGTTGCAAGCACATCACCGTCTATCTCTCCCTCAACGACTGCAACACCATCAGGATCAGTTACTCCAAATCTTTCGCCAACAAAAAAACTCACCCCAACACCAACACTCATCGCAATTCCAACAAACATGTTAACACCAACCAAAGTACCGACGGCACAACCAACACAACAAGTACCTACCCCGACAACTTATCCAGGGTTTGTCCGCAATCCACTGGACACACAACTGCTTGTCTCTCTTAAAATTCCGAGTATTGGAGCAGGAGGAAACAAATCACCAAAGAATGTGACGCGACCAGTTGATGTTACGCTCTATGACACACAAAACAAACAAGTCGCAAAAGTAACTGGCCAAGTGAAATATGATGGAGACCTCTTTAATGGACTCATTCATTTGGGGACGGTACCAAATGGAACATATTACATAAAGATAGCATCGCCGTTTACCCTACAAAAATTTGCAAAACCAGAATTCCAGACGCTGAAAAATGATAAACTGAATGTTCTTCCACGACTGACGGTCATTCAAGGCGATTTGAATAAAGATAATGTCTTGACCTTGGTTGATTACAATCTCGCACTTTCTTGCTTCCAAGCAAAAGCATGCGCCACAAAGAATGCAATTGACTTAAATGATGACGGCGTAGTCAATGTAGCTGATTACAATTTACTCTTACAAAACTTCTGGGAATATCGAGGCGATTAACATTATCGTGAGGAGGCAAACCATTGGCTAAAAAGCAATCAAAGAAAAATTTATTAAAAGCATTTATTGGATATGGGTACCATGTTTGGGTCATCCTTATCTTGGCAAATGTTTTGCTGGTATATACGATCCAGTTTTACATCAAAGCTGCCCCAAAGGATGAACCACCCCAAAATTTAGCAAATATTGTCCCAACAGACGCGGAGACACCCACTCCAACTGAAGAACCCTCACCAACCGTCGAGCCAACTCCTGCAGGACCAGTATTAGATGTCGCGTTTACTGTTCCAGGTATTGGGAGTAATGGTGCGAATATGAAACCGGTCCACAAAAGACGTGATCTGTATATTCTTATTTATTCACCCGATGTTAATTCCGCTGATAGAAATGTCAAACCAATCTATCGATTAACAAGCAGTGTTAATTACGACACAAATCCCAATAGTCCCACATATACGAGTTTTATTAACCCGAGTATCGACCTTGGCGAGTCTGTCAAAAATGGACAATATCAATTTGTTTTTAAGATGGATCAGATGCTGAGTAAATTGGTGAAAGAAAAAGAAAATGCGGCGGGAGGTAAAATCATTGAACTTGATAAAATAAACCCAATCGTTATCCCTTCACAGCAGTTTATCGTTGGAGATATTTTCAACGTCCCTCATGGTGACAATATTATGGATATTAAAGACCATGACATGTTGCTTAACTGTTACGGGAAAAAAGCAGATACCAAAACTTGTTTGAGCAAACAAAACGCTGACTTGACCGACGATGGCAACGTTGACGGTACTGACTACAATATTATGCTCGGAAGTTTCCGTATTCTGAAAGCACTCGGATTCCCGGTACCATCGCTAATTCCATTTACGCCTACACCGGCATTCACATCACAAATCAGTAAAAAACCAGTGGTATCAAAGAAACCTGCAAAGAAACCATCTCCTGCTCCCGTAAAGAAAGCTTCTGGTGGAGCTGGAGGCGTTATCGTCTTTTTCTTCATAATATTGCTCGGAGTTGGAGGATTCGTGGCGTACAAGAAAGGACTTTTGAATAAGTTCGCCAATCCTTCACCAAAAAATCCAGGGCCCCCTCCACCCGCACCTGAAGGGCAAGAGCAACCTCAACCATCTGCAGATGGAACTCCTAGTGAGACAGCAACAGAAGACGTCGCTGCGTCAACAGAGATTCCAGTACAAGAAGTTGCTTCGACAGAAGATCAAACAGCAGCGACATCACCTGCAAACACAGATACTGCGCCACAACCAACAGCACCCGTAGCTGGAATGGTCGATAAAGAATATTATGTGAAGAAGAATAAAGCTGATGAAGCAAACAATGCACTTTGGCTAACGCTAACCGATGATAATGGACCAATCGATGGATATTATAAAGGGACAAATGTTGTGGAAGGATTTGCAAAAGTAAAAGGAGCAATGAAGACAGAAGGCGGCAAAACTTATTTAGAGATTACAGACCTTATCGCCGAATGATAATTCTTCTTAGGCAGCAAGATCCATGCTGCTCTTACTGTAATTAAAAACGATAACCTCATTACTGGTTTTTCTCAAGGGCAAACGTTCACTGTTTCTTGTCACAGTCATTTTAAGATCTCTTTCTTTTAACAATCCAAGACATGCTGGACAAATTTCTTCAAGAGCAATCTTACCATCACTCTCAATCAATTTAGTATCAGATGGGTCTGCTTTTTTATTAACAATGCCTTGGGCATCCCCCTTATCTGCGGACTGAAAAGTTATGTAGTTTCCTAACGCAAACTCATCTTTTATTTCTTCTTGATGTAATTCTTTGGTTACAATTTCTTCCAAATCTCCAATAAAACAAATAAGATCATGTTCTGGTCGCTCCTCTTCGACAGGACGTAAAGTCTCTTCTTTAAGGATTTCTCTCTGCAGTCTTTTTTTATTCTGAGGAGTTTCGAACAAATCAGCTAACGTTTTTTTCTCTCTTTGCACAGATGGGGCTTCTTTGTTTTCTTGCTGTACTGTTATTTCTGTTAAAACTATCTGAAAGATTATCGTTAAAGATGGTGGTTGTTGATTTACAAGCACTTTTCTTTCCGTCAATTCTTCATAAATTGTTTGCAATCCAAATCCTTCTTTCACCATCTCACGTACGATCGTTTCAAACTCTTCTTGTTCAAGCTCTGGAATAAATGGACGCTTCACGATCGAGCTTTTCTCCAATGATTGTGGTGAAGTAACTTCTGGCATCTCTTGTTTTTGGTCAATTATCGCCATAACTTTTTCTCTAATCAGAGATTGCTCTTGAGGTCCAGCAAGTCTATCCCATGCTTGGATTACTGTTTGGGCTTGTTGCAGATCTGATTCCCGTTGTATAATTTTTATTTCTTGTGGAGTTTTTTCTAAGGAAACAATTTGATCTGTCTTTGGCTCACTATTGATCTCTGCTACAGGTAGTTCTTGTTTTTGTTCCGTTGGTTGAATAGTCTTTTCTGTTATAACTACCTGTTCTGATTCTTTATTATTTTCTATTACCGCTGTTACAACATCATTGTCTGATAGAGAAACCGTAACTTCGTCTGGCTTCATTATTTCTTCATTTTTGTCTTGAACAATCTGAGCAACTTGTTTTTTTTCTAAACTTACTTTAGCTTGTTGAGGAATGACTGCTGGTTCTTCAGCAGAAAGGGGTTCAGTCTTACGAAGTGAAACAAATGACTGTGTTTGAGGTGTTGGTTCATTAACCTGGCGATCACTTTTTTCCAAGCTAACTTTATAAGCATTCTCTTTTTTCAGATCAATTTCTTGCACAGCGGGTTTGGGTAAAATTGGATTGAGTGGTTCTTCATGAACGGATTCAATCGTTACAGTAGAGGATTGATCTTGCAGCTCTTCTCGTGTCTTAATAAGATCAACTTTGCTTTTCTTTTGCTCTGTTTCATCTGATTGCTTTATAAGTGACACCATTGATGGAGTATCTGTCGCAACTATTTCTGCTGCCTTCTCTACTTCTTGCTTACTAACATTTTCTGGTTTAACAAGAGAAACTTTATTTTTTTTCTCTAATGAAACTTTTACTTGAGGATCAC
>Ga0075365_10000262_pt1 | contig 18051 bp, 30 predicted proteins | sample EndMetdeltDD1765_FD_71387 | JGI IMG/M metagenome (GOLD analysis project Ga0075365, IMG submission 71387) | Populus endosphere microbial communities from Tennessee, USA - Endosphere MetaG P. deltoides DD176-5 | ecosystem: Host-associated > Plants > Roots > Endosphere | place: USA: Tennessee... | reverse complement strand
GGCACGCTGACCGTGCCCGTCATGGGCGTGATCGCCGCGACGCTCGTGCTCGGAGAGCCGCTCGGCGCTCAACAGATGATCGCCGCCGCGCTGACGCTCGGCGGCGTGGCTCTCGCGATCAAGCGGTAGCGCCCGCGATGCGCGCTATTCCGAGATAACTGCTTCGACCGCCTTGATCGCCTGCTGGATCTCGGCGATCTCGCGAATGCGGTCGCGGGTCACCGCGCCATCGGCCTGCAGCGACAGCACGAGTTCGCGCCGGCGTTCGCGCAGCTGGATCAACGGCAGGCGGTCGTTGTTGACGAACACACCAAACTCCGGCTCGTGGGCAAGGATGTTTTGAGATCGCATGTTAGGCCCCGCTGTTGCGCTGCCCGTCATAGCACGGCGAGCCTAGCAGTTCGGTTCCGCGAACGATCAAGTTCGACCGATCGGAGTCACGTTCTGTTAATGGCGGTTTCGCGGCCTCGTTCAGGACATCGACAGCGGCGCTTCATGCCAACGTCGACTACCGTCCGGCGAACACGCCCATGACGGGCACGGTCAGCGTGCCAAGTGCTGCGGTTGATGCAGGCAGCCGTTGCAGAGCGGCAAACCAGGTCAAGTAGCAAAGTCCCATGGGCCCGAGCGTCATGTAGATCAGCACCGCGCCGCCGGTGCTGGTGAGTTTCGCGAAATCCGGCTGCTCGACCAGAAGCCCGAACAGGATCATCGGCAGGCAGCCTAGCCCGACCTGCCAGGCCACCTGCGCAATCGGAGCGACCGGCAGCGGCGCCCTGGTGCGCACGCTGCCGAACGCAAACAGGGTCGCGGCCGCAAGGGCCAACGCGATGCCGGTGACCTTGCCGGTCCCGAGCGCGAACGTCTGTCCGGCGAACAACACCGCGATGCCGGCGATGCCGAGCGCCAGGGCCGCGAATTCGCGCGCATGTGGCCGAGCGCCCAGCATCGGCCAGGCAAACAGCATGGCCCAGATCGGCATGGTGTAGACAAGCAGCGTCCCTTCGCTGATCGACAGATCGACCATCGCTGCGGTGCCAAATCCCATCCAGGCGAAGACGTTGGTGAAGGCTGCGAGAGCCAGTGCGGCCCAGGCACTGCGCGGCACCGTCAGGCTCTCACCGCGCGTGGTTGCGATGATCGCCAGTATGATAGCGGCGGCCACACCGGACACCCCGCGCGAGAACAGCGGGGGCCACTCCCGCAGCAGCAGCTTGATGAAGGCCCAGTTGAGTGCCCAGCCGGTGCACGTGATGGCGAGCAGGGCAAGGCCCGTCCAGCGGATGGTTTGACTTTGCATCCGTGGGTTATGCACCTTCGATAACCGAGGACCAATGGCCGTGCGGCGGCGAAAGTTGCCCGTACGCAGCCGCTCTGGTCCACTGCATGATGACGGTGGGGCTCGAAGTGCACCGGAGCTTCGTTTGGTGCACGACGAGGTGCTGGCCGCGACGGACAAGCAGCAGGAGCCCTTCACCTATGCCAGCTGCCGGCCCTGAAGTTCAATTTCAAGCAATGAGGGTGGATGATGCCGGCCCGCGCTCGCGGCGAGTCGTTTTGACGCAAGTAAATCGCCATGGAGAATCACAGCTTTCTTTACTTGCGATGCAAATCACTTCAAGTTGCAACCGGGGTCGGCATTGGGGGCAAATCCTGGAAACTCTATTCGTGCTGCTGGAGGCCGTGACGCTGGCCGCCGGCTTCGGCTTGCTCGGCGTCTACATCGGCGTGCGCTACTACTGAAGCGAACACGTTTGCGAAACTCCAACTCACCGATGCCGGGCGCCCGGCAGCTCGGCGAAGATTGTCGGGAACAAATGGTATAGTTGCGGTTTGTGCCTGGGTGGCCCTTTGAGAAAATGGCCCACGAAGGCTGTCTCACCTTCCGCCCTGGTCCGTCGCCCCCAGCGTTGACCGGGGCCTCTTTTTGCTGAGGAACATCCGGCGGCGCTCAGGCTTGGTCGGGCGATGATTGGCGGGGGCCGCGTCACGCTGTGGCGGCGCGCGGTAGGGCGTGACGGCGGGCCCGGGTGGTGCTTAGCTGGTTGCGCAGTGAAGCCTGCCCAAGGAGGATGCGATGACGATGCCGAACGAACGATCGCCGCTTGATCCGGCCGGGTTGGCCGCCGGTGCCGCGAACTACCAGAAGAAGCTGTTCGAGATGGCCCAGGCGAACACACAGATGGCTTTTGACTACGCCAAGGATCTGATGGGCGTGCGCAGTCCGGACGAGGCAGTGCGGATCACGCAGGAGTACATGACCAAGCAGACGCAAGCCTATCAGCAGCAGATGAAGGATCTGATGGAGTCGGTCCAGCAGCGGACAGGCTCAACCTGATCGCAACAGCGCGACTGCGGTCGTTGATGCAAGATAGCCGGCAGGGGCGGGCACGCGTAACCTCGTGCGCGGGGGGTCTTGCTTTTACCTTACTTCGCCGATAGCTGCTCGCGTCAGCAGGAGATGACGCCATGACAACGATTAAGCTCGCACTGTGCGTGGCGCTACTGGCCGTCAGCGTCGCGGCGCCCGCCGAAGCCGGATACCGCCGCCTCAAATCAGTCAAGTCGCAACAGGTGGTTTGGGTGCCGCTGTTTCTCGGTGTCGGCTACTAAGGCTTCAGCCGTTCGAGGAAGATCCTAGGGAGACGGTCCGAGCAGTGCTCGGCACGCTGGCACTTTCTTTACTTTAGTCCCGGGCCATGTCCTTTTTCGCTGCGGCGCTTCGCGCGCGGCCGACGATAGGCCCGTTCCTGGCCGTCAAAAAGCTCGTCAAGGTTCGTCGGCCTACCGACCGCCCGACGGAACTTGAGGGTCCGGCGCAAGAACGATCGCCTGCAGGGTTGCCATAACATCTGAGCTACTCCTTCGCGGGAAAAACCCGCACGTGTGGCGGTCAGTTCCACCGGCCGTTTCACGAGCGCGTGCGATTGACGCCTGGCGGTGGCGGTGTACCAAGGGCCCAGCAACCGGGATATCGTAGCAAGCCTCGATGCGCTCAACGTCTGCGTGTCGTAGTCTTCCGGCTCATTCGCATGAGGACGGTTCGCGTGATGGCAAACGAGAAAGACAAGGTGTTCGCCGGCTCGATCCCGGACATCTATGACCAATTCCTGGTGCCGCTGATCTTCGAGCCGTATGCAGCCGACCTGGCGCGGCGGCTCGCGGCGTTCAGTCCAAAGCATGTGCTGGAGACCGCGGCCGGTACGGGCGTCCTGACGCGCGCCATCGCCAAACAGTTACCGGAAGTCGATATCGTTGCGACCGATCTCAACCAGCCGATGCTCGACCGCGCTGCGACGACGATTCAGCGCAGGGCGCTCGCATGGCGGCAGGCCGACGCGCTCGCGCTGCCATTCGACGACCGGAGCTTCGACGCGGTCGTCTGCCAGTTTGGCGTGATGTTCTTTCCAGACAAGGTGGCGGGCTTCAGGGAGGCTCGACGCGTTTTGCGGACGGGCAAGCCGTTCTTGTTCAATGCCTGGGACCACATCGGCAGCAATGAATTCGTGAACGTCGCCTCTGAAGCGCTCGCCGAGATGTTTCCGGATGATCCGCCGCGCTTCATGGAGCGCACGCCGCACGGCTATCATGATCCGAACGCAATCAGGCGCGATGTCGACGAGGCGGGCTTCACGGTCGTTACGGTCGAGGCTGTCGCCGCGCGCAGCCGCGCCTCGTCAGCCTACGATGCCGCATTCGCATATTGCCAAGGCTCGCCCTGGCGCGCCGAAATCGAGGCACGCGGTGGTTCGGCGGGCCTGCAGAATGCGACACAGCACGTGGCGGACGCGCTGGTCAAACGCTTCGGGCGGGGACCGATCGACGGCAGCATCGCAGCATTTGTCGTAACCGCGAGGGCGCCATGAGAGCGACGCTGCGCATAACCATCGGACTTATGGCGATCTCGTTGTTAGCATCAATCTTCACCGCGACCGATGCCGTCGCCCAGCGCGGCGGCCAGCATCTGAATTCGCCCGGCTATCAGCGCGCGCTGGCGGAATCACGCAAGCCGAAGACCAAGCCGGTCACGCCGGCGACAATCCGGAAGAAGGGTTCACAGCGGGTGCAGATGTAACGAGAGAGGGGTTCATCGTGCCTGCGCCTTGCGCATCACGCTCTCCACGTAGCTCGACTTTGCCGCGGTGTAGGCTTCCCGATCGGCTTGATGCTCCAAAGCGAGCTTTCGCTTGAGCGCCTCGTAGCGCGCAGCTTCGTCCGGATGGGCGCGCAGGTAATCGCGAAACGCAAGGCGCTGCCACAGCTCGCCGGCTGGTTCGGTGACATGCACATGGTGCGTGCGTCGTTCGCCATGGGGCGGCATGCCCTTGACGAAGAACAGTCGATCGTTTTTCGGGTTATCCGGCCAGAATACATAGTAGAGGGTCTTGAGCTTCGCAGGAAAGACAGCGCGAGCGGCGTCCAGCGACGGGACTGCAATCAGGATGTCGATGATCGGTTTGGCGGCGAGGCGTGGGACCGCCGTGCTGCCGAAATGTTCCAGGCCTGCGATCGGTTCGTCGCCGAGAGTCGAGCGCAACCGCGCGGCCTCTTCCTCGAAGAGTATCGGCCATCGCGGATCGTAGGCGACGATCTTGATGTCATCCATGGTCGTCAGAGTCCGGTCATGAGGCTCGCTTTGCAACTGATATCTCTGGCAGCGCAACGTGACGCTTGTTTGAGCCGGATCGGGCAGTCTCGCAGCACGGAACCGAGCGGCGTGGCGCGATTTTGCGGCCAGTTGCAGAAAAGGGGTGAGCCTTGCCGTGACGAGGAACGCCAGGCCAGTCGAAACGTTTGGCGGCAAAGGAGCTCGTCATGCCTGAAGACAAGGTTGCGACGCCGCAGCGCCAGGAAATCTCGATCGAGCAGCGCCAGGAAATCCGAAGGCTTTGCCAGGAGGCGCGCGTGTCGGACTGGTCGGGCGAGGCGATCTCGCAGGACGACTATCCGCGGATCGTCGCCGACTTGAGGGAAAAGGTGCAGATGGAGTAGGGAGGCTACCTGACCTCACTACACCCAGCTTGACTCCCACCGCCGTGTCGCTGAGACTCGTTTCAGCCGGGCTCGTACTGCAGTCGCCCGACCGTTTGCTTCAAAGGCGCATCGCCCAAGCACTGCACTTCACCCGCGCGTTTCGCGCGGAAGAAGCGCATGGAAACGATGGGCGACATGACCCGCACCCTCGCTCTTATTTTCTCCGCGACGGCGCTCCGTGCATTCGGCGACGGTTTTGCCGCAATCATCCTGCCGGCTTATCTCACGGCGATCGGCTGCGATGCCGTGACGGTCGGGCTGATCGCAACCGTGTCGCTGACCGGCACTGCGCTGTTGACGCTGTTCGTCGGGGCTGTCGCATCGCGCTTCGGTCTGCGCAATCTGCTGATCGCAGCCGGATGTCTTGCCGCGGCGTCCGGGCTTTTGTTTCCGAGTGCCGAGCACTTTGCCTTTCTGGCTCTCATTGCCTTTGTCGGCACCATCAGTCCTGCAAGTGGCAACGTCGGCATTCATACGCCGATCGAGCATACATTTCTCGCGCGCGAGGTGGATGATGCCGCGCGCACGACGACATTCGCGCGCTACAGCCTGATCGGCGCGCTGGCCGCCGCCGCCGGGGCGCTCGCGGCATCCTTTCCGGATCTGCTGACGAAAGCCGGTGTCGGGCAGCTCGCCGCTTTCAGAAGCATGTTCTACGCATATGCCGCGCTTGGCATCGCCAGCGCCATGCTCTATCAGCGTTTGCCGAAACACGTGGCGCAGGCCGAGGGTCCTGCCGCGCCGCTCGGTCCGTCACGCCGAATCGTTTACAAACTCGCTGCGCTATTCTGTGTCGACGCCTTTGCCGGCGGCTTCATCGTCAACTCGCTGCTCGCGCTCTGGCTGTTCGAGCGCTTCGGCCTATCGCTGTCGGGCGCCGCGCTGTTCTTCTTCTGGGCGAGCACCTTGAGCGCCTTCTCGTATCCGGTCGCGGCACGGCTTGCGAAACGCTTTGGTCTCGTCAACACCATGGTTTTCACGCACATTCCTTCGAGCATCTTCCTGATCGTTGCGGCTTTCGCGGATAATCTTTACGTTGTGCTGACGCTATTGCTGCTGCGCTCGGCGCTTTCGCAAATGGACGTGCCGACCCGCACATCCTACGTGATGGCCGTTGTGACGCCTGCCGAGCGGCCGGCGGCGGCCAGCGTCACTGCGGTGCCGCGCAGCCTCGCCTCCGCGCTGAGCCCGGCAATTGCCGGTACGCTGCTCGCCACGTCATTCAGCGGCCTTCCGCTGATCATCTGCGGATCGCTGAAGATTGCCTATGATCTTGCGCTGCTGTGGTCGTTCCGCCACGTCACGCCGCCGGAGGAGCGTTGACATCCGCACCGCAGTTCCTGTGGCTCATGCATTTGTGCATCTTGCGCGGGAACCAGCCTGGTTAGCTTGGGTTAGTCTCCTATGAGGATGAGGCTTCCCAAGGAACTGGGCGATGCGATGCTGGTGGCCGCCGGCGTGATGACGCTGGCACTGTTCGTCGCGCTCTATGTGATGCTGCCGTCGACGTCGATCGACGTGCAGAGTTTTGCCCAGACGATCGAGCAGCAAAACCCCGCTCGGAGAAAGTAGCGAGTGTTTGCGCCAGCGGCTTGTCGCTATCGTGCGGCTGCCGCTATCGTGTCACGGCGCACGCCGCGCGCAAGAGTTCAAGAGGGATCCATGGCTTGGGCATGAACGTCGTGCCTTCGGGCAGCGGCGGCGGATACTCGTCGGCAGATACGACGACGAGTATCGCGTGGGGATAGCGGTCACGGACGATATGCGCGAGGTCCGCGCCGGTCAGAACGCCCGGCAGCGACAAGTCGGTGAACAGGAAGCACGGCGTTTCTCCGCACGCTTCGAGCACAGAGGCTGCGGCTTCGGCACTTGCGCATGGGATGACCTCCATGTCGCACTCTTCCAGAAGAACGGACGCGAGTTCGCGCTCGGTAGCGTCGTTTTCCACGACGAGTGCGATGGGTTTCAGTTGTCCCATTCAAACCTCCCGAAATGCACACGGTCCCAAGGCGGGCTAATGCCGGAGTGCCCGCTCAGTTCATCGCCTGTCCCGCTATTTCGCTCTGGCTTGGCCCAATAGAGGAGGCCGCGCACAAAAATGCCGCAAGGGCTGGGGGATACTTGCGCGGCAAGGTGGTCGAATTGCGATCAGGACCCGACGCGCGACAGGAGAGCAATGTTCCGCTAGGTGAAAGGGTAGTGACATGCCTCTTGGCATAGCCGAGGAGGCGCGGGGAACCGTAGGCCAGTGCTTCGCGTTTTCCGCGATTGGGAGCCTGCTCATGCGCCTCTTGCTCGCAGTCGTTGCGGTCGTACTGGCGGTGTTCGCCGCCGGCGATACGCGCGCGCAGATGGCACGGATAAAACTCACGGCCGAAGACACGCACACGATCAAGGAAATCGTGCTGAAGGAAATGACGACGCCGAAAGCTGCTGCCGGCGACTACAAGATTGGCGATCAAGCACCTGCGGACGCGGAGTTGCAGGCCTTCCCGCCGCTGATTGCCGACAAAGTGTCTGCCGTGAAGTCGCACCGGTTCTTTGTGAGCGGCCAGAGGGTCTTCGTCGTCGATCCCAAGGACAATACGATCGCCGAAATCATCGAATGACGGACCGGTGGTTCTGGCGGTGATTGCGCACACTGCTCGCGGCATCGCGCTGCTGACCGGTGTGTTGCACGATCTCGCGGGCAGGCGCTTCGTCGAACGGCGGGCATAGCCGCAGCATTCCCTGGGCGACGGCGGCAAGGCCGGCAACTTTACCGTTGTCCCAGAGCAGCGGAATCAGATTTTCTCTCATGCAGCTAAAACGCAAGCGGCGGGGAAATGCGTTCCGCGAATTTTGCTGCCGGAACTGTCGGCCCCGCCGTTGGTGCCTCGGAGGTCGCGCAATGTTCGATGCTTTGCTTGCGATGCAACGGCAGGTCCATCAAGGTCAACCGCATTTCCAGCCGAAGCCCGCGCCGCAGTCCATGCAACAGGCCGTTCAAGCGGCCAACGGGCAGCGCGCAGACATGCGTCAGGCAGACGCTTGCCCCACTTCGAGCAAACCCTGACTAAGGGGCCTGCTACTTGGCAGGCGGCGCGATCCCGGTCGTGATGCCGGGAGCGCTGCTCGGTGCGGTGCTCGTGGCCGTGATGCGACGAGTGTCGTTCAACGTCCAGATTGCCAGGCCAAGGACGAGCGCAATGGCACACGCGGCGATGATGCCGACGCTCATGCCGAGACCTCCGTCGTCGGCCGGACGACGATTCAGCTTGTCTCTTGGGTAGATCATATCGGAGCCCTCCATGGCGCAGCATGCTCGCGCATCCGAACCTGTTCACCGGTCGTCGTGTCCGGTGTGGTGTTGAGCCGAGGCGCTTTGCGCGGCGTGCTCAGCGCGAGGAATGCGATCATCAGCACGGCGAGCGCGCAGCCGCTGAGCACCCAGGTCAGTGGGCTCAGCGAGTCCGAGATCGGTTTTCTCCGTTCGCGATCCATATATGAAAACGCACCGGGCGCAGGTGGTGTTCCTGCGCCGCCCAAAAGGCCGGACCCGCTGTGGTCAAATCTTCTCGGCTATCGCAGTCGCACAAGCGGCTTGCGCACGCAAAAAGAAGAAGGCCGCGCGACGCGCGCGGCCTTCGCTTTCCGGCGAATGTCGGGATCGCTTACCAGCGGTCGCCGCCGACTCCCACGCCAACGCTTACGCCAGGTGCATGAATGCCAACGCCGGCAGCAGGACGATCGTTATAATAGCGGCGCTCGATATAACGCTCGCGCGGCGCATAATAGTTATTGCTGTCGTCGATGATCACCGTCTTGCGGCGCGGTTCGCGCCAGCAGCGGCCAAACTCATTGCAGACCATGCGCACGTTTTCGACGATCGGCGCTTCGTCGGCATAGAATTCGGTGGTGGTGCGCAGCGTGTCGGCGGCCTGTGCCTGGCCTGCCACGAGTGCAGTTGCGCCGACCGCGACGGAGATCAAGAGCATTTTCACGAGGGAACCTCCCGTTCAGGAATCGATGCGACTGCAACACGGGGTACCGCTAATCGTTCCGTGCTTGCTCGGGAAAGACGCATCGGGGATGCGCCCTGGGGTGAGCCCGTGGCCTTTCGACGAAGTTCGCTGATGGTGGGAAACTTCAATCCGCACACGGCAGCATGCGCGCGCACCGCTCCCTGGGTGCGATGGAACATCACGGCGGCGCGCGCAGCCGAACCGCCGCGCTCGATATGTGCGCGAAGCCGGCGGGTTTCTTCATCAGTCCACGAACGATGACGCGGTCGAAGCGCCATGGCGGTCACCTCTGCAAGGTTAAGACAGAATGGCTCCAGTGATCAGCAGCGTCCCTGTTTCCACAGTCCGGGTGGACAACCATGACCGCGCCAGCCGACCTTCCTGCCGCGGCTCCAGCCGAATGCGCGATGGCCATGACCGCGACCCCAGCCGTGACCACGACCGTGGCCACCCTTGACCTCGATCAGGTCCGAGCGCGTGTCGGTCTGCAGCAGAGTATCGGGCGACGCGCCAGGTAGAGCGGACGCCGGCGTTGCGAGGGTAAAGGGCAGGGCAACGAGCAATCCCAGAAGCAGCTTCGGCATGAGCATCCCCGTTGGTTTGTGGCGAATCCACCGCGTAACAGGAAAAAGTGGCAATATGTTCCATCAGACGCGCGAATAAATTCGGACGATGGAATTGCCGGAACGACTCGCTGCGCTGGTGCGTTAGCCTGTCCATCAAAAAATTGCAGCTCTCACCGCCAGCCGTTGCTGCGTATCTGATACTTGTCGAAATCCTTGATGCGCTTCATGCGCGGAATATCATCACGTCGCTCCGGAAAGACGAAGTCGTCGTAGCGCAGCCAGCGTCCGGCAAACTCGTTCCAGAACATCATTGCGTGCAGTTGATCGGCGAATTCGTGGACGCACCACAAGCCGTCGCGCTTGATGCGCTCACCGGTCGGCTCGAACGGAATTCCATTCAGCCGGCAGGTCAGGTCGATCTCGTCCCAGTGTCTGCGGACGTACGAATCCTCGAGCGCTACGTGGTAGGGCCTTGCTGCCCTCCACTTGGTGTCGCCGCCGCGTGGATAGAAGCCGACGCGAAAGCCCAGGAGCTCCGGCAAGCGCGCAATGCCGGCGGCAATTCTGCGCGCCTCGTCCGACGTCAATCGCCCGTGTGCGAAGCTCCAGCCGGCCCTGTGCAGATCGTCACGGCAATAGATGCAGGCGAGTGGAAAGCCGTTCGCGTCGCGCACGACGAAGCAATCCTCGCTCGCGCGCTCCGCTCGCCACGGCGCCGGAAAACGTCTCCTCTCGTTTCTTGACTCCATGAGAACAAAGTAGGAACATTCATTGTCGTCGGTCAACGCGGAATGTTCAGAATGTCAGCTATTTCAAAGAGCAAACAGCCGCTCGATCAGGACCGACTGGAAGTTGCAATCGATCAGGCGATTGCGGCTTGCGGTGGTGACATGCGCAACGCGATCCGCGCGCTGATCATCGCCAACGAATTTCTCGAGCATGAGGTGAAGGAGCTGTTCGTGGCGGTATCGAAAGGTTATGCGCGCGGCAGGCATAGCAAGACGCCCGATCCCCTGCCGCGCGATCGCAAGGACTGGTACGACTGAATTTTGCGAGCTGTGCCTGATTACCTCTCGACGTGTAGGAGAGATGGGGAAAGGGAAGAAGGCTCGCCGCAGCGCAGGGTCGGATTCCGGCATGAACGCCACAGTCCTGGTCAAGAGCTTCAATGACACTTTGCGCGTTGCCGAGTTGCACCGTCTCGTCCAGAGCGCGTTTGCGAGCTTGCCGATCGATCCGCCGTCGGGCGTGCTGAAGGAAACGCTCGCCGATTTCAAGAAACGGCTTGAGACCGAAACCGCGCTTGTCGCCGAAGCGCTCGATCCGCCGGATAAAGGCGCGCTGGTCGGCAGCATGTTCTGCATCGAGGAGGCCGATGCGCTCTATGTCGGGCGTCTCGCCGTGCGTAACGATTTCCGCAGGCGAGGGGTCGCGAGCGCGCTGCTCGACGCAGCGAAGGCTGAGTGCCGGCGGCGCGGCTTCGGCCGCGTGACGCTGTCAACGCGCATTGCGCTCGCCGACAACATTGCGCTGTTTCGCCGGCATGGCTTTGTGGTTGTCGCGGAGACCTGCCACCCGGGATTTTCCCACCCGACCTCTTACGACATGGAGCTGAGGCTTTCCTGATGAGGCCGAAACGGCCCTGAAGCTCATTGGCCGGATCGACAGTGGCACGGACGTGCTGACCGGCGTTTGATGGCGGCGTAGAGGCGCAGCTTCGTTCAACAGATGCCCTGGCCGGTACGGAATGGCTTTTTTGCGGGCACGTGTCCTGATGGTCAGCCAACTGTTTACGGCGTTGCAGTGGCAACCGGCGCCAGACGTCGCCCGGGCGGTTCCACCTGGAATCGTTTTAAGTGCAAAAGTGAGCACCCGCGGGGAACGAAATTCCGCTGAATGCGTAAATTCCGGAAATGGACCACGCGAGGGGAGTGCATGGTTCCCGTAATGATCGGCAGAGACTACTTCAGGCGGCAAGCAAAGACGCTCCGCAAGATGGTGAAGGTGGCGCAGGATCCGGTCGTCGCGGATCGCCTGTGCGAGATGGCGGACGACTTCGAATCCCGGGCGGGTACCGGAGCGGACGAGTTCGAGCATCCGTTGGATAGGTCCGGGGCCGGCCATGGCGAAGAGGGGCACGGCTAGGGGCGAGCCCGGGGTCGCGAGGCGATTTCAGTCGATCGCCGGCTTGATGCGTTCTTCGGCAGCCGCAGCTGGCAACGACTGCGCCCATTCTGCTCTGGTACACAGCTTTTCAGGAACGAAATTCAGTCCCTCGAATTAGGTCCTCGGGGCCAAGGCTGGGTCATGATTGGCAGGGATTATTTCGCACGCCAGGCAGCGACACTGCTGCGGCTCGCGCATCTCACGAAGGACACGAGGCAAGCCGCAAGGCTGGCGGCCAAGGCTGCCGAGCTGCAGGAGCGGTTGGACGCCGCGCCGCCCGCACCGGATCTTTCTCCCATCCCGCCGGACGTTGACACGCGCCACTAGTCGCCTGACCTCTCGAACTCTGGTGAGATCGGCTGGCCGCTCGGTCGGCAGACGAAATTGTTCCTTGGCGAGGAACCAGGTTCCCGCCTGTTCATTGTTGGCGCATGACGAAGCCAACCGTCTTCATGATCGGCGATCGCGTGCGGCTGTCCGAACTGGGCCGCAGCCGCAGTCCGAACATGACGGCCACCGGCGTTGTGGTCGGCGCGTCGAGAACCGGCACGATGTACATGGTGCTGCTCGATGGCAGGGCTCGGCCAGTACAACTGCACTGGAGCTATCTGGAGCCGGAGATTTCGACGACCGAGCCCAGCTGAGCGACTCGGCGATCCTTCGTCTCCGCCATCAAATCAAAAACCCCGCCGGTGGCTGGGTTGCCCGGCGGGGTCGATGCGTGAAGTCAGGTGTCAGTGCTGAAACACCTCATGCTAGCGCGCGTCGCTTAAATGTTGGTGTGAATCGCTATCGGTTTCCGGAACGCTTTGCGTCGCGATCGCTGGAGCGAAAGGGAAAAAGCACGCACGCGGAGCGTCCGGGATCTAACGCTGCGCGTCGCACCAGGGACGCCGCGGCGGCGGACAGCTTGTGCCGTTGCATGTGTAGCGCACCGCAAACCCCTCGGCGATCAGTCGCTCGCCGACGTCGAACCCGTTTGCACGCAGGATGCCGCAGCGACGACCGTAGTTGCAGGCGTCGGTGCCCTCGGTATTCGGAGCGCAGGCGCATGGCACGGCCTGCAGCTGCAAGTCCGCGCTGTCGACAAGTGCGCGCAGCCGGCGCATCGCGGCGTAACCGCGCTCACGCTCCACATCGCAGTGCGCGCGCGCCGTCTCGGGTGTGTTGAATCCGATCAGGCGGATATCGCGGTCGTGGCCGCCTACGCGGATGGTGTCGCCATCGATCACCTGAACCTGGTGGTTTGCGAGCGCTTGCGGCCCGCCGGGCTTCGGCTTGAATGCGTTGGTCAGGTCGTTGCGCGTATAGACGGCGGCAAAGGACAGCAGCACAAGGCAGCCCGCGACTAGCCAGAACCAAGGCACACCGCGCTTCTTCGGTGGCTCGTCCACGACCATTGAGGTCCTGATCTGCCGGATATTGCCGCCCGTGTTGTTGCTCATGGGCGACCATATTGGCCGTGGCGAGTTAATGTCAGGTGACTGGAGGTGCCGCAGTCGTCGCTGTTGATCCGGACGGCGCTTTGCGCCGCCCGTTACCAGTACGGCTTGAAGTGGAATGGCGGCCAGGCGTAGTCGCCGGGATCGGGTCCATAGCCCAGGCCCGGGCGAACACCCCGATAGTAGCCGAAGCCGTACGGCCGGTCGTAGCCATAGGAAGAACGATAGCTGCGATAGACGTGCCGATGGTGTGCTCTCCGGCGCGCGCTCCAATCGACCGGCTGCACGGTTTCGTCCGCGGACCTGGTTGCCTGTGCACCGCCTGGTGCCGCAGCGGCCGTACAGGCGTCCATCAGTGGCAATGCGGCAAGTGCAAGTGCAAAGGCGATTGTCTTCATCGGAAGTCTCCGTCAGGTCCCGCTGCGTCAACGGGATGTCGCGATGAAGCGTTCCATCAACATTCAGCCACGACGTGAGTTCTCCAGGGCAAGATGCTGAAATGAAAGCCTGTCAAGGTCGACATCATCGAGGAGGCGGAAGGCCACCGCTTCATCGTGGCAGAGTTGCGGAACGGCCCCTCTGGGGAGCGTTTTCCTCGAGCGAAGGAGTTAGCTCCATGCTCGACAACGAACTTCCCAGGGAAGGACTGCCACCGCGCGATCGCAACGCGCATGTGCCCGAACACGCCAGCAACGCCAATAGCCGCGCGGTCTGGATGGGCGGCATCGTCGCTATATGTGCGGTGATTGCACTCATCATGTTTGGCGGCTCGGGCAACAACAATACGGCGTCGAATTCGCTCAATACGGAGCCGGGGACGACGACCGGCGCCGCGCCTGCAACGCCGCCGCAGAAGGTGCGGTAGCAGGTTTCGGCGAAAAAGCTAGCGATCGCTGTTCTAACCTCGCTCCGGAAGACCTGGCAGATCAAGATTTGGCAGATCAAGACTTGGCAGATCGCATCGCGGCCTTAAAGTTAAGGCGGAACAGGAGGACCCATGCACAAAGCCCTCATGATTGCCGTGTTTGCTCTTGTTGCGACCTCCGCCGAAGCTCAGGTTGCGCAACGTGACCGGTTGGGTGCGCGGTTCGAAAACGATATCCGCGCCAACAACGAAGCCATGAGCCGCAGGTTCAGCGGGCCCAACAATCATGTCGAGACGCAGAACACGCGGATGCGCGAGCGGCTCAACGCGACGAAGGATTCGGGCCTGCGCAGTCGATAGCGCCTCGACGCGCCGGCGGCTCACTGCGCCGTCGCAGCAAGCTTCGCTACATGACGACCACCCTTGACGGCTCAGGGACTGACACGCGCTTCGGCTCGATCTGTGATGTCATCACAGTTCTAGCTGCGCGGCAGCTTCGTCCATTCGTCGGCCTTCACCCGTCCCGCAAGGCTGAGGCCGGATGGTGACGGGCGGAAGATCAGCGCTTCACCTTCCTGCACGTCGGCGTAGCCCTTGCCGAATGCGTCGGCGATGTTGGTCTTGTGCGTAACGAGGACGGTGTTGACCTCCGCCGGCGGCGGCACGGCAAGCGCGCGCAGGGCTCGGCCGAACTTCTCGTTCGCGCCTTCTGGATTGGCCATGGACGAGCCGCTGCCTGCGCCGCTGTCGGTGAGTTCGTCCTTTGGCGTCACGTCCTTGGCGGCAAGCAGCTTGCCGGTCTCCACCGCGCGGTTGAGTCGGGACGTGTAGACCTCGCCGATCGGGATGCCGAGCTGCTTGAAGGATGCGCCGATCGCACGTGCGGTCTCGCGGCCTTTGTCGCTCAACTGGCGTTGCGCCTTCATGTCGTCGAAGCGGAATGGAAAGATGTCCTTCTGACTCTCATCCGTCGCGCCGTGACGGAGGACGATGACATAACCGCCTTGCTTCAAGGCGGCGGCTAGTTGCTGAAGATCGCTTGCGTTCGCGGGGACGAGGGCGGTGATGGGGAGCAACAATAAAAAGCTCAGAGCAATCCTGATCATCACAATATCCTTCCGAACAATGATTCCTTCCGATGCAATGGCACGATTACGGTGGGCGAAGGTGGCAGGAGAGGGGCGGCGAGGCCTGTGGCCGCCGACTTTGGCCTCAACTATGGATCACTTTATCAAGATCCTCGGCCGCTCGGAGGCATCCCGACGGCGGCGAAATCCGTTATCGCGCGAAATGGTCGGGGAAGGGGTGACGTCTAGCGCGAGGCGGCCGCCGCGCCGTGCGCGTGTCCCGCCGAATGAACGATCTCGGCGACGTGGCGGATGTGATGCACAGCCGCTGCCGCCCCTGTCGTCTTGGTCAGCAAATCGAGCTTCTCATCGTCGTCGTCGGAGACCGGCACCAGCGCTTCATCGGAATACGATTTCGAGGCCGGCGAGTTGGCGATCGCCAGCGCCGACCAGACGAGGCTCGCGATTACGCCGGTGAGCCGCGCGTGCTTCACGACGGTCTGCCACACGAACTCCGGCCAGAACAACAGCGCGCTTTTCGCCGGCAGGCCGGGCCGCCGTTCGGACGGCGTTTTGACGCGCAGGACGCCGCTCTGCAGCGGATGCACGTTCTCGAGACGAACCGATGTCGAGAAAGTCGCCAGCAGCTTGACGAGACTGCCGACCGGCATGCCGGTTGCGACGGCGCGCCTGAGCAGCGTCTGCATGTGCGCGGGCGTGTAGTATTGCCTCCAGGCGTCCTGATAGGCGCGCTCCCACTCGGCCTTGCTCATGCGGCTGTGCGCGGTGCAGACGTGCTCGACATCGTAGATGTTGAGGTCTGGGTCCATCGCCGTGCCTGACTTCCAGAGCACCTGATGATCCTCCGACCCCGGCAGTGGCGTCAGGCAGAAGAACTCGATGATGTCGAGCGGCAGCTCGCGCTGGATGATCTCGATATCGCGTTTGATCGACTCTGGTGTGTCGGCGGGAAAGCCGATGATATAGCCGGCAAGCGTGATGATGCCCTGCGCTTTCCATGCCAGTAGCATCTTGCGATACTCGGTGATCTTGTTCTGCCGCTTTTTCGCCGCTGCGAGATTGTCCGGATTGATGTTCTCGAGCCCGATGAAAACGCGGGTGACGCCGGCGCGCTTCGACTTCTCGATGAAGTTCGGCAGCTTGTGACACAGCGTGTCGACCTGGATCATCAGCCCAAGCGGAATCCTGTCGACCTCACGCAGCTTGATCAGCCGATCGAAGATTGCTTCCCACTCCTTGTTACGCGCGAAATTGTCGTCGGTAATGAAGAACTTGTGCACGCCTTGTGCCCAGTTCATGCGCACCAGCCGCTCCACGTCGTCGGCCGTGCGATAGCGCGACTTGCGTCCCTGCACGTTGATGATGGTGCAGAATGAGCACTGGTAGGGACAGCCGCGTCCGGCGTCGAAGCTCGTGGAGAGGCCGAGCGTGTGCTCCACATACGCTTTCGGCAGGAACGGCACCGGTGTTCCGCCGATACCCGGCAAATCCTTCATGAAGTCGTAGAGCGGCGCAAGTTCGCCCCGCGCAGCGTCCTGTAGCACTGCGTCGAGCCGGCCTTCCGCTTCACCGGCAAACATGGCGATGCCAAGCTCGCGGCAGGCGTCGAGCTCGACCGCGCGCCCGTCGAGCATCGACAGGCAGCCCGAGACGTGAAAACCGCCCATGGCGACAGGCACGCCCGCTTCCCGGAACGGGCGGGCGATGTCGAGTGCGCGCGGGTACTGGTTCGACTGCACGCCGACCAACGCCACCAGGCCGAAATTGCCGTTGTCACGCAGCTTCGCGAGCAGCGCGGGGACATTCACCCGTGTGTTGGTCTCATCCAGCGCCGTGATCGTGATGTCGACGTCTGCGCCGAGTACGTTGCGCTCGGCGCAGTCGGCGGCGATACCGTAAAGAGCGGCCAGCGAATTCGAGGGGATCATCGCCCGCCACCAGCGGATCACATACCCATCGTCGTCATAGTGCGACGGCTTGATGAGCAGCAGCTGGAACGTGCGACGTCCGGCACGATGAAAAGCGGTCAAAAGCCTGGCCTTGTCGAGAGGAGCTTTAGGGGAGTACCGGCGCCCACGGATCAGTACCACATGTTTCAAGCCGATGTTGGAAAGAAAAGGGCGCGGTGACGCCGCTTTCGTGTGGAATTCCATCGGTTTCGGTCGGCGATCCGCTCTTTCGGCGGCTTATCACGCGCCACTGCCGATCCTCTGCGATGAGGCGTCTCATTTGCTTGTGAACAGCCGGTCGCGGTCCTGTCACAGACCTCAGCAATTGAAGGGCATGGAAAATATCAGACAAGATCTCGTCCTGTTGCGTCGCAAAGCTGCGGAATGCGAACTGGCCGCGCAACTGGCGAGCGACGAGCGTGCCCGCGAAGCAAACAAACTGCGGGCGAAGCTCTATCGTGAATTGATCGAGGAAGCTGAGCTGCGAATCCGCCAGGATCAGCTGACGAGCTAGAATTCATCCAGATCGCGAAACGGCTTATGCATCGCTGCCGACATAGCTCCCCGGCGCTGCTGGATGCGGCAGCGACCAGCCGAAATAGACCTCCGCCTTGGTGAGTTTGCCGTGCTTCACCGTGAGGATCTCCGTGTTCCGGAAGCGATCGCCGCCGGTCCTGCGCCCCTCATAGGTCACGAATACCTGATCGCCAGCTCCGAGCAAGTGAACGAATTCAAACTGCTCGATGTCCTGACCGGCTGGCCAGCAGTGATCCATGTAGCGTGCACGACTGAGCCCGTTATCGAGCGGACTGATGAAACGGAATTCATCTGCGAGCAGCGCCTCGATCGCTGCGCGGTCCCTCTTGCTGTAGGCATCATAGACGCGGCGTGCGACGGTAGTATTGTCCAGATGCTGCGACAAAGCGAAACGGCCTCC
>Ga0075365_10000261_pt1 | contig 18055 bp, 16 predicted proteins | sample EndMetdeltDD1765_FD_71387 | JGI IMG/M metagenome (GOLD analysis project Ga0075365, IMG submission 71387) | Populus endosphere microbial communities from Tennessee, USA - Endosphere MetaG P. deltoides DD176-5 | ecosystem: Host-associated > Plants > Roots > Endosphere | place: USA: Tennessee... | reverse complement strand
CGCGGAGCTCCGCGCGGCGGGTTGCGTCGGTTGACTCGTTGCGGGCGATCGGCAGGAGCGGGATCGCGACACAGATTGCGGGTGGTACCTGGACCAGGAAGATCGACTGCCAGGAGACGAGCTCGGTGAGCAGTCCACCCGCCGCCGGCCCCAGCGCGGCGCCGATGGCGCCAGCGGTTGCCCAGGTCCTCGCGGCGGTTCGCTCGGAGCCGACGGCGAAGGGCATGAGCTCGAGCGCCCCCGTCACCGCCGCGGCGCCGCCGACCGCCTGCAGGCAGCGAGCGCCGATCAGCGGCGGGAGCGAGGTCGACAGGCCGCAGAGCAGCCCCCCCAGCGCGAACACCAGGAGTCCCGCGGCCGTGACGCGCGCGGGGCCGACACGGCGGGCAACCACGGCCGCCGGGACCGCGGCCAGGGCGAGCACCAGGTTGAAGGCAACGAGCACCCAGACGACCGCGTTGACGCTCACGTCGTAGTCGCGGTAGATCTCCGGCAGCGCCAGCACCACGATCGACGCGTCGGCGAGCACGAGGCCGACGGCGACGGACAGGCTTGCTCGGAGCACCGCTAGATCCTGCCGGGTTTCCGGTAGAGCGGTCGCCGAGCTACGTCAAGTCGCGGTCGACGAGCGCGTCAGCGCTTCGCTCGAACGGGGTTCTTCCGCGTCGGGTTCTTCCGCGTCGGTATGCCCCGACGGGTCTCCCCCAGGTCGGCCGCTGCCGGCCCGCCACTGGTCGGTGCCGGGACCGGTCTGACGCAGATGAAGTCGTACCCGTTGGCGCCGTTGTTGCACCTGTCGCCCCCGCCGGCGGCCAGTACGCATCGACAGCCCGTGCAGTTGGGTTCTTTGCAGTCGTCGCAGGTCGGCGTCTGGAACAGGATCTCGGCGCAGAGGTTGCCGCCGAACGGCCTTACGAGGCACTTGGCATGGCCGGTCGGCGGGCCACACGTCTGAGTTCGATTCACGCACCAGTTCTGGTGGGCGCACAGCCCCTGGCACGTCGAAGCCTCGGCGTCCTCGACCAACCGGCTGCCGAAGAGGGCTGCCACGCCCCCCAGGGCGGCGGCCTTGAGGGTGGTGCGTCGCGACATGCCGTCGGCCGCAACTGTCCGCGTCAGGTTGTCGAAGCGCTGGCCGCTCAAGTTCCTCCCGTTACCAACTCGTGACTTGCGCGCATCATGCTCGTCGCAGCCCGCCGTGTCAAGCTCGGGTGGCCGTTTCTCTGACCAGCCCGAGCACGGCGTCCGCTCCGAGGGCAACGGATGAAGCGATCCGGCCGGCCCCGTCGACCCGCAGCGCCGCGGGGGTACCGGGTGCACCCACGGCGTCCGCGAGCGCGAATGCCTCGCGCTCGATCACGATCTGGCTGCGAATGCCCTGCCCGCGATTCGCTTCGTAAGTGCCCTGCGAGACGACGAGCAGGCTCCGCGTGACCTCGGGCCGCTGGGACTCGAGGGATTGCAGGTCGGCCAGCATCCGCTGGCAGAACCCGCACCCGGGGTCCCAGAAGAGAATGGCGCGCTCGCGGTCGCCGAGGGCGTCGGCAAGCGTGAGGTCGTCGCCCTCCAGGCTGCGCACCGCTGTCTCCGGGAGCTCGTCGCCCTCGGTGATCGGTGGGGTGCCGCCGGGGACGACCTCAAGGGCCGGCGCTGCGGCCTCGTGGACCAGCGCGGCGATCGCCTCGTTGCCGGCGGCGACCGGTGTGGCGATGCGGCCCTCGTTGTCGATCAGCACGGCGCTCGGGGTGAGGCGCGCGCGGTAGGCCCCCGAGACGCCCTCCTCCTCGTCCACGAGCACGGTCTGGAGACCGTGCTCGGATGCCTCGACGCGCAACTCGTCAGATGCCCCGCGGCTGATGACCGCCATGGTCAGGTCGCCTGCGCGGCCTCGCTGCCACTCTCCCACCTGCGGCAGCAGCTGACGGCACGGCATGCACTCGGGGTCGGTGAAGACGAGGGCCACCGCCGTGCCGCCGGCGCGTAGCGATGAGAGCGTCACCGTCTCGCCGTGGAGCCCGGGAAGCGAGAAGTCGGGAGCCGGCTCGCCCACGGGCAGTCCCGCGGGAGGCCCGGCCGTCTCCGGCTCGGGAATGTCGACGCCATGCGCCCGCAGTACCGCTTCGACCGCCTCGACACGCAGCAGCAGGCGCCCGTTCTGGCGCAGCAGCCCGACTACCGCGGCGGCCACCGTGGCCACCAAGATCAGGAAGACGAGCGCCCCGGCGACCACCAGCCATTCGGCGCCGTTCAGCTCCGCGACGGCCTCGCTGACGCCCGGGCCCGCGGAGTCGCCGGCGAACACCACGAACCCGGCGATCACCGCGAGTACGAGGTTGCGCACGAGCGCCTTGGGTCCCGCCGGCTCCGAGTGAAGCTGGCCGAAGCAGTGGCACTCCGGGGTTTGGCCGCGCGCCATGCTGAGGGCGATTCCGATCGCAAACAGCAGCAGGAGCGAGAGGGCGCCGACGGCGCCGGCCCGGGCGGTCTGGGAGAAGAGCAGAAGCCCGGCGACCGCGAGCTCGGCGAGCGGCAGCAGGGTGCCCAGCGGACGAGCGGCGCGCTCCGGCACGCCGAACCCGGCGAGCGCCGCACGCGAACCGCCCAGGTCGGCGAGCTTTGCCGCGCCGGCCATGGCGAAGACCACGGCGAGCAGCAGGCGGGCGATGACCATCGCGACGTCCATCGTCGATGAGTATCCCTCCTCGTGGAACCGGCGCGGCTCGTCGGGCGCCCGCCTACGATCGCGCGATGTCCTTGTCTGCGCGGCGCAGGGCCGGTTGCCTGCTCGCCGCTTCGATCCTCGCCGCCCTTGCGGTCGCGGCGCCGCACGGAACAGCACGGGCGGAGGAGTATCCCTCCGACCTGGTGCTGGACGGCATCCGCGGCGCCATCGCCTCGCAGACCTCGCCGAGGGCCTGCCCCGAGCTCACGGGCGGTACCGCCGGCCTGCCGGAGCCCGTCACTCCGGGTCGCGAGACGCCCGACCGCGGCAACGGACTGAAGCCGGGCGAGGAGACCTCCGCTCCTGCCTCATTGCCGCAGGCGGTTTACCTGCGCTCTACCAGGACGACCTACAACCGCCGCTACTGGTTCCTGCTCAGGGCCGGTCGCGTCTATTACAAGTCGAACGCCGAGGTCACGGGCATTCGACAGCCGTGGGCGCCGCTGCCGACACCAGGGTGCCTGGACGGGCACGTCAGGGGGATCTCGGCGGACGACGACGAGGTGATCGCGATCGGACGGCACCGTCAGGTGTTCACGATGGACGGCGCGCTCGGCGATCCGAGCCTCTTCAACTGGACCGTGCGCTGGGGACCCACCTTCTGGACCGGACCGGGGCGGACCCTGCCCCGCGGGGCCACCTGGTCGTGGTCGGTCTCCTCGCCCGTCGAGGACGAGACATTCACGGACCCGGCCGGCAACGAGCATCCGATCGGGGACGCCAAGGTCTCGCACATCTGGCTGCTGAGCCACCGCGGGCAGCGGCTGACATACATGGATCCCTGGCTCCCCGACGACCAGAGCTACGAGATGTGCGGGCCGAAGCGCGGGCGGTTCCGGGCGGTCGACATGTCTGCCAGCGGCTCGACGGTCTTCGTGATGAACCGCTTCGGCGACATGTTGACCCGCCTCTACGACTTCGACAAGTCGGGGCCGGACTCGTTCTTCGAGCGCTACTCGTACTACGACCAGCGCGGCGAAGCGGACCCCGCGATCCAGCTCCCGCCGGAGCCGTGGACGCGCCAGCCGAAGATCCCCGGGCACATCACGAGCGCGATCTCCGTGGAGAAGAACGGCACGGGGAGCGTCCACCGCATCCTTCGGGTTGAGGGCCTCCGGCATGGGCACACGGGCTTCTGGCAGCGCGACATCGCCTCGCCGCGATCGGCCGGTTGGAAATTCGTCAAGACCGGGCAGCCGCTCGACGGCGGGCGCATCGCCAACCCCTCTCGCGACACCTCCCGGCGCAGGCTCGGACCGAGCGAGGACGCGCCCTACGCGATGCGCGGCCCCAGGCTCTCCGGGCGGATCCCCAATTTCAACGTCTATTGCTCGCCCGCGCACCTGGACGTGCGGGTGGACCGCACGACGTCGGTGAAGCTACGGCTCCACACGGTCGACTCGCTTCGCCAGACACCGCGCGCGCGAGGTCTCGATTCGAGCCCGCGCCCGGTGCAGGGAACGATCGAGGCGGGGCGGCGTGTCCTGAGGAGCCACGATCCGAAGGTGAGGGCGTTCGCCGCCAAATACCTGCACGGCCGCTTCACCGACGCGCCGATACAAGCCACGACGGGCGAGCTGCGGTTCCCCGATCAAGGCTGGACGTTCCGGCGGGCCGGCTGACTCGACTCGGTCCTCCCGTGCGCAGGGGACGAGTGCCGCCCGTTCAGCAGCGGCCGGGCCCATCACCACCCTCCTCCTCCGCCTCCGCCTGAGAAGCCCCCGCCGCCGCTCGAGAAGCCGCCCCCTCCGCCGCTCGAGGTGGAGACCTGAGAGGCGAAGCTCGAGCTGAAGCTCGAGCCGTTGAGCGAGCTCGACGCAAGCGATCCGTTGAACGCGTAGTAGCTCCAGTAGCCGTCGTTAGAGGCTTCGGTCACCACCGGGGCGGGGATCCGTCCGGACTGGATCATCCGATCCGCGGTCCCGAAGGCGACGCCGTAGACCAGGATCTGCTTCCAGAGCTTGAGCGTCGCCGGCGGGTCGTCCTCGAGGCGAGGGAAGTCCTCGGTCCAGCGCGCAAATGCCTGCCACTCGGCGCTTCGTTTGCGGGTCTCCGTGGACAGGCGCCGCAGGCGGTTGTGGGGGAAGAGAAAGACGACGAGGAGCGTCGGAACCGCGATCCCAAGAGGCAGGTAGCCATTGACGTAGTAGGTGCTGTAGGCGATCGTCAGGGGGCCGAAGACGATCAGTGCCAACACGCCGATGACGTACTTCGCGGGGACGAAGTTGCGACCCCACGACAGAACGTCGTCCCCGGCCGAGTCCAGTGCACCGGTCATCGTCTCCCAGCGGGCCCGCCACTCCGCGTCGTGCTCGGGGATCTTGTCCTTCATCTCGCTCATCGGGACCGGCCCGTACCTGAGGATCTGGTCGAAGAAGTCGAGCGTCGCCTTCTCGTATTCGGTCAGACCCTCGACGGGCGGGCGCTTGCCCGCGGCCGGCTGGGCGAGCGCCAGGTCCTGCTTCTCTTCGCCGGCGGTCGTTGGTGTCGCCGTGTAGTAGCCACGGTCGACGAGGTCCAGCAGTGTCGCGAGGACGGTGTCGTTGGAGTCACCCCCCTCCTCCGCAAGCGCGTAGGCGAGCGCCGGCGGTGTGCCCTCCTCGGGCGGCCCGGACAGATAGTGCGGCGTGGCGGTCCGCTCCTCCCGGGCGAGGAAGGCGAGCAGGAGGAGGAGCAGGATCGCGACCGCCGCGGTGATCCCCCCGACGAGCGCAGTGTGCATGGCGAGAAAGCGCTCGAGCCGCGCCCACGAATGGCTGTAGGCGTCGCTCTTCGCCTGCTCGTCCTTGACGATCTTCTGGAGGCCGTCGGAGTGGACGACCGTCGCTCCGCTCACGTCCTCGTGTGGCGCGCGTGGCATCGTCACCTGCATTGCCACGTACTGGTGGGCGGGGATGGGGCCGCTCGTCAGCGTCGCCGCGCCGCGGCCGCGCACGACGGTGCCCTGCACCTGGCGGGGGTAGCCCCAGACGCGGTAGGCGTGATCGCCGGGCCGAAGCCGGGGGTTGGAGAAGCTCGCGGTGAGGTGGTCGAGCGGCTGGGCCCATTGCGATCCCCATGGCTGCCATCTGACGTCGAGGACGTCGTTGTAGGCGACGACCACGTTCGTGACCCGATACGAGAGGTCGAAGGTCCTCGTCGGCTCGATGTCGCCCTGGTGCCAGACGACGCGAACGCCGCCGGGCCTGCTCACGGTTCCGAACGTGCCCGGCTGATCGATGCAGCCGGTTTTCGTGCAGCCGCCGGTCCGGTACTTGCCCAAGCCGCCCGGCTCCGAAACCTGGACGTCGGTGATCTTCTGGTCGGGCTTGACGTCGATGTCGCGGTAGGTCGCGGTGAAGTGGCCGTCGTAATTGACGGTCAGGCGCTCGTTGACCAGCAGGCTCGCGTCCTTGGCGAGGCGCATGCTGACGTCGGCGTCGGTGACGGTGAGGGTCTTGCCCTGCGCCGCGGCGGGGACTGCCAGTGCCCCCACGGCGAGGGCAACGAGCATCAAGAACTGGGCGGCGCGGCGCATTCTGTGCGACGCGCCCGACACGGTTATGCCTCTCCGCCGCTCGCTCCCGAGTCGGTCGGCGCGTCGCCGGCTGCCGGCACCGTTGCGGGGGGCGGGGTGGTCCTGAAGTCGACCCGGGGCGCCTCGGCGCCCTCGGCGTCGGGAGCGTCGAAGAAGTCACGCTCGGAGAAGTGGAACTGCCGGGCGACGATCACCGAGGGGAACTGCTGGACCTTCGTGTTGAGGGTCTGAACGGTGTCGTTGTAGACCCGCCTCGCAATCGCGATCTGGTCCTCGGTGTTCGTGAGCTCGTCCTGAAGCTTCTGGAAGTTCTCGGTGGCCCGCAGCTGCGGATAGTTCTCGGCAACGGCCATCAGCCGCCCGAGCGCCATCCCCAGGGCCGCCTCCGCGGCCGCTGACCCCTGGGGTCCCTGCGCCGCCATCGCCTGGCTGCGCGCCTCGGTGACGTTCTCGAACGTCTCCCGTTCATGGGTGGCGTAACCGCGGACGGTCTCGACGAGGTTCGGGATCAGGTCGTGACGTCGCTTGAGAGTCACCTCGATCTGCGACCAGCTGTTGTCGACGCTGAGTCGCAGCGAGACGAGCCGGTTGTAGGTGACCCACAGGTAGATCCCCATCGCCAGGAGCAGGACGACGATGACGATGATCGCGATCAGCATGCTGGCGCCCGTATCCCAGCTGCACTCGATGCGACCGGCCGAATGGTGAAGCGCGACATCCTTGTCTTTCTGAGGGGTTGACACAGCTGGCCGTGGGCCAAATCAACGCCAGCTGCGAGTGCATGCGACTCTAGCCCCCGCGGGCACGAGAAGCAATCATCCGATCGGCTAGTCAGAGGCCAATCGGGTTTCCGACTGGATTACCGCGCCTGGCGCGGGTTCAGCTCGAATCCGCGACCAGACGGGCTGCGGCCGCCGTTGGCCGCTCCTCCAGAAGATGCGCGCCGGCCCGGGAGAGCAACTCCTCGCTGGCCCCGCCGCCGCCGACCCACACGGGGGCGAGGGCCGCCACATCGGCGAGCCCGGAGATGGCTGACGCGAGATGCTCGGCGCTCGCGACGCTCATCACGACGACGGCAGGCGCCAGCCGACGCACGGTCTCAGCGAGCGTATCGAGCGGCGTGTCCTGCCCCAGGTAGACGATCCGCCAGCCCCTGCCTCGCAGCGAGAGCCCGAACGCGATGAGCCCGATGTCGTGGAGCTCGCCGGGCGGACAAGCCAGGAGCGCGAGCGGGCCCACTCCCGATCCCCAGCCACGCGAAATCGCGAGCAGGCGGCCCCTCACGATCGATGCGGCGAAATGCTCCTGGGCGACCGACGCCTCGCCCGCGGCCCAGCGGCTGCCGATCTCCGCCATCGCCGGCAACACGACGGAGCCGGTGAAGACGTCGAGTGAGAATGCACCCAGCGCTCGATCGAGAATGGCGTTCGCGGCTTCCTCGTCGTATGCCTCCAGCGCCGCGCGAAGGCGATCCGCCTCGGCGTCCGGCGAGCGCACGGGGGCGGCGGCCGCACCGCGGCCCGAACGCGCCTGTTTCGCGGCCTCGGCCGCAGCCACTCCCTGGGCGAGCAGGCCGCGCATCGCGTGAACCCGGTCCTCGTCGGCGGGGGAATAGAGGCGAAACCCGCCCGTGCTGCGCGCAGGCTCGACCAGGTCGTACCGGCGCTCCCAGGCGCGAATCGTCTCCGGACGCACCCCGGTTCGCCGGGAGAGCTCGCCGATCCGCACCGACGGCTCCGGCGCCGACGCCGAAGCGGCGGCGGAGAGAGTCGCACCCCCGTCAGGGCTCTTATCGGGTTGAACCATCATTGGACAAACATTTGACAAACGCGAGTGTACCCGGTACAAGGTAGTCATGTCAACTTGTACAGTCTCTGTACCAACTCTCTCTCTCACGGGCAGCGGGTGACCCAGAACAGGTGACCTCCCGCCTCCTGGACAGCCTTCTCGACCTCTCAGTGGCCCCCGGCTACACCAAGGTTGGCTATCGCCTGCGCGGGCTCTCTTGGTCGAGCGCGACCGCCGGGCACCTCACTGGAAGCGTCGCCCTCGTCACCGGGGCGAGCTCGGGACTGGGCGAGGCGGCCTGCGAGGGCCTGGCTCGCGCCGGCGCCCGCGTCCACATGCTGGTGCGCGATCTCGAACGGGGCCGGGCGGCCCGCGAGCGAATCAGGTCGCGCCTCGAGTCCGACTCACATCTCGAGCTTCACTCGTGTGATCTCGCAGACCTGGCGGCGGTGAGGAGCTTCGGCCGGCGCTTCACCGCCGAAGAGCGCCGACTGGATGTCCTCGTTCACAACGCGGGGCTGTTGCCGGCCGAACGACAGCGGACCGAGGACGGGTTCGAGGTGGCATTCGCAACCAACGTGCTGAGCCCGTTCGTGCTCACCAGCCTGCTCGTCGAGGCCCTCCGCCTTGGACATCACCCCCGCGTGATCAACGTCTCGTCGGGCGGGATGTACACCGCGCGACTGGACGTGGACGACCCGCAGCTGGACGAACGCGAATTCGACGGGCCGTCGTTTTACGCCCACACCAAGCGCGCTGAGGTCGCCCTCACCGAGGTTTGGGCCGCACGGCTCGCGGATCTCGGGATCGGCTGCCATTCGATGCATCCCGGCTGGGTCGACACGCCGGGCCTTGCCAGGTCGCTCCCTCGCTTCCACCGGTTGATGCGACCGCTGCTCCGCGACGCCCGCGAGGGCGCGGACACGATCGTCTGGCTCGCCACCGCCGACCCGGAGGAGGTCGACGAGCACCCGGGCGCGTTCTGGCACGACCGCAGGCCGCGCCCGAAGCACCTACTTCCGCGGACCCGCGAGTCGCGACAGGAGCGCCAACGGTTTTGGGCCGAGTGCGCCCGACTCGCCGCGATGACCGAGCAACAGACGAACGAGAGGACACCCTGATGGCCCATTACGCAGCAGGTACTCGAACACCTCGGCCGGAGAGCCGGGTGAGGTCACGGTTGGCCCATCGCTTCGGCGGCCCTCGGGACTCGGTCCGGAGCCCGGCGTGACCGTCGCGGTCGTCGGCGGCGGGGTGTCCGGCCTCGTGGCCGCACGCCGTCTACATGACTCCGGTCGCGAAGTGACGCTGTTCGAGGGTGCCGACTACCCCGGTGGCCACACCAACACGATCCGGGTCGAGACCGAGCGCGGCGCGTGGAACGTGGACACGGGCTTCATCGTCTTCAATGACCGCAATTACCCGAATTTCGAGCGGCTGCTCGACCAGCTCGGCGTCGCTGCCCAGCCCACGGACATGAGCTTCTCGGTTGCGGACGAGGAGGGCGGCTTCGAATGGGCGAGTCGGCCAGCGGGCCTGTTCGCAAAACCGGCCCACCTGGTGGACCGTCGCTTTCACAGGATGCTCCTGGACCTGCTGCGCTTCAATCGCGAGGCCAGGGCCCTGCTCGGATCGAACGGCCGCGGGCCCTCGCTGCGGCAGTTCCTCGCCGACGGCGGGTACTCCGACTACTTCATCGAGCGGCTGATCGTTCCCCAGGTGTCCGCCGTGTGGTCGGCCGACCCGGACCAGCTCTGGTCGTTTCCCGCGAGCTTTCTCGCCGAGTTCTTCGCGAACCATGGGATCCTCGCCCTTACCGGCCGCCCCCGCTGGCGCACCGTCGTCGGCGGCAGCCGGACGTACGTCGAGGCGTTGATCGCTCCGATGCACGACCGCATCCGGCTGCGCACACCTGTGCGCCGCATCGAGCGTCACCCGGACCGAGTCGAGATCGCCTGGGACGGCGGCTCGCAGAGCTTCGACGAGGTCGTCCTCGCCACCCACTCCGACCAGGCACTCGCGATGCTGGCTGACCCGTCACCGGCCGAGCGCGAGATCCTGGGCGCCTTCCCGTATCAGCGCAACGAGACGGTCCTGCACACGGACGAGCGCATGCTTCCGCGCCGCCGGCGCGCCTGGGCGAGCTGGAACTTCCACCTGGTGGACGAGCCCGTCGGCCTGACCACGGTCACCTACGACATGAACCGGTTGCAGTCGCTGTCCGCCGACCGGCAGTTCTGCGTGACCCTGAACCGCACGGAGGCGATCGACCCGGCGAAGATCATCCGCAGGATCGACTACGACCACCCGGTCTTCACGCGCGCCGGCATGGCTGCGCAGGATCGCCACGGCGAGATCAGCGGTCGAAACCGCACCCATTACTGCGGGGCGTACTGGCGCTGGGGCTTTCACGAGGACGGTGTGTGGAGCGCGCTCCGCGCCTGCGAGCAGCTGACTCGAGGTCGCCCGGAGCTGCCCCGCGCGGAGCTTCTGGAGGTCGCTGCGTGAGCGACTCGGCGATCTACGAGGGCTGGGTCCGCCACCGGCGGCTCGAGCCGGTCCGGCACTCGTTCCGCTACCGGGTGTTCATGACCCTGCTCGATCTGGACGAGCTTCCGCGACTGTTCGATCGCCATCCCCTCTACTCGGCGCGGCGTCCGGCTCCGGCGCGGTTCCGCCGCTCCGACTACCTGGGGGATCCCGACGTCCCGCTCGCCGAGGCCGCCAGGCGCCTGGTGCGGGAGCGCACCGGGATGCGGTCGGAGGGTCCCGTGCGCCTGCTCACCCACCTGCGCTACCTCGGCCGCGGCTTCAACCCGGTGAGCTTCTACTACGTCTACGATCGGGGAGGGAAGAGAGTCGACGCAGTGATCGCCGAGGTCACCAACATCCCCTGGCGCGAGCGCCACGCCTATGTCGTCGAGCAGAACGGCTCCGGGCCGATCCGCGGACGCCTCGCAAAGCGCCTCCACGTCTCCCCGTTCATGCCCATGGACCAGGCCTACGACTGGCGGATCAGCGAGCCCGGCGATGCCCTCGACGTCCGGATCGCCAACGTCGAGAACGGCACCCGGGTCTTCGACGCGACCCTCGCCATGCGAAGGCGCGAGCTCTCCGCATCGCTGATGACCCGAGTCCTCCTCACCTACCCGCCGATGTCGCTCGCCGTGCCCGCCCGGATCTATGCCAACGCGCTGCGCCTGAAGCTGAAGGGAGCGCGCTACCACCCCCATCCTCCGGGGCGACCCGCGAGCGGCGGGGAGCCGTTGCCCCGCGACCCGAGGCCGGTCACGCGATGATCGAGCGGGCCGCGCGGAGTGCCGTCCACGCGCTGCTCAGGCGCGTGCGGAGCGGGCGGCTCGTGCTACGGGAGGCGTGGAACGACGGGCAGCTCGCCTTCGGTCCCGACGATGCGGAGCTCCGCGCCACGGTCGTCCTGCACTCGCCCGAGGTCTACGGGCTGCTCGCGCGCGAGCGCAGCGTCGGCCTCGGCCAGGCATACGCCGACGGGCTCTGGGACACCGATGACATCGTGACCATGTTCCGCATCGGCGCTCGCGAGATCGGCCGCTCCGATCGCGTTCGCGGCCGCCTCGCCCCACTGGCCAGCCCCCTGCAGCGCCTCGCCACGCTGCCCGTGTTGAACACGCGGCGTGGCGCTCGCCGGAACATCGCCGCGCACTACGACCTCGGCAACGAGATGTTCGAGCTGTTCCTCGACCGCGAGTGGATGATGTACTCGAGTGCCCTGTTCGAGCGGCCCGACGCGACGCTCGAAGAGGCTCAACGGGCCAAGCTCGAGCGGATCTGCCAGGCCCTCGAGCTGAGGCCCGACCATCACCTGCTCGAGATCGGAACCGGTTGGGGCGGGCTCGCGCTCTACGCGGCCTCGCGGTGCGGCTGTCGCGTTACCACGACCACCATCTCGCGCGCGCAGCGTGAGTACGCCGAAGGGCGGGTCCGTGCCGCCGGCCTAGAAGAGCGCGTCCGGGTCCTCGGCGCCGACTACCGGGAGCTCACCGGCAGCTACGACAGGCTGGCGTCGATCGAGATGATCGAGGCGGTCGGCTGGGAGTACTTCGACTCGTTCTTCGAGCGCTGCTCAGCGCTCCTGGAGCCGGACGGCCTCATGTTCCTCCAGGCGATCTCGATCGACGACCGCGCCTACGAGGGGGAAAAGCGCGCCCGCACCTTCTCGAACACGCTGATCTTCCCGGGCGGCTGCCTGCCCTCCCTGAGCGCAACGCAGCGCTCGGTGGCTCGCTGCACGGACATGCGCCCCATTTGGCTCGAGGACATCGGCTCGAGCTACGTCCTCACCCTCCGCCACTGGCGTGGACGCTTCATGGCGGCATCGAGCCAGCTCGCCGAGCTCGGCTACGACGAGCGCTTTCGCCGCCTCTGGGAGATGTACTTCGCGATCTCCGAGGCCGGGTTCCAGGAGGCGCGCCTGCGTGACCTTCAGGTGACCTACGCGAAGCCTGCGTGGCGCGGGGCCTCGCCGGTGAGGAGGCCCGCACCGACGGCGTCGACAGCCGGGCCGGATCGGGCGTCTCCGGACCGGACCTAGCAGGATGGGTGGACTTGCGACCAACGGGCGCCCGTTCGAGTCCGTGTGGGACTACCCGCGCCCCCCGCGGGTCGAGCCCCTCGATCGGCACGTCCGGATCGAGCTGAACGGCGAGACGATCGCCGAGTCCGACCGCGCGGTGCGTGTCCTCGAGACGGCGGGCGCGCCCACCGTCTACCTACCGCGCGACGACGTGCAAACAGACAGCCTGCGTCCGGCGCACGGCACCACCGAGTGCGAGTGGAAGGGCACCGCGTCCTATTTCGACGCGGTCGTGGGGCAGGCGGTCCGGGCTCGCGCGGCCTGGACGTACCCGGATCCGAAGCCCGGCTTCGAGGCGCTGCGGGACCACATCGCGTTCTACGCGAGCCGGGTGGACGGCGCCTTTCTCGATGACGAGCGCGTCGAACCGCAGCCGGGCGGCTTCTACGGCGGCTGGGTGACCGCCGAGGTCCAGGGCCCGATCAAGGGCGAGCCGGGCAGCGAGAGCTGGTAGACGTCACCGCACGAGGTTCTAAGCGGGTGAGCGGCGTCGCGGGTTTCGCCAGGCGGACCTTGGGTATCCCTGCATGGCAGAGCGACGAGGAGGGAAGCTTGCGAACCAGCGGCGGCCGCGGACGGACTCGATGACCATCGACGCGACGGAGCTTGGCCAGACAGCGCTGGTGGGCTGGCGTGAGAAGGTCGCAAATGGCGTCGCACGGCCGCTGGCCGGGCGGACCGACGTCGCGGAGGAGCCGATCCGCGCGGTCATCGGGATGCTCTTCTTCGCGCTGTCCGTCTACTACGTCGCCAGCACCGTCCGCCGCGCCCTGGACAAGGCGCGTACCTGACCGGAAGCAGTCCGAGGCCGAGAAGGTCCAGTCGGAGCTGGGCGAGCCAGGCGCCCGCGTCGATCAGTCGTCCGACGCGCTGGCCGCCTCAGCTTCGAGGCGGTCGAACGCCGGCTCCATGGGCATCGTCGCGCTGAGCAGGGGCGAAGGAGTACTCCGATCGTCCTGGTCGCAGACGAAGAGGAAGTCGATCACGCCGGTGGCGACGGCCGCGTGGACGCCCTCCACCTTCCAATTTGGATCGATCCGGCGGAGCCGGCGGACCTCACCGGAAGCGTCGATGGTGCCCACGACCGAGCCGCGGATATCGCCGTCCTCTCCGCCCTCGGCTGATGCCGTGAAGCAGACGAGGTCGTCCAGGAGAGGCGTTGCATCCGAGAAGCATGCCGGGACGCCGTCGAGTTCGCCAAGCTCATATGTTCGAAGCGACCGGAGCTCATCCGCGTCCAGCACGAGATCCTGGCTGAGCGTCCGCGAAAGATCGGCGAGCTCGATCTCGGCGACTGCGTTCGGCGCTTGGCCCTCGTTCCCGCGGTGGAACAGCCACAGGCGATCCTCCACGACGGCCGCCCCTTCGATGTTGACCTCATCTTGCAGTTGGTGGCGCACGGCCTCGTAGACGGGGTGCAAGTCGATGGTCCTGGGCTCGCCGGTCAAGGACCCGTCCGCGGCGAATGACCAGAAGAAGCCGCGATCGCGGTGAGGATTCGAACCAGAACCGAGTCCGAGCAGTCCCCCGGCGGGCTCGCCGGGGACGGGCGGCAGCGTGGTCAGCCCCTCGAGGTCCGGCTTCTCCCTCTTGCGCAGGTGCTGGTCGTCGGGCAGGTCGCCCGAGAAGACTCTCCGTATCGTGCCGCGTCCCCCACCGGCAAGCTCGAATACCGCGATCTGGAGCAGATCGTCCCCGATGACGTAGACGAAGTCGCCTCGCCGGACCACGCCTGACGCGGACGCGACGTGTGCCGGCATTCCATCGTCGGGGGCCTCGCGCAGCTCGAGGTCGCGGAGCCTGGTCAGCTCCAGGGCCGGCAGATGCTCAGGGGTGGCAACGCGCTCCTCCACAAGTGGCCGGTACCCCCCTCGTGAGCTGCGAAGCCACCCGGCTTGGTTTCGAGCCGTCGAATCGGGGCGGCGAGATTTGAACTCGCGACCTTTCGGCCCCCAGCCGAACGCGCTACCAAGCTGCGCCACGCCCCGGGACCCGCGAGTTTACGCGAGGCCCTGCCGCCGTCGGTGAGAGCGGGCGACGGGACTCGAACCCGCTTCCTTCAGCTTGGAAGGCTGACGTGCAACCAGTTACACCTCGCCCGCGGAGAGCGATCGAGTATAGGTCCGCGCCGGGTGAGGAGCTAGCCCTTGCGCCAGGCGAAGACGATCGTGAACGTCTCGAGCTTCTTGTCGTTCGCGCTCTTGCGCGGGGCTCCCCAGCCGGCGCCCACGCCGACGTCCTTCCAGTCCTTGCCGAGGATGTTCTTGCGGTTGAAGCTCGTCTGCATCAGCTTGCGGATCGCTCGCTTCGGGCTCTTGTGGTACCCGAGGCTCTCGGCGTAGAAGTAGCGCTTCGCGCCCTTGGTGTACCCGGTCTGCTTGATCCGCTTGCCGAGCGGCGGCTCACCGGGGCAGCGGTGCTCGAAACAGTCCTTCTTCAGCATCGCCTTGGTGTGCCGGCGCGCGGCCGTGCCTAGGCGGTCGTTGGCCTTCAGCGGCTTCAGGCTGTGCTTCGAGCGCTTGTTGTTGACGAGGCATTGCATCGCCTTGCCGAGCTTCGCGAGCGACGTCTGATGAGGGCGATCGGTCGCGTGCGCACATGCGAACGCCGAGGTCGTCCCGAAAGTGGCGCCGAGGGCAAGGAGCACCGCGACCGCGAGCAGCGCGCCGACCGCGCATACGCCGATCCGCCTCCCCGCCGGTGCCGTCCATGCCCTGGCCATCTACGAAGAGGTTAGCCAGGCAGGGCGGTGATCGAGGCGGTGAGCGGGGGAGCCGGGATTCGAACCCGGATTCATGGTTTTGGAGACCATGCGCATAGCCATTAACTCACTCCCCCGGGGCGGCGGAAAGTCTAGAAGGGCGGCTGTGCTCCCAGCGTGAGATGCGGACGAGAGGATTCGAACCTCCATGGGCCGTAAGGCCCACCAGGACCTAAACCTGGCGCGTATCCCAGTTCCGCCACGTCCGCGGGTCCGAAACAGCGTTGCAAATGCCCGGGAAATAACCGCCGCGCGCGGCCGTCGAAGATTCTAGACTTGCCATGTGGAAGCCACGAGTGTCCGACCCGGATACGAGCTCTGGCGGCCGAACAGGGAGAAGGCCGAGACCAAGACGACGAAATTCATCGTCTCTTTCGTGCTGCTCGTCTCCGCCGCGCTGCTGATCATCATCACCGTCGGTGGCTGGACCAGGCTGGAGGGTGGGTCGGTCGCGGTCATGACCCTGGTCTGGGCGGGGCTCTACATCCTGTTCGCGTTCCTGGTCGGCGCGCGATGGCAGCGCGGCGTCCTGCCGGTCGCGTCAGCGCTGGCGATCATCCTCGCGATCTTCGCCGCCGTCGCCGCTCCCGCCTGGTTCGACCGTGACAAGCCCGGCCTCAGCGGTCCGGCGCTTCCGGACGATCTCCTCGGCCTGCTCTGCATCATCCTCATCCCCATCCAGTTGCTGCTGATCACCGTCGCGATGGTTGGCTTCAACCAGAACTGGCACGTGGAGGAGGAGCGGCCGGTCGGCGGCGTCCCGCTGCCCGGCGAGCACGAGGACGACGAGCCGGGGCCCGAGCAGCCCCAACCCGCCTAGAACAGCTGCGGCTCCTCGGCCCGCCGGTCGATCAGGTGTGCGCCGTCGTCGCGCACGTTGTTCACGAAGTCCCCAACCTCGCGGGTCACGAGCGCGTCCTCGGGCGCGGGAACGAGCAGCCCGAGCAGCTCGTCCGGGTCCACCTCCGGATCCAGCCAGCGCGCCTCCGCCTCGGGCTGGAGGACCACCGGCATCCGGTCGTGGATCGGACGGATGAGCGCGTTGGGCGCGCAGGTGACGATCGCGCAGCTGTGCAGGACATCCGATGACCCGTCACGCGCTGGGAGCTTCGCCCAGACCCCCGCGAATGCGAAGAGCCTTCCGTCGGGGCGGCTGAGCCAGATCGGCACCTTGCCCCGCTCGTCCTTGCGCCACTCGTAGAACCCGTCGGCGGGAATCAGACAGCGCCGCTCACGAAACGACTCCGCGAACGCCGGCTGGGTCGCCAGCGACTCCGCCCGCGCGTTGATCAGCGGCGGCCCCGAGCGCCGCTCCGCCCACCGGCCCGGGACGAGACCCCAGCGCAGCCGTCCCAGGTTGCGGGCTCCCTCATCGGTGCGGCGAACGGCGAGCACCGGGTCGGTGGGCGCGATGTTGTAGCGCGGCTCCTCGTCCCCCAGATCAACGGACTCCTCGATCCCGAACCGCTTGCGGAATCCGGCCGGCTTCGGATTCGTGAGCGTGTAGCGCCCGCACATGATTCGAGGCTAGCGGGGCGGCTCGATGCGATTCCGGCGCTCGAAGCCGCAACAATTGGGTCTGCCGGCGGCGGTGGCGAAACGGCAAACGCGATGGATTCAAAATCCATTGCCCGAAAGGGCTTGTGGGTTCGACTCCCACCCGCCGCATGAATCCGAGGAGTTGGCGATTTATCCGTGATATCCGCGAGCAACTCGCCAACCGCGTCGGTCGATCCAGCCGCATCGCGATAATCCCCCGCCCGTGGACGCCGCCGCACGTATCGAGGTCATCCGCAAGCTCTGTTCGTTCGAGGGCCGGCGAGCCGGCACCGACGCCGAGCGCCGCGCGGGGAACTGGCTCGCTGAGCGGCTCCGCGAGGGAGGGCGCCGCGCCGTCGTCGAGCCCACCTACGTCCACCCGCAGTACGGGCTGGTGCACGCACTCCACTGCGGGCTCGCCTTCGCGGGCAGCCTCGTGGCGATCGTCGCGCCCCCGGTCGGCTTCGCGATGGTCCTCGTCGCCGCGCTCTCGATGTACCTCGACCTGAACGGGCGCTTCTACCTCGCCCGCCGGCTCTTCTTCCGGCGCGCCTCCCAGAACGTGATCTCGCCGGGCAAGCGCCCGAAGGCCGGGGCGCGCCTCTTCATCTGCGCGCACTACGACTCCGCCCGGGCGGGCGCCGCCTTCCAGCCGAAGCGGGTCGCGCGCGCGTCCCGCCTCGCCAAGCGCCTTCGTCTTCCGATCGCCCCCTTCCGGATCCTCTTCTGGTCCATGGCGATCCTGATCCCGATCCTCGGCGCCCGAATGGCCGGCCTCGATTCGGGCCTGGTCTCACTGCTGCAGCTCATCCCCACCCTGATTCTGCTCATCGGCATCTTCCTGCTCACCGACATCGAGCTCTCAGACGTAGTCCCAGGCGCCAACGACAACGCATCCGGTGTCGCCACCGCACTGTCGCTCGCCGAGGAGCTCGACGCGGACGCGCCAGAGAACCTGGACGTCTGGGTGCTCCTCACCGGCGGTGAGGAGTGCCAGATGGAGGGCATGCGCTCCTTCATCCGCGCGCATCGCAAGAGCCTCGACCGCGAGAACAGCTACTTCGTGGTCCTCGACGCCGTCGGCTCCGGCGACGTGCGCTACGAGACCGGCGAGGG
>Ga0075365_10000259_pt1 | contig 18128 bp, 9 predicted proteins | sample EndMetdeltDD1765_FD_71387 | JGI IMG/M metagenome (GOLD analysis project Ga0075365, IMG submission 71387) | Populus endosphere microbial communities from Tennessee, USA - Endosphere MetaG P. deltoides DD176-5 | ecosystem: Host-associated > Plants > Roots > Endosphere | place: USA: Tennessee... | reverse complement strand
GCTCCCGTCGCAACGGAAACAACTACATCTTCAATAGCTCTGAAAGAAAGCGCCAGCTTTAAAGCTGGCGCTTTCTTTCAGAGCTATTGAAGATGTAGTTGTTTCCGTTGCGACGGGAGCCACCGATCGCGATCTAAGCGGTGCGGCGAATATTGCCGGCGGGCTATTTGCCAGCGCCGTTGTGGGCATTATAGCAGCCCCGACGCTCACAGGGGTCGCCGCCGTTGTCGTGGCCGGATATGTCGGTTCTGCGGCAGCTGAAGCTCTCTACGATACCGTCAATCAGCACTACCCGAACGCGTCTGATGATCTTTATGAGTTTACGGCAAACTTTGCCTCAGATTTGCGAAGTGCCGTTACGGACGCCGCTGGACGATACTCTGTTGGAGACTTTTTCCAGTCGATTAAATCAATGTGGGACGATGAAAGTGGTGACTCGGAACCGAAGCCTGCTTCCTCATCTCAAGAGGGATATTCTGACGAAAACACAACTGTTTTAGAGCCGATCATCATCGATGCCGAGCCGCCCGCTGCGGGGCAAGTGCATGTGGTGGAATCCTGGTTTGACCCTGTCGTTCTCGATCTGACAGGCAGCGGCATTAATATAACCGCGGTTGGTTCGTCGAATACGTATCTGAATATGGAGGGGGACGCGCTACAGCATAAAACCGCCTGGGCAGGAAGCGGCAACGGCGTGCTGGTGCTTGACCAACAGGGGTCCGGAGACGTGAATTCCCCGGAAGCCTTTATCTTTACGTCCTGGGACCCAACGGCAAAATCAAACACCGAGGCGCTGGCCAACGTCTTCGATACGAATAGAAACGGCAAGCTTGATGCGGGCGACGCACGCTGGTCCGAGTTCAAGATACTTGTTTCGAATCCCGACGGCACGCAGCAACTCCAGACCCTTGACCAACTCGGCATCGCGTCCATTGACCTGTCGACCGACAATAATCGCACGGTTTTGGGAGATGGTTCAGTCGTGCTGGGTCAGGGAGGATACACCCGGACCGACGGTACGACCGGTACTATGGCCGATGTCCAGTTTGTTTATGATGGGCAGGGCTACATCGTCGACAGGGAGACTGTCGTCAACCCCGACGGTTCGACATCGATTTTAACGTCCGCCTTCCATCCCGACGGGAGTGTTGCTTACAAGTCGACACTGGTCACGAGCGCTGATGGGCTCACGAAATCCTTAGAGTATGACATTGGTGGGGATGGCGTTCTCGATACCCGCCAAACAGAGGTCACGACGATAAACAGCGCTGGAGATCGCACGCAAACGATTTCCAACTACTCGCCAAGTGGGCACTTGCTGAGTAGGGAGATTACGTCGACAAGCGCCGACAAGAAAAACATAACGATTACGCGCGATCTGGATGGTAACGGCACCACAGATCAGGTTGAGACACGTATTATCGGTTCAGACAACAGCACCACCACCACGATAAAATATCTCAACCAGAACGGCTCCGAAAAGGAGGCCATTTCCGTCTTCTCAAATGCCATCGGAACCGCTTCGAGCGTAAAATCCGATTTGAACGGGGATGGCATTTTCGACGTCATCGAAAATCGCTCTGTCACCGTCAACGGTAGTGGAAGCGGGACGGAAGAAGTCCTCACCCAATCAAGTAATGGAACCGTCACCCAACGTGTGGTGACGACGACAAGTGCTGACGGCCGCTCGAAAGAAATACTGACAGACAAGGACGGGAATGGCGTCGTAGAGAGCAGGCAGAATTCTGGAATAGTTGTCGCAGCTGATGGAAGCTCGATAACAACCCAAAATAATTTCAATGGCGATGGGTCGTTGCGCAGTGGTCTTGTCACTACTTTGAGCGCGGACGGCTTGAGCAAGACCGTCAAAGCTGATTTTGACGGAAACGGCGTTTTCGATCTCGTCACGGAAGAAATCACCGTGGTGAACGCAGACGGTGGGCGAACGAAAACAATTGTGGAATCGAATGCCGATGCCAGCCTTCGGGCCACATCGATTTCAAACTGGAGCGCCGATGGCAAAACGAGATCGGATACTTTCGACACCGATGGAGATGGCGACCCGGACTTCGTGGAATCGGTTTCTGTTCTGGCGACCGGGGAATCGCAGAACGTGGCTAGCCTATTCAATCCTGACGGCTCGCTCCAAAGCAGAACAACGACCATCACGAGCGCAGATGGTCTGACAACGACGATTCTTTATGCTGGTAATTCTGCCGGAACGACGGATCGGACGCAAATACGCCAGACGGCCACGAATTCCGATGGGAGTTCCACAGTCACGACGAGCCAATACAGCGCCTCTGGCGTTTTGCTCGACAAAATGATCGTTACGGCTGGTGCAGACGGGCTAGAGAAAAATACCCAATGGCACAACGCCGGTTCCGGGACAATCAGTCGCTCGACGAACGAGACTACCGTCCTTAACCCTGACGGCAGTCAAACACAGACTCTGATCGAATATCATGCTGATGGCTCCGTGCGCGCGACGGTTATTTCGACGCTCAGTGCTGACCGGTTGGGTTCAATATCCCGATTTGATGCAAACGGCGATGGCCACCTTGATCGCCAGATCGAGCGAGTGACCGCGAGCGACGGCAGCTTTATTGAAACCGTGTCCGGTTATAATCCTGACGGGTCACTAAAAGACCGTACGATCACCACGCGCTCAGATGATAATCTGAATACCGTTGTTCAGAGGGACGCTAATGGAGACGGCGTTTACGAACAAAAACAGACCACAAGTGTCGTCCTGAATGGCGATGGCGGTAAAACGACCACCGTAACTGAATTCCACCCGAATGGCTCGACAAGTTCCCGATTGGTCACGACTGTCAACGGAAATGGGCTCGTTCGTGTCGTGGAATATGATCGCAACGGCGATGGTGTTGTTGATGAAAAAATTACCGACACAACTGTTCTGAAAAATGACGGTGGCAAGACCCAGACGATAACGCACTGGAATGGCGACGGCACGGTCAAGCAACAGAGCGTCACGACCACCAATGGCAACGAACTCTCGCAGACCGCCACCGTTGATAAAACGGGAGCGGGAAGGATCGACAACACTTGGACTGAAGTCACAGTCTACAATGCTGACGGCAGCCAGACGCATACCATCACGGAGTTTCATCGTAACGGCTCTTTGAAGGAAAAGACCGTCAAAACCACCAGTGCCAATGGCAATGAGACCGTCGTGTACGATCTTGATGGCGATACAATTACAGATCAGCGAAGCGTGACTCACACCGCAGCCAACGGCGATGTCGTAACAACGGTGAGAGACTACAACAGTGACGGTAGCTTGCGAGATAAGGCCGTCAACACCACGGGTTCCGATGGTCGCTCAATGACACTTGAGCGGGACACGGACGGTGATGGAACTATTGACCTGACCGAAACTCTATCAGTTGTTTCCAACCAGGATGGTAGTCAGACCGAAACGCGCTCCAGCTTCAATGGTGATGGCAGCCTCCGTGAAAAGGTCGTGGTTACGACGTCGGTAGATGCCCAAGTGGAGACAACACAATGGGACACAAATGGAACCGGCGGCTTTGACCTCACCCAAACGAAAACATCGGTTTTGAGCGCCAGTGGCGAAAGCACCGAGACGGTTTCGGTTCTCGACGGTCTTGGTGTCTTGCAGGAACGGGTTGTCACAAAGGTCAGTCCGGACGAGCGGACAACGACTGTCACCACTGATAAAAATGGCGACGGCCACATTGATCAGATAGAGACATCCGTTCTCGATGCAGCCGGAAACACCGTGGTGACCATGTCTGATTTCAACGCAGGCGGAGGCCTTGAGCGCCGCCTCATCACCACGACAAGTGACGACGGCCTCTCAATAACCAAACAGTGGGATACAGACGGGAACGGTTCGGCCGATCAAACACAAAGCGACGTGACTGTACTGAATTCCAATGGTAGTCGGACACAGACTGTCAGCAATTTCACAGCGAGTGGTGCACTCGCGGACCGGACCGTTGTGACGACGAGCGTCGATACCGCGACAACAACGTATAATTGGGACAATAACGGCGACGGAATTTTCGATCAGAGCAAAACCGAAACACTGACCGTTGGTGCCGATGGAACACGCACCGAGGTGACTTCGTACTTCAAGTCGGACGGTTCACTTGAAGCTCGATATGAAGAGTCGAAAAGCGATGACGGTCTGTCTATTGCCAAGCGGTGGGACAAGGATGGTGACGGCACATTCGAGGAGAGTGCAACTGACGTAACTGTCTTTAACAGTGACGGCAGCATTACTCAGACAATCAAAGATAACCCCTGGTTTGATACAGTAGTTTCTACCAGCGCGGATGGTCTTACGAAAACAACCGCAACAGTTAATTCGAACGCGACAACAAATGCTCAGGGAAAAACATACGCGCTCGAAAACGCTGATGGTTCCAAACTGGAAATTCGTGAAGACCTGAGTTTCAAGACCATCACGCACACGAGCGCCGATGGGCGCGTAGTGGAGGTGATGCACCATAATTTGCTGACGAATACGGTCAGCCAGACTGCCGAAACCAGAATTGCGGTTGATGGAACAAAGACCGTCACGGTCGAAAATTTCAACCACCTGGGGATTCTAACAGACCGCCAAACATCGGTCACCAGCAGGGGTGGCCAAACCATTACCGACTATATGGATATCAATGGAGACGGCGTTACTGATCGCATTCAGCGCGACGTCTCAGTTGTCCGAGCGGATGGAAGTGTTGTCAGGACACTTGTAGAAACCAACAGTGACGGTTCTGTCCGGGAAAAGACAATCACTACGACGTCCGCCGATGGAAGATCATCTGTCTTGCAGCGTGATTCTGCAGGACTGGGATATTTTGACCATGTCGAGACCACCACCCATGACGTCAGCGGTGCTTCCAAGACAATATATCAGACATTCCTGAGTGACGGTTCCCTTCTACAAAGTTGGCAGAAAAATGTGAGGGCCGACGGGAACGTAACAAAAATTACGACGAACAATAGTTCACCAGACGGCCTGAGTAATGTGGAAACGCATATAATCTCCATTGATGGCTCTACGACGGGCAAAATCAACTATGTCGATATGCAATTCAATCAACCGCTATCTTCAATAACGACCACGCTGGGTAAGGATGGAAAATCCAGAGGCTTAGATACTTTTAAATACTTGAATACAGCAGAAGTTATTTCATCTAATACTATTCGATATGAGTCGAAGCCCGACGGTTTTACCAGCGAGTTCTCGTCTGTTTTGGCCGACGGTTCAACCACTAAAGAATCATTTGGATTCGGCGAGGACATCGCTCAGCTGTTTGAAGAATTTTCTTGGCTAAGCGCTAACGGAGAATCTAAATTCACGTTAAATAGTAGCGAAAATGGAATACAAATTAAAATAGACGGCGACAACAACTCCGTTGCTTTGTCAAACCAGCTTTTCCACGCGCTTACGTTGTTCAATGGAGATGGTTCGCAATACGACTATGCAAGCCCAAGCCTTAGCAACTCGACTATATCAATAAGTGGTCAGGCGAATAAAATATGGTCGAATAATAGCACTGTATTACTCGCTAAAGGTGGCTCTGCGACGATAAACGGCATGTCTAATATCGTCATCGCCGGGATTAATACAGAGGTTTCAATTAACGGCACCGACAACCGTGTTCTGCGGACGCAGGCTGACATCTCGGGTAATCGTAGTATAGATTCACGCCACCAGGAAGACGTTCGCCTTGATAATAGGTATAGCTTCAGTTACGTCGCAGCGGATAAGACGCAAAAGACGTATCTCGACGCTAACAAGATACCGGTGATGATATTCGGGACTTGGGATGAAATCTGGGTTTATACTGTTACAACTCATGTTTTCCTGAACGGACCCATTCCTGCTATCGGCCCTTGGGGTACCTATGATGCGATTTCGGTGAACGATGCTCGAACTTACGTCCGCGGTTCCCCTGCCCTGATGCTTGAAACTGACGGCTATGTTGGCTTCGATGGCGGGCAACGCGTTAGCAGCGGCGTTGCTGGCAATTGGGTAACGGCACTCGGTGATCGCTCCGTCTCGCTTGTCGGGTCGAATATGAGGCAAGCCGTCGATTACCTCATCGGAGGCAACGGTAATGACATTATTGATGGGCGGGCAGGAGAAAGCGATATCCTTCATGGAGGCGCAGGTGACGACACAATTTATTTCGACGCTGCGAGCTATGGAAAATCCGGCGGAACATCGCTACCCCAAGCCATCGACGGCGGGTCCGGCTATGACACTGGCATCGTGACTTCCACAGGCGATGTGAATATATCGCTCGCTACTGGAAACTTCGAGGCGTTAATATCTAATAGTGGGAACGACACGATTACCGGAAATCCAAATGCCGCAGGATATATCGACGGCGGTGCTGGTAATGACATCATAATCGGTGGATTGCTTGACGATATTTTGCTGGGCGGTACTGGCAACGATACGATTTACGCCGGACAGGGGAATGATTTTCTCATTGGCGGTGCGGGGAACGACTTCCTAAGCGGGCAGGACGGAAATGACGTCCTTAATGGGTCCGACGGGAACGACGTGCTCAATGGCGGCGCTGGTAGCGACACGTTTATTTTCAATTTGGGTTTTGGTCACGATACGATCCAGGACTTTACCAAAGGCAAGGACATCATCGAGTTTGAGTATGGTTTGTTTGCAAACTGGCAGGACCTTGTCGCCAAGACGAGCCAAGTCGGCGCGGACACGAAAATTTCTTACGATGCAGAAAATTCCATTCTGATCCAGAACGTAGCATGGGCTCAACTCGGAGCTGACGATTTCCGTTTCGCCTGAATTTACGCGCTAATGGAGATTTCGACAGTGTTGTACCGATCTTATGCTTCGGTACACTCGCCGTTCCAGATGATTGTATTCTTCACTCGATGATTGCATAAAGAGCGACAGGGAATTATTTGGAGGCAAGCTTGGGAAAGCTCGTTCGTTTGTTTGTTTTGACTGTCACGTTCCTAGTTGCGGCCCAGATCAGCGTCGCCGGAGCCGCTACCTTCGAAATGAAAATGTTCGGGCATCACGTGACCATTCTCAAACGTGATTTTGAACAGGTCCTGACCATCGATGGTCGTGAAGTTCTTAAAAACGAGATTCTCAGCATCGAAGACATTCAGCTGATTTCAGGAACACCGGCGATTGTTGGATCATCGTCTGCTGGTGGGAACGCGTGTGACTCGTCTCCTTTCGTCATATCATTCCCGACAAACGCAAATCCAAAAGTCGATGGCCCAGTGGACAGCTGCCGCCCGGTGAAAATGCAAGTCTCGGCCGACAAGTTATCGTTCTCCACAACAGCATTGCCAAATTCGCCGGGTGAAACGTGGGTGTGGACACCAATAAGCGGCTTCTCAAAACCTGAAGAACAGGCTTTCGTTGCCAACGTATCTAAAGGCTGGGCAGAGCTTCGTGAGAAGACGATTACTCACCCTGGAGATATTTTGGAGTTCGCCGAAGTTGCGGCGCAAATCAATAGGCTCTTAGGTCCGGAAAAGGAAACCTATTCAGACATCATTATGGGAGTTGGCTCGGGTTCTTTCAGCGGTGATTATTTCGTAGGTTCAGCATGTACCCGGCACTTATGCAACGAAGAGGAGGCATTGCTCGTCGCCTCGATCCAGGAAAAGCAGGTTTTCCTCGCCTGGAAGCCGTCCGGTAAGAAAATTGTTGTTAGCCCGCCCGTCAAAGAATGGCCTGAAAAGGCGAAAGCTGCACTGAGAGAGTGGGCGGCTAAATGGAAATAGCCTGAAAACTATTGTCGCCGAAACGCTTCTATCATGGTGCTCGTTACGTCTTGAGGAAAACACACTGGCGAATAACCACCCGGTTTCGAATAGGCGCTTCGCTTGCCACAGCGCCGCCCTCCCCGGTCTGTGTTGTAAGGACAGGCACACGAACTGGGATAACTTGCTAGTGATTCAGCAATAATGCGCTGGATGATCACAGAATCGGGAATCGTGGGGATCGATTTTTCCCGTTCTTTTGTCTTCGACACTTTATCGGAAGGTTTGTCTTCATCCGTTTTTTGTTTGTCACCGAGAAGCCTTGAAGACATCCAGCCTTCGCGTTGGGTGAGTTCGTCTCGAATATGAGACCACTCACCAAACTGATCAATCAAAAGAACTCTCCGCCCACTATCCAGGCGATCAATGATGTTCCCATTCTTGGACGGGGCTGCACGGAAGGCTACACGATTGCCGGTAACAAAACGGATTGGAAAATCTTGAGCAGATTTCTCTCGCTCCAATTTTCGCAGGCTTGGCGGATTGGGCTGCGGTTCGCGAGAGCTGGGAACTGGTTTGGACGGCTCTACGTTGCCCGACTGGGATGGCACAGTAGGACGCGTGGTGACACCGTCCTGATTCACATTAGACTTGCTGCCCATCTGATTGACTGCAGCGTAGATGAGAATTACCCCAATGATCCAGTACCGTTTCCGCATCCCAGTCCCCCATCAGGACTTTGGCGCAGACGGAAAGAACATACAAGTCTGAGATGCAGGCGGAAAGAGTTTCCCGCAGTTACTGGTAAAAACTTCTTCAACCTAGTTGAGTAATCAGCCGAATTGTAAGAGTTTCCTCTCATCCTGTGTTCGTCGTCCACCTCAGTGTCGTGACACAAACTCATCGCATGTTCAATCGGCCAAACCTGCTGGTTGGGTCTGCGACTTATATGAAGTCTCCAACGTTATCGAGCCGTCCAAAGGCAAACCGGGCATACAGCATTCTTGTGACGTGAGAGCGTCCCCGAACCGATCTCATATCTTTGCTACGGTACCACCCTGCTCTATCGGCACCCCACCTGAGTAATATTGCTTCACAGCGACATGATCGCGTAACCCTGCGGGCCGATATGCCTTTGTTTCATCGTAGTGGACAACGCCATCCAGTTTAATTCGGTCAATGACGCTCGGATGTATTGGTGCATCCGTAGGAACTGCGCGGACGCACGCCTTCCACGGCAGCCATCCAGATTTGATCTCGTCATGCTGGACGCCCGCGCTGGACGGATAAAGATGGAGCCATCTTTCATCGGTAACAATGGGATGTGGAACATTTGCCGCTCTATTCACCATCCACGAGAGCGCTATGTCTGACAGACGAGATTCCGTTTCGAGATAGCTACCGCCGATATCAGAGTGCACGCCTGCGAACCAAACCTGTTCGAACCAACCATCTTCTTTGTTCGCAGCATTTGAAGATTGATAGGTCCACGGTACACGAGCAAATTTTGCTCGATTCTCGTCTATTGAAAGCGCATGTTTTGCATGCTCGACCCTTGGATTGAGAAAAGTGTCGTAGAATTTCATCCGCCAGCCCGTCAGGTGGACAGTTTTCCACCATGGATCGCTCAGTCCTCGCGCCCATTTCAAGTGGGTCGCCAAGTACCACGCTCCTATGACGGCCCCTGTGAAAACCACGCTGGAGATGAGCCAAATACTTAGCCCAATCTCCCAAGGCATGAGTGCCCATACTGCTGTAGCTACTGCTGCAATTCCAATTGCGGCCGCGAGGATAATAAGCATCTGCTGGACGGCATTAATTCCCAATGCGCCCACGGTATCCCATACTCCGACGAAGTACGGTACAGTGTTGGCCTGATCGTTTTCATCAGCAGATCGATATTTCTCCCGAAAGCGAACAGCCAGTTCTTTCCGCTGGGTATCCAGCAACTTATTGCCCTTACCGGCACCATGTTGATAGATGGTCTTTACCGCTTCGTTCGCAACCTGACGGGCAGTTTTTGGATCGCGGTAAAATGGAGTGATACCATCCTCCATAGTGGTTGGAACACCGCATAGACCTAACACGCCACCAACGCATCGTGCGGTGTAGGCACCACGGCTGAACCCAAACAAAAATATCCTGTCCCCAGGCTCCCAGGACTGTAGAATGGCCGTGTAACAGTCGACAATATTCTTGGTTATCCCAAGGCCAGTAGCTTGTGAGAGAACATTATAAATTTTCCGAATTGGTCCGATTTTAATGTCAACGCCGTCTGAAGCTGATCCCAACCCCGCGTCGTAGAAAGCAACTTGGTCGTCGGGATTAATGGCAGACTCGGGACCGCATCTGGTTGCGCGAAACAACTTATAAACGTTGCTACGGCGCTCGTCCGGAAGGAGGCCGCCAGCTTGTCCCGTACCGTCTGAAAATATGAGAATATTCTTCGGCATGTAAATCGCCCCAATGAATTCAAATCATTTTGAAGAATTTCAGTCACTATATAAGTATTATTTTGCCGAAACAAAAAACTATCCCCAGCTATTTTAGGTAATCCTAAGCCACATGTATTAGCATGCGGTGGTTCACCTATTAACAGTCATTGTCAGGAAGGCCGACGTGACAAGCTGACGGCGAAAGCGCGAGCATCAACAACAGGATTCTAGCTAATGCGCCGCAGAGAAATTTAGTTTGTCATCACCCGAGCCGCGTGAGCGTCCGGCGAAAGCATTTTTCGGGTTTCGAGAGATGGAATCTAAAGGCCGCGCTTCATCTCATCGGCCATGATGCGGTCGATTATTTCAGGATCGCACTGTGTGTCGATGAGGAACTCGCGGATACCGCCGTCCCACGTCCTGATGTCGGCAAGTAGGCTTTGAAGTTCTTTGATGCCGTTCTCGGTCAGACCCTTCGTGCCATCTTCAGTGCCATCGCTGACGTAAACCAGCCGGACATGATCTCCATACGGGCCATGAAACCTCTTTGCTCTGGTATTAATGTCAGCACTAATGCTGGTTCTAATGCCAGAACATCGCCTGATTTTCCCGATCAGCAAAAACAGTTCACCGGACGCTCACCGAGCCGCAATATGATCATTGCGCTCAGCCTGAGCCTACGTTCAGTGATTTGCACCGAACCGCCTTTCTTCGGCCAAAACACTCCCTCTATAAGCACGTATGGAAACCCTTGAGACCTGTATCCCTGAAGACTTCTATTCCATGCTGGTGATGGGCGTCGGCGTGGTCATCGCGAGCTGGCTGATGATGTTCGTCGTGCGTAGATTAATCAGCTTAGCCCTAGTGGCGGCTCTTATTATTGTTGGCCTGACAGTCTGGCAGAATCCCGCAGCGCTGCGGACCGCTCAAGATACCGCCGTGCGGTACTACGACCATTGGCGTTATGATTGAAGACCACCAACGGTGGCAGCGCCTGGGATTGATGCAAAGGTCCACGGATTACCACTTCCACCACTCGTGCATCATGTCTGGGAATTTTTCTTCCTTCTCCTCACCGTCTGTTGCTCTGAGTTTTACAAAGTCGTGGCGTCGATGAATCCTGATCGCCCGCAACTAAAATATCGTCTTCACGCGGTGATCGCCAAGGATTGGTATGCTCCCAAGAGGGCGTTCACACTCACTGGCTAGCGAGCAGACTGCATTTGCAATTCGCGGATGATGTCGGAAGTTTGCTGTGGACGTGAGTAGTGCTCGGTTCGAGGTGTATCGCTTCCCGTGTATAATCATACCGTTTCCTGGAGAAATCATAAATGGCCAGCAGCTACGCAGAGTGGAAGCGCAGAATGTCGGAACTCGATGCTCTGATTGCCCAGAGGGGTGCCTATATCCTAGTGATACGAAAACTCCGTGGTATAGCGGAATTTGAAAGCAAGCTATTATTGAACCCGCCCAGGAACGGCGAAGTAGTCCCTGAGCTTGAGGAATATTTTGATCGACTTTCCAGCAACCTCTTTGGCATAACCAGAGACGACACTCGCTTCAAGTATCCCTCAAACTTCGAGAACCTGATCGAGGGAACGGCGGAATGGTGCAGTATTCAGGTCGGTGCGAAAGAATACGAGGATCAATTTGTCACAGAATACAGCGCTGACGACGAGGCTGTCTCCACGCTCCTCATACTGGGAGTCGATTTCCGTGACGACCGGGGAGACCCGCTCCGCTGCACGAAGCTTTTTGGCCGTCAGGTAACGGCTGCAGTCCTTAAGATAATGGGCGGTCTGCCCGATGCCGATGCCCTCGGGCTGAAAAGTTGGGAAAGGAAGCTTGAGAAGGATGCCCAGCTGCATCTAGCCCGCAAAGGGAAACGGTAAAGCGAGAAATGGACGCGTGTCCAAACAAGCGGCGATCAGAGAGAGGAGGTTTCAGGCGCAAATCCCTTGCACCCTAAAGCGACAACCTTTCCGTTTTCATAGCTTCCGGCTTTTCCAGGCCTAAAGGACCGTCCCCACGATCCGCAACATGGGCCATGTTGTATCGACCGACCTAGATTTCCTTCGCAACATCAGAGGCCCATTCTCCGGCTGACCCCAATGCACAGATAAAGCTTGGCCAACTTTAGAGGCGTCCCCGGTCTTTGCAGCGGATTCAGCGGAGGCAATGGTTCCTACTGCAGTATCGTAGCCAGTCCCTACCGACGATAAGGGAAGTAAGCGGTCAACCTCGATAAGACGGCCCCAACTACATTTCTACAGACTCGGCGTATTCGATTTAGGCGAGACTCCGGAGTTATCTTGATCCGGCCAATAAGTGGCTCTTGATTGTCGCCGCGCGGCCGCGCAACGCGCTCGTTCCAAACCTCCGCGATCCATTTGATCTTCCTGTTGACTTTGGGGTTCGAAGTCGACTTGTCCAGCATCGTCTGAAGCTGGTCACGGATTTTTATCCCATCGACGTACAAATGGTGCGAGCGCACGGCAAGATTTTGTGGATCGGCCCGATTGAAGAGCGAGACTTCAAGAAAGAAATCTAGGTAGTGAAGGCCGTCTGAAGCACGAGCGATTCTAGCTTTTCGATATACTTCGGCGATCTCATCGATTGCAGCGAACTCGTCGCAAGCTCGAACGACGCTGTCGTCCAAAATGACCCGTGGGAAGTCGGCGACTTTACTTTCGAGTTCGTACGCGCTCAGAACACCGACGCCATACACGATCTCTTCGTCGTGGTGGGCCTGCCCTATTGTCACACCGCCGCGAACCAGAACACCAATATCAAGTAAATACCAAGTCAGTTCGTGGATGGCAAACAACAGTCGCCATAAGCCGCTAGCTGTCTTGTCTGCGGTCAGGATAATGCAGTCCGAAAAATTTTGAGCCCGGAAGCTGCTATCACCCTCCATGGGACCCCGGAGCACGCTGACTTGGCGGAGAGCATGAGCAATTCTTTGGCGCAATTCCGGATTGCGGTCCGCCTCGCGGACCAAGGCGCTAAACCCCAAGATATCTACGAACGCCACAACCCGCTCTCTATATTCTGCGGTCACCCTTTTTCCTTTACAAAAAATTTAAATGTCGACCATTTGGCATAGTCATGTAGTTCCTTATACTTCCTAGAGGAGCACCAATATTATTAAAACAACGAGGCGCAATTAATCATCGAACAATCCGCAGCTTGGCATTCCCGCTTACTTGTCAGGCTCGTCCATGTTGTTGCAGCAATTGGCTTAAGGCAACGAACCGAGGATCACGTTCAAGGTCCGGCATCGCAGCTCGTATTTTCTTGAGGCATTTATCGAGGGAGCCGAGTGACCAAATGACTTCTCGGCTGACGACCAGGTCAAGAAACTTTAGCGCTTCAGCAGGGAAGCGTGTAGCGAGACCATTTTCATTGAGGAGATGAAGCGCGTAATCTGCTTGTTCCGTTCTTTGAAGCCAGTCCTTGAGAGTTTCCAGTGCTTCAGGAAACTTGTCGCCCGTTGAGACAACCAACCGAGCAAAAGCTGCAGCAATCCCTGGTGTCAACAGGGCCTGCGACTTAGGCCAGACATACCTAAAATAGGGCTTAGCGCGGTTTTCCCAATACTCCTCGATTTTTCCACCCGAACTGTCCAGGCCATCGGTCACGGTCTGCAGTGCTTGAGCAAGCCCGGCTTCAGGAAGTCTGCTAGTCGCGAGAGAAAACTCGGATTTCAGGAAACCTTCCACGGAGTCGAGAGCTGAGAAAGTGAGCAGCCCCGCATACTGATCCGAAAGCTCCCCAAGCTCACCATAGTGTTTGGCCGTCTCTAAGAACTCATTCTTCAGTCTTCGCATCAGTGGCCAAAATAGCCTGGGAGACCAAAGGAAGCCTGACCAGGCGATTTTCGCTTCGTACTCAGACGAATTCCAGTCGAAGAGCGGCAGCAAGTTCTCCTTCGTCCACTCCTCATCCACTCGATAGAGCGAAATGGCATTTGAACATAGGAACAGCCGCCCATTTGCGAACGCCGCAATTCCCACATTGCACAGTGTCGTCAACAAAGGCGCAATATCTTCGTCGAGTCCCTGCCCATCATCCAAGTCCTGGGAATACCAGAGTTTGATCAGGCCTTCAGTCAACTCGCCGATGGGATTATTCAAAGCATCCAGAAGAGGCGAAGCGCCAGGGGCTTCCTGAATATCCCTATTATGGTCGAGAAGACGTCCGGCCAACCGTAGGAACGCAGTGCGATGCATGGCCGCGAATTTCCCGCAGGCCTGAAGCCAGTTGCTAAGACCCCGATTAATGTCTGACAGGACATTGTCCGGGGCATCGACAATTCTAGGGCCTACGCATCGCCACGAACGAGCCGCAAGGTCATCGCTCGACCAAGCTTGCAATGCCTGTCGCCAACGCGCCGTGACCCAATCACCTCCGTGTGCAAGCTCTAAAAGGGCGAGTGACGTTCTTGGAAAGTCTCGGCGGCATCGCTCCAAGAAGTCATCGCTATCGTGAAAATCGGCAGCTTCACGATGATTTTTGAGCCATTCTTTCAGCTCTCTACGACTTGCTGGCGCTGCTTCAAAGGCCTGCTCAAAGTTTCCAGCTTCCATATAGACCGGGAACTGATCCCTATCACGGACCTCTTCCCACTGGGGGTATCTTCCCCGAATTGATTCGAGTCTTGCTTGCGTCTGGGCATTAATTCGCCCTCCCGACTGCTGATACAAGGCCAGTATCCGCCAAGTTTCCCGGTCATTTCGCCGTTCCCTCCGATCCTCATCGCCCTGATCCCACGGCTGCTGGGGGTGATTGAGAACGGATGCGCTGAAATAATCGGCTTGCTGTTGGTCAAGAACAGGAGCAATTGCAGCAACGAGCTGCAGTGCCTCTCGTTGAGTTTCTATCGACCAGAGCCACCTTCCGTTATCGGCAAGTAGAGCGTCAACAGCCTGCTGCGGTCCGAATAGGTCGAGATGGGTTGCCAACGCGAAAAATCGTAGTCGTCGGAATATGACGTGTTCGAACTCGCCCCATCGATCAAACTCTCGAACAGCGCGGGCGGGAAAGTTCGCAACGTTGGCAAGCCACGCGTCACGCACAAAATCAATAAGCGCCGTCCAGTCTCTGAAGGCTCGGTTTTGCGGGTGTTCCGCGATAGAAGGGTGCTGGAAATGGGTTCGGTCTCTCTCCCCTTTCCCGCCATCCACCAAAACGGCTATATCCATCGCGTCGAGCAGCAGGTTTGTCGCATCAGTAAGGAGCAATGGCAGCGCGGCTTTCCAAGCCTGACTCTTGAACAAATCGCGCAAGGCATATGCGGTGTGGGCTCCGGGAAAAATAAGCTCCCAGTCTATGCTGCCGTCGCCCTGAACGCCGTCCTCCTCGTCGGATGGCCCGTACCCTTCCGAGATTTTCAAAAGGATGGTCAGGTGTTCCCTCAACCTTGAGCGGAGAAGTGGGGTAAGTCGCCCCTCCCTTTTCAGTTCCTCGCTCCAAGCGTAGAGGTCGGAAGGATCGTTTGGCTGGTAGAGCCTTCCCGCAAGCGCCACTTTCCAGTAGGCCTTCATGCTTGGAGATGTGACCACGCCATTTTCTAATGCTTCTCCGATAAGATACCGGAGATGATCTGAGATCGCGCCGCCTTGCTTCGAAAGCCATATCAGAGATCGCGGGTCATCTGCGTGCTTGGCGAACCAGCGAGCTATATTCCGCATCACATCGTCGGAGCTGTCCCAGAACCCGCGCCGACGTACAAGCCGCATCCAAGGCGCTCGATTATATGGTGAAGGGCGTTCAATCAGGCTGAACCTTAGCTTTTTGTCTTCCTCGACTGTAGGCGCGACCTGGAACCGCACCAAGTCCCTATGATTGAACGTGGCTTTCTCGAACTCCTCCAGCCATTCGAACGGAGCTGCCGGTGTAAGATCAGCGAATGCTTTTGCGGGCAGACCCGTCCTATCACTAAGAGCCCAAAGCATCCGTCCGACAAAATTGTCCTGCCGTGTGCTGCCTTGTGGCCGCGAACGCCCATGTCTAGAAATAATTCCTTCCTTGCCTCGCACCCCGTCTCGGTAGCTATCAGCCCAAGCTCTCAGTGTCCGATGAAGCAATGAATGTTCGTTGCTACTGTTGTACAGAATTGGCCGAACGTTTTTGGCTATCCATTCGTCGGCGACGTCGGCTTCCTTGCCCCGAGCATGCCCACCGAACGCATAAGCGTCAGGTGATTTTTCTCCGAGCAGACGGTCAGCGGCTAGTGCGTCCATCATATAACGGAGCACAGGATCATCGATACTGTATCCGACAAAACATAAAGTGTAGCCACGAAACAGCTCACTTACGAACCGCGAAGCCCAGCGCTCGGTCAAATAAGCCAGACCGAAATCACCACTGGAAACAACCAAACGCTCCAGGTCGCTGGCAGTTGGAGGTTCCGTCAGAAGGCCATGGAGATAAACGAGACCATCCCACTTCTGTTTCTTGGGCACAGGAAGAAGCGGAGCGCAATATGATGGATACTCAACTTTCAATTGCTTCATCGCCTCAATGAAGAGGCGGTCAAAGTTTGTCGTGATGAGCCTGATGCGATCATCACCAGTTTTACTCAAGGATAGTAGCGCCTCGTGGGTCGCTAGCGCATTTCGCTTTGCAAGATTGGGCGTCAAAATTTGAGCGATGGCAGTTCGAACGCGCTGACGGTGTCCCACCAGGCGGCTTTCTAAAAGACCAATCGCCGTGTCGAAGGATTTGTTAGTCAGCGCAGACTGTTCAACGGAAGATGGAACCTCGCCCAATTCGACGTATAGTCGATCCACAAGCCCACCAAAACCCGGCAGATCGGCTGGATATGATATCCCCGCTCCGCAAAAGAAGACGACCTGACCATCTTCGTGTGATTGGAGAAGTTCTTCCGGAATATTCGGGCCACTTGCTATGAACTGCACCTGATATTCTCCTGGATAATGGCCGATTTTTTTAAAGTAACACAGTAACACTCAAGCGCCATCCATGATGTATTAACATTTTTCACAGCTATTTAGGGCTGCCACTTGTTGTAAGATTTGCGCAGGCTAATTGAGGTTGAGCTTTTCACGTTGTGGCCGCGCTTACAGAACAATCCCGCCAATCGAAGCTCTAGTATGCACGAATATGACTGCGGCGGGTTCAGTCAGAAGAGGGGCTTATGGCGGAACGCCTGGGAACGTTTGTCTGGTTATCGACGGCCGCCGTTCATTTATCTAAACTGCATGGACAACGGAATCGCTTGCGCGACATCAATGTAACCTGCCGATCTTTCGGTCGCGCAGATAAAGCGCGGCGCTTCGTCTGTCTCGATGACCACCGCCGTCAGCCTGCCGGTTCCATATGCACCCGTGTCGACCGCGATCCGGTTGGGGTAAATTTCCGGTAGATCAGTCTCGGTCGGTGTGTGACCATGTACGATGATCTTTTCAAATTGACCGGTGTGATCGAGAAATTCATTGCGTATCCATCGCAGATCAAACGAATTCTGCACGTCGAGGGGAACACCCGGCCTGATGCCTGCGTGCACGAAGCAATGCTGTCCAACGACCACCTTAACGACAGCGTTTCTTAGTAGCGCATGATGATGCCCATAGTATTCATGGACGAACGCTACGAACTGCTGAACGGTCGGACTGTTGCCAGGAAGATACGATTGCACGGTCGCCAGACCACAATTCCCCTCCAACCAATTTACTGCATCTGTCGTCGTCAGAAGGCCTTTGAGAACGGTCGCTTCAAACCATGGCAACAACGCAGAAGGGCTGGATTATCTGGAAAGCTTCCTAATCGGTGCCATCGATGCGGCACTGGCTGCGCAGAACGCTGTTGCCGCTATCGATTCACTCGGTCTTGGTTCCTGCTACGTTGGCGGTATTCGCAACAGACCGGAAGACGTATCCCGCGAACTGAACCTGCCCGCCGAGACGG
>Ga0075365_10000258_pt1 | contig 18166 bp, 17 predicted proteins | sample EndMetdeltDD1765_FD_71387 | JGI IMG/M metagenome (GOLD analysis project Ga0075365, IMG submission 71387) | Populus endosphere microbial communities from Tennessee, USA - Endosphere MetaG P. deltoides DD176-5 | ecosystem: Host-associated > Plants > Roots > Endosphere | place: USA: Tennessee... | reverse complement strand
TGTCTCGCAAGAGATGAATGAGATGTTCATTGGCATTGTCATACCATTCTTCCCAATAATAAGGTGACCAGATATCTTCTTCTCGATCAAAGTATGCGATGGCGATCTTTGCTGGCGGCATATCCGTGTTGATCGTCAGCAGTGCTGCCATTTTGCCATTGACCTTTTCAGGGAAAAGCCCCATCGCTTTTGAATTAAAGGTGGTGACGGGATGTTTCTCAAACGTTTTAAAGTCTTTGGTAATGGCGACCGCAAGTTTGATCCCATACGCCGCGAATGGATACACAGACAATGCCGTATAAAAAATATAAAACTTGTCATTAAAAAACGTAATGCGAGGATCTTCGACACCGTAAATCTCCCAATCTTCCGTTGGTTCCAATAACATTCGATGTTCGCCGAACGTAATGCCATCATTGCTGGTTGCATAGCCAATTGAAGAAACCCGCATATCAACGCCTTGTTGTTTGCGTTGCGAAGAAAGTGCGCGGTAGACCATGTGATACGTCCCGTCTTTGCCTTTGGCAACACAGCCATTAAATGCACCGTCGTGTTCCCAAGCATTATTGGCATCTGGTATGAGTATAGGGTTGTTGGGATTGCGTTGTAAGGTAAGCATTAATTTAACATTGGTGCTCTTACTTTTCTGAGTCTTGGCTCTTGGTTGTACTTGAGCTGATCGAGGAAGGTGTCCATATTTTGACTCGCTGCACAGACAACAGTGTCTGCTCCTCCGTAATACACAATGAGCTCTCCCTTGAGATCAACAGCTCCGCAAGGATAGACAACACCGGCTTTGTGTCCGGCATTTTCATAATGCTCATCTGGTGCGATGAGTGGTTTATTACTTCGATAGAGCACTTTGCTTGGGTTATTTGCATCGAGCAGCATGGCACCGATTTTATATCGAGATGGATCTTGATAGCCGACTGATTGGTAGATTAAAAGCCAGCCATCTTTTGTTTTGATCGGAGGTGCTCCTGCTCCAATCTTTTTGCTGTCCCAGTGATTTTTTCGTGGAGGAATAAAGTAATGCCCTTGCAAATAGTTGTCAAAGTTTAGATCGTCTAAGTAATCAATCAGAATATTTGGATAGACCCGATGCATTGCGACATATTTGCCATTTACTTTTTCCGGGAAAATTACGGCGCTTTTATTGACCATTCCAGGTGCTGAAATAAGTTTGGGTTCGTCCCATTTGTCCCAATTTCTGTCCATAAAATCTTTAACTGAAATCGATGACATTGCAGACCGAGGAGGAGTGGCTCCATCGAAAGCGACATAAGTCAGATAAAATCGATCACCAACTTTTGTCATTCGTGGATCTTCGACACCTCCATAACCTCCACCTGAAACATAATGCTCAGCAAGACTCTTAAATGCTTTCTGTCCTGGTGTTTCAAAAGGTGCTCGAGGAATATATGCCGGCATTTCTGAGCGTTCATCAATCGTAAGGCCATCTTTGCTCGTGGCATATCCTAAGACAGATAAATCGGTATCTCCCAATGCTCGATATAAGAAATGGACTTTGCCATCTTCATACACAGCTGCACTATTGAACGTCGCGCGTGATTCCCATGGATTGCGAGGGTTTGGGGTGATAATTGGATTACGTTCAAAGCGTTTGAGTACTTCAAAAACTTTCTCTTTCAAATGAGGATGACTACCCGGGAGAGGGCATGAGACAGCGAAGACATTTGTTTCACCAACCAGCCAATAGAGAATAAGCTCTTCATTAAGGGAAGCAATGCCAAGAGGAGACATATTTTCATTGTGAAATTTTTCTGGGTGCTCCCAGAGTGGTTTGTCTGATCGCCAGATCAATTTCGTTGGATCTTTTTTATCAAAGAGACAAGCGCCGACATAATAACGGTCATGTCCGGCAACTTTTTTCTTGACGTAATAAACCATCAGCAGGTGTCCATGCACCTGGAGTGCTCCTCCAACTTCCAATGCTCCGTCATCAAAAAAGTTTTTTCGTGGCTCAATCAGGACCGTTTCTTGTTCTTTCCATGTTTTTAAATCACTTGAGAATGCCAACTTAATATTGGTCTCGCCAAAGTACATGACATAGCGATTCTTGTTGCGATAGTCGGGGACGACAGCGCCACTTTCTTTAATAGTATCGATCTTACCCAATTTCTTCCAACGAATTAAATCAGAAGATGTGGCTCCATTGAGGTTGGCATAACTTTTGGCATTAACTTTGTATGCAAGAAAATAGTTGTCTTTCTGTTTTGCGACATGAAAGCTTTTCCAGTCATATGTTTTTTCTTCCCGATTTTTGTCATCGGTAGCGATGACGTATTTTGAGTGTCCGGCAAAATTAAAGCCATCACTACTTGCTATGAGTTTAAAAAAATTATTGCCACCTTTTGTGTACGCGTAATAGAGGAATACTTCTTTATCTTTTTGAGCTGTACCGATTATTTTAATCATTGTTGAAAGACGCTCTTACAAAAACCAATAGGAACGGTAACCATACCGCCTTATTTTAGGCTAGCAAATAATTTGTTCACATGTCAAGGATTTAAGTACTATTATATCGTTTTATGTCTTTTTTTGGAGGGTCATTTTTGTCGATTGACCGATATCTTTTCGATACTGCATTCCAGCAAAATGAATTCCCGTCGCTCCAATAACGTGATAGGCTTTGCTCAGTGCTTCATTGAGTGTTTTTCCTATTGCTGTTATTCCAAGAACTCTTCCTCCATTGGTGACAATCTTTCCGTCAAGTTTTTTTGTCGCAAAATGGAATACGACGACATCTTTAAACCCCTCCAGACCTCCCCTTGTCAGGGGAGCAGTACCTTTAAGTCCATGGATAATATCTCCTTTGTGCGAGCCAGCTGGATAGCCAGCCGATGCCAGCACAATACAGCATGCAGCCTGCTTCTTCCAGCTTATTGATTGTTTTGCAAGCGTGCCTTCAACGCATGACGTTAGGATTTCAAAGAGATCTGTCTTAAGGAGTCGCATGTATGACTCTGTTTCAGGATCACCAAACCGCGCATTAAACTCCAAGACTTTTGGACCGTCTTTGGTCATCATCAGTCCTGGATAGATACACCCAACAAACGGACTGCCTTGTTTTGAAAGTGTTTTGATAAGTGGGAGAACAATTGTTTTTTTAATTTGTTCCAGCTCCTTCTCTGAAACATCGGGAAGGGGAGCAATAGTCCCCATGCCACCGGTGTTTGGACCGGTGTTTCCTGCAAAGATTGTTTTATGATCACGAGCGGCAGGGAAGAGCGAGACTGTTTTGCCATCGGAAAAAGCATGAATAGAAATTTCAGGTCCTTGTAAATACTCTTCGATAATGACTTCTTCTCCTGCTGTCCCAAATACTTTTTTGACCAGCATATCCGTAAGCGCACTTTCTGCTTCTTCCTTTGTGCTCGCAATAACAACGCCTTTTCCAAGCGCCAAGCCGCTTGCTTTTATCACGAGAGGAAATGTTTGGTTGGCAAGATATTTTTTTGCGGCAGTGATATTGGTAAAGGTTTTATACTTTGCTGTCGGGATCTTGGCGTCTTGCATCACTTGTTTGGCAAAAGCTTTTGAGGATTCAATTTGTGCTGCCTCTTTGGTTGGACCAAAGATTTTCAAACCCTGTTTTTGAAACGCATTAACGAGCCCAGCTGCTAACGCATCGTCAGGTCCTGCGACTGTGAGATCGATATGCTTCTCACGGGCGAACTTCGCAAGTGTTTCAATTTCAGAGAGGGGGATATTGGTACTTTCGCCAATTGTTTCGGTACCAATGGTGCCGGGAGCAAAATAGATTTTGTCGACATGTGCCGATTGTGCCAATTTCCACCCAAGAGCATGTTCTCTTCCTCCTGATCCAATTATTAATACTGTTTTATCTCCTCGTTTTTTTACCATGGGAATGCTCCTTTGCTGATATCAATATTGTTACTCATGACATGTAAGATTCGTTTCATCGCGGTTGGTACGAGTAAATGTTCAGTCTCATCCATTCGTTTTCTCCATGATTCCATTGTATCATTAGGACGTACTCGTACCTCTGCTTTCATAATGACTGGACCAACATCGACACCATCTCCCGGAAGAATTTGATGGACGGAAATCCCAGAGACGGGTAATTTTTGCTTAAAGGTTTCTTCCCACGCATTTTCTCCTCGCAAAACCGGAATGCGACCGCGTGAAGTAACTATCGTTTCTGCGGCTTTACTACTTAACAATGCTGGATGATGGTTAATGACGGGGATTTGTAAGCGTTGTAAGGCATTCAAGAAAACATCACTCAAAATAAACAACCAACCTGAAAGCAGCAAGACATCTGGTTGCAGCTGTTGAATGTACTTAATGAGTTTTTCTTCATACGCAGCGCGTGCTTTTAGATCAGATCGTTTCCCTTCAAAAGGGATTATTGTTGTGGGAATGTGGTGGTTCTTTGCTCTCGTTATGCCGTACGCATCTGGTTTGTTTGCAAGAACACCAACAATTTCGGCATCCATGCTTCCTTGTTCAATCGTATCAATAATGTCTTGCATAAATGTTCCTTTGCCCGAGAGGAAAACTGCGATGCGGGGTTTGCCCGTGATCATCTTTTTTCGTTTTGGAAATGGTGGTTGTTTGTCGCGGAGCGGATGTGGTCCCCCAAATGGTGTGTAATAGAAATCTTCTTTTTGACCACCAAAAGCCTTTGCTGTTTCTTCAATCGGGAGATAAACTACTTCATCAGCCGCAATAAGTTCGGCAACTTTTTTTTCAATGCTGCTGAAGGATTCTTTTTCAAAACGTGCAGCTGGCAAATCTTTTTTACTGCGCATATCGATACCTAAGTCGCATTGCTCGACAACCGGAGGACTGGCAAATGCCATAGTTACTTTTTTTGCTCCAGCGGCTTTAATTTCTCGTGCCAGCAGGGTGCTTGTGGTTAAGCGGACAGCGGAATCATCAACGACGACAACATGTTTGCCAAAGATCTCATCGGGGGTAATATTATGTTTGCCCTTTACTGCCGTCACTCGATTATCTTGTCCTGGGTGAATAAACGTTCGGCCAATATAATGGCTGGTCGTAATTGCATCGACGATCGGAATTCCCAATGCTCGTGCGACACCCTTTGCTGCGGGGTAACCAGAATCAAACGTTGGCACCACGACGTCTGGTTGTATCTTTTTCTTTTTGAGTCGTTCTCCTAAGAGTTCTCCTGATGCCTCTCTCCCTTTCCTGACGCGTTTTCCATTCATAAAACTGTCTGGTCGTGCGAAGTAAATATACTCGAAGAGACAGATTTGTTGTTTTTTTGGTTCGCCAAAGAAAAAAGATTGCAGTTTGCCATCAGCAGTTATCTTAATGATTTCTCCTCGCTCTACATCTCTGATAAATTCAGCTCCCACTGCATCAAGAGCAACCGATTCAGAGGCGATGATCCAGCCATCTGAAAATTTGCCAAGACATAACGGCCGAATACCAAAAGGATCTCGGACACCAAACAATGTGCCATCATTGGTGAGAATCACCAGGTTATACGCGCCTCTAAATTCGGGAAGAATTGCCGCGAGCGTTTTCTCCCACGTCGGAAAATTTGACCGCTCTTTTACCAACAACATCGCCATCAGGAGGGTGTCACTAATATTTGTCTTGCGCTCTCCAAGTTTTTTCCGAATGTTTGTTAGATTTGGGATATTACCATTATGCCCAATACTTATTTGAAATTGTTTCTGTTTTATTTGGAGCGGTTGGGCATTGCTCGTTGAGGATTTTCCTGTCGTACCATATCTATTGTGTCCAATGGCAAATCTCGAGTTGTCTAATTTTTTTAGCACCGTATCGGTGAGCACATGAGATACGAGTCCCATGCCTTTCTCTGTCGTGATGGTTGCTTTGTTGTTGATAACACTTATTCCCGTGCTTTCTTGTCCACGATGCTGCAATGCAGAAAGTGCACGCTTCACGTAATAGGCGGCATGTGCTTGCTTTTGCCAAATCCCAACAACGCCACATTTTTCTTTGATTTGTTCTGTCTGCATGGGCACTAAAATAAAAAAAAACCCGCAGAGTGCGGGTTCGAACAATTAAATTATCTCGCGTTAAGCGATGATAGGTCTTGGATAGTCATAGCATCTATTTTATAGAATAATAAAAAAAATCTGTCAAGAGGTTGATGAGTTTAGAGATAAGCATCGAGCCCGCCGGTTGGGGCGAAAGTACTTGCGAAGGCAATTTGATTACAGTGATAGAGTTCGTCTTCTGTGAGAATCTTTTCATCTCGAAGCATTGCAAATTGGTTATTCAATCGAGCACCTGCAATCATTTCAGGCCAATCTGTATTGATGGTGAATTTTACTTTGTTTTCAATAAAGGTTCTCAAAATAAATTTCAGTTCTTCTTTATTCTCCACTGCTTTGGTCATCAAGTTTGACATCGGGCATACTTCAAGGACGATATCTCGTTTGACGAGCTCCTGCATTAATTTCTTATCATATGCTGCTTTAATACCATGACCAATTCGTTTGGGAGCGATAAATTCGATTGCTTCCCACATATCATTAGCTTCATCTACTTCCCCAGAGTGTGTGGTGACGGAAAGGCCGGCTTTCTTGGCTTTTGCGATGAGCTCTTTGTATTCTTCTAGCTGAAATGTTTTGACCGCTGGGCCCGCAAAATCCACACCGACGACGCCTCGTCTTTTATATTTGATTGCTTTCTCAATCATGATGGCATTGATTTCAAACGAAAATTCTCGTCCCAGACAAAAGATTAATCCGCCTGACAGTTTTGGATATTCCAGAAATGCTCGTTCCATACCTCGAAGCATCGCCATAATAATATAGTCCAGATCTTGCTCCCCATTATTATTGTGTTTCATGATATTCCCACGAACTTCAATATGTGTAATGTTGTTTCGATACGCGCCTCCCATAATCTCATACATCGCTTTCTCAAGAGCAAACGTACCAGTACTAAGTTTATCTAAAAGGGGGTGATACACTGCATCAAAGTATTCGTTGAGTGTCATTTTTCGCTCAGGTGTAAGCGTTACATGTTTCACAAATTCGCTATATGTTTTCTTAGGCAATTTAAATCCTTGCGCATGAGCAATTTGCCAATAAACAAACGGTGGAATAGACGGCGCGATATGTGCATGCAATTCTGCGAGAGGGAAGTTGGGAAAAGAAGTTTTAGTAATAGAACTTTCCATAAGGTATTATCTCTGTTTTGAGGTAATTTTGCAAGAGGATTATGCTGTTTTTGGTGTATGAGATGGTTTCGATGATGGCTGCGTAAGATTTCTTAAGCGTTGCTTATTACGTCTTCTTGCTCCGCGGGGGTCTCCCCATTTTTTGTTATACTCTGCTTGTCGTTCTTTCTGAGGTTTAGCGAGCCAATAGACGTCAAACGCAGAACGTGCATTTTTAAGAAAGAGCTTACGACCAGAATATTGCGCTGCATTTTTTGTTTTTTCTTGTTGCCAATCTGCACGGCTTTCTTTCATCTCTCTTGACCAACTCTCGAGTTCTGCACGTACTCCCTTTTTTGCACTCTCCAACGCTTTATCAATAATTTTTTCAACAGGTTTTAAGAGCTTTGAGAGAAGATAGGAGAAAATTTTATCACCAGCATCATATTTAGTCGTTTGCTTAGTTTGGTATAGTTGATATTCTAAGACCTTTTTTTTTGCTTCAAGGTCGAGTACTTGTGTGTCTGCTCCTGTGCCATCAATCTGGGTAAGTTCTTGGGTAATCTCCTGAATCTGTTCCTCAAGCGGCTGCGCATCTTTTGCGCTCTGCACTTCCCTTGCCTCACTTCTTTTTGCGAGAAGCTCAATGACCTCAGTATCCAAATCTTCTTCCTTACGTGGTGCTTGTCTTTCTGCAACTTCCATATGAATTTAGTATAGCAATAGATTAATTTATATACTTGAGATTAATCTTATAAAATCTTGACACATTTTGTAAGTTGCAAAGAGAAATACTTTTGATACAATCTGGATATGACAGAAACATCAGGAGGGCAAGGTCGTTTTTCTAAACTTTTTCGGCGAAACACAGAAGTGACTGGACAGCAGAAAGATTCAGGTGTTCAACGGAGTGATCATTGGGATGGAGCCACGAAGACATTTCGTGTCGAAACGACCCGTCCACTTGATCTTGACTCCTTAGGGAATATTGTAGTGAAATTGTTTTCTGGAAACGTAGTGCTTCAAGGAACAGAAGGTCTGCCTTCAGTTTCTACAAGTGTAGCATATAAGGCAGACTCAGAGGCAACAGCGCGACAGTATACGCCTGAAGATTTAACTTTTGACGAAATCCCAGATGGTTTTAGGATTGAAGGTGGTAACCCAGGAGAAGAAGTGCAGACAATTAAAGGAAGTGTTATCACAGGAGACATCGCTCCAGGAGGAAGGGTTACTGGCTTGAGTATCGGTGATTTCGGAAGTGGGACTATAAGTTCACATATTGTTGCAGGAGATATTGGTCCGGGCGCAAAGGTGACAGGAGTCAGTATCGGAGGTACTGAAGACATTTCAAGTAGTGGTACTGTGCAAGAAAAAGGTGGGTTGCAACGAACGGTTACGATAAAGGTACCGAAGGATAAAATAATCGATTATGTTTTGGTAGCTCCAGCAGGGGTTACTGGACATGATGTCTCAGGTAAGTTTGATGTCAATGCCGTGAAGGGTGATATTACTATTGATGGTATTACTCTATCAGATACAAAGTCTCTTTTTGATGGTAAGGATGTTACTCTATCGGTTAGAAATGACTCGTTTGCTATGGCTGCAGAAGTAGGATGGGGACGTACTGCTGAATTCCCTGAAGGAGCTATTGAGGATGGATGGTCAGAAGATGATAAGAGAATGGCTCATGTTGGCGAAAATCCCACGACACAACTTGCTGTTACTAGTACAGGGCGGGTAAAGATTACACACGCCTAATTATTCTCTTCATACTGTTTGACAACCAATAAGCCAGATCGGTATCATGGATACATGCAGATTGCTTTCTTCGAGGTTGAGGAGTGGGAGATCCCTTACTTACAAAAAGCCTTGCCCACCCATACCCTCACTTTTGACACGCAGCATCTTGATGAAGAGCGAGCGAAAAAGCTTGTGGATGTTGAAGCGCTTTCTGTCTTTATTTATTCTCCATTATCAGCTGAAGTTCTTGAAAAAATGCCAAAGTTACAATTGATCGTTACTCGTTCCACGGGCTATGATCATATTGATCTAGCTTACTGCAAAAAGAAAAACATCACCGTTTGTAGTGTCCCCAATTATGGTGCGAATACGGTCGCTGAGCATACCTTTGCGTTACTTCTCTCACTCTCTCGACAGATTGTTCCTTCTGTTGAACGAACACGGCGAGGGAATTTTGAAATTGATAGTTCTCTCCGAGGATTTGATTTGCATAAAAAAACCTTGGGCGTCATTGGTCTAGGGCATATTGGGACAGAAGTAATTCGAATTGCCAAAGGATTTGGGATGCATGTTGTTGCTTACACACTGCACCCAAGTGAGGAAGTTGCGAGAAAGTTAAAGATTACATTTTTGAGTTTACCAGAGCTCTTAAAAGTTTCCGACGTGGTAACGCTTCATGTTCCTTACTCTAAAAAAACTCACCATTTGATTAACAGCCGCAATATTAAAAAGCTTAAGAAGGGAAGTATCTTACTCAATACAGCTCGGGGAGGGCTGATTGAAACAGAGGCAATTGTGTATGGCTTAAACAATGGTATTTTGCGAGGAGTGGGGCTTGATGTGTTGGAAGAGGAATGTGGGATTAAAGAAGAACGGCAGTTGTTGTCCGGCAAGTTTAAACAAGAATGTGATTTGCGAACACAACTCCTAAATCATGTTTTGTTGAGCAAAGAAAATGTTTTGATCACACCACACAACGCTTTTAATAGTACTGAAGCGCTGCAGCGGATTCTTGAAGTGACTGTTGAAGATATCGACGGCTTTGCGAACCATAAACCACTTAATATCGTTGAAGCATGAGTAACTACACCTCTCTATGGGTATACTGACAGTAATAAAAAATGGGTTAGTAATTGTCTTCCTTGTCGTCGGTGTTTATTTTGTTGCTAATTTTGCCGGTCCTGCAAAAAATGAAATCATGGGTTTGCTCAATATGCCAGGTAGTAGCGTCAAAGGGGCGAGTACCAAAAAGGCAGAAAAGCTTTCTGACAAACTTGGCGCCGATGTGAATGCCCAACTTGCAAACGTCGAGCAGCAATTCTTACAACTCACTGTCATGGACGCCCTCAACGGTATTGCTCGATTACAACGCGTTCCACAAGATGTTCGGAGTGTGAGTGACTACACCAGAGAGCAAATAGACAATATGCTACAATCGAGTGATCAAAAGAGGAAAGCAAAGGAGAAAAAAGAATCATGGAAGAATTAAAAATCCGCGTACAAAAACTTGTTGATAAAGTAAATGCTGACGAAAAGAAAAAAAGAATCCGCGAACTCGAAGCTGAGAGTATGAAAGCTGGCTTCTGGAACGATCATCAAACTGCTGCAAAGAAAATGAAAGAGATGTCTACGCTTCAAAAAGATGTCGAAGAAATTGAGCTCCTCCAACTGTGGATTAGTGAAGGCGAATATAAAGAAGCAGAAAAATTGCTTGCAAAACTTGAAGTGTTTCTTTTTCTTTCCGGTACCCATGATAAATCTAATGCAATTTTAGCAATTCATGCTGGGCAAGGTGGAACGGAAGCGATGGATTGGGCGGAGATGCTTTTCCGGATGTATACGAGATATTTTGAAAAAAAAGGGTGGTCATACGAAATGCTTGATCAAAATCCCGGAGAAGAAGCCGGACTCAAAAGTATTACTCTTTCTGTCACGGGAAGTTATGCCTATGGTTATCTCAAACATGAAGCAGGTGCGCATCGGTTGGTCAGACAATCTCCGTTTAATGCTGATAAATTGAGACAAACCTCTTTCGCGATGGTCGAAGTCCTCCCTGAACTTGAACATGCAGATGGGGTTGATCTTAAGGATGATGATATTGAATTTGATGCGTTCCGAAGCGGTGGGCATGGCGGACAAAATGTGAATAAAGTTTCAACTGCTGTAAGACTCAAACATATTCCCTCCGGTCTTGTTGTCACCGCGTCAGTTGAGCGTTCCCAAATCCAAAATCGAGAGTTTGCGATGAAACTTTTGCGAGCAAAATTGTGGGCAATCCAAGAAGAAGAACGCAAGAAAAAAGAAGCCGCACTTAAAGGTGGATACAAAACTCCTGGTTGGGGAAATCAAATTCGCTCGTATGTTTTGCATCCCTATAAAATGGTAAAGGATTTACGTACCCAAGCAGAAAGCAGTAATCCTGATGCGGTACTTGGTGGCGAGTTAGATATGTTTATAGAAGAAGAACTCCGAGTGCTAGCGTAACGAGTACAGCAAGCTATAATGCGTCAAACCGAAATTGAAATTAAATTTTTAGATATTGATCCAGCAGTCATTGAAAAAAAACTTCTTAAACTTGGAGCAAAGAAAGAGTTTGATGAGGTATTAGAAGAATGGATCTTTCAAAAGCCTGAATGGCAAAAGGTTCGTGGTCGTGCTCGGATACGGGTAGGGAAAGGGAAGACATCTGTTTCTTATAAGGAGACAACGAAGAAATCAAGTGAGGGCAATGTGGAGATTGAGTTTGCTGCTGATAACAAAGATCACGCACTTGCCTTTATCAACAAACTTGAAATTCCACTCCTTCGCCATCAACAAAAACGAAGAATTCATTTTGTTCTCGATGATGTTACTATCGACATTGATTTCTGGCCGCAGATCCCACCCTTTATTGAACTGGAAGGCGACGACGTAAAAACTCTTGAAAGAGTTGCTAAGCAATTAGGACTCTCTCTAAAAGACGCTTGTGAACTTGATGCGTTGCAAGTTATTCAAGACATTTATCATGTTGAGGTTGATTCACTTACCGAGTATGTTTTTGCTTAAACAAATTTTCATAGTTGACATATTTTTTTAAAGTGGTTACGCTACTTATATACATGAAAAAAGCTGTTCATCATAAAAAATCATCTTCACCAACCGGTCGTAATATCCTTGTCGCTTTTGTTATTCTCGTTGTTCTCTTGGGAGGAATTTTCTTTATGAAGCATCAAAAGGGTGGAGAGCAAAAGCATATGAATCTTGGTTCTGGGATTGTCGGAACAACATTCTTAACCCTTACTCCGGAGAAAGGGTGTAAATCTGATGAGGCTTCGAGTAAATATTTATGTGATATCGGCATCCAAAATACTTCTGATGAAACAATGTCATGGGCTTCGCATGTTACTGGCTTAGAAGGGGCAAGTTTGTCCAGCAATGGTGGCGGGACGATTAGTCCACAACAATCTGCTGTTGTGCAGCTTTCTGTACCGATGAGCTTTTGTGATTCCAATGAAAAAATGGGGAGAATAGTGTTTATCGATAAAAGTAAATCAACGAACCAAGGTGAAGTCAACTTCAGTTGCGGTTCAGATAATCAAGCCCGCTAGCTCTTCTTTTTGCCTTTCTTCCAGTCTACTCGTGTCAGCAATGAAGCATAGATATCATCTTCCATAGAAATATGAAGCGCATCTAATTCTTTTTGCGTAGGATTTCTTTTTTGGAAGCGCACGAGACTCATCTCAGTGATCAATGCGAGTGGCCGTTGTTCATTGCCTTCACCCATTTCTATCACCGCAGCAGTTGCGAGAGAGTCAATCATATTTGCTCTCTCTGCCCGCATTTTTTGTCCGTAAATATCTGGCTTATTAATATAACTATTAAGCGCATGAAAACCACTATAGCTAATGCTTGCTCCAGTGACACCCCAACGCAGCGGAGAAAGCCGACTGTCGGTGAGAATGACGCCGATATAGGTGAGCTTATGTTTCTTAATCAGATAGTTTCGGATATCATTGACACTTTTTTGTGGATCTTTTGGCCAGAGACTATAAAAGCCATTACTATTAGATTCATCAATTCCAGCTGATGCAACCATGAGGTTTCGATTAATGGTGATCATATAGCCATACTGGTTAAATTCTCTTGAGAGATAAAGATCTGCTTCTTGTTTGGCAAGTTCATCCTTCTGTTCATCTGATTCTTTTTTGACGACTCGTCCTTCACAAATACCGACAACTTTAGAAGCAATGGCGACGATACTTTTCTCTTCGATCTTTGGCAAATAGGTGTCAAGAATTGTAAAAATACTTTCGTTCGGTTGAATCTTATGCGTTTTGTATCCCTTAACAATCATCGTTTCCCCCTTTTTGGTTTTAGCCATTTTACCCCAAGATAAACCAGAGGTGTTTCAATAATCGACATGCCACATTTAGTTAACCAGTAGGGAATAATCAGGCTAATCAGAAAACTCCAGTTTGCCATAAAAGATTGATCAAAGGTATAAAATGCCAAGACCATAAAGACGACGGTATCAAGTAATTGGGAGATGAAGTTGGAAAGGTTTGTGCGAAGCCAGAGAGATTTTTTATGCATTCGTTCTCTGAGTTTGGCGAAGATAAGAATATCCATTAAGTCTGAGAGCGCGAATGCTGCCAAACTTGCAAAAGAGAAACGAACGGATAAGCCAAAGATTGTATCGTAGGCATTCTCTGTCGGGGCAAAACGAGTTGATGGGGGAAGTGCGGTGACAATGACGGAATAAATCATGATAAGAAAAATAATGGTGAGTCCTGATCGCATAACGCTTTTTGCTTTGTTCACACCATAGACTTCAATAATAATGTCATTGATCGTAAAGATGAGTGGGAAGACAAAGATTGCCACACTGGCATTCAAGGTAAAGTTGCCAATTGTCGCGAGAGGAAATGTTTTTCCTCCCATGACTTCTGACACGACGATACAGAAGATGTAAATTGAAATGAGTAAATCTAATTTTTCTATTTTAAACATATGTGTGTTTCCGGGCAGTGTTTTAATTTTTTATCACCGCACCGGTTTCAGCTAGTTAAATTAGGCGATAGTTAATGAGCAGCGTTTCCTTTAAGTAAAAGCTTCGGTAGCATTCGTTCTTAAAAAATTAAAACACTGCCCTCCTTTTGGTACCCTTTCGCCATAAAAAAAACCTTCCGGCTGGAAGGTTCATTCTTGTTACTTTTACACGAAACTTCCAACCTTATGCAAGGTGGAAGAATGGTGAAAAATTGTTGTTGACGTTGACGCGACTATTCATTGGTGTTGCTCCTGTTCATATGCAGGCAGTGTATAAGAGACATCATTTTTTGTCAAGCATTTGTCTGCAAGAAGGGTTGTCAAAGAGTTGGAAATGTGGTTTACTAAACAAAGACCGCCTATGGAGGGGTATTCCAAAAGATGGATAATCAAGTGCAAACCCAAACACCGACGACAAGAAGGCCGGTAATGCATAGTTTTACAGAAAGCAATTCTTCCTCTCCTATTAAGAGTCTATTCCTTCTTGTCCTTATCGCCTTGTTGGGAATCGGTTCAGGTTTTGGACTCGCGCAGCTTTCTACAAAAGCGGGGAAAAATATATCGCTCTTATCAAATAATAATTCGGTAACAAAAGGCAAAACATTTGGGTCATCTGATACGACGACTTTTAAAGATACAACCGAAGGAGTCTTAAAGACAGGCGGTATTGATGGAGAAGGACAATATCATTTGGTACGAAGTGGAGGAGAAAGTCAAAATGTTTATTTGACTTCATCAAGTGTCGATCTCGCTCAGTTTGTTGATCGAAAAATAAAGATCTGGGGAGAGACACAAGAAGGTGAACGAGCTGGATGGCTTATGGATGTTGGACGAGTAGAAGTGTTAGACTAAGAAAGAAGGGATTTTATGATTAAAGTAGACAAAGTTACAAAACGATATGCAACAGGAAGTGTCGCTCTTTCTGACGTCTCATTCTCTATTGATCGAGGAGAATTTGTTTTCTTGGTGGGACCTTCTGGCTCTGGAAAAACGACGCTATTTCGTATGTTAATCCGTGATGTTATGCCAACAGAAGGATCTGTTACCATTGGCTCATGGGATTTGAACAAACTTCCCAAAAATAAAATCCCACACCTCCGAAAACGAATCGGTGTCGTCTTTCAAGATTTAAAATTATTACGAGATCGAACAATTGCTGAAAACGTCTTGTTTCCTCTTGAAGTTGCTGACATGGATCCGACGGAAGCCAAGAAACGTGTTGATGATATTCTTTCACAAGTTGGGATTGTTGAGCATAAAGATAAATTTCCAATCCAGCTTTCTGGAGGAGAATTGCAACGCGCTGCAATTGCTCGTGCGCTTGCCTTCTCACCCGACCTCTTAATTGCTGATGAACCGACAGGGAATTTGGATAATGCGACAAGTTGGGAAATCGTAAAATTGTTACAAGATATTAATAAATCCGGTACGACCATTATTATGGCGACGCACAATGCAGACATTGTTAACAGTCTCTTAAACAGAGTCTTGGTTCTTGAAAAAGGGAAGTTAACGAGAGATGATAAAAGAGGAGCGAAAGAAAAAGCAAAGAAATAGTTATGAAAACATTTAAAACAAGTTGGAAACACATGCGAAGAAATCCTTATCAGTCGATTGCTGCTGTATTTATTATGGTAGTGACCTTTCTTGCCATTTCAGTTTTCGCGTTTATCGTTTTTGGCTCATCGGTGGTGATTAAACACTTTGAATCCAAGCCACAAGTTACCGCATTCTTTAAAGCAGACGTGACACAAGCAAATATTGATCAATTGCAAAATAGTTTACGGCAGACGGGTGAAGTTTCGAGTATGAAGTATGTCTCCAAAAAAGATGCACTGCAAATTTATAAAGAGCAAAATAGAAATGATCCGTTACTTCTTGATCTGGTGACCGAAGACATCCTTCCTGCATCGCTTGAAATCTCGACCACTGATCTGAAAGACTTAGGTCCTGTTTCTGATACGCTCAAGGGCTCACCGTATATCGATAAAGTAGCATATCAAAAAGATATTGTTTCGTCTCTGACCAATTGGACCAATGCCATTCGGCTGATTGGTATCGTCTTAATTGTTGTTCTGTCGTTAGTCTCAATCTTTATTATGATGACGGTTATCGGATTTAAAGTCTCACAAAAAAGAGAAGAAATTGAAATCATGAAGTTGCTTAGTGCGACAAATTGGTACATTCGTTGGCCGTTTATTCTTGAGGGGATTTCGTATGGAGTAGTGGGCACATTATTCGGCTGGTTTATCGCTTCTGCTGGACTGATGTACGCGACGCCATATCTTGAATCATTCTTACGTGGCATTCCATTATTCCCTGTTTCGTTCCTTTTCTTGATAGGTCTTCTTGCGATTGAATTATTTATCGCAGTGGTGCTTAGTGTCCTTGCCAGTTCACTTGCAGTTCGCCGCTATCTCAAGTAGAATAGAGTTGTCATTACCTTCCTCGCAATGACGAATGTATTTGCTTATGCTTACTCGATATACAAAAATCATTCATATAGCTGTTATAGTACTCTTGCTTCTCACGTCTGCTTATCCGCTTGCTTTTGCGCAAACGACCCCTACCGCTGCTGCACCAGATAGATCACAAGAGATTAATTCTTTAAATAAAAAGATCTCTGAACTTGAAGGGAAAATCTCTGAATCTCGCTCGCAACAAAGTTCGTTGAATTCACAGATTAGTACGATGGATAATCAGATCCAGCTTACTGAATATCGGATCAATGCAACACAAAAAGAAATAAGCGATTTGGGTTTGGATATCGATTCAGCAACAAAGCGAATGAAGAATCTCGAAGGCTCACTCAATAGTGTCTCGAAAGTCTTAATCAATCGGATTGTCGCGACATATCAAGCAGGCGGTGTGGAGCCACTCAATGTCTTGCTAGAGACAGGGAATATCTCAGACCTCGTTGCTCGTGCAAACTATCTGCGGATCGTCCAAGCTCATGACAAACGCATCATGTACGATGCACAACAAGCTCGAAACGATTACTCCAATCAAAAAAATATTTTTGAAACAAAAAAGAAAAAAGTATTGGGATTACAAACTCAGATGGAAGATTACACGAAGCAGCTTGATCAGGATAAAAAGAACAAGCAAGATTTGTTATCCGTCACGAAAAATGATGAAGTGCGTTATCAAAAATTATTATCAGAAGCTCGAGCACAAATAAGTGCGTTTAAGTCATTTGCTACGTCCCAAGGAGGATCCATCCTTCCGCCTCAGGCCAGTCCTGACGGGTGGTATTATAACCAGCGTGATTCTCGTTGGGGAAGTAACAATATTGGTTCTTCTTCAGAATCTGTCTGGGAAGTTGGTTGTCTGTTAAGCTCTATTGCCATGGTGATGAAAAAGCATGGCAACAATGTTACCCCAGCTGATATTGCGGGGAATAGTTCTTATTTCTTTTCCAACACAGCATTTATGAATATCCCCTGGGGTGGAGGAAGATTTACTGGAGGTTGGGGTAACAATCAATCAGCTATTGATAGTAAACTCGCTTCCGGTGAACCAGTGATTGTTGGCGTCAAAGGAGGCGCTCATTTTATTGTTCTGAAGAGCGGTTCAGGAGGAAATTATGTTATGAACGATCCTTGGAATGGTCCGGATCTTAACTTCTCTGATTATTATTCCTCAATCTCTCAGTACGGATGGTATAACTAAATTGCCCCTTTTCTTGCAAGAATAAAATCTATTATACTAAGAAAAAGAACTAGTAATTTTCTTGTATGATAACACTATCCAACTCTCGAATTGTCTTCATTGTGTCTTTTCTTTTTTATGTTTTTGCTCACAAAGTTTATGCTGATGTCGTTATCAATGAATTCTCCCCGCATCCCAGTGCTGAAAACAAGGAATGGGTAGAATTCTATAATCCCGATCGAGTTGCGCTGACAAGTTATTGGATTGATGATGATGAACAGTTTGGTGATGACTCAGGAAGTGGTGGGAAGAAGCAATTAACCACTATCCAAACTGGTCATGACCCTGCATATCAATTTTTCGAATTGAGTTCTCTCTTAAATAATAGTGGGGATAAGATTGTCCTTTTTGATGGATCAGGAAAGATTGTAGATCGCTATGAGTACACAAAAGATCCAGGAGTGGATCTAACCATTGGGTGTTCACCCGATGGTACAGGAGAATTTGATTTTCTTGTCCGTGCTACTCGAGGCGAAATAAATAGTGATGTGCTGCCGACGATAACGCTCACTCCTACCACCACTCCGACAC
>Ga0075365_10000256_pt1 | contig 18247 bp, 16 predicted proteins | sample EndMetdeltDD1765_FD_71387 | JGI IMG/M metagenome (GOLD analysis project Ga0075365, IMG submission 71387) | Populus endosphere microbial communities from Tennessee, USA - Endosphere MetaG P. deltoides DD176-5 | ecosystem: Host-associated > Plants > Roots > Endosphere | place: USA: Tennessee... | reverse complement strand
TGGGGGTAGATTACCGTCATGCGCGTACTGGCCTGCGTCCTGACCGCCGCCGTCGCCCTCCTGCCTCAGCCCGTCCGACCCGCCGCGACGATCAAAGCCCTCGTCGGCGGTACGCTCGTCGACGGCTTTGCCGGCCCGCCCATTCAGAACAGCGTCATCCTGATCGACGGCGACAAGATCGCCGCCGTCGGCCAGGTCGGATCGCTCGCCGTTCCCGCCGGGGCCGAGGTCATCTCGACCGACGGGATGACGGTTCTCCCCGGCCTGTGGGACATGCACGTCCACACGATGATCGTCGGGCACGCCGACTACGACCACTGGGACAGGGCCTATGCCTCGCAGTTCGAGCCGGTCATCATGCCGGCTGCCGCGAAGCAGCTGCTGATGGCCGGAGTGACCAGCGCGCGCGACCTGGGCGGGCCGCTCGAGGCCAGCATCGCCGTCCGTGACCGCATCAACAGCGGCAAGATCCCGGGCTCCACGCTCTACGTCTCCGGTCCCTTCATCCAGCACGCGCCCTATCCGAACACCGAGGCCTATCGCTGGGGCGTCAACGGGCCGGACGACGGCCGCGCCAAGGTGAAGAAGATCGCCGACGCCGGCGTCGACGTCGTCAAGCTGATCGACCAGGACCAGATGACGATGGACGAAGTACGGGCGGTCGTCGACGAGGCGCACAAGAACGGGAAGCCGGTGGTCGCCCACTCGCACCGGCCCGAGGAGATTCGCCGAGGCCTGCTCGCCGGCGTGGACTGCTTCGAGCACACCGGGCTGGCGACCGCGCCGGGCTATCCGGACGATATCCTTGCGATGATCAGGGAACGTACGGCGAAGATGAGCCTCGGGCCGCTCTATTGGACCCCGACGATCGAAGGCTTGCTGAACTACGAGTATCTGCGCGACAACCCGGAAGCGATCGACGACCCCGCGTGGCACGAGGGACTGCCTGACGCCGTCGTCGCCGACATCAGGAAGTCGCTGGAGCACACCGACCGGCTGCCCTACTTCCAGCTGACGGCGGCGCGGCGGCCGACGCTGGCGCACAAGTTCAAGCAGCTGCGCGAGGCGGGTGTCGTCCAGTTGATCGGCACCGACAGCGGGATTCCGATGAACTTCCACAGCCACTCGACCTGGCGCGAGCTCGACGCCTGGGTCAACGTCCTCGGCGTCGATCCGATCACCGCCATTCGGGCCGCCACCTACTGGCCGTCGGTGGCGATGAAGGTGGACAGCAAGGTCGGCACCGTGAGCGCCGGCAAGTACGCCGACATCATCGCCGTCCGCGGCGACGTCCTTCGCTACATCTCCCTCTTGCAGCGAGTGGACGTCGTCGTCAAGCACGGCGTGCGTTACAAATAATCCGAGGGCCTTCGCCCCTCGGACTTCCCTACACAGTCTCTCGCCCGCCGCTTCGCCGAGCGGAGACCGATCGGCTCGGCGCGCCGGTCGCCCGCGTGCAACCGATGAACTTGTGGATTCGCTTCTACACCTTGAAGGGTCATGCGGCGGACGAGGGCCACGGCTGGGGTGCGTCCCATAACTTCGGCTCGGCGGAGCGCGTCAGCCTCCGCTGGAAGACCGCCATTCACGCGCGCGCCGATTTCATTGCGACCGATCAATACGAAGCGCTGTCAGCGGCGCTGTCCCGTTTCGGTTCCGCGATCACCGAACGGTGATCGCGGCGCGGGCGATTGCGTGAATTTACTCGTGTCTTCCGGCCGCGTGTGCGGCACACGACTTGCGGTGCCGCCGGCACACGCTTGACGTTTGGCCGGAGGAGTTTCTAATGCAGCACGGTGCGCACATCGGATCGACGATCGTCATCAAGGGAGAAATCTCGGCGAAAGAACCGCTGATGGTGTCTGGCAAGGTCGACGGGACGATCGACGCCCCGGGCCAGGTCGTGACCATCCAGGCTGGTGCCCAGGTGACGGCCGATGTGGCCGCCGGAGGGATTGTCGTGTCGGGCGCGGTGATCGGGTCCCTCATCGCGGAAGAGCGGATTGCGCTGCGCGCCGGCGCGGAAGTGGAAGGGGACCTCACGGCCCCCCGCATGGCCGTCGAGGATGGCGCCTACGTGTGCGGCAAAGTCGTGATCGCGGGCCCGCGCGGCGTCGATTTCGCCCGCGCGTCGTAATTATCCGGGCGACTTCGTCCCCCGGGACCCCCTTACACGCTCTCTCGCGCGCCGCTTCAGCGGCGCGCTCCGTTCGCGTGGCTCGCTGTCGCTCGCCCGCGCGGAACAAATCGCCCAAGTCGTGGTCAAATCAGGAGGAACATGACCTCCTGATGCGGACGGCCACGTCCGCGCTTCTCATCCTGCTGGCGGCGATCCCCGCGGCGGGGCAGCCTTCGCCGGCGCCGTATCGCTTCGAGCCTCTGCCGAAGACACTGGCGGAGCTTTCCAGCCGATTCACTCCCGCGCAGATCGAGATCCTCGAGATGGTGAACCGGCGCGATCGCGACCACCTGCTGCGCGTCGATCCGCCGACGCCCGGTCTGCTGGTTCCCGTCACCTGGTCGGACGATCCGCTGACATACAGCCCATTTCCACGGGCGTGGCCCGGAGCGGAGGCCTATCCCAAGGCGATCGTCGTCCACCAGGCGATGCAGGCGTTCGCGGCCTACGAAAAAGGCGTGTTGGTGCGGTGGGGACCGGTCAGCACGGGGCGAAAAGAAACGCCGACCCCCGACGGGCCGTTCACCCTGACCTGGCGGGCCCGCAGCCGGCGCAGCACCGACAACGAAGACTGGCTCCTGGAGTGGTACTTCAACTTCGTGAACGCGCGCGGCGTCTCGTTCCACCTGTTCGACCTGCCGGGCTATCCGGCCAGCCATGCCTGCGTTCGGCTGCTGCTGCGCGACGCGCAGTGGCTATATGGATGGGGCGAGCAGTGGAGCCTCGATGCCGAGCGGCGTGTGGTGACCAGGCCGGGCACACCCGTAGTGATCCTCGGGACGTACCCGTTCGGCACGCCTCCGGCATGGCTGTCGCTCGACGCGCTGATCACGCCGCTGACATTGCCGGAAGGCCCAGCACGGTAGCGGCGCGCGCGCGTGCCGGGCGTCGCGAACGGAGCGTTGCGACGAAGCGGCGCGCGAGAGAGCGTGTCGGGCGTCGCGAGCGACGGTTGCGAGCGAGCCACGCGAACGGAGCGCGCCGACGAAGCGGCGCGCGAGAGAGCGTGTCGGGGAGTCCGAGGGGCGAAGCCCCTCGGAAGATCACGACGCCGGGGCTTGCTTGCGCATCGCGTGCGGCAGGTAGCGATCGATGAGCGTATCGGGGTAGCCGTCGCCGCGCGGTCCCGAGAGCGCGGCTTTCGCGATTTCGTAGGTATAGCGATCGTCGGGCGCCGCCAGCTCGATCACCTCGGCGTACTCGGTGAGCAGGGCGTTACGCCGGTTCTGTAGCGCCGGCAGATCGATCAGCTCTTCGTGCATCTCGGCGAGGAGCGCGCGGTACTTCTCGCAGATCACCCACAACTTCGCGGCGCTCGTCCGGTGACCGTGGATCAGCAGGTGCTGATTGAGGCCGACATACACCGCGCATCCGGCGAAGACGACGACGCTGAGGATGGCCGAGGTCAGCTGCCAGCCGTACCCGCCGGGGACGGCGACCGATCCGGCGACGGCGGCGAGGCCCGAAATCCCCAGCAGCGCCAGCCTGGCATAGGAGCTCCGCCGTGCCAGTGTCGCCGCCGCTTCGGCATGTCCTTCATACGCCGCGAGGGCGCTTCCAAAGCTCAGGCGTACGTGCTCCGCGAGCGTGATCTGAAACATGGTGGCGTTCGCCAGGGCAAGGACTGCGCCACCTCATGCGCGCCCAATCCGCTGGCGATTCATGGCGCGTCCGGGACGGGCCAGCGTCAGCCGGACGACACGCCGTGAAAATTTGGCATAGCGGCCGCGCCGTCCTCAGGCCTTTCGGACGGCCGCCACTCCTCGGTGGAAAGCGATCTCGCAACCCGTCGTCGGTCTTGCGCGAGCGAGCCACGGGGGCGAGCTACGTGGACGGCCCGTCTTGGCACGAAGCGTTTGGCGATCCCACCGCAGCTTTCGCGGAGGCGGAAGCGCGCGCCGCGGCCTGCCTCGCCGGAGCTGAAGCGGGAAGGCGGAAAGTGGCCGCGAGAGGTGTGTCGAGGAGAGTCCGACGGATCCTCCGCCCTGAACGAATCAGAACCTGAAGAGCATCCCCACCGACGGACCGAGCGCCTCGATATCCGGATTGCGCCCGCTGCCTTTGAGGCCGGCGTTCGAGATGTGGATCAGTTGCAGCGTGGACACGAGGTGCACGCGCGGATGGACGCGCACCATCAGGCCGCCGCCGCCGATCGCGAGGTAGTTGAACCGCGTGCCGCGCGGCGGCGTGGCGATCGCGGTGTACGAGAGGCCGAGATCCCCTTGGAGGAAGCCCGACACGCGTCCGTGCTGCCAGACGCGTCCGCGCACGCCGATCGTCAGTCCGAGCAGGACCGCGTCCTCGGCGCGCTGCGACACGTAGGCGAACCGCTGCCCGGCGCGCAGCACCAGGCCGTCCGTCAGGCCGTAAGTGACGAATTCGCTCAGTCCGTAGAGCTCTTCGTGGTTGGCGTTGTAGTTCCAGACTTCGAGGGCCGCGATCGCCTCGGTCTCGACGTGCCAGCGGCCGGCGGCGAATGGATCGACCGCGCCGGCCGCGGTCTGGCCGCGCGCCGGAACCACGGACAGCCCGAACAGCAAGAGGGCGTGGAGTATCGTAGGACGCATGCAACGTTTCGGGCGCGCCGTGGCACTGGCCGTTGTCGTGACGGTCATTTATCCGTGGGCCGGGCGTGTACTTTGCGCGCAGGAAAAGGTCACGCTGCGATCCGACATCCTCTTGTACGGCGATAACACGGAGTTCCGCAACCCCTTTCGCGAGGGGGAAACGATTTTCGGGGCGGCGGTTCGCGTCGCGGCGGACGTCGGCGTGAACGACAGCGTCGGTATCGCGCTCGGCGTGTTCGGCAATCAGCGGTTCGGATCCGACCAGGCGTTCGAGCGCGTCCGGCCGGTGATCGCCCTGACGGTCAGCGGCCGCCGGTCCGCATTCGTCTTCGGCACGCTGCCGGCGCCGCCGCCGCAAGGCGCCGCCGGCCCGATCGGTCCCGACCGTGGCGGCCCGCACGGCCTGCTGCCGCCGATCCAGCGCGAGACGCTGACCTTCGATCGCCCGTACGAAGCCGGCTTGGGGTGGCGATTCCGCGGCCCGCGTCTCCGGCACGAGGTCTGGCTCGAATGGCAGCAGCTCAATACCGCGGAGCACCGTGAGCGCTTCGACGGCGGGGTGAACGCCGAGGTCACGCTCGGGTCCCATGTCACCGCGCCGGTGCAGTTTCACGTCGTGCACGAAGGGGGGCAACTATTCAATACCGGTCCTGTCGCGGACAGCTTCGCCGCCGCTTCCGGCCTTGCCCTGCGCGGGCGCACGGCGCGCGCCGGCACGATCTCCCTGGAACTGCTCGCCGCGGCGTCGAAATCGGTGCCCGACCGGCAGAGACCGGATCGCAATCGCAACGGCGCCGCGTTCTTCGGCCGCTTCGCCGCCGAGCGTGACGGCTGGCGCGCGCATGTGATCTTCTGGCGTGGACGGAACTTCGTCAAGGACGAAGGGGATCCCAACTACTTGTCGCTCAGGCGGGATGGCTCGCGCTACGGTGGGATCCGGGACTATGCCGAGACGGGTGTCGCGCGCCGTTTTCCGCTGGCGCCCGGTGCGGTGATCGAGGTCTCCGGGAGACTTCACCGCACCGAGCGCCACTACGAATACTCCTACCGCGTCCTCAGCATCGCGTCACTCGGCTGGAAGCTGCACTGACTGCGGCCTCCTGCCTTCTGACTACTGCCTGAAATACCCATCGCCGCGGAACGTCGTCGTCTCTCCGGGCCGCACGTAGACGTCGAAGGCGATCGGCTCGGCTCCGCCCCAGTCGATCTCGATGCGGTGCGGTCCCACTTCCAGGTTCATGTGCTGGAAGACGCCGTCGAAGTCGTTGACGAGCCCGACGTAGTAGCCGTCGGCGAAGACCTGCGCCTCGCGCGGCACGCCGGTGATGCGCACGCCGCCATAGTAACGCCCGGGGATCGGTTCGTAGTAGCCGCGCGGCGTGACGCCGTACGGATAGTAGCCGCCGGATCCGTAGTACACCCCGATGCGGTAGCTCGGACGATAGACATACGGACGGTAGGGCACGACACGGACGATCGTCGGACGAATGATCCGCGGCGGATACCGCCGGTTGTAGGCCCGCCCGTTGTCGTAGCGCCGGTTGTCGTAACGGCCGTTGTCGTAACGGCCATTGTCGTGACGGTCGTTGTCGTAGCGGCCGTTGTCGTACCGGCGGGTTTCGATCTGCCGTTGTGACTGCTCCACTCGGCGTTCCTGTTCGACGCGCCGATTCTGCTCCTCGCGGCGGTTCTGATCCGCTTGCCGCGCCTCTTGCTCGCGCCGCGGCTCGACCGTGCGCGCTACCGCGCGTTCGCGGCCGGTCGCCCGTTCCGGCGCTCGCTCCGCCTGCTGAGGATCGTTTGCGTTGTTCGGCGTCCGCCGCCGTTGTGCGTCCTGGGCGCTCGCCGGTACTGCGACGACCGCCGTAAGTGCCACTGCCGTGAACCAGGTCCTGGGTCTCATACGCGTCTCCTGCAGCGGATACCGCAACCGCAATGCCAAATGGTTGACTCGGTTTTCAGGCGTGATTTCTCCGATCGGCCCGCACTGAGGTTCCACGGCAGAGGACACTCGGACGCAGTAAAATCCGGACGCTATGACGAGACGCCACGCCCTCATCGCCGCTGCGGCGGCCATCGCGCTCGGCGCTGCTCTCACCGTCGAGGCCCGGCAGAATCCGCCGGCCACTGCGACCACGCCGCCGGGTGCCGCGCCGGCGCGCCCGCCGGCGCCGCAGCCGCAGGTCGATCCGGAACGCGCGCGGCGCCTCTATGTGAGCAAGGACCCGAAGGACCACGGCCTCGGCGTCGACTTCCAGCGCCAGATTCAGCAGAAGGCGGAGGCCGACCGGCGCTATGCCGAGGTGACCAAGGGGGTCGTCGACTTCTCGAAGGTGACCTTCCGCAGCAGCGTCGGCGACATGGACATTCCGGCCTATCTGTTCCAGCCGCTCCAGAAGCGCGGCCCGAAGGGGCATGCGGCGATGGTGTGGGTACACGGCGGCGTGCACGGCGACTGGGGCATCACCATGTGGCCGTTCGTGAAGGAAGCCGTCGATCGCGGCTACGTCGTGATCTGTCCCGACTATCGCGGCAGTACCGGCTACGGCGAAGCGCACTACAAGAAGATCGACTACGGCGGCTACGAGGTCGACGATGCGATGAGCGCGGTCAGCTATCTCAAGACGCTGCCGCACGTCGATCAGGATCGGCTCGGCGTCATGGGCTGGAGCCACGGTGGCTACATCACGCTCTTCTCCGTGTTCCGCGACGAGACACCCTTCAAGGCGGCGGCGGCGATCGTGCCGGTGACCAACCTCGTGTTCCGGCTGTCGTACAAGGGCCCGAGCTATCAGGACGACTTCGCGACGCAGGAACGCATCCAGGGGCTGCCGTTCGAGAAGCGCGACGAGTACATCAAGCGCTCGCCGCTCTACCACGTCGACAAGCTGAAGACGCCGCTGCTCGTGCACGTGGCCACCAACGACGAAGACGTCAACTTCGTCGAGGACCAGCAGATCGTGGACGCACTGCGCTCGCGCAAGCCGGATCTCGCCGAGACCCGGATCTACGTCGATCCCGCACCGTGGGGCGCCAGCGTCGGCCACGCGTTCAGCCGGCGCGTCGACCCGGCGACCCTGAAGCGTGTCGATTCACCGGCGCAGATCGATTCGTGGAACCGGACGTGGGTCTTTTTCGAGTGGCACCTGCGCCCCTACGAGGATCGATCGAAGCCCGCCGAGCCCGTGCGCGTGCGGTAGGGGATCTCCCGCCCGAAGGCGGGAGCTGTCTCGCGATCTCGAATTGACTCGAAGCGCCCTCGCGTGGGTCTGACCAGCGCCGGCACCGGCCACGAGGAGGTCCAGGCCGGAACGACCGGCTACTTCTTCGCCGCCAGAATCTTCTCCATGTCGTCCATGACGCGGTTCATCTTCTGCAGCGTCAGCTGCAGGGGCTCGTTCGTCGTCATGTCCACGCCGGCGTCCTTCAGGAGATCGATCGGATACTTCGACCCGCCGGCCGACAGGAACTCCAGGTATTTCTTCGTCGCCGCCGGATCCCGCGCGAGGACCTTTTCCGAGAGCGCCGCCGACGCCGTGAACGACGTCGCGTACTGGAACACGTAGAAGTTGTAATAGAAGTGCGGGATGAAGGCCCACTCGTGGGCGACGTAGTCGTCGACGATGCACACGCCCTTGTCGTGGCCGTAATACTTGCGCGTGATGTCCAGGTACAGCTTGTCGAGCGCCTCGCCGGTGATCGGCTCGCCCTTTTCCGCCATCTCGTGGATCCGCAGCTCGAACTCGGCGAACTGCGTCTGCCGGAAGACCGTGCCCTTGATGTTCTCGAGATAGTTGCCGAGGAGCGAGAGTCTCGTGTCGTCGTCCTTGATCGTCTTCAGCATGTAGTCGATGAGCAGCGCCTCGTTGAACGTGGAGGCGACCTCGGCGACGAAAATCGGGTAGTTCGCCAGGTGGAAGGGCTGCGCCTTGTTCGACAGGTAGCTCTGCATCGTGTGCCCGAGCTCGTGCGCCACCGTGGTCATGTCCGCGTACTTGCCGTTGAAGTTGATCAGCATGTACGGGTGGACGTCGTAGGCCGCGCCGTTCGAGTAGGCGCCCGACTTCTTCCCTTCGTTCGGCAGCAGGTCGATCCACCGCTCGGCGAACGCGCGCCTGACCGCCGCGACGTAGTCGGCGCCGAGCGGCGCCAGCGCCGCGAGCACGTTCTTCTGCGACTCTTCCGGCGTGTAGCTGAGATCCGCGGTGGCGACGAGCGGCGCGTAGAGGTCGTAGTAGTGCAGGTCGGGCAGGCTCATCATCTTCCTGCGGAGCTGCAGATAGCGCTGGAACGTCGGGAGCCCCTGGTTTACGCCGTCGACCAGCCGCTTGTAGACCGGCGTCGGAATGTTGGCGCCGTCGAGCGCCGCGTCGAGCGCCACTTCGTAATGGCGCGCATTGGCGTAGAACTCGTTCGACTGGACCTGGCCGTTCAGCGTCGTCCCGAACGTGCCCTTGTACTTGCCGAGCGTGTCGAAGAAGGCCTCCATGACTTTCTGCCGATCGGCCCGGTTGGGGACGCCGCGATAGAGGCTGAACGCGGAGGAGTCGAGCTTGACCGTCTTGCCGTCGCTGAGCGTGACTGACGGATAGGGGAAGTCGGCGTTGGCGAAGATGTTGTAGACCGACGCGCCGGTCCCGGCGACGACCGATGCCGCCGCGAGCAGGCGCTCTTCGCCGTCGCTCAACGTGTGCGCGGCGCGGCGGTGAATGTCGTTGAGGTAGAACGTGTAGGTCTTGAGCCGCGCTTCCTGGGCGACCCACTTGTCCAGCGTCGCCTTGTCGATCTTCAGGATCTCGGGCTCGGCGAACGAGGCCGCTTCGCCGAACTTCGCCCCGAGCTGCTGCATCTCCTGCTGCATCCCCTGATACTTGCTGACCCGCGTGTCCTGGTCGGCAATCAGACTGGCGTAGAGATAGACCTTCTGGAATTCCTTGGCCAGGCGATTGGCGGCGTCGAGACCGTCGGCGAGCTTGGCCGGCGACGTGCCGAGCGTGCCCTTGAGCGCGGCGATCTTGGCAATCTCAGGGGGAAGCTTGTCCTTCGCGGCGCGCCACGCGTCGTCGGACGGATAGAGGTCCGCGAGATTCCATTTGTATTTGTCGTCGATCTTGGCCCGGTCGCGTTCTTGCCCCGACGCCGTGAGGCCGAGGCCGACGAGGAGCAACGCGGTCAGCAGTGAACGGGTGCGAATCATGGTCGCAGGATAGCGCAAAAGCGGCCCGTCACAATTCGCTTGCCGCCGGTCCCTCCGTCTGTACCCTGCGACGATGGATGCGACGTTCCGGGATCTGAACTACGCCGTCGCCGTGCTGCGCCGCGAGCGGGGATTCACCGCCGCGGCGATACTGGCTCTCGCGCTGGGCATCGGCGCGACGACGGCCGTGTTCTCCGTCGTCTACGGCGTGCTGCTGCGGCCCCTGCCCTATCCGGAGCCGGAGCGTCTCGTGCGGATTTACGAAGAGCATCCGGGCGCGCCGAAGCCGCCGGGAGACCTCGAGGCGAGCAGCCCGACGCTCAACGCCTGGCAGGGGCGCGTACAGGCCCTCGAGGCGATCGCGTCGTACTACGCGCTCGAGTACACGGTGACTCTCCCGGACGGCCCGGTGCGCCTGCACGGAGGACAGGTCGCGCCGGCCGTCTTCACGCTGCTGCGTGCCGTTCCGCAGGCCGGACGCTTCTTCCTCGACGGCGAGGACGCGCCGCGCGCCAATCTGTTCGTCGTGATCAGCGACCGGTTGTGGCGCGAGCGCTTGCATGCGGCGTCCGACGCGGTGGGCCGCACCCTCACCGTCGAGGGCACGCCGCACGTGATCGTCGGCATCGCCAGGCCGGATTTTCACTTTCCCGATCCGGACGCGCAATTGTGGACGCCGTACGACGATCCGACGCGGCTCGATCCGACCGTCCAGGGAGGCGTCTGGCTCTCGCTCGTGCTCGGCCGGCTGAGGCCGGGATTCACGGCGGCCCAGGCCGCGGCCGAAGGGACGGCGGCGGCGCGGAGCGTGCCGCGGCCGCCGACGCTCGATGCCCTCTATGGCGCCGGTGGACCGGTGGAGGTGCGCGTCGTCGGGCTGGTCGAGGAAATGACGGCCGGTGTGCGGCCGGTGCTGCTCGTCCTCGCCGCGAGCGTGGGGTTCATCCTCCTCATCGCCTGCGCGAACGTGGCGAACCTGATCCTGTCGCGCGGCGTGGCCCGGCAGCGGGAGTTCGCCCTGCGCGCGGCGCTTGGCGCGGGCCGGGCGCGTCTCGCGCGCCAGCTGCTGGCGGAGAGTGTCGTGCTGTCCGGTGCCGGTGCGGCGCTGGGACTGCTGCTCTCGTGGACGCTCGTCCGCGCCGCCGCGGCGCTGGCGCCCGCGGACTTTCCGCGGCTGCAGGATGTCCGGCTCGATACGACCGTGGGGCTGTTCGCGGTGATCGTCACGCTGGCCGCGGCGCTGCTGACGGGGCTGCTGCCGGCGATCCGCGGTACGGCGTTCAACCTCTCGGCGTCGCTCTACGGCGGCGACGGCGCGGTTGCCGGAGGGTTCCGCGGCGCGCGGGCGCGGCGGCTGCGTGACGCGCTGCTCGTCGCGGAAGCGGCGGTGGCGGCGCTGCTCATCGTCGGCGCGGCGCTGTTCGGGCGGAGCTTCGCGACGTTGACGGCCGTCGACACGGGCTATCGCGCCGGCAACGTCCTCATCGCGCAGGCCTATCCGGCTGCCGGCGCGGCGCCGAAGCAGGTGGGCCTGTTCACGGCCGCGGTGCTCGAGCGGCTGCGGGCCGACCCTGAGGTCCTCTCCGCCGGCGCCGGGAACATGGTCCCGTTCAGCGAGTCCACCTTCGTCACCGCCTTCGGCCTTCCGGCCGGGTCCGGCGGCGGAAAACCGACGCGCGTCCGCGCCTGGTCCTACCAGGTGACACCGGGCTACGCGGAAGCGCTCGGCCTGCGGCTGCGCGCCGGGCGTTTCTTCGACGGGGGCGACGACCAGCCGTCGCGTTATCCGGTTCTCGTGAACGACGAGTTCGTGCGCCAGTATCTGGCGGACGCGGATCCCGTGGGACGGACGTTGACCGGTCCCTACGGTTCGAAACAGCCGTCAGAGATCGTGGGCGTGGTGGGCAGCATGCGCAAGGACGGGGCGGACCAGAAGATGGTGCCGGAGATCTACACCGTCGCGCGCGCCGACCGGCCGCTCAGTTACGAAGTGGATCTCGTCGTGCGGACGGCGGGCGATCCCGCGCGCGTTGCCGGCACCGTCCGCCGCGCCGTGCGCGCGATCGATCCGACGGTGGTGGTGGGGACGACGAGGCCGCTGGCGGCCCGCCTGCGCGCGTCGTTCGACCAGCCGCGCTTCTCGACGGCGGTGATCGCGGCGTTCGCGAGCATCGCGGTCGTGTTGTCGGCGCTGGGCCTGTTCGGGGTGCTGTCCTACAGCGTGACGCAGCGGCGGCGCGAGCTCAGCGTCCGCGCCGCGCTGGGTGCGGGGCGGCGGGATCTGTTTTCGCTGGTGCTGCGCGAGGGACTGGCCGTCACCGCGGGCGGTCTGGTGTGCGGCCTGATGGCGGCGGCCGCGCTGGCGCAGTTCGCGACAGGCGTCCTCTTCGGGGTCGCGGCGGTGGATCCCCTCGCGTATCTGGCCGCGCCACTGCTCCTGCTGCCGGTCGCGGCGGCCGCGTGCCTGATCCCCGCCCGTCGGGCCGCCGCCGCCGCCCCCGCCGTCGCCCTCCGCGGCGACTGATGGAGGTCTGTCCCCACTTGCCACGGCAAAGCGTCAACCCGGGGTCAGACCCCAGCCGGCCCCAGTACCGGGTCAGTCGGGGTCAGACCCCGACGTGCCGAACTCGCCGCACTTACTGCCGCGCGCGTGATACCCGCCCGTCGCGCCGCCGCCGTACCCGCCGGCGTCCTTGCTGTGACTGATCGAGGTCTGTCCCCACTTGCCACGGCAAAGCGCCAACCCGGGGTCAGACCCCAGCCGACCCCAGTACCGGGGCAGCCCGGGGTCAGACCCCGGGTTGGGGGGCTAGACCCCGGCGTGATTTTGAGCGGCCGGGGTGCGGACGGCGGCGACGATCAGCTCGACCAGCTGAACCGGCTCACGCGCGCTCAGCACGGCCGTATCGTCGGAGCTCAGGCCATAGTGCGTGATGATGTTGACCAGGTGCCACCCGGCGAGCGCCGACAGCTGACGACGGAGCAGCGCCTCGCCTTTGCGAGCGACAGAGAACGGATCCAGGATGCTCTCCGTGTGCCCGCCGCCGACCACGAACGGATCCGCGGGCGCCCCAAAATGGGGCGGATCGATCGCCCGCGCGAGCCGACGCACCGGACGGTGCAACGCGCGCCGCAGGCTTCCCTCGAGGAACACCGGCGTCAGCCCGGTGGCCCAGTAGATCGTATCCTGCCTGTTCGGCTGCGTCGTCTCGCGCGCCGAACAAATGGGAGGGCCGCTCGGTGGTACGAACTCGACCCACCCTTGCCATTTCCCGTCCCTCATCGTCCCGCCGCAGGCCCGTGCGCGATAGCTCGTCCCGTCCTCCCCGGCGACCGGCTCGTCGAACTCAACCAGTACTTCAGCCAACCGTGACCTCCGGCCGCCGCACGTTGCAACAACCTGTCCAGATTCACGTGAGACACTCGCTCTCACGCGCCGCTTCGTCGCCGGCGTCGCGCGATCGGATCAGGGCCTGAGTTGCTGCTGGACTAAAGCTACAGCTAGAGACGGACCGGTCGTCCCGTCGCCGCCGAATCGTAGAGTGACAGGATCGTCTGCACCGTGCGCCGCGACTCGCTCAGCGGAATCCGCGGCGGACGGCCGTCCAGCGCCACCGCTTCCATGTCGGCGATCTCTCCAGCGAACGGCGGTTCCGGCTCGAAGGGCAGCGTCTCGGTGTCGTCACCCGTGATCAGCAGGAGCCGGCTGAGCGCGTCAGTCCGGAACGGACGGGCAATCCGCAGGACGGCATCACGCCCGATGACCTCCATCTCCGAACGGGACGGTCCGGTGAACCCGGAATCGAACTGGGCGACGCTGCCGTCGGCGAAGCGCATCATGCCGGCGAACTCGAGATCCACATGTGGAACGGACGGCTGCTGCCAGGCGAACACCTCGACCGGTGCCGCACCCGCGAGGAAGCAGGTGTAGCTGACCGGATAGCACCCGACGTCCCAGAGCGATCCTCCCCCGAGCGCGCGATCGAGCCGCACGTCCCCTTCGCGCGTCAGCGGAAACGTGAACGCCCCCTTGAATCCGCGGACGGCGCCGAGCCGCCCGCTCCTGACCACCGCCTCGGCCGCCAGGGTCAACGGATGGTGCCGGTACATGAACGCCTCGGCCGCGACGCGCGACGCGCGGGTCGCCGCCGCCTGGACGCGATCGACCTCTTCGATCGTCAGCGCCAGCGGCTTCTCGCACAGGACGTGCTTGCCGGCCTCGAGCGCCTTGACCGTCCACTCGACGTGCAGGCTGTTCGGCAGGGCGATATAGATGACGTCGATGCCGGGATCGGCGATCAGCGCCTCGTAGGATCCGAGCGCGCGCGGGATCGACCACTCAGCGGCGTAGGCCCGTGCGCGATCGAGCGCGCGGCTGGCGACGGTCGTCACCTCGCTCCGCGCCGACGCGCGGACGGCGGGAATGATCAGGCGGTTGATGCGGGCGGTGCTGAGGAGACCCCAACGAAGACGTGACATCTGGCAATCCTAGCAGGAGGGTGAGCCGAGGACGCTCGAACTGAAACGGAAGGCGCGGCCTACTTGATCCGCACGATGCCATCGCCGGCGCGCTCGAACCGCTCGAACACCAGCGGATCGTGGCCCGGCACGATCAGCCGGAGATCGGACGCCAGCGTGCGGATGCGATCCTGCGCCTTCAGGTTGCTGGCGGCATCGAGCGTCTGCGCGATCGCCGCGCGCTTCTCGAGGTTCTCGTAGAGGTAGACGTTGTCGGACGTGAGGACGATGGTGCCGGCGGCGGTGGCGGCACTGACGTATTGCGAGGCGAAGGTGTGCTTGCCGCCGGTGTAGCAGCGGATCCCGGGAATGATCTCCTGGTCGTCTCCCTCGACGAAGCGCAGCCGTCCTTCGGTGTTCGCCCGGAGGAGCGCCTGCAGGTCTTCCGCGTCGACGCCGCCGTGCGTGCCCCGGGCGAACCACGCCTCGCCGGTGTAGTAGCGATATTCCTCCCGCTGAATCCAGATGGTGGCCTTCGGGAAGAGGTCCACGCCGCCGACGTGATCCCAGTGGGCGTGCGAGATGATGATGTCGGTGACGGCGTCCGGTTTCACGCCGGCCGCCTCGACCGCCGCCGCCGGCGTCCGGAACTCGCGCGGCTTCCACTGGTCGAGGAACTTCTGCCGGTGGAACCCCGAGTCGACCAGCACCTGCCGCCCGTTGGATCCCTTGAGCAGCCAGACCATCACCGGAATATCGAGCGTCCGCCCGCGCTCCGCGCCCGCCACGAGACCGGCGACGGAAAACGCAGGTAGTATTCCGAAGCGAACGGCGTAGGCTTCGTAAGCGGCGGGACCCGCGGGCCGCGGACCCTGCGGCGCGCCTGCGCCGAGCAGCAGACAGGCCAGCGCGAGAAAGCGCACGGCTCGCTTGCCCACCGCAGCTTCAGCGAAGGCGGGAACCATGCCCGGAGTATATGGGATCCGATCGTCACGGGTCGTGCTGCCGTCCGGCGTGCGGCCGGCGACGGTCTACGTCCGCGACACGCGCATCGACCGCGTCGTGCTCGAACCGCCGGCCCTCCTCGACACGACGGACGATACGCCGGTCTTCCAGATTCGCGACGTCGGCGACCGCGTCGTCATGCCGGGGATCGTCGACACGCACGTCCACATCAACGAGCCCGGGCGGACCGAGTGGGAGGGATTCGAGACCGCGACCAAGGCGGCGGCCGCCGGCGGCATCACGACGCTCGTGGACATGCCGCTCAACAGCGTGCCGGCGACGACGAAGCTGTGGGCGCTCGACGCGAAGCAGTACGCGGGCCGCGACGCGCTCGTCGAGGTCGTCTACTGGGGCGGCGTCGTGCCGGGCAACGAGGCGGCGCTCGAGCCGCTGATCGACGCCGGCGTCCCCGGCTTCAAGTGTTTTCTCTCGCCCTCCGGCGTCGACGAATTCGAGTTCGTGGAAGAAGAGGACCTGCGGCGGGCGCTGCCGGTCCTCCAGCGGCGGCGCCGTCCGCTGCTCGCGCACGCGGAGTCGCCGGCGGCGCTGAAGCCGATTCCGGCGGTCAGCGATCCGCGCGCCTACGCGACGTGGCTCGCGTCGCGCCCGGAGGCGGCCGAGATCGACGCCATCGCGCTGTTGATCTCGCTCTGCCGCGAGTTCCACACGCCGATCCACATCGTCCATCTCGCGGCCGCGGCGGCGGTGCCGATGCTTCGCGACGCGCGGGCCGAGGGGCTGCCGATCACGGTCGAGACCTGTCCACACTACCTGACGTTCTGCGCCGAGGAGATTCCGGACGGCGCGACCCTGTACAAGTGTGCGCCGCCGATTCGCGGGCGCGACAACCGCGACGGACTGTGGCGGGCGCTGATGGACGGGCACATCGATCTCGTCGCCACGGATCACTCGCCGTGCCCGCCGGCGATGAAGGGCGACGGGGATTTCATTCAGGCCTGGGGAGGGATCGCCGCCCTGGAGCTCAGCCTGCCGGCGGTGTGGACGGGCGCGTCGGCGCGGGGCGTGCCGATCGCGCGCATCGCGCAGTGGCTGTCGACCGCGCCGGCCCGCCTCGCCGACCTGCAGGGGCGCAAGGGATCGCTCGAGGCCGGCAAGGACGCCGACCTCGTCGTCTGGGACCCCGACGCGGAGTTCGTCGTCGACGAGCGCCGGCTGCACCAGCGCCACAAGCGGACGCCCTACGACGGGTGTACGCTCCGCGGCCGCGTCATGGAAACGTACGCGCGGGGCCGCCTCGTGTATCGTGAGGGCACTCCGGTATGAGCGAATTCACGCATCTGATCGATCTCGCGTCGGCGCGGCTGGGCGGCGCGGCCGTCGCCGCCAACGACGAGTTCTTCGCCGAAAAGGAGAATCTCCTCAAGCCGGAAGCGGCGGTGTTCATCCCGGACAAGTACACCGATCGCGGCAAGTGGATGGACGGCTGGGAAACGCGACGGCGCCGCACGCCCGGCCACGACTGGTGCATCGTCAAGCTCGGCCTGCCGGGCATTGTCCATTCGGTGGTCGTCGACACCGCCTTCTTCCGCGGCAACTATCCGTCGCATTGCTGGATCGACGGTTGCGGGCTGCCGCCCGGCGCGGACGCGACCGCCGCCGGTGTGGTCTGGCAGCCGGTGCTCGAGCGCAGCGAGCTGGCCGGCGACACCAAGAATGCGTTCACTGTTGCGGCCGATCCGGGCGGCGAGCGCCGCTACACGCATCTGCGGCTGAACATCTTTCCGGACGGCGGCGTCGCCCGGCTCCGCGTGATGGGGGAGGTGCTGCCCGACTGGACTCGCATTCTCGCCACGGCCGCGGAGCTCGACCTGGCGGCGGCCGCGCACGGCGGCTACGTCGTCGACACCAGCGATCGCTTCTTCGGCGAGCCGCGCAACATGCTCATGCCGTATGCGGCGGCGAACATGGGTGACGGCTGGGAGACCAAGCGGCGGCGCGGGCCCGGGCACGACTGGGCCGTCATCCACCTCGGCATCGCCGGCACCATCACGCGCGTCGAGCTCGACACCGCGCACTTCAAGGGCAACTATCCCGACACGGCGAGCGTCGAGGGCGCGCTCATGAAAGAAGAGCGCAGCGGCGTGTCGGCCGACGTCTCGATGCGGGCGATCGGCGACTGGAAACCGGTGGTCGCTCAGACCAAGCTGCTGCCCGATCACCCGCACCAGTTTCCGGCCACCGTCGTGCCCGGCGCCGAGGCGACTCACGTGCGGCTCAACATCTACCCGGACGGCGGGGTCAGCCGCTTCCGGGTGATCGGGACTCCCGATGCGGAGGCCCGCCGCCGCGCGGTGCTGCGTCAGCTGAATGCCATGGACGCGCAGGACGTCGGCGCGACGCTGGCGGACTTCTGTGCCGCGCCCGCTTGGATCGAGCGGATGGCGGCGTTGCGGCCGTTTGCCGACGCGGCGGCGGTCCTGGCCGCGGCGGACGCGGCCGCCGACGCCGTGCGATCGGACGATTGGCGCGAAGCGTTCCGGCACCATCCGCCGATCGGCCAGCAGGCGGCGGAGCGGCCGCAGTCCGACACGGCGCGGGCCGCCTCCTCGCGCGAACAGTCGGCCGTGCAAGAGGCGTCGGCATCCGACCTCGCGGCGCTGGCCGACGGCAATCGTGCGTATCAGGAAAAATTCGGGCACGTCTTCATCGTCTGCGCGACCGGCCGGACCGCGCCCGAGATGCTCGCGCTGCTACGCGAACGCTTGAAGAACGATCCCGAGACCGAGTTGCGTATCGCCGCCAACGAGCAGCGGCGGATCACGCGGGTGCGGCTGGAGGGGCTGCTTGGGTAGCGAACGAGAGGAACGAGTGAGCCACGCG
>Ga0075365_10000255_pt1 | contig 18257 bp, 14 predicted proteins | sample EndMetdeltDD1765_FD_71387 | JGI IMG/M metagenome (GOLD analysis project Ga0075365, IMG submission 71387) | Populus endosphere microbial communities from Tennessee, USA - Endosphere MetaG P. deltoides DD176-5 | ecosystem: Host-associated > Plants > Roots > Endosphere | place: USA: Tennessee... | reverse complement strand
AAGAGCAAACACACCAAGCCGCTCTGGGCCGACAAATGATTTTGGACGAATGATACTCACACACATACCTTTCTTACGATAATCTTTGCACACTTGTTCTGTCTTAATCTTTGATTCTCCATAAGGACCGACTCCAACCAATTTATCATCTTCATAGAGCGGGTGATGATCAGGGATGCCATAAACAGCCGTTGATGAGATATGAATAAAGCGATCGACTTTTTCTTTATATGCGGCTTCAATAACATTTCTTGAGCCATCAATATCTGTTGAGTAAATATCTTCTTTTTTATAGAGAGGAAGAGCGGCAGCACAATGGACGACGACGTCTACCCCTTTCATCGCTTTCGCAACATCATCTTTATTTCGAATGTCTCCCTTAATGGCAGTGATTTTGTCATTGACGTCAGGGTAATCAAAAGGAACAATGTCGAGAGAGACAACGCGTTCTCCTTTTTTTAGTAAGTAGCGAATAAGATTAATTCCCAAAAAGCCGGAACCACCTGTAATTAAAAACAATCGTGATTTCATAAATTGATGGATTTTATTGTATCATTTTTTTTTGGAAGAATGAACTAAGTATCGCAAGTAAGAAGAATATTGCAGCATACAAAACCAATCGCTCAGCTGTAAAGAAAATCCACAAGGCAAAAAAAGGTATTGATAACACAATACAGACAAGACCTGCCAGCACAAAATGTTGGGGATTTCTCCTGAGCAATAAGACGACGAGCGTTATGATAAAAAGAATATCTTGTGGTTTCACCTAGTTTGATTGTATCATGGAGCATCTTCTCTAAATATCGTGTTTTGTTTCATAAGAAATGACGGGGCATTCAAAATAAAATCCGGGCGGGCTTGGATACTAAATGCTGGATATTGCGGATTGTCTCCACACAGATCTCTTTGATTAATAAAGTTGCCACCGCCTCCATTTGCATTTACGATGACTGCTCCTCCTACTACCAACATTCTATCTGGACCAATTAAACAGTTATTTGTCCCTCGAATAATAAAGTCCTCGCCTGCACTATAAAAACCTTCCAGTTGTGCAGCCGGTAGAGGAAATGTATTTATTGTGGCGCCAATAGTATCTGGAACGATAATATCTCGAGCTGATGAAAAAAGGACGGTTGATGTCGTAGGGACTGTTATAGGCGTATTAAGCGTAAGGTTTCCATTAATCAAGAAAATATGATCTCTCTCTGCAGAGATTGTGTAGTTATTCAGCATCACATTTCCATTTGCTTGGTAAATTCCGTTGGGCAAATTTGCTGGAAGGGTACAGTTTGTAAGGTTGCGACACGAAGGAATGGTGCTTAAATCGACAGGATTGATGTCAGCAGTCTGTGCTATATCAAACAAGTATTGGTAAGATGTTGATAAACGATTGTTGGTCACCCGATTTACTTCTGGATAGACTGTTCCTCCTACCCACCAGTCTTTACTTGATGCTTGTCCTTGTCCAAATTTTGCCGTACCATCTCCTGAATAAACGATCCCGGGTGTATTGGCAATGAGGCTTTGGACTGATGCATACGGCGAATATATTGGTGTCTGGGGAATGATATTACTATACCCATTATCAAAGCGTACATCTAAATCATAACTTTGCATCCACGGGACTGAGTTACTAATCCCAAAATTAAGATTAGTAATATCGCCACGACATTGTGCCCCTCGTGCGCCATTGGTATTACAGCTTGATCCAACAGTTACGGCATAGCTTGGTGGTGGACCATTTAAAGGAGCTGTCATAAAGTAGTTCGGCGGGAGTGAATTGAACGAAATAGTATGACTACTCTCAGGGATTAAACCAGACAGTGTATAGCTTCCCCCTGCTGGCACTGCCACATTTCTTCCATCAATCGTTATCGAAATTGGGCCGAGATAATTTGTTTCTCCTGCATCTTTAACGCCATTTTTATTGTTATCAAGAAAGACGTCTCCTGAGATAGCATTAGAGAGCCATGTGAGATAGAAACTGCTACTTCCGTAAACACCTCTCCCCGTGTCAAACGCTTTGAAATTAATATCATAGACGCCATCACCTTGAGTAAATATAGAGCAGATATTACGATACGAGGTAGAGACAACCCGAGTGTCACTCCAGATAATCCCTTGATCATGAGAATAGGTAAAAGTATTACATCTCCCCCCTTTGCAAGCAGTTACGTCGGCTGCATCATCAACTTGCATAAAACATGCACGTTGATTTGGAGAATAGTTACTAGGATTGGCCATCAAAGTACCAAATGTTAAACCTGAACAAACTGGATTTGCAATATCCGGACGCGGAGCAAGGGCGACAACACTTCCATTTGAACACATACCCGAGTTGTAGGTAAACTGGGTCGTCGTATCAATAAAATTATATTGCGATCTTTGTCCAACAACATCAGTACATATCGGTATTTGTGAATTAGCCGAACCCGTCCCATTTATTCTTCTCGTATCAGCAGCTTGCGTTGGTCCGTCATGCGCAGGTTGATTGCCCACACAAGCACCCGTCCACCACTTAGTTCCATTTCTCGTTACCGCAGTAGGAACGCAATCATCTCGGAAAGCCTGAGTGTTCGACCCCACGCTACCATTAACGACACAGGCATAATTCTCGATTCCAAAAGGGTTTTTATTATTTGAGTAATTTGTGCCATTTACTGTGTGATTATACGTTTGAGGTTTTGCTTGATACAGTTCTTTGGGCAACGGGTTACTTTGGGCTTTTACAATTGACGGAGAAATAGTGAAAGCAAAACAAAAAATGGATAAAAGGAGAATAAAGCGGTATATTAAATAATTCATCTACTGTATCAGAATACCATTAGCGACGTTTAAAAAGAAAGAGAAGTAATGAGGAAAAGACAATAAAAAGGGTCAACATACCAATCTGCAAACCAATATTCGTAAGATTTTGGGCTTGATAGCTGATCTCTATTGCATAATTGCCGCTTCGTGATAAAACAAAACTATTAAAATATTTGGCAAATAACTTACTGCCTTCTTGTTTACTGTGGGATTCTTTTGCGATCCACTGCGGATCATATTTTTCTGAAAACACTAATCGATCTCCTGCTTTTACGTTTTTAAGAGTGAGCTGGTACTGTGTCGGATTAATGGTTTTATAAGAGACAGTTCCATCCCCTGAAGCAAACCAAAAGTGATCTTTAGGATCAGGCACCTCAAAGACAATCATTTTTCCAAATCGCTCCTTTTCTTTTAACCAAGATTGTTTTTTTAAATCTTTCAAAAATTTTTGGTATGTTTTCTCATCATAGCTCCGATCTTTGACAAAGATTTCGCCATTTGTGTCAGAGGGCAAAATCACATACTTTACCGACATTTGCTGCAATTGAGAGAGCGTCTTTTGCTTTTTCAAAAAACTTAACGTGTTTTTGTCTTTCATCTCTTTTGCAAGATCAGCTGCGTTTATTGCCGGATGTAAATCTGAGAAATACCCAAAGCGTTGATATTGAGGAATCCAGAGCGTCCGAGAAAATGACTTGTCAGATGATAAGCTTTCTTGCAGTTGCAGATATTCTTGTGGAATTGGGTGTGATTTAAAAAGCCCTCCGAGTTCATTAAAGAAAACTGGTCGGATAAGAAAACCCCAATACGCAATAAACATGAAACTAACAATTAAAAGCATATACTTTTGTTTTTTAAATCGTTGAGTAAACGTGTTTGAAAGCTGTGTAAGGGTAAACGGGATTAAGAATGAATAGGCAAAAGCAATAAGTACATAAAATTTCGTCGGATCGCGGAAGAGATTAAATCCAGGAATATGCTCAAAGAGCCAAAGATATAAACCACCCAAGGGTTCATTGGCACCTTTTGCGAGAAAAGCACCCAGTAATCCTACTAACGCAAAAAAGAGAACTCGTTTTCGTTCAACAGACTTAATTAATTTCGTTTGTACAAAAAGTAAACTTGCAAATGCTATCAATGGCAAGATTAAAAACTCTGGTCTCATGAAACTTATTTTGCCAAAAATATTCTCCGGCCAATTGGGATGAAGAAAACCCATGGTGTTTGGGAATGTCGAAAAACTAAAGAAAATAACTTCTTTCAGCGTCGGATTGAGTAAAGAAACTGATGGCAAACTACTTGATACGGTAACGAGGGGAAGCAGCCAAAACAAATTAAGAAGTCCGGCAATGATAAAAGGGATAATAAAAAAGATGATGTTGCCTCTGTTTCCTTTTTTTAGCAATGAGGAAAGATTGAGAAGAAGATAGAGACCAACACCAAGTAAGGTAACATACGTGATTCGTAAATCGAATATTAATTGAAGTGCTAATAAAAGTCCTGTTACCAAAGATGATCTTAAACTTGCCTTTTCGATAACATGCATAAAGAAAAATAAAATGAGAGGTGCGAGAGAATAACCGAGTGCAACGCCAATCTGTCCTCCTGAAAAGACCATCAAGATCCAGGTATTACTTGCATAAATTAATGAACCGATCCATGACTTTGTTAGTCGATAACTTGAATAAATTGACAAAACAAAAAATGCCCAAAAGAAAATGATTCGTTGCACGATCTCCCAGGGGATGTGTAATTGTTGCACGAATAAAACGATTGGTAATTGAAAATAAAGTTTTAATGGCAAGACAATTGATTGACTACCACCAAGTCCCGTGGGCCAATGAGGATTCCAAAGATTAGCAACACCCAGTTCCTTGATATGCGCCTCCCAATAATACGGTAAATCTCCAGCGCTCGTAATTGGGGAAATAAAAATTGATCGGTAAATATATGCGAGCAGACAAACAATAAGCACAGGGATGAGGAGATTTATTATAGCGGATTTTTTTTTAACTTCTTTAAGAATTTGTTTCATATTTCCATTAGCTTAAAAGTTCGTTTCTAACGGATATAAGAGATTTCATTACGGCAGTAGACGAGCCTAACTTTTTTTGAAGCGCAATAATATCCGAGAAGGCTTCAACAAAACTGAGAGGGGCATCTGTAAGATTTGGAATAGCAGAGACGACGCTCGGGGAAGTAAAAAGGAGCGGACTTTTTTTTGCCTTCTGAAATGCTGTAAGTAATGACTCTGGTGCTTGTGAAGGAATTGCTTCTAATTCTGGCGTAATTAAATGTCTTCCAAAAAAAGTCGTATAGCCTAATTCATAAAGAGATCTCACCTGCGCGATGATTTGTCCTGGTGTTTTGGTTCCTTCTAAAACGAAAGGATATCGATGATTTTCAAAAGCTTCTTTTAATAAATGCTTGGCAATTTGCTTGCCTCTCTGGGTTAGATCGACAACAATACCACCAATAAAAAAAGCGTCTTGAGATAAATGAAGAGCTCGTGAGGCGAAATTTGGATCAGCTTCCTGCAATGCAGTCCAAAAGAGATTCCCTCGTTCACTTTCGTTTTGTCTCCATCGACAGGTTACTAATGATCCGACTGCTTTACCATTATCGTCAAGGGCAAGATAAATCGTTTTAGGATCAGGATGCGTCATAGCAGCTTCCAAAAATTCCCTCGCTGCCCTTTCATCGTTTGGTTCATCAGTCCCATATCCACTCATTAAATCTATCAGCCCAAATGATGTTAATTTCTCTTTAATTTGAGACGAGGTGAATTTTTCTATTTTAAAGGAGAATGGTGTTAAGGATGCCGTCATGATTCTGAAAACTTGTTTAGTATATACTCTCTTTTCGTGTCTTTCAATGTTTCCTTAATTCTTTGCGATAATAAAAAGAGGTGAGTTAATATACTTTGTGTAAATAGGAAACGGGAAGATAACATGAAATCGTTTATGAAATCGGTATAAGAATGGCAAGAATGCAATTTGTTTAATAATGATTATTTTAAATCCTGCTTGTTTAAAAACTTTCCGCCATTCAGCAGGAGATTTAACACTAATGTGGGTGGGGTCTGATGAAAAATCATGATCTCCATTTGGAGTTGAACAGACTAAGAGTCCTCCTTTTTTCAACTGCGTCTTCATATTTTTTATTCCTTTCAAAGGATCTGACAAATGCTCTATCACTTCAAATGCATAAATAAAATCAAACTTATCTTTTAATGGAATTTTCTTTTGTACATCAAAGGTATAAAACGTAATATTTCTCTGGAGCTTTTTGGCAAGGGCTTTAGCTTTTTTGACACTATACGAAGAGATATCACTGGCATGCACTTCAAACCCTCGCTGTGCTAAGATGTGACTTGCTCCCCCAATAGAAGCTCCTATCTCTAAAACTTTTCTTCCTTCTCCTTTTTTTAGATCGATAAATTTTTGCAGATACGTGAACCATCCAGTAAACCAATTAATCGATTTCTCTAAATCTTTCTTCTCAAACTCTCCTACATTTCTGTAGTAGTAGCCGCCAAAGTAGTTCTTTTCAAATTTCTTATCTTTACCATTTTTATTCATATCAAATCCTCTCGTAAGTCGTTTCGCTCTGACGAAACTTTTCGGAATACATAGGTAAACAATAAAATGTAGGCAAAAAATCCTACTATGTCATTGAGAGCGGTAATGCCCACCATAGCTGCGGGGATACCGATAATAAATAGTAATAATAAGCCAAGCAGAAGAAAGGTATTATTAATTCGTTTTTTGAAGATCACGAGCGAAATAGTCCAAACGATAACAAAAGCGTAATAATAATAATTACTGCTACTCGCAATAATATTGATATAGGGTAATTTGCGAATATAAAGAAACACTTGTAGTGCAACTCCAACAAACACGATATACGCTAAATGTTTTTTAAACACATTAATTGTGTCGATAAATAATCTTTTTATTTTCTTTTGAATAGTTTCCAACATATGCCTCCTATAATTACTAATAAACTACCAATCGAGAGGTATGCACCTATTGTATAAATTTTTTGAGGAGAATAGAAGAGTGTGGCATCACCTTTTAATCCCTCTTTTAAATACCACCCATTGGCAAACCCTGCTGAACTAAAATGATTTATATCGTCAAGACAAGCACCATCGCGTTCACAAAGCTGCCAAGATTTAGCATAAGTCTCCCTCATTACCAAAGAAACTGGTTCTTTAACTTCTTTTGTATGAATAGCATAGGTTACCGAATCTAATTTCTTGAAACTCGTAACATACTCTTTCTTTTCTGTATCTTTTTGTTTTTGGTACAAAATTATTGTTGGTTGGGAAACCTTATAAACGGAGATGTCTTCTATCTCACTCACAATTTGTCCAGGATTTCTTGCGATCAAATCAGATCGTTCTTTTATTTTATCCTTATCACTGATTGACATGAAATTATTACAAAAATTAAGTTTGATACTATCCTTTTTAGGAGTAATTATTTGCTGTTGACTGCCCCAAGTTCTTGTATTACTCAGTAATGATTCTCTAATCTGCAATTGTGGTTTTGCGATATCAACGTCACTAATGAAAAATCCGAGTTCTTTTTTCTCTGTAAAATTGCGATAACCAAATGTCAGTAAGTATTGTGTCCCTGTCGTTTCAAGATTACGCAATGTATAGGTAAAACATTTATTACTACTGAGTGTCGTGAGTTCGAATTTATCATTTTCTTTTATTATCCCCTCAGATCCATCAGGGAATTCAGGAACGACATCCGTTATTAAATTTTTCATCGTGGAATCTTTAAACGATAAACGCAACTTTGTATTTTTTTGATCCATTTTCCCAAAGTAGATCCAATCATTTTGTTCAGAGAGAGGTGTTAGTTGTGCATTGCTACCGTCAACAACGATTGATGAATTATCAGCATTCGCATTTGGCTCAGTAAGGGTATTTCTTTTGACATACAGATCAAAGATTCCTGTTTTAGGAAGATCCAAGACATATTTTTTATCTCGAATATCTTCTGTCACCCATTGCTTTTTATCAGTAATAACTTTTATTTGAAGTACTTCGTCGTATGCTAAATTAAGTATTTTTCGGTGGTCGATATTAAGCATTTCATTATCGATGATTGAATCAATTAACGCCACTTGTTGCAGTAGATGGCTATCAATTGTTTGTGCAAGTTTGTTCTCATCAGCACTGGAGACACCCCAATCTGTATTAATCGCTGCCTTTAGATCTTTTAATGCAGCAAGATAACTCTCAACTGATTTTTGAAAGAATGCAATTTTTCCTCCTGAATCAATCATCCATTTTGCCTCCACCATTCTTCTATCAGAAGTTGTCAGATAATAATTGATTGATGAAGAGAAGTCTTTTGCTTGCTCTTTTACTTTCTTTTCTCGAGATAAAACAAATGGATAGAAAACAGAACCCGGAAGTACTTTAGGATTATAATAGGTAAATCCAAGATTTTCTCTTTGTAAATCACATTGGACACACTGAGGAGAAATAAAGACATCAGATGCTTTTTTCACAAAATAATCACTATTCGCAGGATCAGCATCGGCCATAAAGAGAGGACTCGTTGGATCAAATTCAGGGAAGGACATGACGCTCTGCAACTGGCCTTTTAGGAAATTCAATTTTGGTGTTGCAGTTACTCGAAGGGATCTGTCTCTATCTGCTATGTCATAAACTTTCCATTTTCCAAATGTTTTTATCTGTTTAAACTTTGCGTTATTATCCAAAATCTTTTCATACTTTGCCGGATCTGTTGTACCCCAAGAAGGATGTTGCCAATCGAAATCTTCATTTACCACAATGCCATCAATAGCAAATACCTCAGCAAAATCATTAAATGTTTTGATATCTCCTTGTACAAGAGAATGGTACATTGCCAGCATCAGGAGTCTTTCATCAGCAGGAACTAGTGATGTATTTTGCACGAATGAATTCTTCGTCATCAAACTCGTCACAGGCGCCAAACTCCAATAATGCCATTGATAGACAATGTATCCTGATTCACTAATCTCTGGGACTATTAAATATCGTTTGGTCGAATCCTGCTGATTTGACCATTTACCAAAATCCAGAATATATTGAGGGACAGTAACTCTAGTCGTAGCTTCTTTTCCTGGTTCACGATTGTAGTCCAAGAATGACCCGTTCAAGACAGGATAATGATAAAAAAGATAGCCCACGATAAATACGAGCGGCAAAACATAGGGTAAATATGTTTGCAATAAATTATTTCTTTTAAAGAATGTCATAATTCTCAAGAAAAGAATATCTAAAGTAAAACCAATTAAGATTGCATAGGAGAACCAAAAGACATAACCAAACTTATAAAAATTGCTTCTAAAGATCGCAAAACCTGGGACATACCGAACACAAAATTCATAAATAAATCCGAACTGTGACTGAGGACCAGACATGAAGATAAGTGATAATAAACTCAAGAGAACAAAAAAATAAAGATAAAATTTATCACGCTTTTCTTTAACGAAAAATAGTGCGCCATAAGCAAGGAGTGGAAAAACGAAACTTACTATGATTAAAATCGGGTTTGTGAGAAATGAATGTGCATAAGCATGATAAGGATTAAGATACCATTCGGGGACTCCTTGCCCACGAAACAAATTGAAAAAACTCGATCCTGAAGAAAGATAGGTTGACCAAACAAGAGCGCCTTCTGTCCCCCCCACATTGGCAAGATCTCTTGAAAAGAAAGTCCGGAGATAATAGACATAAGAGAAAATCCAATAGGCATTCAATAAAATATAAACAGCGATGACACCAATCGTATAAAAAATTGTTCTTTTGAGAATTGCTAAGTCTCGATATAAGAGATTAATATACAAATAGAGAACCGTCATCATTAAAAAGATTCCTCCGTACAAAGGAATACTTCCTCCCCCATTCAGTAAAGCAAGAACAAGCCCAGTAATAACGACACTTTTTATCCAACTAGTTTTTTTTAGGATATAGGCAAATGCAAAATAAAGCAGGAAAGGAATTGCTGCATAAATACTAAACTTCGTACGCTCCGCAATAAACCATCCTTGGATCAAATAGAAATTGAGCATGTATATCACTGATGCGATAAGCGGAAGATATCTTTTCTTTGGCCAGGTTTTATAGGCAAAAAAGTACATGGTGAACCCCGGAAGGACAAACCAGAAAACGAATTGGATCAATTGTTGTTGCTTGAGAGAAAATCCTAGCCACATCAATACTGCTTCCAATCCATGGATGAGAATCGCTCCAAGTAAGCCAAAACTCTGATCAGTACCAATGCCAAAGCGTTGTGACCAAACAGAGAATCTATCGAGGAAATGTGTGACTGGATCGAAAGGAAGCCCGGCATCATGTCCAAAAAGCATTGTATTCCCCGGGAACCAGAGAAGTGGTAGTAGACCAAGAAGGAAGATAAGAAGAATATCAAAAAATCTCTTTTGCATTTATAGTAAATTATTATAACAACTAAAATGGGGAATACAAGAAGTTATTTCTTTGCGAGGATGAAAACAGTCGAAAGAAAAAACTTTGAAGCCATTGGAAATGGTAATCCTATATTTAATCGCCAGTTGTATCGATACAAAAAAGGTGGAAAAAAAGTCACGCGTTTTATGCGAACTTCGCTAAACCCAGCTTCTTCACAAATCTTTTTCCATGCTTTCCAATTTTTAACACTAATATGTGTCGGATCCTGATAAGCATTTGGGTAATCATTAGGAGTACAAAAGATTGCTGATCCATCTTTTTTCAAAATGTTATAAACGTTCTTTATTGCCTTCTCTGGTTTTTCTAAATGTTCAATCACATCAAGAGCAATTGCATAATCAAATTTTTTCGTAGCGTTAAAAGGTTTTTGCATGTCCTGAACACCATAGGTAATACCAGGATGGAGTTTTTTTGCTCGCGTAACAGCAAGTTTTGAAATATCTGTCGCAGTTACTTGCAAACCAAAATCTTTTAAAACAGCCGATGCAGCACCATATGCACATCCGAATTCCAAAATTGTTTTCCTTTGAGAAGTTTTTAATGGAACAAATCTATTGAGAAAAGTAAAAAAACCACGAAACCAATTTGACAATTCCTCATCTCTTTTACGACTATAATCTCCTATTCCATTTTTAAAATATCCGTCAAAGTAATCTTCTTCAAATGCGTCCTTTTTTTGTTTTTTTGCGTTCATATTACGTGTAATTAAATTTCCCACGCGGATTGCGTAAGAAATGGTGATAATAATCCAATGACGGATTACGAATAATCTTTGTCCAATAAGTGTCTTCTGAAACTTTTCGCAGCTTTTGTATCGCTGTCCTTTTTTTCAATGTCTCTGGTAAATGACTAATATTCCATCCGATTGCTCGAAGAATTGCAACTGAAGATTGTGGGCGTCGAAGGAAGAGATAGGCAACAACAACCGCCAAACAAAGAGCAAGATGCATCGGCATGATAAGTAATAGATTTTTCATTTCTAGATTTTTAATGTATGAAACAATACGATTTCGATACGAGATGAATTGCAGAGAAATGGGATGATCGTTCTTTGTATCGCCTCCACCTAAGTGATACATCTCAGATTTTGGTTCATAAAATACTTTATAGCCATGAAGCCATACTCTGTGACAAAAATCTGTTTCTTCAAAATAGGCAAAGAAATCTTCATCAAACAAACCAATTGTATCAATCAAATCACGTCGTGCAAGAAAACACGCACCTTTCACCGTATAAATTTCCATGGGATTGTTGTACTTTTTGAGCGATTGCTCTTGCGCATATCCAAAATGGTAAAGAAAACCTGTTGGCGTTAGAAAAGAGGCACAGGCATCTAATTTATCTTTTTCAACAAGTTGCCTCATTTTAGGCTGTACTGCACCAATTTTATTATCTTGTTCTAATCGGTCAACTAATGGTTCTAAGAACTTGCGATCAACCGTCGTATCATAATTATGAAACAACAAGTATTTCCCTTTTGCTTTTTTTAAAGCAACATTATTACCACCACAAAAACCAAGATTCTCTTTATTAAGAAGCAATTTTACTTTTGGAAAATGTTTTTTAACGTATTCAACCGTATTGTCGGTCGAACAATTATCAACGAGAATCACTTCATAATTTTTATAGGTGATTTTTTCGAGTGAGGTAAGGCATTTCTTGACGTGCCCTAGTCCTTTCGCATAGGTCAAAATTATAATTGAGACAAGTGGTTGTTTCATGAGGTTATGATCGGCCTTTCGTCATACTTTCCTTCTGGGTCAGTGAAGAAATGATAATAATAAAATAATGGCGGATTATGCTTTATTCCTGGCAAAAAATCAGCATCTTTTACTTTTCTAATCGTTGACTGTACGTGTTTTCTTTTCTTCAAGATACTTGGCATATGGAAGATCCACCACAGTGAACCCCATTGTGCCGCTCCAGCAGTTTTGAATTTTCCTTTGAGTAAAGTCAGGGCAACAAATGCTTCACATAAAATAAAATGGACAGGCAAGACTTTTATTAATTCCCACGTACTAAGGTTTTTGAAATAGGAAACAAATCGATTTCGGAATGAACGAAAAACGGTCGTCTCCCCTTTCTCCATAATCGACATATCTCCACCACCCCAATGGTAGAGATAACTTTTGGGATGATAAACAATTTTTTTACCAGATAACAAAACTCGATGACACAAATCTGACTCTTCAACATAACAAACAAAATCTTCGTCAAGTCCTCCTAAATTAAGATAATCATCTCGCCTCATAAACATCGCGGCACCTTTAATAGAATAACAGGAAATTGTTTTGTCGTACATTTTTTTCGTGATCGGTTGCATGTATCCATAGTGATACAGAAAACCAGTGGATGTATAAAAGGAAGCAACAGCATCATGTTTTTCTTTCTGCTTTAAATTACGCATTTGAGGTTGCACAACACCAACAGTTGGATCTTTTTCCATCAGTTCTACCATTGGTTCGAGAAGACCTCCTGTTACTTGGGTGTCATTATTAAGCAGCATAACGTATTTCCCTTTTGCTTTCTTGACCCCATAATTATTCCCTCCGGCAAATCCCCGGTTTGGTTTTATTTCAATGAGTCGTACTTCTGGATGATGCTTCTTAACAAATTCTGAACTATCATCTGTCGATCCATTATTCACCACAATCACTTCTGTTTCGGCATATTTATTTTTCTTCCAAGACGGCAAGCATTTTTCAAGCCATTTCTTCCCGTTGTAATTAAGAATAATAATGGAGACTAATGGTTTTTTCTTCATAATGTATCGAGGTATCGTTTCAATCCATCTTGCCATTTGGGCAAAACAACTCCTAATTTTTTAGCGTGAGTATTTTTCAATGCTGAGAATAAGGGGCGTTTAAGTGCTCCGGCTTTTCCTCCTCGATCAACGGGAATTATTTTTGTTTTTGATTTCTTATACTTTACAATCTGTGCTGCTAATTCTGCTAAAGAGCAATGTCCTTCATTAACGAGATGGAATAATCCAGCAGCTTTTTTCTTTTTCAAAAGTTGTAATGTCGCCGTTGCCAAATCAGCAGCATAGGTTGGACTGACGATTTGCTCTGAAGCAACTTCAAGTTCTGTTTTTCCTTCAATTTGTTTTAAAATAGTGAGAATAAAATTTCCTTTTTTTATTCGACTCCCGGTCTTGCCACCATACACGTAACATGCACGGATGACAATCCCTTTTTGACAATAATCTAAAACCGCAAATTCGCCAGCAAGTTTGGAGATACCGTAGACTTGTAATGGATATGCGCGATCATCTTCTCTATACGGTTTGCCTTTTAACCCATCAAAAACAAAATCGCTACTATAATGAACTAAGCGAATATCACGCTCATTACAGATATCAGCAAGTTGTTTTAGTGCGACAGAATTAATTGCAAATGCTTGATCAGGATACAATTCACACTCGGGTACTACATGATAAGCAGAAGCATTGATGACAACATCGGGATTGTGTTTTTCAATCATTCGACTGACTTTTTTATAATCAGTAATGTCTAATTCATCTCTCCCAAAAGCGACAATCTCAAAATTAAATGCTACTGCTTGTTGCTGGAGTTCTTTACCTAATTGACCTGTTTTACCAAGTAAAAGTATTTTCATTATTAAAGTAGTGGCCAATTGCTATCTTTTTCTGAAAGAATAGCCTTTTTAACTGGCCATTTGACACCAAAAGCAGGATCATCCCACCTGATACCCCGTTCATAGGCAGGTGCATAATATTGGGTCACAAAATATTCAACGAGACAATTCTTTTCTAGAGTTTGAAATCCATGAGCAAATCCTTTTGGTACAAGAAGCATTTTTTTATTTTCAGCACTGAGTACTTCACCAAACCATTGTCCATAAGTTTCTGAATTTTTTCGAAGATCCAACGCAACGTCAAAGATTGAACCCTGGACGCATTGAACAAGCTTGTCTTCTTGTTTCGGGTAAACTTGATAGTGCATTCCTCGAATTGTTCCCTTTTCGGCAGTTAATGATCTGTTTGCATGAACGATATTAAAGGAGAGACCTTCTTTTTTAAATTCTTCTCGGGCAAAGATGCGAGCGAAATATCCTCGGTCATCACCACGTGGTTCTTGGGTTACGACATAAACTCCATGTATTTTCGTTTTATTAAAAATCATATAATCAAAAACAAATCGGTATCTACTTTTTTACTTGCCAATAATTCTTTTAAGACAGCCAATCGTGTATATCTCCCTGATGTAAAATCCTCTTTACTGTATTTTTTATCTTTTAGTCTTGCTATTAAATCTTGTATCGACTTATCAAGTGGCCAGTGTTTTTCAAATTTAGGAAATGCTTTCTTAAACTTTTTGAAATTAACTTTGTAACTTCTCGTGTCGGCCCCATGTTCACCTGTAAAAATTATCTCACATTCAGGAAGATGTTTCTTGACTAAATCAAGCACGTCTTTCACTTGGAAATTATTTTCTTCAAAACCAATGTTAATAATTTCCCCATTAATTTTTTTCGCATCTGCTTGCAAGAAAGCAATAAAGATACGACTTAAATCTCGTACGTCTATCAGTGGTCGCCAAGGAGATCCATCACTCATTACTTTAATTTTCCCAAGCGCCAACGCACATGTCACTAAATTATTAACAACCAAGTCATTGCGAAATTTTGGTGAATAACCATAAACGGTTGAATTGCGAAGTAATCCGACATGGAAAGAATCATCAGCCAACTCTTTTAATGTTTTTTCAAAGGCAATTTTTGATTTTGCGTATGCCGTTAATGGAACAGCAGGAGAAGTTTCGTCAACAATGCCCCCTGCAATACCATAAATACTGCACGATGATGAAAAAAGAAAACGTTTAACGCCGACTTGTTTACTTAACCGAGCCAATTTTCTTGATGCTTTTAAGTTGATCTCTGTTGTGAGGTTTGGATTTATTTCTCCCATGGGGTCATTGGAGAGAGCAGCTAAATGAATCACAGCATCAATTCCTTCCAAGTCTTTTTTTGTCACGTTACGAATGTCTTTTCTGATTCGCTTGTAGGGGACGTCACTTTCTAAACTGTCAGTGAAATATTCCGTATCAAGTCCGACAACGCCATATCCTTCTTCCAACAGCATTGGTACAAGGACTGACCCAATATATCCACGATCACCAGTAACAAGTACTCTTTTTATTTCCATATTTTCCAAACCGGATTTTTCTTCCACAATTTATTCATGTCTTCAACATCGGAATAGGTATCCATTGCTGACCAATATCCCTCATGATGATACACAGCAAGTTGTTTGTCTTTTAATAATCGATTAAGTGATTGCTCAATCATCTCGCGTGGTTTTAAATGGTTTAAGAATTCTTTTTTAAAGACCATAAACCCACCATTAACAAATTCCGTGAGTACTGGTTTTTGGCGGAATTCTTGGATAATATTATTTTCATCAGCAATAACTAAACCCCATTTTGATTTAGGATGAATTCCCGTGATAACACCAATCGTATCTTTTTGTTTATGATAGTCTGCCAATGCTTTGATGTCCACATTTCCAACACCATCACCATATGTCACCATAAACCGATCTGATTTAATATATTTTTTTAGCTTGAGCAGTCGCTCTCCTGTAAGGGTTTCCAGTCCGGTATCGACAAACGTGATTTTGAAATTATCATGCTTTCGTTTACTCTGGCGGAAAATTTTACTTTTGCCAGTCTTTGTATCGATTGTTAAATCATGGAGAAAATATTCTTGATTGATGAAATAGTTTTTAATGTAGTCGCCTTTGTAGCCAAGTGCAATGATGAATTCGTTATACCCGTAGTGTTCGTAGATCTTCATGATATGCCAGAGAATAGGATGTCCTCCGACATTAACCATCGGTTTTGGACGAAACTCTGTCTCCTCTTTCATCCGAGTCCCCGTCCCGCCGCAAAAAATAACCACCGGCATTTTCATGACTCTTACTATACAATAAGAAATTCGTTTGTTCAACAGGGAAGAGCAACTGAGGCACTTTATTTTTAAATTATCGTTTGATTTCCTTTAATCTACTCCCTTTTTTCTTCTCAATAAAACTCAGAAAATGCATAAGGTCGATGAGTAGACTTGTCCGCTGCAGTTTTCTTTTAAGAATAAACTCAGAGCGTGCACCAATTTCTTCGTTTTCTTTTTGAATCTTTGGGTAAACAAACGGTACTTCAACATTTGCTACTTTAAGATTTTTTCGAAGGGCATTGATGACTGGGAAGAACTGGGTGTTTGAATATTCATCAGGATCATAGAGTTTGCCAAGAAGCGTTTCATTTTGTAATCGATACCGTCTTTTGAAAAGTGCGATAGTCTTTTTGTCATTCTTGAATGCACGTGGGCCAAAACAAAAATCAAAATCCTCATGAGAAGACGAAAGAATACCATGGCTTCGGAGTGCTTCATTATAAATACTGTTGCATTCGATTTCAGACTCATACATATAACGAGGATACGAAGATTTAAAAAGACTTTCCTTTCTTTTAGGAACTACGATATCTGCGTCTCCCTTAAGAATTGGTGTGACGATCTGTTCAAGACAATCAGTCATCACTGAAATCTTTTCTGGCTCGTTGAGAACAATTACTTTTACTTGTGGGAGTTTGGAGAGATAATCAATTGCTTGTCTTTTACTCGCTGATCTCCCTACTGAGCGACGTTTAATAATTTTAAGACCAGAGATTGCTGCAATTTCTTTTTGGAACGTCTTTGCACTTTTTCCATCGACATAGACAACAGTGTATCCTTTTGCAGTCGCTTTCTGAGCAAATTCGAGTGCTAGGTCACCACGGATTTTGTCCGCATGCTTGATACTTTTTAATTTCCCACTGTACCAACGAGGATAGTAAGTGATGATTGCAAATCCAATTGAGGAGGGAGAAATAGTCTCAGTCATAGAGCAATTGTAACATAATTTATTTTCCCTTATTGTCAAACAAAATAATCTATTGTATAAATAGTACTTATAAATAAAGTGAATAAAAAAACTACAAAAACAAAGAAAATTTTTATCACCGGAGCTGCAGGATTCATCGGTAGTAACGTTCTTGAATATCTTTTTAATAAATACCCCGATTACTCATTTACTGTTCTTGACACATTAACTTATGCGGGCAACATGAAGAACTTCCCTAAAGAAATTCAAAGCAGTCCTCGATTTACCTTCGTTTATGGAGACATCCGCAATGCAACTGTTGTTGACAGCATCATCGCTGATACTGATATTGTCATTCATTTCGCAGCTGAAACACATGTCACCAGATCAATTCACGACAATGTTAAGTTCTTTGAGACCGACGTTTTGGGTACACAAGCAGTTGCTAATGCCGTCCAACATCATAGAGATCGAGTTGAGCGATTCTTGCATATCTCCACATGCGAAGTGTATGGAGCAGCAACCAAAAAGAAAATGGATGAGAATCATATCCTTAACCCGCACAGTCCTTATGCTGCAGCAAAAGCTGGTGCAGATCGGTTAGTTTATTCTTATTACGTTACGTATGGAACACCAGTAACAATTCTTCGACCATTTAATATTTATGGTCAAAGACAACATTTGGAGAAAGTGATTCCACGATTTATTACGAGTGCCCTTTTAGATGAACCACTCACTGTTCACGGAGAAGGAAAAGCCGCACGAGACTTTATGCATGTGAGTGATGTTGCAACCGCTATTGATACACTTATTCACGCACCACTCAATAAAGTCGTCGGTGAGGTCTTCAATGCAGGATCCGGTAAAGCAATTTCTCTCAATGATATTGCTGAATCCATTGTCAAATATATGAAACTTGATCCATCAAAGATCAAACATGTTGCAGAGCGACCAGGACAAGTTTCAACCTTTGCATGTGATTACCGAAAGATTAACAAACTCTTCGGATGGGAGCCAACAAAGACATTCTCAAAGGGCTTAAAAGAAACCATTGAATGGTATAAAGAG
>Ga0075365_10000254_pt1 | contig 18312 bp, 18 predicted proteins | sample EndMetdeltDD1765_FD_71387 | JGI IMG/M metagenome (GOLD analysis project Ga0075365, IMG submission 71387) | Populus endosphere microbial communities from Tennessee, USA - Endosphere MetaG P. deltoides DD176-5 | ecosystem: Host-associated > Plants > Roots > Endosphere | place: USA: Tennessee... | reverse complement strand
GGTCTCGCCACGCTGATCACGTCCACCATCCAGAACGCCAAGCGCTTCGACGCGACGAACCTGATCGACATCCTCGTCCCGATCGTCAACGAGATGGACGACAAGCCCGGGATCGGCAGTCCCTACGCCGGCAACCAGCGCTCGAAGTACAACCCGTTCCTCGCAGGGTCGGGGAATCGCCTCTGGCTCTACACCTCGTGCGAGAGCCACAGCTGCTCGGGAGACTCGGGGTCCGACCCGTACTGGCGCGGCTGGCCCTCCTACGTGGTCGACCAGCCGGCGTCGGAGCACCGCGCGATGGGGTTCGTCACGTACGAGTACGGCGCCTCCGGAGAGCTCTACTTCGCGGTCGACCACGACCTGAAGTCGGCCTGGACCGACCAGTACGACTTCGGCGGCAACGGCGACGGGACGCTGTTCTACCCGGGAACCCCGGCGCGCATCGGCGGCAGGCACGACATCCCGGTCGACTCGATCCGCCTGAAGCGGATCCGCGACGGCCGCGAGGACTACGAGTACCTCCACATGCTCGATCGCATGGGGAAGCGGGCGCAGGCGATGAACGTTGCTCGCGGCCTCTTCCCGACCCTTTATGAGACCGACGTCAGCGCGGGCGCGTTCGAGCAGGCACGCGCTCGGCTCGCAGCGCTGATCGCGGCCGGCTAGACCTAAGCCGGGGGCATCGACTCCTCACGGAATGCCCTTGGTGCGCTCGCAGACCTCCGCGGTGTCGGTGCCGGCGCCGCCGTTGCACCGATCGTCGTTGTGGCCGCCACGCAGCGAGTCGTCGCCCGCGCCGCCGATCAACACGTCGTGGGTACCGCCTCCACCGAGGCGGTCCTCGCCGGCACCCCCTCGCACCCGGTCGCTGTCGGCGCCGCCGCGAATGAGGTCGTCACCTCTACCGCCGCAGACGACGTCTCCGCCCTGGTGGCCGAGGAAGGTGTCGTCGCCGCCCAGGAGGACCACGACGTCGTTCCTGTGTTTGGTGCCTTGGAGGTCGTCGGCGCCGCGGGTTCCGACGATCGTGGCCCGGCGCCCATGACACTTCTCGGCGCCGGCCGCGACGCCGCTACTCGCGAGGGTCGGCGTCGCAAGCAGGCCTACCGCGAGAATCGCCGCCATCAACAGCCGTAGGTGGCGAGCTCGCGAGCCGCCGCATCGAGGGGTTCTCCCGGGTCCAAGTCCCATCTCAACCTCCGTTCATCGCCGTCTAGTGGCCAGGGACGGTGAGCGCGGGAATGGACCCGCATCGCCTACCCGGCCTTAGCTTCAATGTTTCGCCGCCGGAGCTCTTCTGGGCAGGGGCGACCACGTGGACGAGGCCGTCGCAGTGGTTGCGCGCTGCCGCCCGCTCACTCTCCACGCCATTGGATCCGACCACCTTTGGCTGCTCCCCTGGCCGAGTGTGTCGGCCGACGTAGATGATCCAGCGATCCTTCGGGTCGGCGTTGAAAGCCGAGAGGCGGAGAGCGATGTCGGCTTGGGCTGGGCCGTTGGCGTTCGAATTGGCGACCACGTCCGCGCCGTTGTATGCGCCGCTCCCGCTGCCGAGGGTGTCGAAGTGCTTCGGCAGCGGCGGCACCCGTGCGAGGCCCATGTAGTGGCCGACCGAGGCGCCGAGGAAGCTGTTGACGGACTGGCTTCGCGCCGGAATCTGCCGCACCTTGCCCTTGATGCCGCCTGAGCGGAGCTCGCGGGTCATCTTCCGTGCGCCACCGCGCTTCGCCGTCACGTCGATCACGACCCAGCCCTGGCTCGCGGGTGGGAACGGCGCCTCCGAGAACTTCCTCATGCCGAAGTCGTGACAGCTGGTCTGGCCGCTCTTGATCGCCTCTCCGTACTGAGCGAAGACGCCCCCGAGAGCAATCAGCTGGTCCGGCCCGATGTCGCTGGCGGCGGCGGTGTCGTCGGGGCTGCGCGGACGCACGGGGACGAGGATCTTCGCGGCGTTGCGAGGATTGTCCACCGCACGGGTCGGGATGCGAACGACCGACTTGCTGAAGGGGTCGCCCGCCTCCTCGGCGGTCAGCGCACCGCTCCGGTGCGGAAGCTTGAGGTCAAAGAGGTCCTCCGCGCCGTGGCGGTTAGCGCGGTTGTACGGGTGCGCGATCGGGATATCGACGTCGTCGCCGAACAGGGTGACGCCTCCCAGGCAGCGAGGACCGAGCTCGACATATCCGGCCCACGTCCCAACCGAGTCATGTCCCCAGAAACGGTGCGGTGGCTTCTTCGGCTCCTCGGGCACTGACAACACCCGTACCCGGTCGATGCCGGCATCGGCGAGCTCCTGGTTCATCTGTGCGTCGGTGGCGTTTGGATTGGTGAGTCGCAAAGTCACCCACTTGGGCGTTTTCTCGATCGCGAGCGCCGGTTCCGGCCCGGAGGAGGAGCCGCCGAGCGTCAAGGCCAGCACCGCCGCGACAGTGGCCGCGACGATCACCGCTGCCGCCGCCAGGCGCAGACGCGGTGGCCGTCGCTTGGCCTCTTCCGAACCCGACTCGAGCAACTGCAGCGTTCGCGCCCGGACGGCCTCTCGTTCTTCCGGGGTGGCATCCGTGCCCTTCGCAGGATCCTCGCCACGAAGGCGCTCGATCAGGCTGTCGTGTTCGAACGCGTCGTTCATTGCGCTTCCTGGTAGCCCTCGGGCGGCGTTGCCGAACCTGTCGCCTCATCTCCTTCATGTCCGGGAGCGCCGAGATGTTTCGAGAGCTCTGAGCGGGCGCGGTGTAGGCGAACGCGGAACGCGGCGGGCGAGCAGTCGAGCACCGTGGCGGCGTCAGCTGCGCTCAGGCCCTCCCACGCGACGAGACGCAGCACCTCCCGCTGGGAGTCGCTCAGCTGAGCGAACGCGCGACAGATCTCGCTCCGTTCCGCCAGGATGTCCGCCGGATCGCGGCCAAGGGCCACGCGCGTGCCGGCCAGTCGACGCAGCAGACGAACGCGGCGCCTTTCCGAACGCCGACGGTTTGCGATCACCCGGTGGGTGATGCCGAACAACCAGGGGAGTGCGGGGTCGGGCAGCTGATCCCGGCGCCTCCACGCAGTCGCGAAGGTCTCCGCGAGAACGTCCTCGGCTCCATCACGATCCCCAATCCTTCGGGCCACGTAGCGTCGGAGCTCGGGGTAATGGCGCCCGAACAGGGCGTCGAACTCGGCGGCGTCGGGTACCCGACCGTCCCGTCCCATCAAGGGATCATGTCCGGCTGGACGCGAACGTTACGCAGACCATGGGGTGTGCGGAATTGAGCACGTATTGAGCACGTATATGGTGGCCAACGCCGCATACGTCCAATAGAACTCCGTCGGTGACGCGCATCGGTTCAGTGCTGGTCCTCATTGCCGCCGTTGCGGCTGCGCTGCTCGGGCCGCAGGGAGGTCGCGCCGCGGGCGGCGCCACCACACCGTGCACGGGCGATGCGACCGCGGCGGGCGTGCCGCAACTACCCGGGCGTGCGCTTCGTATGGGGATCAATCCCGCCGGCCGCGCGGGTGCTTTGGGGCCGCCCGTGCCGCTGACGCCGATCGACTACGCGAAGACGTTGGCGGCCGTTCGTCGGCTGGCGCCTGCTCAGGGCCCCTTCGTCGTGCGGCTCAATCGCTTCTTCTGGTCCGACGGGGAGAAGGGGATCCATCACTTCCTGAAGCTGACGAGGCTCTACACGAAACGCGGGTACCGCGTGGAGCTCCAGCTCCGCTACCACCCGACCCCGGAGCAGGAGGGGCACATCCACGCGTGGGTGCGCTTCGTTCGCGAGGTCGTGCGGCGCTTCGGCTCGAATCCGCGGGTCATCGCCCTGCAGGTGACAAACGAGGTGAACTTCTACCCGATCGCGCCCGACGCCTCCGACAGCGCCTACAAGCGGGCCCGCGCCGCGCTGATCCACGGCGTCGAGGCGGCGCACCGCATGGTGAGGCGCCGCGGCTACGACCAACTCCACATCGGCTTCAACTGGGCCTACCGCACCGACCCCTCGCGCGAGGTCGATTTCTGGGGCTACCTGCAGGATCACGGAGGCAAGCGGTTCGCCCGCTCGGTCGACTGGGTCGGCCTCGACGCCTACCCCGGCACCGTTTTCCCGCCGGCGGAGCCCCCGACCGGCTCCGGGTATCGCAACGGGATGGTCAACGCGATGAGCGTGCTTCGTGAGTGCTTCATGCCCATCGCGCGCCTGGGGAAGGGCGTGCCGATCCACGTGGAGGAGAACGGCTGGCCCACCGGTCCCGGGCGCTCCGAGCGCCAGCAGGTGCGCTCGATGGAGCAGATGGTCGGGGCCGTCAACGACTTCCGGGGCACGTACAACGTCACCGACTACCGCTGGTTCGACCTGCGCGACCACAACAGCTCGGGCCCCAACTTCCAGCAGCACTACGGGCTGCTCCGGGACGACTACTCGCCTAAGCCTGCCTTCGGCGTCTACCGCGCTCTGGTGAAGCGGTACGACCGCTAGATGAGCTCGGCGACGGCGCGCATGCCGCCCTCGAAGTCGCTGCCCGGAAGCCCGCCGATGCCCGGCGAGGTGGCGCCGGCGTCGCGGTAGCGCTCGACCGCGCCGCGGACCTCGTCGGCCGACCCGATGCCGGCCAGGCTCGCGAGCAGATCATCGGAGAGGCCGGCCTTCGCCTTCTCGACGTCCCCGGCCTGCATCCCCTCGTCGAAGGCGGCGAGGTCGGCGCCGAAGCCGGAGCCCTCGAGCATCGCTCGGTAGAACGGCAGCGACGCGTACGTCACCAGCTCCTGGCGCATCGTCGCCCGGGCGCCCTCGGGATCGTCGGTGAGGGCGACGGTCACCGCGGGGACGATGTCGAAGCCGTCCAGCGACTTTCCGGCCCGCTCCCGACCCTCGCGTACCGACGGGACGACGACGTCGCGGATGTAGTCGGGGTTGCAGAGCCAGAGCAGCACGCCGTCGCCGATTTCGCCCGCGAGGCGCAGCATGTTGGGGGAGAGGGCGGCGATGTAGATCGGCAGGTCCGCCCGCGCGGCGTAGCCCATGAACTGGAAGTGGGTCTTGAAGTGATCGCCCTCGGGGGGCGCCTCGCCGCCGAAGATCGCCCGCACGATGCTCGCGTACTCGCGCATCTGGGTGACCGGCTTTTCGATGGTGGCCCCGTACCAGTTCTCGACCGTGACCTTGTGCGAGACCCCGAGCCCCAGCACCATCCGCCCGCCCGAGAACTCGTCGATCGTCGCGGCTGTCTGGGCCATCGCGGCGGGGGTGCGGGAGAAGATCGGGACGACCCCGGTGCCGAGCTTCACCCGTTCGCTCACCGATGCGTAGATCGCGAGCGTCGTCAGGGAGTCGCGGCCGGCGATGTGGGTCGTGTACACCGAATCGAAGCCGAGCTCGTCGGCGAGGCGCACGCGATCGAGGGCCGAGTCGAGGGAGCGTCCGGGGGAGACAAAGGCGCCGATACCAGCCATGCCGGGGATTTATATCGTCGCGGCATGCCTTCGGACCGCGAGCTCGTGGTCGTCCAGACTTCTCGGCTGGCCGCGCCAGCCGATCAGGTGTGGTCGCGCGCGGTGAGCCCCGAGGGGATCAACCATGAGCTGGGGCCCTGGATGCGCATGACGATGCCCAGGTCCGTGCGGGGCATGACCATCGACGAGGTGCCCGTCGGCGAACCACTCGGGAGGAGCTGGATCCTCCTGTTCGGCGTGCTCCCCGTCGACTACGACGATCTCATGCTCGCCGAGCGCGGCCCCGGGTTCCGCTTCCTGGAGCATTCGAAGCTCCTCAACATGAGCAGCTGGCAGCACGAGCGCGAGGTCCGCCCGGCGGGCGAGGGCTGCGAGGTCACCGACCGCCTCACGTTCGAGCTTCGGCGCGTGCCGCGGGCGATTCCGGGAATGCACCGCGTCGCGCGGGCGATCATCGCGAGGACGTTTCGCCACCGCCATCGGCGGCTCGTCGCCTGGTTCGGGGCGGCTGCGTAGAGCGGAAGGCTCAGTGCGCCTCGTCGGCCGCGTGGGCCGGCGGGCGTGATTCCTCGGCAAGCGAGGTGATCTCGAGCGTGCCGCGGGAGGCGTCCTCGAGGACGTCGATGGCCTCCTGCTCGGAGCGCGCGTAGAGCTCGACGAGGAGGTGCACGACGATCAGCTCATCGTCGTGCTTGTGGAAGCGGACGTGCGTGAAGAACTCCCGCGTGCCGGAATCTCCCAGTGACCCGAAGGTGAGGCTGTCGGCCGCGTCGGGGCCTGAGCAGGTCTCCACCTGATCCTGGTCGATGGTCACGGTGCACGAGGCCACGAAGGGCTTGCCGGCGACCATTCGCTCCCACCGGTCCTCGATCGCGACGACACGGCCGTCCGCCACCGTGAGGTGCGGCTGGTCGTGCATGCAGTCGAGGCATTGCACGACGGCCTCCTGGATCTCCTCCACGCGGTCGGCGGCCTCGCCGGTTTCGGGGTCGACCTTGAGGATCGCGTCGTAGTGGACTTGGGCTTCGAGGCGTTGGGACCAGCAGCGGTAGCAGCGCAGCCAGGCACCCCGCTCCTCGGGAAAGCCTTCGTTCATACGCCCCCCAGCGTAGCTACCCCCATCCGAACTCCGGCTCATTGCAACTCGCCGCGCAGGAGCGAATACATGGCCATGTCCCGCCTCGTTCCCTTGATCACCGTGTGGGACCGGAGAATGCCCTCGAGCCGGTAGCCGGCTCGTTCGGCGACCGCCCTCGAGGGGCCGTTGGCCGGCTCGATGGTGATCTCGATTCGCTCGATCGGGAGCGCCTCGAAGATCCATCCGCTCAGCAATCGCACCGCGCCGGTCATGGCTCCCCGACCCCGCGCCCACGGCGCGAGGAAGTAGCCGATGTCGCATCGTCCCTCGACCGGGTCGATCCGGTGGATGCCGACGGAGCCGAGGAAGGCATCGCTCGAGGCATCGGCGATCACGAGGTGAAGCCCCTCACCGCGCTCTCGCTGGCGGTTCGACTCGGCCATCCACTCCTCCGCTGCATGCTCGTCGTAGTGGTCCGGCACCCGTGTCCACCGGACCACCTCCGGGTCCTGGCACGCCTCGATGACCGAGGGCGTGTCGGAGTCCGCCCGCAACCGGACCCGGACGGACCCGTCGGAGAGCCCCTCGACCGGAAACTCGATCGGACGCGCTTCGCTCGCGCTCACGGCGAGGCGGCGAAGAGCCGCCAGGTGCCCGGCACGCCCTTCAACTCGTGCTCGCCGCGATCCGCGAACTCGAGGTCCGCGCCCACGACCAGGTCCTTCACGGTGCTGGAGACGAGCACCTCGCTCGCGTCGGCGAGAGCGCCGATCCGGGCGCCGATGTTGACCGCCATGCCGCGGACGTCGTCGCCGGCAAGCTCGCACTCGCCGGTGTGGAGCCCCGCCCGTACCTCGAGTCCCAGCGGGAGTACCCCGTCCCGAATCGCCGCCGCGCACTCGATCCCGCGGGCCGGGCCGTCGAAGGTCGCGAGGAACCCGTCGCCCAGCGTCTTGATCTCCTGGCCACGAAAGCGCTCGATCTGCCTGCGCGTGAGCTCGTCGTGACGTGAGATCTGTTCCCTCCAGCGCCGGTCGCCGGCCTCGGCCGCGCGGCGGGTCGAGTCGACGATGTCGGTGAACATCACGGTTGCGAGCACCCGGTCCAGCGGTTTCGCCTGCCGCGTGCCGGTGAGGAACTCCTCCATCTCGTCGACCACCGGCTCGAAGTCGCCCGTGAAGGGGACGTGGTCGTCGCCCTCGAACTCGATCATTCTGGCGCGGGGGATCCTCTCGGCCATCAACCGTGCGCCTTCGACCGGTGCGATCCGATCGCCCTTCCGGTGGAGGATCAGGGTTGGGACCTGGATCGTCGGCAGGATGTCCCGGACGTCGATCTCGAACAGGGCCGAGATGACCGATCGTGCCATTGCGGGGCTCGCGCCCGTGCGCTGGAATCTGCTCCAGACCTCGTCCATCCCCGGATCGCCGACGGCGCTCGGGGCGAAGGTGGACAGCAGCGCTCCATCGCCCCAATGGTCGGAGATCTGATCGAGGAGAACATGCATCTGCTCGTCGGTGGCTCCCCATGAGATGTCCTCGTCCGTCCGGAACCGCGGAGTTGAGCCGTAGAGGACAAGCGCCGTGGTGCGGTTGGGGTGGGTGGCTGCGAACAGGATGCTCGCGGGTCCCCCTTCGGAGATGCCGAAGAGAGCTGCCTGCTCGACCCCGGCTGCGTCCATCACCGCGTGCATATCGTCCATTCGCTGCTCCAGCGGCGGCGGCTCGGCAACCGGGTCGGACAGCCCCGTCCCCCGCTTGTCGAACATCACGACGCGGGCGAACGAGCTCATGCGGTTAAGGAGGTCCGGGACGCGCGGCATCTCCCAGTAGTGCTCGATGTTCGACACGAAGCCTGGCACGAAGACGAGATCGACGTCGCCCTCGCCGAACACCTGGTACGCGATGTGGGCGTCGCCGCTACGGGCGTAGTGGGTGCGGGGAGTCCCTGCCACGGGACCGGGGGCTACGCCGCCGGGGCCGGGGCGGCCGCGGCCCGCTCGGCGAGCAGGTCGGCGATCTCGCCCATGATGCGGTTCAGGTCGAAGTCCTTGGGCGTGTAGACGCGCGCGACCCCGGCCTCCGTGAGCGCCTTGGCGTCCGCCGTCGGGATGATCCCGCCGACCACGACGGGGGCGTCGACGCCCTCCTCGCGGAGGAGGCGGACGGTCTCCGGCACGAGCTGCAGGTGGGAGCCCGAGAGGATGGAGAGGCCGATCACGTCCACGTCCTCGTCGCGTGCCGATGCGGCGATCTGCTCGGGCGTGAGCCGGATCCCCTGGTAGATGACCTCCATGCCGACGTCGCGGGCCCTCACCGCGATCTGCTCGGCGCCATTCGAGTGACCGTCAAGGCCCGGCTTGCCGACCAGGATCCGGGGACGGTGGCCCAGGGTCTGGGTCAGCTCCGAGATGCGCTCGCGGGCCGCCGCCAGCAGGTCGCTGTCAGCGGACTCGGATGCGGCCCCGACGCCGGTTGGAGCGCGGTAGTCGCCGAAGACGTCCCGGAGGACGCCCGCCCACTCCCCGGTCGTCGCGCCGGCCTTCGCGGCCTCGATGGTGGCGGGCATGATGTTCGCCCGCTCGTCCGCCGCAACTTCGGCCAGCTTCTCCAGAGCATGGTCCACCGCGTCGTTGTCGCGCTCGGCCTTCCAGCGCTCGAGCGCTTCCTGGCACTCGCGCTCGACCTCGGGATCCGGCGTGAGGATGCCGCCGTCGGACCCAGCGGTGAGCGGCGAGTCCTCGGTCTCCGTGTAGCTGTTCTGGCCCACGACGGTGATCTCGCTTGCCTCGATTCGCGCGACTCGCTCGCGGTGCGACTCCACCAGGCGGGCCTTCATGTACGGGACCGCCTCGACCGCGCCGCCGTGCTCCTCCACCACGCGCATCTCCTCGCGGGCACCCTCGGCGAGCTCGTCGGTGAGCGCCTCCACGACATGCGAGCCCTCGAAGATGTCCGGGTACTCGAGCAGGTCGGTCTCGTTCGCGAGGATCTGCTGGATCCGCAGGCTCCACTGCTGGTCCCAGGGGCGCGGCAGGCCGAGGGCCTCGTTCCACGCCGGCAGCTGGATCGCGCGGGCGCGGGCGTCGCGGCCCAGGGTGACCGCCAATGCCTCGAGCACGATCCGCGGCACGTTGTTCTCGGGCTGGGACTCGGTGAGGCCCAGTGAGTTCACCTGGACGCCGTAGCGCATTCTCAAGTACTTGGGCTCGGTGACGTCGTAGCGCTCGCGCCCGATCTGCTCCCAGAGCTGGCTCATCGCGCGGAGCTTCGCGTGCTCCTCGATGAACCGGACCCCGGCGTTGACGAAGAACGAGATCCGCCCGAAGACCTTCGGGAAGTCCTCCTCGGCCACCTGGCCGCGGGCCTTCGTCTCGTCGAGCACCGCGATCGCGGTGGACAGGGCGTATGCGATCTCCTGGACGGGCGTGGCGCCGGCCTCCTGCAGGTGGTAGCTGCAGACGTTGATGGGGTTCCAGTTCGGCACCTCGTTGACGGTGAATGCCACCGTGTCGGCGATCAGGCGCATCGAGGGCTCGGGCGGGAAGGCGTAGGTGCCGCGTGAGAGGTACTCCTTGATGATGTCGTTCTGGGTGGTGCCCTTGAGCTTGGAGCGGTCGACCCCGTTCTCCTCGGCGACGGTGACGTACAGCGCCAGGAGCCATGCGGCCGTGGCGTTGATCGTCATCGACGTGTTCATCTCGTCGAGCGGGATGCCGTCGAAGAGGGCGTGCATGTCGCCCTTGTGGGCGATCGACACGCCGACCTTCCCGACCTCGCCTCGCGCCAGGATGTGATCAGGGTCATAGCCGGTCTGAGTGGGGAGGTCGAAGGCCACCGAGAGGCCGGTCTGGCCCTTGGCGAGGTTGCGGCGGTAGAGCTCGTTGGAGCGCCGAGCGTCGGAGTGCCCTGCGTACGTGCGCATGACCCATGGGCGGTCCCGCTCCGGCAGATGGGGTTCGGCCATGGGGGCATTGTAGGTTCGGAAGCGTGATCAGGATCGAATTCCCGGTAGAGGTGGCACGCCCCGTCCAGGAGGTCTTCGCCTATGTCACCGATCTCGAGCGCCTCGGCGAGTGGCAGCCCAACTTGGTTTCGGTGACCAAGGAGACCGAGGGGCCGATGGGGGAGGGAACCCGCCTGCGCGAGGTGAGGCGCGGGCCGTTCGGGCGGAACGTCGAAGCGCAGGTGGAGATCTCCGCCTATGAGCCGAACCGGCGGTTCGACCTCCGGGTCGTGTCCGGGCCGCTTCCCATCGACGGCAGCCATGAGCTCCACGATGCCGGCGGCGGCACCCGCATCGACTTCGTCGCGCAGGGCCAGCCCGGCGGTGCGCTGCGCCTCGCCGAGCCACTCCTTCGCCGGGTCTTGAGACGGCAGTTCGAGAGCTACTACCGGCGCCTCACCGAAGTCCTCGAGTCGCGCGGGGCTTGACGCCGTGAGCCGGCTGATCGACGTCATGCACCTCGGTCACGACCGCGTGATCGGGGCCTACGAGCTCGACGGCGTGATCGTCGATCCGGGGCCGTCCACCTCGATGGAGACGCTCCTTTCCGGATTGGTCGATGAGCCTCGTGCGCTCCTGCTCACGCACATCCACCTCGACCACGCGGGAGCCAGCGGCTCGCTCGTGAAGCGCTTCCCGGAGCTGCGGGTCTACGTGCACGAGGCCGGAGCGCCGCACCTGGTCGACCCGGCGAAGCTGCTGAAGAGCGCCGCACGGCTCTACGGACACGACATGGAGCGCCTGTGGGGCGAGGTGCTGCCGGTGCCCGCCGAGAACATCGTGGCGCTCGAGGGGGGCGAGTCGATCGGGGGGTTTCGGGTCGCGTACACGCCTGGGCACGCGAGCCATCACGTCGCCTACCTCCACGAGGCGACCGGCGACGCGTACGTGGGCGACGTCGCCGGCGTGCGGATCCCGCCGTTCGACTTCACGATCGCCCCGACGCCGCCGCCTGATATCGACGTCGAGGCGTGGGAGCGGTCGCTCGACATCGTCGCCGGCTGGGATCCCGCGCGACTGTGCCTCACTCACTTCGGGCACGCGGAGGAGCCGGCATCGCAGCTGGAGCACATCCGGGAGCGCCTGGGATGGATGGCCGAGCTCGCCCGCGACGGCGACCGTGAGCACTTCATGACCGGCGTCGACGCGAGGATCGACGAGCTCGCGGAGCCGGAGGTCGCCGCGCGCCTACGCCAGGCGGCGCCTCTCGACCAGCAGTGGCTGGGCCTCGAGCGCTACTGGCGCAAGCGGGCCGAACGGGCCGCCTGAGCGTCCCCGTCTGGGCGTGGAGGCCCACTCGCCTCCGCGCGACTGGCTACCCTGCACGAACTCCGGATGGGACCTCGAAACCGGAAAGCACCGATCACGGTCCTCGTACTCGTGGCGATCGGCGCGGCTCTCCTGGCCGCGACGGCGATCGCTGGGATCACCGTCTACACAAACAACTTCTCCAGCAAAGGCGGGGCGAAGGAGTTGCGCCACGCGGAGGGCAAGCACTGCGAGAAGGGCTGGCGGAAGAAGGCGAAGAAGGTGGTCGTTCGCGCCGAGAAGGGAAAGACGGTGTGCGGCTACCGCCCGCCGGTCCAGGGCGACGCGAAGGCGCCGGATCACTACTTCAAGGCGACCGAGAAGATGGGCAAGAACACGCCGAAGAGCGTGCGCGATCGCGTCTATCTCGGGATCGGGGTGCGCTCGGCCAAGGACACGGGATACGAGCTCTGGGTGTTCCCCACCAAGCGGAAGTTCAAGCTCGCCAAGCTCACGGGCGGTGACAAGCCCGGCTTCCTGGCCAAGGGCAGCAACAAGGCGATCAAGGGGCGCGGGAAGGCGAACCATCTCGGCCTGAAGGCGACCGGCTCCAAGGTGATCGCCAAGGTCAACGGCAAGCGCCTCGCGAAGACCGTTGATCGCAACGCCGGCAACGTCGACGGGAGCAAGCTCGAGGTCATGCTCGGCTACAAGAAGAACCGCTCCAAACCGGTCTCGATGACCGTCGACGATCTCGAGCTGCAGGTTCCCAACCCCTAGCGGGGTGTGATGTCGACGGAGACGCTCGAGCGTCCCCGCACGGAGGGCCCGGGGTCGGGCCTGGGTGGAAACTGGGCGGTCATCGTCCTCAACGACGACCACAACACCTTCGACCACGTCGCGCGGACGCTCTCGAACGTGATTCCCGGGGTGTCGCTCGATCAGGGTTACCGGTTCGCCGACAAGATCCATAACGCCGGTCAGGCGATCGTGTGGACGGGGCTGAAGGAGACGGCCGAGCTCTACTGGGAGCTGCTCAAGGACGCCGGCCTGACGATGGCGCCCCTCGAGCGCCACTGAGACTTCAGTCGGCGGCGGTCTCCACGCGGGAGGCGTCGAACGCCGTCGTGTGCCAGCTGGGGAGCAGGGGCTTGTTGTAGTAGTTGAACGCCGCCTCGCGCAGCGCGGCGATCTCGTCCGAGTACCAGTAGCGCTCGAAGTCCGAGTGGTCGTCCCACACGGACATCTGCCGGTAGTGGAGGGGATCGTCGATGTCGCGGCTGAGCACGCACGAACGGGCGCCGTAGGCCATGGCGCGGTCGAGCGCCGGGTACCAGATCTCGTACCAGCGGTCGGCGCGGAACGGGTGGATGTGCCAGTCGATGTAGTTGACGTCGGGCATGGTCCGCCGGGCGCTCGAAGGCCGCCCTAGGTTCCCACCTCGGCCCAGATCGCGCCTGGCCCGTCCTCGTGCTTGCCCTCGTCGCGATCGGTGGCGCCGACCATGATCGAGATCTTGCCGAGGTGCTTGTTCTCGTGCAGGAGCTGGTGCGCCTCGGGGACTCCCTCGAAGCCCATCGCCTGCCACAGCACCGGGCGGATCTTGCTCTCGGCCATCAGCTGGTTCGCGCGCATGCACTCATAGGCGTTCGCGAAGTGCGAGCCGAGGATCTCCTTCTGGCGCATCCACAGGTAGCGGACGTCGAAGTCGAGGTTGTACCCCGACGTGGCGCCGCAGATCACGACCTTGCCGAAGGGCTTCACAACGAGCACCGAGGTCGGGAACGTCGCCTGACCGACGTGCTCGAAGACGATGTCGGGAGCGTCGCCGAGGATCTCCTTGACCCGCTTCGCGAAGCCGCGCGACTCCTTGAAGCGCGCCTTCTCCTCGTCGGGTGACTCGCCGCCCTTCCGCATCATGCCGGCGAACTCGTTGCGGTCGATGTAGTCGACCGCGCCCAGCTTCTTCACCAGCTCGCCCTTCTCCGCGGAGGAGACGACGCCTACCGCGTTGGCGCCGGCCGCCTGGCAGAGCTGGGTGGCGAAGACGCCGAGCCCGCCGGCGGCGCCCCAGATCAGCACGTTGTGGCCGGCCTGAAGCTTGCAGCGGTCCATCAACATCCGGTACGCGGTGAAGTAGGTGAGGCCGTATGCCGACGAGTCGACCCAGGACAGGTTGGGCGGCTTCGGCAGCAGCTGCTGCGCCTGGACCTTCGTGAACTGGGCGAACGACCCCCAGGTGGTCTCATAGCCCCAGATCTGCTGGCTCGGAGCGGCCAGCGGGTCGAGACCGTGGACCTCGACGTCCTCGTATGAAGCCTGGTTGCAGTGGATGACCACCTCGTCGCCGGGCTTCCACTTGGTGACGCCCGGACCGACCGACCAGACGACGCCGGAGGCGTCGGAGCCGCCGATGTGGTGGCCCCACTCGGGGTGATCGCCGTAGCCGAACACGGAGACGGGCTTGCCGAGCGACGCCCACACGTTGTTGAAGTTCACGCCCGCGGCCATGACGCGCACGATGACCTCGAAGGCGCCGGGCTCCGGAAGCTCGATCTCCTCGAGCTGGAACGCGTCCTTCGGCTCGCCCTCGCGCTCCTGGCGGATCACCCAGGCCGCCATCGTCTGCGGCACCTCGCCGGGCTCCACGTCGAGCTTGGAGACCTCCGATACGTCTACAGCCACGCTGCTCCTTCCAGGTTCGAGAGGGACGGAAACCGCGCGCATCCTAACGACGCGCCGCCCACACCGCCCCGGGCCGTCAGGTTTCCGTCGGATCCGACGACTACCTTCGAGAGTCCGATGGAAGCCTCGGAGAAGCCACAGCTCTCGCTCGACGCCCCCGGCGGCGACGGCGTCGTGCGGGCACTCGACGACCGCCTCGTGATCGAGCGGCTCACGGTCGCCGACGAGCGCGCGGCACGTGTGGTCCGCGAGCGCGCCGAAGCCGGCCAGGCGCGCACGGACACGGTGACCAGGGCGATCGAGATCGGCGCCCGGGTGCTCGACAGCGAGGAGACGGCGGCGAACGTGGACTACGTCCGCGCCGAGCTCGAGCGGGGCGTGGGCAAGCTGAACCAGGAACTGGCGGGAACGCTCGAGGCGGGCCACGAGAGTCTCGCGGAGCGCATCGCGGCCGCGTTCGGTGCCGATCGCAGCGGCTCGGTGCAGCGCCAGATCGCCGAGATGGTCGCGAAGGCCAACGAGGAGCAGCGGCTCGCGATCGCGCGCCTGTTCTCAGCGGACGAGGGAGCGAACCCGCTCACCGACTTCAAGGCGGCGATCGTCCGGGGGATGAAGGAGCTCGACGCTCGGCGCGAGCGGGCCCGCGAGGCCGATCGCCAGCAGATCGACGAGCTCAACCGCGAGCTGGTCGCGCTTCGCGAGCGCTTCGGCGGCAAGGAGGAGCTCGAGGCCGAGCAGGCGCGCGGGACGGCGAAGGGGTTCACCTTCGAGGAGCGCGTGCACGAGTCGATCGAGCGGATCGCCGGCAAGCGCGGTGACTGTGCGACCCACACCGGCGGCGAGCAGGCCGAGGGCGGCGGTCGCAAGGGCGACACGCTGGTGGAGCTCGACGCGGCGGAGGGACCCTCCGCCGGGCGGGTCGTCTTCGAAGCCAAGGACAAGAAGCTCTCCAAGAACCAGGCCTGGACCGAGCTGAACGAGGGCATGGCGGCCCGCGCCGCGGGCTACGCGGTGCTGGTCGTGGCCGGCGAGGATCGCGTGCCGGCCGGTCGCGAGCAGCTTCACGAATACGAAGGGAACAAGCTCATCGTCGCGGTCGATCGCGAGGAGCCGGACGGCCTGGCGCTCGAGACCGCGTACCGTCTGGCCGCGGCTCGCGTGAGGCTGGCGCGCGACACCGACCTGCAGGTGGATGCGCCGGCGGTGCGGGACGCCGCTGCCGAGGCGATCTCGATGCTCAAACAGGCCCAGGCGATCCGGTCGACCCTCACCGGCATCAAGACGAGCTCCGACAAGGCGCGCGCGAGCCTGGATGCGATGGTCGAGGCCGTGGAGGCGAGGCTGCAGCGCATCGACTCGCTGATCGCGGAAGCGGACGACGCCTGATCAACGATTACGGCAGGAGCAGATCGTTCTGCGAGCTCGGCCGCTCGGGGCCGACCTTGATCGTCGCCGGCTGGATGTTCGACTTGCTGGCGGTCGCCTGATACGTGCCCTCGCTGAGGTTCATCTTGAGGTAGTCCGGGGCGCCCGGGTCGATCTGGACCGTCGAGGCCTTCTTCGGCCCGTTCACGCTGAACGTGATCGGCGAGCCGGACAGGTTGGCCACCGTGAAGTTGACGACGCCGGCGCCGAACTTGTCGGGGGAGACCTGCACCCGCTGCGAGTTGACGGCCGCGCTCACCTCGAGCTGAGCCGGCGGGCGCGGGTCGTTGGGGTTGCTCTTTGAGCCGCAGCCCGCCACGACGAGCGCGACCACGCACGCCAACGCGGCGAACATGGCGAAGCGACCGCGCCGAAAGGCTCTCCGCCGACCCCTCGTAACCATCGACGCAACGTTAACCGAAGCCCCTGCTCGAAGCGCAAGTTCGGTGCCCGGCGCGCAATGTCAGTAGCGATGTCGGTGGCGATTCCGGATGCGAACGGCGTATGCGGGCGCGAAGCTCGTCGCCAATGGCTCGATCAGGGAAGAGTCGGGGGAGGACGCCGGGGTCGCGACGAGCGGCATGGCCGCTCATGTGCGCACTCCTTGCCGCATCGATGGCGTTCGTGACGCCCGCGCACGCGGCGAAGAAGCCCGATCTGGTGATCGCCGCGGCGAGGATTCAGGGCCACCCGTATACATTCAAGGGCGAGCCGCAGGCCGGGTTCCTGACCTCCGACACGACCAGGAACGTCGGGTCGGCGGCAGCCGGTCCCTCCAGCACCCGGGCGTACCTCGTTCACGACGCCACGCAGCCACTCCTCGCTTCGCGAGGAGTTCCGCGGCTCCGCGCCGGCAGGCAGAGCGCGGGCGATGCGCAGGATTCGGGAGGCGGCCACAACTATCCGATCGGCGCCTATCTGGTGAAGGTCTGCGCGGACGCGAACCGGCAGGTCGCCGAGTCCAACGAGTCGAACAATTGCGCGTACGTGAGGAACCCAGTGCTCGAAACGATCAAGGTCTTCGTTCTCAGGAAGGTGTGGTACGGGACGATCGACGGCGGTGGCCACGTCGGCGGCCTCTTCGAGACCTACAGGTCCGACAATGCGACGCTCGTCTTCAACAAGCCGGTCGCCGGAGCACCCGGGGTCTTCACGTACGACTTCGTCGGGCCCGTGTCGTACACGGCGTCAGGTACGGCCGGCATCTGCACCTACTCGGGGACGGGCTCGACGTCCGTCCACGACGAGCAGGCCGCCGCATTCGACTACCTGCACGGGCGCTACCAGGCCGGTGCCTCGACCACCGGGGCCTTCTACTCGATCACCCAGAAGTGCGGACCGTTCACGTCTCACTTCCCCGGTCCGTACTCGCCGAACTTCCTTGTCACGGGGCCGAAGGGCTTCCCGTTCGGGGCGGACAGGATCGCGGGTCATTATCAGAGCCCAGCGCAGATCTGGGGCTGGTCCTTCGGAGCGTCCGCCGGTGGGGGCGATTGAGAGTCCGCTGAGCCCGCTAGAACGGGACGTCGACGACCTCGGCGGCGATGGCGTCTTCGCCGACCTGGACCTGCGCCCCGGGCTCAGCCTCGCGCCTGACGATGGCCAGCGCGATCGGGCCGTGGGCGGGGGAGAGGACCGCCGTACCGACGGTTCCGACTTCGCGGTCGCCGAGCCGGATCTCGTCGCCGTCGCTCACCTGCGCGTCCAGTCGCAGGCCGCGAAGGTGCCGGTTCGGCTTGCCCTTGTAGTGCAGGCGCGCGACGGTCTCCTGGCCGATGTAGCAGCCCTTGGTGAAGCTCACCGCTCGATCGGCGATGCCGGCCTCCTGCGGGATGGTCGCCGTGGTCATCTCGCGTCCGAATCGGGGCCTGCCCGACTCGACGCGAAGGATCTCGGCCGCGGTCTCGGTCACGTCGACGGCGTCTGAAGCGAGCAGGCGCCGCGCCTCCGCCGCCTGGGCGGCGGGAACGATCAGGTCCACGCCCAGGTCCGTGGCGACGGCGAGGATCTCCACGCCCTCGCGCTCCTGGAAGCGCTGGGCGTGCTCGGGAGACAGTGGCCCTGTGCCGGCAGTCTCCACGGCAGCGGGGCCGATGACCGAGAGGATCGCCCACTCGTCGCCCACATCCGCGACCTCGACCTCGCGGCCCACGCTGTACATCCGCAGATGGCGCTCGACCGCGGCCATGGCGTCGGGCTCGGTGTCGAGCCACAGGTCGCCGTTGTCGAGACGGAGGACCCGCATGTCCGCCTGCATGTGACCCTTGCGATCGAGCAGCGCCGCATAGCAGCCCGCGTCGGGCTCGAGCGCCTCGATGTCGTTCGTGAGCTGCCCCTGGAGGAACTCCGCGCCGTCGGGACCGCTCACCACGAGCTTGCCGCGCTGCGAGCGATCCAGGATGCCGGCGGCCTCCTTCATCGCGCGGTACTGCCCATCGATCTCCAC
>Ga0075365_10000253_pt1 | contig 18331 bp, 21 predicted proteins | sample EndMetdeltDD1765_FD_71387 | JGI IMG/M metagenome (GOLD analysis project Ga0075365, IMG submission 71387) | Populus endosphere microbial communities from Tennessee, USA - Endosphere MetaG P. deltoides DD176-5 | ecosystem: Host-associated > Plants > Roots > Endosphere | place: USA: Tennessee... | reverse complement strand
TTGTTGTAGTCAGCCGACCACTTGGAGAGAACCGGGTAAACGAAGGTCGAGCCGGCGCCGGTGATATCGGCAGCGGAAGCGGAAACCGCGAACACGGCCGCGAGACCCGCGCCGAGGCAGGTCGAAAGAAGTTTCTTGGTGAACATCTGAGGTCTTCCCTGGATGGAACGAACGGTAGACGTGACCGGCGCCAGGAGGGCTTTGAGCGCTCGAAAATCCCGTCACGTATGGCGGGCTAGGCGCGTTCCATTACAGTTTCATGACACGAACAGCGCCGCGATGGCGCAAACAGATGAAGCAAAACACCACTTAACGGCTTAGCGAAAATGAATCAAAGCGTTAGGCTAAACACTGAAAATCATTACAAAAAGGTAATGTGCAACTGCGATATACGTCCTCAGTTGCACAACCGTCATGTCGCAATCAAGCATTTGCGGTATTTAGATAGCGAGCTGCCGGCTTGCTGAGCGACAGGTGCGGACGCAGAGCCGTACGTGTCTCCTCATAGGCCTCGTAAAGAGCCTTGTCGGCGAGCGACGGAATGGTGATCAGTTCACCCTGGTCGAAGCCCGCAAGTGCTGCATCGACCAGATCGCGGACATCCATGACCATTTCCGGAGGAAGCTTCTCGACCGAACCGCCGGCACGCTCGAAAATTTCGGTACGGGTGAGGCCGGGCAACACGGCCTGGATGCGAACGCCGGTGCCTTCCAGTTCTGCAGCAAGCGACTCCGTCAATGTCAGGACAAAGCCCTTGCTGGCGGTATAGGTGCCGTTAAAGGCCTGCGGCCAGAGCGACACGACCGATGCCGTATTGATGATTCCACCCTTGCCACGGCCGACGAAAGCCTGGGCCGCCGCGACGGCAAGCCGGTTGGCGGCAAAGACATTCAGTTCGATCATCTGGTCCAGATACTCCGCATCCATCTTCAGAAGCGGGCCTTGGGGGCCTATGCCGGCATTGTTGACGAGAAGGGTAATCGAGCCGTCCAGGCGCAGGCGCCGGTCGACGAGAGCGACATCGCCACGCTGCGTCAGGTCGGCGCGCAACACTTCGGCCTTCACGCCATGCTGCTGCGTCAACCGCCCGGCAAGCGCCTTCAGCCGATCCTCATCGCGGGCAACAAGAATGAGATCATATCCGCGAGCGGCTAGCTTTTCGGCAAAGGTCGCGCCGATGCCGGAGGAGGAACCGGTGACGAGTGCGGTTCCGAGTTTCGAATTCTGGGTCATGGTTCCATCTCCAATCTGGAATTTACTGGCATATACCACTAAATAGATGAAGGCAGCCGATCGCGGCTGCAAGAGGTGCGACCAAATATTTCAAGGCGATGGAACGGCGGGGCAAAACCGGGCATGGTTTGCGCGCAAAGGGAATGGATATGACGGACAAGATCGACGGAAAAGACGATGCCATCTGGCTACACTGCAGCAACAGCGCGGTGCGCCGGGCCTCGCGCCAGCTCAATCAGCTCTATGAGGATGCGATGGGCGATACGGGTCTCAAGGGCACGCAGTTCTCGCTGCTTTCGCAGATCGGCTTTTCCAACAAGCCGAGCCTGAAGGTGCTGGCCGAGACGATGGTGATGGACTTGTCGGCGCTCGGCCACACGCTGAAGCCGCTGATCCGCGACGGGCTTGTCGAGCTGTTTCCGGATGACAAGGACAAGCGGGTGAAGCGGGTTCGGCTGACGCGGGCCGGAACTGCGATCCAGCGGGATATCACGGGACGCTGGCGGATTGCCCAGGACCGTTTCGATGCGGCCTTCGGTAAAGAGAAGTCAGAGGAATTGCGGCACACGCTGGCGTTTATTGCCTCGCCGGAGTTTGCCAAGGCTTTCGAAGGCGACGCCTGACCGATGGTCGGTTGCAGGCGGCGGGATGTAGTTGTACGAGGCTCGGATAATGTATTGAAGCTATTGATTGGATGCCGCAATGAACTCGATCAACGTGATAGCGCCCTACAAATATCTCGACATGTGGGTATTCGACGATTCACGCGTCGGGCTGACGCAGGAGCCCTTTGTTGGCGGCGCCGACAATCTGATCGACCAGGCGGTGGCCGACATCCCGAATGCCGAACAGGGATTCGTAATGGTGTTCTCAAAGGTCGCATTTCCGGGGCACCAGTTTCGGTTGGAATGGAGACGGGCTGAGAATACCGGCAATATCTATTATGCCGCTGACTTCGATGCAGAGGGATGGCTCTGCCCTGCACTCCTACGTTACTTCGATAATCCGCCGCCGGAGCTTTTCGTGCAGGTAAAGCCTAAGCCATAGGTTTCGCGATTCAAACCCTGATCACATAATCCTTGCGAGTCGTTTCAATCACTTCCCAGGTTCCCTTGAAGCCCGGTCTCAGCACCATGCTGTCGCCCGCCTTGAGGTGAACCGGTTCGCCGCCCTCTTCCGTGACGATCGAACGGCCGGACAGGATGTGGAAATATTCCCATTCGTCGTAGACGATCCGCCACTTGCCGGGCGTCGCCTCCCAGACGCCGGCATAAACACCGCCATCGGCCTCATCGAAATTCCAGGTGCGGAAGGTCGGGTTGCCGGAGATGAGCCGGTCCAGCGCCGGAGCCCCCTCCTCCGGTTCAATTGCCGAGAGATCGAAGACAGTCCAGGTGCTCACGGTCATTTCCTTTCAATATGTTGGATCGCGCCGTCGGCCGCCATCTTCGCGAGGACGCGAAGACGTTCCAGCGGCAGCCCGTTACGGGCACTGCCCGACAGGCCCGACATCGCCATCATTAGATAGTCCGCCAGAAGCTCTGCCTGCAAGCTGCCACGTGCCGCGATCCTGTCACGAATGAAACGCCGGCTTGCTTCCAGGCGCGAACGCACCTCCGCTCCAGCCTCCGGATCTACCGTACTGCGCGCACCTTCGATGACCATGCAGCCTTTGGCATCACCGCTGACATAAGCGTCTGCGGCCTGTTGCAGGATAGAGGCTATGCCTTCTTCCAGCGGAACACCTTCGGCCAGAGCGCTCTCCACATCCAGCCCTGCCTCATGTTCGTAGAGCCGTAAGGCTTCGGCATAAAGCGCTGCCTTGTTGCCGAAAGCGGCATAAAAGCTCGGCGGATTGATGCCGATCGCCGCCGTCAGATCGGCGACGCTCAGCGCATCATAGCCCTTGAGATGGAAGAGAGCTTGCGCCTTGGCAAGCGCCTCGTCCCGATCGAAAGTGCGCGGGCGACCGCGACCTCCGATCTTTTTTGTATTATTCACTACAAAACTCCTTGACGATGATCGTGTCAGTATTTATGTAATGCTTACTACATTAATTCTCAACCCCTAAAGTGCACATGCTGCACGGGAGAATAAGACAATGACCGATTTCCACGGAAAGAAAGTTCTCATCCTCGGCGGCAGCCGCGGCATCGGCGCCGCCATCGTCCGCCGCTTTGCCAATGACGGCGGAGACGTGACGTTTACCTATGCCGGTTCGAAGGATGCTGCCGAAGCACTGGCACAGGAGACCGGCTCCAAGGCCGTAAAATCCGACGCATCGGACCGCGCATCGGTGATCGAAAGCGTCAAGAACGCCGGCCCACTCGACGTCCTCATCGTTAGCGCCGGTACGTTGGCGCTCGGCAATCCGCTGGAGATCGATGCAGACGCCATTGACAAGATGATCGACGTCAACGTCCGCGCACCTTACCACGCCTCGGTCGAAGCCGCCCGCACCATGCCCGAAGGTGGCCGCATCATCATCATCGGTTCGGTCAATGGCGACCGCATGCCGTTTGCCGGCGGTGCAGCCTATGCGCTGACCAAGTCCGCCGTTCAGGGTATGGCCCGTGGCCTCGCCCGTGATCTCGGCGACCGCAACATTACCGTCAACGTCATCCAGCCCGGCCCGACCTCGACCGACATGAACCCGCATGACGGCCCGATGAGCGAATACATGCACAGCTTCATGGCGCTCAAGCGTCACGGCAAGCCGGAAGAGATTGCCGGCATGGCTGCTTATCTCGCAGGTCCGGAAGCAGGCTTCATCACCGGCGCCATGCATACGATCGACGGCGGTTTCGGCGCCTGACGCCGAAACCCTTCCCGATCAAAATCCCGGATCAGGCTCTCAGATCTTCGATAGAGCCTGATCCAGATCGGCGATGATATCAACGCTGTCTTCGATGCCGATCGAGAGGCGGACGACATCCGGGCCGGCTCCCGCAGCGATCTGCTGCTCTTCAGTGAGTTGCCTGTGTGTCGTTGAAGCCGGGTGGATGACCAACGAGCGCGTATCGCCGATATTGGCGAGGTGCGAGAAGAGCTGCAGGCCCTCCACGAAGGTTTTGCCTGCCTCGTAGCCACCCTTGACCCCGAAGGTGAAGACGGCACCGGCGCCCTTCGGCGAATAGCGCTGCTGCAGGCCGTGGTTTGGGTCGTCGTCCAGTGCGGCGTAACTCACCCAGGCGACTTTCGGATGGCTCTTCAGCCATTTCGCGGCAGCGAGCGCATTGTCGCAATGTCGCTGCATCCTGAGCGGCAGGGTTTCGATACCTGTCAGGATCATGAAGGCGTTGAAAGGCGAAATCGCCGGACCCAGGTCGCGCAGACCGAGCACGCGGGCAGCGATCGCGAAGCTGATATTGCCGAATGTGTTGTGAAGTTCGACACCCGCATATTCCGGCCGCGGCTCCGAGAGCATCGGATAATTGCCGGATTTCGACCAGTCGAACGTTCCGCCGTCGACAAGGATGCCACCCATGGAATTGCCGTGACCGCCCAGAAATTTCGTCAGCGAATGGATGACGATATCGGCGCCATGCTCCAGCGGCCGAACCAGATAGGGGCTTGCCATCGTGTTGTCGACGATCAGCGGCACGCCGCGTCGCTGGGCGATTTCGGCGATCGCTTCGATATCGACGAATGTTCCGCCGGGATTGGCAAGACTTTCGATGAAGATCGCCCGCGTCCGTTCATCGATCTGGGTTTCGAAACTTGCCGGATCCGCCGTGTCGGCCCAGCGGACCTGCCAATCGAAATTCTGGAAAGCGTGGCCGAACTGGTTGATGGAGCCGCCGTAAAGCTTGCGGGCCGACACGAAATTGTCGCCCGGCCGCATCAGCGTATGGAAAGTGAGCAACTGCGCCGCATGCCCGGAAGCGACTGCCAGCGCCGCCGTGCCGCCTTCAAGCGCCGCGACCCGCTCTTCCAGCACAGCCTGGGTCGGATTCATGATGCGGGTATAGATGTTGCCGAATTCCTGCAGACCGAAAAGTGCAGCCGCATGGTCGGCGTCGTTGAAGACGAAAGATGTTGTTTGATAGATCGGCGTCACGCGTGCGCCGGTCGTCGGATCAGGCGCCGCTCCGGCATGAACGGCAAGCGTGGAAAAACCCGGATTGATCGTCGGCATATATCCCTCCCCTTGAGAATGGCGATCGCTATCACGCGCAACAGACCAAGGCGGTTGATCGCGATCAAGGCATATCGTTCCAGCAAACCTACGCTTTCAAGAAATAGAGAGGAGTTTGCAATGAACAATACGACTGATGATCGCGAAAACCTCGCGGAGAAACTGAAGCGCTGGTATGCGACGACGGTGGAGGCGATCGGCGAGGCGAAGCTTCTCGCGAGCCTCGACGACGAAACGGTCAAGCTGCTTGCCCAGGATTGCTCGCTGACGCCGCAGGAATTGCGCGATCTGGTCCGCAAGGGGCCACACGCCTCGGACGAGATGCTGGCGCTGATGGACTCGCTTGGCATCGACCGGCAGGAAGCGCAACTTGCCGGTCCTGCGGAATTTCGCGAGATGCACGTGACCTGCGCCCATTGCGGCGAGAAATCCCGCTGTCGGGAGGCGCTTGCCGACGGTACCGCCAATACGGAATTCGGTTACTATTGCGCCAATACCGACGTGCTGCTCGACCTGTGGGCGCGACCGCAATTACGCGTCAAATAACACTCAGCCGACAAGGCGCGGATATTCGATCGCCGGGCAGCGATCCATCACCATCTTGATGCCGACGGCTTCAGCCTTTTCGGCCGCATTGTCGTCCCGCACGGAAAGCTGGCCCCAGATGACCTTCGGCTTCTTGTCGAGCGCCAAGGCCTCGTTGACGACGCCGTCCAGATATTCGGCCGCGCGAAAAACGTCGACCATGTCGACCGGCTGCGGCACATCGGCCAGCGTTGCATATACCTTCTGCCCCAGGATTTCCTTGCCCGCCTGCCCCGGATTGACGGGATAAACGGTATAGCCCTTGGACAACAGGAAACCCATGACCCTGTTGCTCGGACGATCCGCGTTCGGGGAAGCGCCGAGCAGCGCGATCGTCTTGGTATTTTTCAGGATATCGCCGATATACTGTTTGTCGTAGCTATCGTGGTTCATGACCTGGCTCCATGCGGGCGAGAGTGCTGATCGTGCACTTCATATAAGAGCCAGGATATCCTCACGAAAGGGCATCTCGGCATTTCGAAACATCGGCCTTTGCAGTCTGCTATTACAGAACAGAGCGCTCGATTGATCGCGAGCTGCTTCTCTCGGCTGATTTTGCCGCAAAAGCCAGGCTCCCGGATAAACACAGCCGAGAAGTTGTATAAATCCGCAACTCACCGCACCGCAAAATCCGGAAAACTATCAATAAGTCATTGATCAAACTATCGAAACAGGTTGACTTAAACAATCGTTCGGTGAATGTTCCCAATAGTTTCCGCTTCGTACAGGGGAATATTAGAGACGCCTTATAGTTGAATTAGAACATGCTTTCCAATATCTATTAGGATATTCTAATTGTACGTTTCATGTGCCTCGCTTTGCGCTTCATATAGCGGCGCGATAAAACATGGGCCAAAATGCTTGAAAGCCCGATCTCCAAGTCTATCGAACCTTTCGGCCACAGGCGTTTCTTTACTTCACAATTTTACACAACCACCCCACACTCGCGCATAGATTGTCGATGCGCACAAGCGTCGCGAATGTTCTGGATCGATGGAATGGACGGCAGTGGTGAGCTCGCCTTTTGCGCATATTTTATTGGCAATAGGCAGAAGATTGGCTTGACGGGCAAAATAGCGGCCATCTAATTTGTGGTAATATAAAACCACATTTGTAACCCATTGATTTTGCTTGCTCTATTTTCCAATGCTCAGAATTCCCCAACTTGACGCTCGATATCGCCATCGCTATAAGCCGCCTCAGAACGCGGACCTTCAAGGCCCGCTTTCTTTTTTGCCGGTCTTTCCAGCAAATCCAAGCAACAAGAAACGCCCTCATCTCCCTTGGAGACTGTGGGTTCAGATGAAAGAGAAAACCATGTCAACCTTCGTTCAGAAGCCTGCAGAGGTGGAGAAGAAGTGGGTGATCATCGACGCCGAAGGGCTCGTCGTCGGTCGCCTCGCCACCATCGTCGCTATGCGCCTTCGCGGCAAGCATAAGGCTACCTACACCCCCCACGTCGATGACGGCGACAACGTCATCATCATCAACGCGGAAAAGGTTGCCCTCACCGGCAAGAAGTATTCCGACAAGACCTATTACTGGCACACCGGTTATCCGGGTGGCATCAAGGAGCGCACCGCTCGCCAGATCATCGAAGGCCGCTTCCCGGAGCGCGTCCTTGAAAAGGCTATCGAGCGCATGATCCCGCGTGGTCCGCTCGGCCGTCGCCAGATGAAGAACCTGCGCGTTTACGCTGGTTCCAACCATCCCCACGAAGCACAGCAGCCTGTCGCTCTCGACATCGCTTCGCTGAACAAGAAGAACGTAAGGAGCGCCTGATCATGGCCGACCTCTCCTCTTTGAAGGACCTCGCGCCGGCTTCTGAAGCCGCTGCTCCGGTTCATGTCCGCAAGGTCGACACCCTCGGCCGTTCCTACGCAACCGGCAAGCGCAAGAACGCTGTCGCCCGCGTATGGGTCAAGGCTGGCTCGGGCAAGATCATCATCAACGGCCGTGACTTCACGACCTACTTCGCACGTCCGGTTCTGCAGATGATCCTGCAGCAGCCGATCATCGCCGCTGCCCGCACCGGCCAGTTCGACGTGATCGCAACCGTCACCGGCGGTGGTCTCTCCGGTCAGGCTGGCGCCGTTCGTCACGGCGTCTCCAAGGCCCTCACCTATTTCGAGCCGGGCCTGCGCGCCGTGCTCAAGAAGGGTGGCTTCCTGACCCGCGACAGCCGCGTCGTCGAGCGTAAGAAGTACGGTAAGGCCAAGGCCCGCCGCTCCTTCCAGTTCTCCAAGCGTTAATCGCTTCGGACTACTCGGATTTCGAAAGGCGGGGCTTCGGCTCCGCCTTTTTTCATGGACGATTTCGGCAAAATCCTCAATTCTATGCCCGCCATTCACGAGCGTCGGGAGAGACGGATGAAGCGCCTGATTGCCGCACTTGTATTTGCAGTATCTCCCGGCGCGGCTTTTGCCGAAAACTGTGGCCAGTGGCGTGCAGCCATGGAAGATACCGAAGGCGGGAGGGTTATGACCGCCGAAGTCTGTAGCTCGTCGCCCAATGCCAATCACATATTGTCCACGACCTGCTCTGGGACGGACTACTTCTTTCGCTGGTTTGTGCCCGACGATACACCAGATTTCCCACCGGGCGGCGGTGAAGAATTTCAAACACGGGTCGTGATCGGTGTCGAAGGTCAGACACAACAACTGGATGCGCAATTCTCGCCAATGGACGGCGCCATGGAAATTCAGCTGGCCCGAAAGAGCGCGGTCGCAAAGGCGTTAAAATCCGGAAGCGCGGTGACGCTCAAGGCCGAAAGCCAAGCCCTGCCCTCTGCAAGCTTTTCGCTCGCGGGGTCATCGAAAGCACTGGCCCGGCTTGAGGCAACCTGCGCTCGCTAACGCCGACCATCTCCTCTTTTCATAATCCCCTGGCTTTCCTCCGCCTTGGCGAGACCACCGAACCTGAAGATAGTTTCATGGCCAATAAAACGATCGACCACGCATTTACCGCGACAAGCCTAACATCCGCCGCCTCCGACCCGACATTCGCGGGTGCGCTATCGTTTATGCGGCGTCGCTTTACCAAAGATCTGACGGGCGTCGACACGGTCGTGTGGGGCATCCCTTTCGATGCAGCGACATCGAACCGCCCGGGCGCACGTTTCGGGCCGCAGGCGATCCGGCGTGCATCGGCGATCTTCGACAACGATCCGCAATATCCGTTCAACCGCGATCTCTTCGCCGAGATGGCCACGATCGATTATGGCGACTGCCTGCTCGACTACGGCAACAACCAGCAGACGCCGGCGGCGATCGAGGCTCAGGCAAGTGCCATTCTCGATAGCGCCGACTTCCTGCTGACGTTGGGCGGTGACCATTACGTCACCTGGCCACTGCTCAAGGCGCATGCTGCCAAACATGGGCCGATGGCGCTCGTCCAGTTCGATGCACATCAGGATACGTGGCTGGATAACGAAGGGCGTATCGATCACGGTTCTTTCGTCGCCCGTGCGGTGCGCGCCGGCATCATCGATCCGGCCCATTCGATCCAGATCGGCATCCGCACCCATGCGCCGGAAGATTGCGGCATTCGTCTCGTCTATGGCCATGAGGTAGAGGAGATGACGGCGGGCGAGATCGCCAAACTGATCCTCGACCATACCGGCAACCGCCCCACCTATCTCACCTTCGATATCGATTGCCTCGACCCGGCCTTCGCGCCCGGCACCGGCACGCCGGTCGCCGGCGGCCCGTCGAGCGCCAAGATACTCTCGGTTCTGCGCAAGCTCGGGAACCTCGATATTCGCGGCGCTGACGTGGTGGAAGTGGCGCCGGCCTATGACCATGCGGATATAACCGCCATTGCGGGCGCGACCGTTGCAATGTATATGCTCGGGCTTCGTGCAGAGCGTATCGCAGCACGTTAATTTTCTGATTCAATTGGCTGGTAAACTGAATCCGGCCATCAACCCAAGGCACTGATCTTACAGGATAATGACAATGGCAGCTCCGAAAATCTTCATCGACGGCGAACACGGCACCACGGGACTGCAGATCCGCACCCGCATGGCCGGCCGCCGAGATGTCGAGCTGCTGTCGATCCCGGAAGCCGAGCGGCGCAACGCCGCCATGCGGGAAGACCTGTTAAACAGTGCCGATGTTGCGATCCTCTGCCTGCCGGACGACGCTTCCAAGGAAGCGGTGAAGATGCTTGCCGGCAATAATAATGTGCGGGTGATCGACACCTCGACCGCCTTCCGCGTCGATCCGTCCTGGGCCTATGGCTTTGCAGAGATGGACAAGGAACAGGCGAACAAGATCAAGTCGGCACGTCATGTCGCCAATCCGGGTTGCTACCCGACCGGCGCGATTGCCCTTCTTCGCCCATTGAGGGCTGCCGGCATCCTGCCGGACGGTTACCCGGTCACCGTCAATGCGGTGTCCGGTTATACCGGCGGCGGCAAGCAGTTGATCGGCCAGATGGAAGACCAGTCCCGCGACGACTCAATCAGCGCCAACAACTTTCTCTATGGCCTGACGCTGAAGCACAAGCACGTTCCGGAAATGAAGATCCACGGCCAGCTGGACCGCGCGCCGATCTTCTCACCGTCGGTTGGCCGTTTCGCGCAGGGCATGATCGTGCAGGTGCCGCTCTATCTTGAAGACCTCAAGGGCGAGCAGACCATGGAAAGCATCCACAAAGCGCTCGTCGAGCACTTTGCCGGCCAGGATATCGTCACCGTGGTGCCGCTTGCCGAAAGCAAGGCGCTGCCGCGCGTCGATGCCGAGGAACTGGTGAACCAGGACACGATGAAGCTCTTCGTGTTCGGCACACCAGGTGGGCCGCATGTCAACCTCGTGGCGCTGCTCGACAATCTCGGCAAGGGCGCTTCGGGTGCTGCTGTCCAGAACATGGACCTGATGCTTTCTGCCTGATGGCGGAAGGTATCTCCCTCCCCTTTTCCTTCCCAGACGACTGGCGGATCGAAAGCGCCCGCCAGATTGCCGATACCGTTGTCGGCACCCTATTCGAAGTGACGCGGACCGGCGGCGAGTTTCACGTTGCAAAAATCCTGAAACCAAAGGCGTTCGAAGACAGTCTTCGCGGCGCAGATTTCATGGAATGGCGTGATGGCATCGGCTGTATCCGTCTGATTGAGCGATCGGACAACATTCTGCTGATGGAGCATGCCGGCAAGGTGACGCTCCGTGATCATATGGAAATGCACGGCGATATGGACGCGACCCGTATCGCGGCGGAGGTCCTCAGGGAATATCACCGCCCCTCCGAAGTCGCACCGCCCGCAAGCCTGCAGCCGCTGACACGCTATTTCGCCAGTCTTTTCCGAAAGGCGGCAGAAGATCGTCGCAACGGCACTGCGGGGATATTCACTGAGGCCGCGGAGATAGCCTATACACTGATCGCGCGTCAGAAAGACGTCAAGCCGCTGCATGGCGACCTGCATCACGAGAACATCATGTACGGGCCGCGCGGCTGGCTGATCATCGATCCCGCCGGCCTGATTGGCGATCCGGCACTCGACGTCGCCAATATGTTCTCCAATCCGCTCGACCGCCACGACCTGACACAAGACGAAGAGCGGATAGCCTCGATGGCCGGCATATTCGCGGAGGCGCTAGGCCGGGATGTCCGCACCATCCTGCGTTATGCCTTTGCCTATGGCTGCCTCTCGGCGACCTGGCATGACGAGGATGGCAATGCGAAGGACCGCGACGACGAGCTTGCGGTCGCCGCAGCGGTCAGGAATGTGCTGAAGCAAGTTTAGGCCAGTTGCTGCGCTGGCCCTACGATCTGCCGAAGGCTTATCTTAAGAGCCAGTTTCTCGCCCGGACCATGTACGGCCGCGAAAAGCAGGCCGGCCAGAAAAGTGAAGTGGTCGATGAAGAAGCCGAATTCCGACTGGTTGCCTTCCCAATGGCTCGGGCCATGGAACGCGAAATCCAGAAAGATCACATAGACGCCGGCAAGCAGAGCTGCTTCGGAAAAGAAGGCGCCGGTCAAGAAAGCCAGCGCCAACCCGACTTCAAAGATCGCCGCACACCAGGCGAGAAAGAGCGGGAACGGAAAGCCTGCTCCGGCGATATATCCCGCCGTCATCGGCATGTCTGCGAATTTGAATGTCGTCGCCATGACGAACAAGCCGCCGAAGATCAGCCTTGCGATGAGAATTGCGGTTGTCCTTGCCATTGTCCTGCCCTCTTCCTTTCGGCCGCAGCCATGTGGATCATGATCCAAGGACGGGCGAGCGGAAGGGACGCCGACACTCTGGCGCAAAAATCTTTTATAGAGGTGCTGAGAGAAATCAGCTGCGGGTGACGATCGCGGTTTCCGGCGGATATTCGCCGATAAAACCGCGCCAGTGGGCAATAGCGAAGGCGAGCACGACGAGCGCCATGCCCTGATGGGTCAGTGCCAGATTGAGTGGCACCTGCATCAGGAGTGTCGAGATGCCGATCACCGCCTGCAGCGTCACGAGGCCGAAAAGCAGCATGGCGCGGCGAGCATGGGTCGTGCCGGGCGCGAGGCGGATCGAAACGATCATGTGGATGAGCGTCACGGTCCAGAGCAGATAGGCGCCACAGCGGTGTACGAACTGTACCGTCTTGTGGTTTTCGAAGAGATTGATCCACCACGGCTGCTTTACGAAGAGATCGGCAGGTACCAAAGCGCCATCCATCAGCGGCCAGGTATTGTAGGACAGGCCGGCGTCAAGGCCCGCCACCAGCGCGCCGAGATAGATCTGGAACAGCACGAGGAAGGCAATGCCGCCCGCCGCCCATTTGGACTTTGTAGTGGGTGGCACGTCACGCGTATGGGGTGCGAGACCGCGCATGATCCAGACGCAGGCCGCGAAGATCAGACAGGCGATCGTCAGATGCGTTGCGAGCCGGTATTGAGAAACGCTGGTAAGCTTGGAAAGACCGGAAGAGACCATCCACCAGCCGATGAAGCCCTGGAAACCGCCGAGTGCCAGAAGGCCGACCAGCGGCCAGCGGAGACGCTTTTCGATACGGCCGGTGAACCAGAAAAAGATCAGCGGCAGGGCGAAGACCATGCCGATCGAGCGTGCCAGGAAACGGTGTGCCCACTCCCACCAGAAGATCGACTTGAAGTCCTCAACCGTCATTCCCTTGTTGATCTGCTGGTATTGCGGAATGCACTGGTAGAGCTCGAATTCCTCCTGCCATTCGGCCGCGTTCAGCGGCGGAATAACGCCGTGGATCGGCTTCCATTCGGTGATAGAAAGGCCGGAATCGGTAAGCCGCGTCGCGCCGCCCACCAGGACAAGACAGAAGAGCGTGAAGATCACCACGCCGAGCCAGATACGCACGGCCTTGCGGTCGCGCTCCCGGCGCTTGGAATGATTGTGGACATCGATGATCACGGCATCGGTCGCGGACATGGGCTCGGGCTCCGCCAAAAGGACGCGCGCGGCTTTTTGGCCGGCGTCTATATGAGCATTTCGCGTTGCTTTGCCTGATAGACCCGTGCAAAACAAGCCCCGACGGTTTGCGGCATGCCGTCGCGGCCGTTATAAACAGCCGGCAGCATTGGCAGGAGACAGGCATTTTGGTCCCGCGTTTTAGAAGCTTTATCGGCACCATCCTGATCATCATCCTGGTGATCGTTTATGCGCTGGCCGCTACCACCTTCGCGACGCTGACGCTCGCCACCTCACCGTGGTGGGTACATTTCCTGTATTTCCTGATCAGCGGCCTCCTCTGGATCCTGCCGGCCATGGTCATCATCAAGTGGATGGCCGGCCCGAAACCGAAGCCGTGAGCTTTACTGCCGGTTAACCAGCGACGGCGGTTTCTCTGTTCGAAACACGCCCATAAACCGAATTTTCGCAGCCGCCGCCTATCTTGCCCGCAAAACGACAAAGGCGGGCGAGGCCATGCAGCAACGCAGAATTCAGCAAGACGAGGCAGTTACCGCAGCAACCGAACAGCCGGCCGGCAGCGAACCCGTGCGCTTTTCGGCGTTGACGCTTTCCGTTGTGAATGATCCTGCGGCAATCGAAACCGAATGGCGTGTGCTGGAAGGTCTGACGAAAAATTCGCTGCACCAGAGCTTTGACTGGTGCATGGCCTGGGCCAAGGCACATGGCCGGCCATTGACGGTAGTGAAGGGCGTCGCGGGTGGCCGCACGCTGCTGCTTCTGCCGCTCGATATCGTCCGCGAAAAAGGCATTCGCATCGGCTGTTTTCCCGGCGACCGTTTCAACAATATCAATAGTGGTCTTTTTGATGCCGACCTCGTCATGCCGGATGGAGAGGAAGAGCAGAATTTCGTCGTTGCCCTGAGGCAGGCGCTTGCGGGCAAGGCCGATCTCGTTCTCCTGGACAATGTGCCGTTGCAATGGCGCGGGCTTTCCCATCCGCTTTCCGGACTCGCGACGATCGAGAACCAGAATCATTCGTTCCAGCTGCCCCTTTTCCCGAATTTCGAGGCGACACTGGCGCAACTCAATGCGAAAAGCCGCCGCAAGAAATTTCGTTCGTCGGTCCGCAAGCTCGAGCCATACGGCGGTTACGACCACGTCGTCGCTACCGATCATGACGAGAAGCACGCTCTGCTCGACATGTTCTTCCATCAAAAGGGCGAACGGCTGCGTCTCTTCGGCCTGCCGGACGTCTTCTCGCAGCCGGAAATCCGCAGCTTCTTCCATGGCCTGCTCGATGTGCCGGTGAACAGTCACGATTCTCCGCTCATGCTGCATGCCATCCGTCTGCGTGGCGCACATGTGGGCCACATTTCGGCAATCGCCAGCCTGTCCCGTAAGGGCGATCATGTAATCTGCCAGTTCAGTTCCATCGACGAAACGGTTTGCCCGGAGGCGAGCCCTGGCGAGCTTCTGTTTTGGCTGATGATCGAACAGGCCTGTCGCGAAGGCGCTTCCGTTTTCGATTTCGGCGTCGGGGATCAGCTCTACAAGCGCAACTGGTGCCGCCAGGAAACCGTGCAGCACGATATTTTGATACCGCTGACCTGGAAAGGATCGTTGATGCGCCCGCTGCTGGTCGGCGTGACCAAGGCCAAGGCGGCGATCAAGCGCAATCCACGACTTTATGCCCTGGCACAACGCTGGCGTTCCGAGAAATGCCCAAAGGCGCCGGAAGCTTCCGCCTCCGACACCGACTGACATTTACCGGAATAAGATCGATCAGGCAGCCTGGCGACGGCCTGGACGGGGCGAGCGACGGTCGCCTGCTTCAGCGATAACCAGAAGGTTGTCGTAGCCGGCATCTTCGAAATCCAGCACCAGCTTGGCGACGTCCTCATCCTTGAAGCCCGGAACGGAGAGGACGATCTCGGCCCTGTCGTTGCGGCTCAGGCGCGAAATGCCGGCGATTTCGGCCGGGCCGCATTCGACGAGCACCAGGTCATAGGCATCCGCCAGCGCATCGATGATCATCGACAGGCGATCAATGCCGCGCATGGCGAGAGACGGATCGGAAATGCCGTGCGGAATGATATGCGCTTCGGACTGGCGGTCCGGATGTATAGCGTCGCCGAACGCGGTTTCGCCGCAGAGAAGATCGGTAATCCCCGGCAGTTTTGCATCGCCGGCCATCAGCGCCGTCGGGCAGGCTGAGCCGGTCATGTCGACGACGACCACGGTGCGGCCCTGCGCCGCGACTTCCCGGGCAAGCGCCACGGACGCCGCCGAACCCTCATCACCGCCCGGCGAAATGCCGATCGCGATCGGGACGTCGTTGCGCTTCAGATAGTGAGCAACGGAGCCGATGGTGAAGCTGGCTTCAGTCTCGGACGCTTCCTTGGCAAGCGCCTGCTCGGCAACCTTCGCACGGGCAGCTGCTGCGGCGTGTTGCGTATCGGCGACAGGCTCCGGACGATCGAAGCGTGCTGCTTCCGCCTGCATCTGGTGAACGGGGAGAGCGGCCTCTGGGCGCGCTGCGGGAGCGATTGCCGGTGCAGGCACGACGTCGTCATCCTCGGCGCGAACCCCGGAAGGACGCAGGGCGCGACCGCTGAAGAGCTCAAGAACGATCACAATCAGGCAGCTAAAGATCAGGGTCGCGAGCGTCACGACGATGACGATCGGAATGACCTTCGGGAAATAGGGCTCGGACGGCTCGACGGCGCGGGAAACAATGCGCGCATCGGCCGGGCTGGAGCTGGCCTCGAGACGGGACGTCGCTTCGCGGTAACGGGCGAGATAGGTTTCGAGAAGCTGGCGCTGGGCAGCAGCCTCGCGCTCCAAAGCGCGCAGGCCGACTTCCTCTTCGCCCGACTTGGCAGAATCGGCCTTCAAGCCGTTGAGTTGACCCATCAGCTGGCGTTCGCGCAGGCGGGAGAGTTCCGCTTCGTTATCGAGGCTGGAAAGGATCTTCTTCGTTTCGGAATCGATCTGCTGGCGAATGCCGGTGAGCTGGGCGCGCAGACCTTTAAGCCGGGGATGACCTTCGAGCAGCGAGGTGGCGCTATCGGAAATCTGGGCCTGCAGGTTCGCTTCCGCTTCCTTCAGCCGCTGGATGACCTGCGAGCCGACGACGTCGGTCAGCGTATCGGAGGCACGGCCGGCCTTCAAAGCAGCGCGAACGTTTTCGGCGCGCGCTTCGGCATTGGCGCGCTCTCCCCTCACCCGGGCAAGCTCGGTCGAGATGTCGGTGAGCTGGCGGGTCGAGAAGCTGCCGGTTTCCGTCGTCTGGAACAGGCCGTTCGAGGAGCGATAGTCGGCGACCTTCCTTTCGGCCTCCTGGACCTTCTTGGTCAGGCTGGCGATTTCCGGCTCCAGCCATTTGGCGGTGTCGGAATGGGTATCGAGCTTGGCGCCGCTCTGGACCTCCAGATAGACCTCGGCCATTTTGTTGGGAATATCGGAAGCGAGCTTCGGATCCTTGGACGAGAATTCGATTGCGATGACGCGCGAATTCTCGACCGCATAGACCTGCAGCTTTTCACGGAATTCCTGGATGACGCGATCTTCCGGATCGAGCTTCATCGGGTCCTGTTTGAGCCCGATCATAACGAGTGGATCCGGGAACATCGATTGTGCGGCCGGATCGAATTCTTTCAGCTTGGAAAGGTTCAGATCACGCGCGACCCGCTTGATCAGATCGGTCGACTGCAGCAGCTGAGCCTGGCTGGTGATATTGAGCGAATCGAGGATCGGGTCGTTGGCCTGCGCGGCCCCGCCACCTGCAATATCGGGCCGAGATTCGATGAGAAGCCGCGATTCACCCTTGTAACTCGGTTTCATCAGGCTGGTACCAACCAGCGCCAAGGCTGCCGCGACGATCGTTACGCCGAGGATTTTCACCTTGCGCTCCCAGACCGCCGAAATGATCCGGCCCAGATCGATATCCACGTCCTGATTGCTGCCGTTTACGCCTGACATGACACGCTCCAACTCATCGATTTCGACGAATGGTAAAGGATCATGGTAACGCGAGGGTTAATAAGAACGGCTCTGGAATTTATGCATATAAGGAAATGATAAAGTTCTCAGCATCTTTACCGGGCATTAACCCTAACGGATCGATAACGTCGACATAGATTGTGATCAGCCGGAGCCCGGAAAGCGAAATGTCCTTCGCCCCTCTCAAACGCGCCCCTGTCAAACGCGCTGTGGCCAAACACGTGCTGGCGCTTGCCGTGGCAGCGACTGTGCTTGCGAGCTGCACCAGCTACGCGCCTGCCTCGAAGGGCTTCCAGGAAGCGACCGTCCAGCCGTACCGGCTCGATAGCGGCGACCGCCTGCGCGTCAGCGTCTTCGAGCAGACCGGTCTCAGCAACACCTACACCGTCGACCAGGCCGGCTATATCGCCTTCCCCCTGATCGGCCAGGTCGCCGCCCGCGGGCAGACCATGCCGCAGCTCGAATCGGCCATCGCCGCACGCCTGAAGCAGGGTTACCTGCGCGATCCGGACGTGACGATCGAGATGGACCGCTACCGCCCCGTTTTCGTGATGGGCGAAGTCGGCCGACCGGGACAATATTCCTACGTGCCGGGCATGACCGCGCAGAACGCGGTCGCGATTGCCGGCGGCTTCACCTCTCGTGGCAACCAGCGCGATATCGACGTGACGCGCAAGATCAACGGCCAGGTCATCACCGGCCGCACCAATATTTCTGCTCCTGTTCTTGCAGGAGACACGATCTACGTTCGCGAACGCCTGTTCTGACCGGATCCGGCCATGGCGGAAAGCGCACCCTTGCGGATCATCCACTGTTTCAGATCGCCCGTTGGCGGGATCTTTCGCCATGTTCGCGATCTTGTCGAGGAGCACCGCGCGGCTGGCCACGAGGTCGGTATCCTGTGCGACAGTTCGACCGGCGGGGCGCATGAGGAAAAGCTTTTCGACAGCATCCGGCCGCAGCTTTCGCTCGGCCTCGTCCGCATTCCGATGCGCCGCGCCATCGCGCCG
>Ga0075365_10000252_pt1 | contig 18345 bp, 17 predicted proteins | sample EndMetdeltDD1765_FD_71387 | JGI IMG/M metagenome (GOLD analysis project Ga0075365, IMG submission 71387) | Populus endosphere microbial communities from Tennessee, USA - Endosphere MetaG P. deltoides DD176-5 | ecosystem: Host-associated > Plants > Roots > Endosphere | place: USA: Tennessee... | reverse complement strand
AAGCGGATCCTGCAGATCTCGGCCGGCTTCTCGTACCAGCAGAACCCGAGCGGCGCCGATTGCGCATCGCGCATCGGGGCGATCACGCTCAACGGCGTGGCCGTGCCCGACGACGGCACTCCGTACCGGGTGACGATGAACAACTTCCTGGCCGGCGGCGGCGACGGGTTCACCGTGTTCAACCAGGGCACCGATGTCCTCGGTGGCGCCCAGGACATCGACGCCCTCATCGCATACCTCGAGTCGTTCCTGCCCGGCACGGTGCCGACGCCGCCGGTGAACCGAATCGCGGCCATACCGTAGGCACCGACGCCGCCGAGCGGGCTCCGCCAGGATCGTCCTGCGTCCCTCACTCGTACGGATCGTTGGGCTCGCGGATCTCCGTCACCGACGTCGTGACGAGCCGGGGATTGACCGCGCCCCCCGGCTCGAACGTGCCCTCGACCTCGACCCATGTGTCGCGCGCCGGAGTCGGCCCGTCCCAGTTCATGATCTGCGCGGTCGCCGCGAGCGCGTCGGCCGCGCAGCACGCAATCGAATAGCGCGCGACAAGGAAGCCGCCGTCATCCGCCGGAGCGACGAAGCCGACCAGACGCACGGTCGCGCCGTTGAAGCTCGCTCCCCCGCTGCCCTCGAACGCGCGCTGATCGAACTCGAGCATGGACATCTCGTGCGGCCCGGCCTGCGGATCGAGCGGTGCGAACACCCCTCCCCCACTGCTGACCTTGACTGCTGATCCGGTGTGGCCGAGCGAGTACGCGCCAAGGGCCTTGGGCGCGATGAGCAACAGCGCCAGGACTGGGGCGACCAGCAACCACGCGACCGATTCGCCGCCGTGCTCGTGGTCGCCGTGATCGTCGTCGCCTCGTCGATGGCGCCACAGGACGACGACCCCGAGGAGGGCGAGCAGCAGGCCGGCGACCGCGAGCCACGGACCCATCCCGGGGCGCACGTATCGCCGGAACGTGCCCTCGAGGGCGAGGCGCGCGAGGAGCACGCCGATGACTGCGGTGAGCGCCGCACCGGCGTCGGAGTTCACAGCAGCACCGCCGCGACGACGACCGCTGCACCCACTGCGACACAGAACGTGACCGGCGCGAAGAACGACGCGAACCTACGCCCGAAGGTACCTGACTGGAGGGCGATCAGCTTGACGTCGACCATCGGCCCGACGACCATGAACGCCAGTCGGGCCGTGAGCGAGAACTGTGTCAGGCTGGCGGCCACGAACGCGTCGGCCTCCGAGCAGATGGCGAGGATGACGGCGAGGCCGGAGAGGGCGAGCACGCTGAGCGCGCCATGGTCGGCGACTCCGTCGAGCACCGAGCGGGGCACCAACGTCTGCAACGACGCAGCCGTCGCGCCGCCGATGACGAGGAAGCCGCCGGCGTGAAGGAAATCGTGTTCGGCAGTCTCGATGAACGTGCCGAACCGCGACCGCTGTTCGTGCTCGTTGCGGCGGGCCTTGGCGACCCACTCGTCGCGACCCTTGGCGATCCATACGAAGCCGACGACACAGGCGGCGAGCAGGCTGGCAAGCAGGCGCGCCAGCACCATCTCGGGTCGACCGGGAAAGGCGACGGCGGTGGCGACGAGCACCACCGGGTTCACGGCCGGAGCCGAGAGCAGGAACGTGAGCGCCGCGGCTGGTGCCACACCGCGAGCGACGAGTCTGCCCGCGATCGGAACCGACCCGCACTCGCAGCCCGGCAGCCCAACCCCTGCGATCGCGGCGACCGGCACCGCGAGGCCGGGGCGGGCGGGCAGCGCCCGGGCCAGCGCGGTGGGAGGCACGTAGGCCGCGATGACCCCGCTGATGACAACGCCGAGCACGAGGAACGGCAGCGCTTGAACCGTGATCGCGACGAAGACGGTGGCCCAGCTCTGGAGGCCGTCCGCGTCGAACCAGTCGGCGACGACCGGACGCAGGACGGCGGCGCCGACCACGAGCGCGACGAGCACCGGCAGGCCACGCGCCCGGCCCTGGCGGACACGTGCTTCACTCGTGCCGACGGCGGGCGTGGCAGACATGCCACGACCGTAGACGCGATCGACGTTGCCAGGACGTGCGTCCGTGATCGTGCGCGATCGCCGGCTCGATCTCGTACCATCGACGCCCAATGGGGGCACGACGGGTTTTCGGAACGATCATCGCAACGATCGCCCTCGGCGTCGCGTCCGGATGCTCGAGTGACAAGGCGTCAGGTACCCCCGTGCTCGACCTTGCCGAGACCGGCGCCGGCACATGCTTGAACGTGCCCGACAGACTTGGCGACACGGTCACCAAGCTTCCGGTGATCGACTGCGCGAAGCCGCACACGCACGAGATCTTCGCGGTCGTGCCCTACGCAGACAGCGACGTCTTCCCGGGCGACGAAGCGCTGAACGCGTTCGCCGAACGGTCGTGCACCGGCAAGTTCGAACCGTATGTGGGAGTCAGCGTGTTCGACTCGACGCTGTTGATGACATGGTTGGTGCCCACGCTGTCGTCGTGGAACGACCACGACGATGACAAGATCCTGTGCGTGCTCGCCGACTTCAAGGCCGAGCCGCTCGTCGGTTCGATGAAGCTGTCCAACCGGTGACAGCGGGCCGTTCTCACCAGTAAGGTTCGCCCATGCCACTTCCCGTCGTGACCGGGGCGATGCTGACGTGCCCGATGGGCTTGGCGCCGTCCGTGCTCAACGTCTTGCCGACACGTCGCACCCTGTTCGAGTCGCGCCCGGTGGCGACGATCATGGACAACATCCCGTTCGTCAACATCCCTCCGTTCGGGTTGTGCACGAGCCTGGCCAACCCGATCACCGCGGCCCAGACCGCGGCGGCGCTGGGCGTGCTCACTCCCGGCACATGCACGCCGGTGCTGCCCGCGCCGTGGATGCCGGGCTCGCCGACCACGTTGATCGGCAACGTGCCGGCGCTGAACAACAGCTGTACCTGCGCTTGTGTTTACGGGGGCGTGATCACGATCGTCAACCCTGGCGCGACCAAAGAGATTCTTGCCTAAAGACATACACACGCGGTACGCGCAGACGTGCTACGTTCGCTCACGGGACCCTACCGGCAGCGTTCACGCGTCTACCGTCAGTGTCCACCGGGCGGCGCCCCTTCAGGTGTCGTAGGACTGTGCTCGCGGAGCACAAATGGGACAACCGAAAGAGGAGCGCCTCATGGCAACTACCTATCTGACCCCTGGCGTCTATGTCGAGGAGGTCTCGTCGAGCTCTGGGACCTTGACGGCCGGCGCAACGGCCATCGCGGCATTCGTCGGGTTCACGGCGAAGGCCCCGACCGACGATCCCGCCGACCCGGAGGGCCTCAAGCCCCGGCTGGTCACCAGCTGGACGCAGTACGAAGCGCTCTACGGCGGCTTCGTCAACGGCGCCATGCTGCCGCACTCCGTGTACGGCTACTTCAACAACGGCGGCAGCATCGCCTACATCGTGCGAGTCGCCAACACCGCGCCGGCCACCGAGCCAGGCACGCTGGCACTTCCCTCCGGTGACCGCACGCTCGGGCCGGCGGTCGAGTTCACGACCGTCGAGCCCAACGCCAAGGTTTCGGTGAGCGTCACTCCCGAAGCCGTCGCCGACGACGCGCCGGAAGATGCCAAGCCGACATTCCGCATCGATGTCGTCGAGGGCGGCAAGGTCACCGAGTCGTTCGACGGCCTCACGCTCGACAAGGTGGAGAGCACCGTCAACGCCACGAGCACCAAGGTCAAGGCAGCCACCAAGATCGACCTCAGCAGCCTGCTCGACCTCGATCCCGATCTGGCGGTGCTGCAGGCCGGCACCTTTGCGATCGAGCCTGCCCCGGCGACGCCGATCGCGGTGTCGAGCAAGGCGTTCGCAGGCAGCGAGACCGCCCGCACGGGCATCAACGGCCTGGTGATCGCCGAGGACGTCACGATGGTGATGGTGCCCGATCTGGTCACTGCCGCGACGAAGGCCGACGGCAGCATCGACCTCAACCTGTGGAAGACAGTGCAGCTCGGACTCATCAATCACTGTGAGGGTCAGGCCAACCGGATGGCGATCCTCGATGCGCCCCCTGGCATGTCGGTTCAGCAGATCAAGGAGTGGCGCAGCGACGTCGCCATGTACGACTCCCAGTTCGCTGCGCTGTACTACCCGTGGCTGAAGGTCACCAACCCGGCCGCCACGAACGGCGACACCGAGATCATGGTGCCACCGAGCGGTCACCTCGCCGGGGTGTGGTCGCGCAACGACAACGAGCGCGGCGTGTGGAAGGCGCCGGCCAACGAGATCGTCCGGGGCGCGCTCGACGTCGAGCTCAGCATCACCAAGGCCGAGCAGGGTCTGCTCAACCCGATCGGCATCAACTGCATCCGCCCGTTCGGAACCCGCGGCATCCGCGTGTGGGGCGCCCGCACCCTGTCGTCCAACACCGACTGGACCTACATCAACGTCCGCCGCCTGTTCAACATGGTGGAGACGGCGATCATGAACGGCACCCAGTACGCCGTCTTCGAGCCCAACGACATCCAGCTGTGGGAGGGCCTGAAGCGGACCGTGAGCTCGTTCCTCCGCGGTCTGTGGCGCGACGGCGCCCTGTTCGGCGCGACCGCTGAGCAGGCGTTCTACGTGAAATGCGACGCCGAGACCAACCCACCCGAATCGATCGATCAGGGCAGGGTTGTCGTCGAGGTCGGCATCTCGCCGGTGAAGCCGGCCGAATTCGTCATCTTCCGCATCGCGCAGATCAAGGAGACGTCGGCCTGAGGCCGGCGCGGGACGGTAGGAGACTGACATGCCAGTAACAACACCGGGTGAGGTCAAAGACGTCGAGATGATCGGCTCTTGGTTCCACATCAAGCTCGACAACGGAATCGAAGGGTTTTTCACCGACGCCAGCGGGTTCGGGTACGAGATGGAAGTGGTCGAGAAGACCGACTCCACGTCCGCGGGCGACACCCGCACACGGAAGCGGCCGGGCACGGCCAAGTACCAGGACATCACGCTGAAGCGGACGCTGACGCCCGACAAGAAGTTCTGGAACTGGGCCAAGTCGATCCGCGACGGCACGCTCGAGTACCGCACCAACGGATCGTTGGTCGTCACCGACATGGCCGGCACCGAGCTCAGCCGCTGGACGTTCACCAATGTCTGGCCGTCGAAGTGGTCGGCATCCGACCTCGATGTCGGCACCGACGACCTGATGACCGAAGAGGTCACGCTCGCGGTCGAATCTCTCGTTCGGGACAAGTGAGGTAGCACCATGACCGATGCCAAAACACATGACGCCGATTTCCAAGGGTCGTTCTTCGCTCTGGAGATCGATTCGCTAACGCTCGCCTGGTTCACCGGAGCATCCGGCCTGAGTATGGAGTTCGATGTGACGACCTTCAAGGAGGGCAACGGCAAGAAGGTGATCGAGCGCAAACGCGCCGGCAAGCCGAAGTACAGCGAGGTCACCCTCAAGCGCGGCTTCACGACGAACACCGCCGTCCACGACTGGTTCAAAGAGGTCGTCGACGCCGAGAAGCCGACCCCGTACAAGACGGCCTCGATCGTGATCTACGACCGTCAGCAGACGGAGTGCGCCCGCTTCAACCTCGAGGGTTGTTGGCCCTCGAAGCTCGCCATCTCCGATCTGTCCGCCGGCAGCGACGATGTGATGGTCGAGACGCTCACGATCCAGCACGAGTTTCTCGACTGGGTGAAGCCGTAACGCGTGGCTCTGGAGACCGAGTTCACATTCACGCTGCCAAAGGGCTATGTGGATGGCAGTGGGACGTTGCATCGTCATGGCACGATGCGCCTCGCTACTGCGCGCGACGAGATCGAGCCGTTGCGCGATGCGCGCATCACCGGCCCGGATGATCCATATCTGACGATCCTGGTGATCGCCAGGGTGATCACGGCACTCGGCACGTTGCGCCAGATCACTCCCAACGAGATCGAAGGCTTGTTCGCGGCAGATCTGGCCTTCCTCCAAGACCTCTACGGGATCGTGAACTTCGGCGATCCTGCCGACGCGGCCCAGCTGCAGGCGTCGGTGCTCCCTCCCGAGCGGTCGGCGGTCCCAGAGCCTGCCGAGCCGGAACCGGTCGTCACCGACGTCATCACCGACGTCACCGCCGATGCCGCATCAGCGGATGACGACGGCAACCAGACGGTGAGCGAGCCGACCTCGCGGCGCCGAAGCAGGATCGAGGAGGTCCCGAGTCGGGCGGAGTCATGAAGCTGTATCCCACCGACTCCTTGTGGGACGAAGTCGTGTACCTCGCCTACCACCTGCACTGGGATCTGAACGTGCTGCTCGACCTGGAGCACGCTGATCGCGCCCGCCTGGTCACCGGCGTCGCCGAACTGAACGACCGGGCATGGGAGGCATTGCGCAATGTCGAACAATGACGGCTACGACGGCCAACGGGTCACCTCGTCGACGTTTCTGGTCGAAGTGGATGGCGTCGAAATCGGCCGGTTCATGGAAGTGACCGGGCTCGAAGTCAGCATCGACGTCCAGGAAGTGAGCGAAGGCGGTGAGAACAGCTTCGTGCACAAGCTCCCAGGGCGCATGTCGTGGCCGAACCTCGTGCTCAAACGCGGCATCACGCAGAACGATTCCTTGCTCACCTGGTTGAACAAGTCGTCGGGCGAGCAGTTTGCGGCCAACTCGAACTCCCTGACCCGAAGCACCGCGGCGATCACGCTCGTCGGCGCAGGCGGCAAGCGCCTCCGGGCGTGGGACTTCGATGGCGCGTATCCCGTGAAGTGGCGCGGCCCCACGTTTGCCGTGTCGTCGGAGGACATGGCTGTCGAGGAACTGGAGATCGCGCACCATGGATTCCGTGCTCGCAACCTCTGACGGCCAGCCGGCGACGGGCACGCTCTTCACCTCGCGCCTCGTACGCCGCGCCACACCCGTGGTGCGCACGCCGGAGCGTTTTCTGCGTGTCGGCCGACCCGGACGGCTGGCCGGTCGGATCGGTGACTTCGGCATGCGCCTCGGCCTCTCGCACACGTCGCGCTGGGCGCTCGACGCGCAGCGCTCACCGGGTTCGACGGCTGCGGCACCTGTTCGCCCGCCGCTGAACTACTGGCCATGGCGCGACCCGGACGCCCCAGCAGAATCCGTAGAACCTGCGGAGCCAACTCCGACAGCGCCCGTCAGCACACCGCCGAACCGGCAGAGGGCTTCGGCGACCCGTGGTGATCAAAAGCTCGAGGATCTGCGACGGATGCTCGGCATCGGCCCGCTGAGCGCAAGCTCCGATGGCCCTTCCGCCGGCACAGCCGGGTCGACAGATGACACTCGTGCAGGCGCGGCCCCTGCCCCGGCTGTGCGCCGGCGGGTCTCCAAACCTCGGGATCGGATCGTGCACCGCGGACTGCCGCAAACGCTGGCGCGCCGGGGTGGGACCTCGCGCGGCGCGCCCGGCGACATCGCCCAACGCATGCGGCCGCAGGCCGTCGATCCGCGCACGATCGGCACGCGTGCAGCGGCCGCGCCTCCACCGCCTCCACCGCCGTCCCCGGCTCGGCCCGAGCGCGGCCGCGAGCGTTCGGATTCGTCGGCCGGGCGTGATGTCGAACGTCCGCCGATTGCCGGCGAAGGGGCCATCGATGTCGGCGTCCAGCGCGCCAGTCGCAACGCCGCCGGCGCGGACTCGGATCCGCGTCCGCGAGCGGATGCGGTTCGTGGGCCGTCCGAGCCGGTCGTTCGCCGTCCGCCCGTTCCCACGTCGAGCGCCGTGGCCGAGCGTTCGCCGTCCGTCGATCGGCTGCCCCACGCGGGCCGCCCCAGCGCGGGCGGCGACCCTTCGGGTCCGTCGCCCAGCGCGGTCACCGCTCCCCGGCCACCTGCCGACGTCGTGCAGCGGCAGATTGGCAACGCCGCCGGCGGTGGTGTGGGTGGTGGTGGTGTGGGTAGTGGTGGTGTCGCCACGGCGCAGTTGCCGATCGTGGCCCAGCGCGCGGCCTCCAACGCGACCGCCGACGCGACATCCGGCGCGACATCGCGGGTGGCGTACGACCTCAGCCCACGCACTCACCACGAACGCGACGAGCACACCTCGGTCCACCTCGCTCGGTCGCTCGCGGGCGACCGCGTACCCGGCGCGGTGCCCGCTGGCACCCTGACGACGCGCCGCGGGGAGCTCCCCCGATCGGCCCCCGATTCGCCCGCCACCATCGGTCCGCAGACGATTCAGCGCGACAGCAGTCCGACGACGGGTCCACGCGCCCTCCGCTCGCCGGTGACGGGCGAATTCGAAGCCGGTCTCGGAGCCGGGCGTGGCGCCACGATCGATCTCGGCACCGAGCTGGGCGACGAGCTGGGCACCGGAGTGGGCGTCGACGTCGCAACCCGTCCGCCGACGTTCCCGAGCACCGTCCGTCCAACCGACAACGTGTCGACCGACGTGGATCGTTCTCCGGCCGGCGCGCCGAGCCCCACGGCACGCACGACCGCGCCGAACTCCCCCACGCCGAGCCTCACGTCAGTGCGATCCGCACCGGACACGGTGCGCCGCTCGATACCGGACGCATCGTCCGGCGACGCCGGTACGACCACCGACAGCAGGGTCGGGATCGACAGCGGTGTCGACGCCAGGGTCAACAGTGGGGTCCCTGGCGAACGCCGTGGCGTGCAGCCGGAGAGCCCGTCGCCCCGCCCGGCGAGCCATGCCACAACGCCGGCGGCCACTGTGAACCGGGCAGCAGACGGCCGCACCACCACGGCCCGGCGCCCTGAGTCACCGACGATCCGGCCACCGGCCGCACCGAGCGGGATCCTCGATCCTGCCCAGCCCGACGCTCGGCTCGCCACGACTCCCCTGGATGCGCGCGACCTGCGCCAGCCCTCCGGCATCGAAGCCGCAGAGCGCCCACTGCGACACGAGACCGAACGCTCGGCACCAACCCACGCGCCGCTGATCGCACGTCATTCCGAGTCGGGCTCGGCACCGGTGACCCGACCAGCCGTCACCACCTCGCCCACATCATCCACTGCTCCCGACACAGAAATCGACACGGCCGCGGCGACCGCCACCGACACCACGGCGACAGCCAGTGCCAGGCCCCCGATCAGGCGAGCCAGTGACATCGCCGGCGACATCGTCGTCCGCACTCGCCGCGACACCCGCAGCCAGCACAGCCCCGCCCCGCCGGCCGGGCGTCCGCCTGTCGCGCTCGTCCCGCGGCGAGCCTCGGCTGAGCCGACAGCACCGGCCACGTCGAGAGCGCCAGATGGCATCGTGCGCAGGTCGACCGCCGAGCGGACGTCGCCGTCACACCAACAGCACCGCATGGGTCGTCCGGCCAACGCGCTGCGGCGCTCACCCGTCGTCAGCCCGCGCAACGAACCGCCAATCGATCATCGTGCCGATCTTCGTGTGAACCGTGACGTGATCCGTGACGTTGACCGTCCCACCGCCGGCGCCATCGACCGTCCTGCAGACCGCCCTCACCGGCCGACAGACCGTGCCGCGGGTGTGCCGGTCGACGTTCGCTCGCTCCCGACCGCGCCGCCTCTCACCATTGCGCCAGCGCTCAGCGACGCGCGCACCGACGACCTGCGCACCGACGCCCCGCGCATCGACGACGTCTCGAAGACGCAAGCGCCGGCGATCCGCCGCGAGGCGGCCGAGACCAGCCCGACTCGCGCGGGCACCGCCGGCCGCAACGCGGCCAACACGACGGTGACGCGCGCCGACAACGTGGGCGGCGACCGGCGCGACGTCAACAGCATCGCCTCGGCACCCCGACGGACCGCGGCCGAGATCGCGGCCCCGGGCAACGATGCCGCAGCCCGTTTCCGAGCCACGCTGCAGCGCGCGCCAGCGACCACCTCGGCGTTGCCCAGTCGATGGCGGCCACTGGCGACAGCCATCGTCGGCGAGCGGCCGGTGCGTATCGCCACAGGACCCGAGTCGCGGGCCGCGCTGCGGGCAGCAGGCAAGGTGGCAGCCACCGCGGGCAACGTCGTCCACCTCGCCCGCCCTCTACGAGGCGCGGCCGATGCCCCACTGCTCGCCCACGAACTGGCTCATGTCGCCAATCCCTCGCCCCTGCCCCGCTTCTTCGACGACCACCGCGACAGCCCGGAAGAACGGCGGGCCGAACTGGTCGCCGACGTCATCCGGCGCAGCCCGGTCCTGCCAAGGCCATCTGCGGGCTCGATGCAACCAGGTGCCACGATCCGGCGCGCTCCCCGGACCGCGCCGACGCTCGCCTCGTTGGCGACTGGCCGCGGCAGCAGTCCGGCACCGGCCGCGGCCCCGTCTTCGACCGCCTCGACGACCGTGTCGGCTTCCGCCCTCGCTGCCCAACTGACCGGGAGCGCGTCGGCGCAGATCCAGCGCGAGATGCGCAGCGGGAACACTTCACGACCGATTGCCAGCGTCAATCAGCAGGCTCCCGACGTGATGCGCGCCCTGTCGGAGACCTCGAACGACAACAGCCAATCGTCATCCAGCCCGGCTGTGATACCCAACGACGTGCGCGGCACCTGGCCGGTGCTGTCCGGCCAACTCGACTCCTCGAGCCTCACCAACTTCGTCGACTGGATCATGGAGCAGCTCGAGGATCGAATCGGACGGGAATTGGAACGCCGCGGCGGACGCTATCGAGGGGAATTCTGAACATGGCTCCACCCGTGCAACTGCAGAAGGCTTTCCTCACCACAGAGACCGGCCAGAAGATCGAGTGCATGTTCAACCCGGAGCGGTTCGCGTTCAGCATGTCGAACCGCTGGGAGCCGAGCATCGTGCCGGGCCGGTCCGCGCCGGGACTGCGCTTCGCCGGAGGTGACAGTGGAACGTTCTCGCTCAGCTTGATGTTCGACACGACCACCGATGGCGTGTCGGTCACGACTCACACGAACAAGCTGTTGAAGTTGATGGAGGTCGACGAATCCCTTCCCAGCTTCGACGCTGCCCGCAACAGCGGCCGGCCGCAGTGGGTCACCTTCCACTGGGGCACCAACATCCACACGTTCAAGTCGATCATCAAGAGCCTGAACGTCACGTTCACCTACTTCTCCAACGAGGGTCTGCCGCTGCGCGCCAACGTCGAGATGAGCCTCGAGCAGTTCGAGCCGGACAACAACTGGACGCGGCAGAATCCCACCTCGGGAACCCCGACTCCGCACCGAACTCACCAGGTCTCACCCGGTGACACACTCGACCGTCTGGCCGCCCGGTACTACGACGACCCGACGATGTGGCGGGCGATCGCCGAAGCCAACGGCATCCGCGATCCGCTGGCGCTGACGCCGGGCCGGATCATCAGCATTCCGGAACGGACGGCGTCGTGAGCACCGACAATCGGATCAGCATCACCGATGCCGTGGTCAAGTTCGACGGCGTCAGTCTCGCCGTCGCGACCTTGGACAAGTTGGTCGACATGCGCGTCGACAACGCGCTGGGGTCGCCCGCACAAGCAACGCTGCGCTTCTTCGACGACGACTTCATTCTTTTCGACGACAAGAAACTGTCCAAGATCGGCGCCGCGGTGACGATCTCGTTGAACCGTCAGGGCGGCGCCGTGCAACAGGTGTTCGCCGGTGAAGTGGTTGCGATCGGCACGGATCAATCACCAACCGCGCTGCACGAGCTCGTGCTCACGTGCTACGACCGCGCCCATCGGATGGCTCGCCAGAGCGTGCTCCAGACATACCAGAAGCAGAGCTACGGCGACATCGTCCAGTCAATGGCCCAGCAACATGGCCTCAGCGCCGAGGTCGACAGCTCGATCACAACGATCAAGTTCGATCATCTCACCCAGACCACCGACGACGCATCGTTCCTCACCCAGCTCTGCCGTCGTTCGGGCGTGCATTGGCGTGTGGATGGCACCAAGTTGAAGCTCTTCGCCGCCAAGGCCGGCCAACCCGTGGCGACGCTGAAGTGGGGCGTGGACCTGACCCGGTTCCGCACCCGATACAGCGCCACGGAGTTCAACGACGACGTCACGGTCCGGGGCTGGGATCCCGCCAGCAAGAAGGAGATCAGCGGAATCGCCAGTGTCGCACCCGGCCATCACGGCTCCAGTGGGCTCCACTCCCAACAGGGCGACGTCAAGTCGCTGGGGACGTCGAAGCGCTCGACGTCGCGCGCTGTGGTGGTGAGCCAGGCCGAGGCCGAACAGGTCGCCAAGGCGCTCCGCGAGCGGGCCACGACCGCTGAGGTCGTCGCCCGCGGTGAGACATTCGGTGACCCGCGACTCGTGCCCGGCACCTTCGTCGACATCGAAGGAGTCGGCACACGGCTCAAGGGCACGTACTTCATCACCTCGGTCGAGCACGTGTACAACCCGCAGGGCTACATGACCCGCTTCACGACCGGACCGGCGGCGTCGTCGACCCTCCTCGACATGGTCGGTTCGGCGAGCGGAGGCAACGGAGCCGCCGCCACGCTGACTGCCCTCACGCACGGCTTGATGATCGGTTTGGTGACCAACAACAAGGATCCCGACGGTCTCGGCCGAGTGCGGGTCAAGTTTCCCGCCGAGAGCAACGACGTCGAGAGCGCCTGGGCGCGAATGGCGACATTCGCGTCCGGCAACGCGCAGGGCGCCAGCTTCATGCCGCAGATCGACACCGAGGTCGTCGTGATGTTCGAAGGCGGTGACCGACGGCGCCCGGTCGTGCTCGGAAGCCTGTGGAACGGCAAGGACAAACCACCGCTCGGTCCTGACAAGTTCCTCGACGGGAACAAGGTCGTCCAATGGCAGATGAAGACGGCCGGCGGACAGACGCTCACCTTCGACGAGACGCCGGGCAAGGAGAACGTCACGATCATCCTGCCCGACGGCAACACCAAGCTGGTCCTCAACAAGGACAAGGTCGAGCTGTGGTCGAACAGCAAGAACCTGGAGGTCAAGTCGGGTCAGGCGAGCCTGCTGCTCGAAAACGGCAAGGACGTCACCCTGCAGGGCATGAACGTCACCATCAAGGCCACCCAGGCCGTCAAGATCGAAGGCCTCTCGGTCGACATCACCGGGAAGACCACGGCCAAGCTGGAGGGCTCGGCAACGGTGGAGGTCAAAGGCGGCGGGTCCGCCAAGTTCAGCGCGAGCGGAATCGCCGAAGTCGCCGGATCGTTGGTGAAGATCAACTGATGAGCATGTCATCGGACTTCATCGGCAGGGGCATCATGTTTCCCCTTCGCGTCGACCAGTCGGGATCGATCGCGATGACGAGTGGGGTCGACGACCTCGACAGCTCGATTCGGATGGTGCTCGCCACAGCCCCCGGTGAGCGGCTGATGCGTCCACGTTTCGGCTGCAGGATCTGGGAGTTGCTGTTCGAGCCGATCAACGCCAACACCATGGGCCTGATGTCGGTTGCCGTGCGTGATGCTCTCGGACAATGGGAGCCACGCATCATCGTCGACGACGTCGTGGTCAGCCCCGACGAAGCCGACCAAGGCCGTGTGCACATCCACATCACCTATACGGTGAGGACGACGAACGACAGACGGAACCTCGTCTATCCGTTCTACGTCATCCCCATTGAAGGTGATCAATGAGCCTGCCAGTCACGAACCTCGACGACCGCCGCTTCCAAGACATCGTCGACGAAGCCAAGCGGCTGATCCCGAGCTACTGCCCGGAGTGGACCAACCACAACGTCTCCGACCCCGGCGTCGCTCTGATCGAGCTGTTCGCGTGGATGACGGAGATGACGATCTTCCGCCTGAACCAGGTGCCCGACGCGTTCTACACGCACATGCTCAACCTGATCGGCTTCGAACCGTTCCCGGCCACCGCGGCACGCGCCGACCTCACCTTCTGGTTGGTGGGCGCGGTGCCGCACCCGGTGGCCGTACCTGCCGGCACGCAGGTCGCGACCGCGGGCCAGATCGGTCTCTCGCGAGTGTTCACGACGTTGGACGACTTGATCATCTCTCAGCCGGAGCTGATCGCCTCGCTCACGTCCAGCGCCCCCGACACCTATGCCGACGTCTGGGACGACCTGCGCATCGAACACGCATCGGTCACGTGCTTTCCGCGCAGCCCGGTGACCCCCGGCGACTGCTTCTACCTCGGCTTCGAGAACAGCCTCGCGGGGAACGCAGTACAGCTGTCGATCCGAGCCAACGTCGAGGGCATCGGCGTGATCCCCGACCGGCCACCGCTGGTGTGGGAGATCTGGCAGGGCGAAGGCTGGATCCCGACCACGATCTTCCAGGACACGACCGGTGGCCTGAACCGCGACGGCGTGCTGGTGATGCTGGTCCCCAACGCGCACGAGCCGTTGACGTTGGGCGGCGCCCGCGCGTTCTGGCTCCGGGCTCGGCTCGTCGCGCCGGAGCCGGGGCAGCCGTCGTACCGCGCGTCGCCGCAAATCCGTTCGCTCGCGGTGGCCAGCGTCGGAGGGACGGTCGTCGGCGAGCACAGCATGCAGATGGGGCGCAGCATCCTCGGGGTGAGCTCTGGCCGTCCGTCGCAGGTGTTCCGCGTCGAGCAGGTGCCCGTGCTCGAACGAAATGCGGTGGAACAGGTGATCCTGATCGACGGCGACGGCAACGAGCAGGCGTGGACAGAGGTGCCCGACTTCCTGAACAGCCACGCCGGCGACCGTCACGTGATCTGGGACTCGACGACCGGTGAGATCCGCTTCGGCCCAAACATCCGCTACGCCAACGGCAGCGTGCGCCAGCACGGCGCAGTGCCACCGGAGGGAACCCGGGTCGCCGTCACCGGCTATCGGTACGGGGGCGGCGCGGCCGGCAACGTCGGGCCCGGCACGCTCACCTCGCTGCGATCGACCATGCCGTATGTCGCGTCGGTGGAGAACCTCAGCGCCGCAACTGGCGGCGTCGATGCCGAGACGGTCGAGAACGCCAAGCTGCGCGGTCCGCAGACGTTGCGTGCCGGAGCCCGCGCCGTCACGGCGGCCGACTACGAGCGGCTCGCCGCCGAAGCCGATCCGGCGATCGCGCGAGTTCGGTGCCTGCCACCCGAGGCGCCCGGCATGCCGATCAACCTGTTGCTGGTGCCCGCCAGCAAGGTCGATCCGCAGGCAACCATGCTCGACGATCTGGCCCTCACCGCCGGCATGGTGGAGCGAGTCAGTGACTACTTGGAACACCGGCGGATCCTCGGCACCTCCATCCGCGTCGGCACGCCGTACTACCAAGGGGTCACCGTCGCGGCCTTGATCACAGCCCGTCCCGGCCGGCCGGTGTCACTCGTGCGCGAACGAGCGATGACGCTGCTGTACCGGTTCATCAACCCGTTGCTCGGCGGGATCGACGGAGCAGGGTGGCCGTTCGACACCGACCTCAACTCGGCGACGCTGTACCAGTTGCTGGAGGCCGTGGAAGGAGTCGAACGGGTCGATGAGGTGCTGTTGTTCGAATACGACCTGCGCAACAACGAGCGAGTCGGCTTCGCCCGCGAGCTGGTGAAGCTGGAGCGCGACTCGCTGTTTCTGTCCGCCGGCCATCGTGTGGTGGTGCGATGAGCGAACGGAGCGAACGACGCCGCGACGACTGGCTGGTGCACCAGCTGCCGGTCGGCATGACCGACGACGACTTCTTCGTACGCTTCGTCCGGATCTTCCAGGCCGTGGCCGACAGCGTGCTGCATCACGTCGACAACATGCCTCACCTGTTCGATGTGAACGTCGCACCCGACCCCCTCGTGCGCACCATCGGAGCCTGGATGGGCGTCGATTGGATCGATCCCTCACTCCCCGACCATCTGCAGCGTCGAATCGTGCGCGAGTACTCGGCCGGGCTGATGTGGCGTGGCACCAAGACCGGCTTGATCCGGCTCTTGGAGCTGATCTGCGAGGGCGAGGTGACGGTCGAGGACTCCGGCGGTGTGTTCACCGACGACGTCCCGGCGACGGCGCCGTTCGTGCGCATGATCGTGCCGGCTCCGACGTGGACCACCGAAGCCGATCTGCTGCGCATCGTTCGCAGCGAACTACCGGCATCGGTGACCTTCGAGCTCATCGTCGACGGACGGCTCGTGTTCCCGCCGCCCGTACCGGGTGCGCTTCCCCGGCGCGTCCCGGCGCAAGGTGCATCGTCTCGAGGGGCAGCATGACCGTCATCATCACCTGCCCCGATTGCGGCACCGTGACCGCGTTCGATCAGATCCAGCGCGACAGCACCGAGTTCTGCCAGCACTGCGACTTTCCGTTGTTCTGGGCTCGCCCCGACGGGCCGACACTCGTCTCGACCAACGGCACCGATGTCAGCCGCAGACGCCTGCCGGGCACCGGTGGGCGCTTGGTCGTCGGCTCGCGGCCGTGCCCGGAATGCGGAGAGCAGAACCCCCTGAACGGCGTGCATTGCATCCGCTGCAGTGCCCTGCTCGACCCCCCACCGGTGGTGCAGCCACCGCCCCCGCCACCACCGCCGGGCCCGCCTCCGGCGCCGCCACCTCCGCCGACTCGGAACTGGTGGCCGTGGATCGCGTTGGGCGTCGGCGTGGTGACCCTGCTGATCATCCTCGGCTTCTGGATCTGGTAGCCGCGTCACGCCTCGTGGCGTCACCTCTAGGTGATCGTGAGCCCGAGCGGGAACGGTGAGATGACGCCGGTGTTGGCCGCCACCGTGAACGATTTGAGGTCGTTGTGGCCGCCGTTGCGATACGCGTACACCTGATAGCTGCCCGCGTCGAGCCCGCTGAACGTGAACGAGGTCGACCCCCCGGCCAGCGTTGCCGAGGCCAGGTGCGTGCTGTTGGCATCGCAGGTGCCGGTGCCGGCGCAGAGGTAGACGATGTCGCCGTTGGTGCCACCGCTGACCGTGTCGGTGAGCGTGGCCAGCGGCACCGGCGTGAACGTCTGGGTGATCGGCGTCGTTGCCGACGCGGTGAAGGGCGAAGAGACGTACGTGATGTAGCCGTTGGCGACGACCCTGAACGTGTACGCCGTGCCGGATGCGAGATTGCTGAAGGTGTACGGGCCCGTGCCCGTCGGGCCGGTGACGCCCGTGCTCGGCGAGATCGACAGCGCGAAGCCGGATGCCGACGCGACGTTGCCGCCGAGCGTGATCGTTGCCGTCGCCGGCTTGGCGTCCATCACGATGTTGACGGGGTTGTTGCCGGGCACGATCGCGACGTCGATCGGCGCCTTCTGGTAATCGGTTGCCGTTGCGGCGAAGCGGTAGGTTCGGCCGGGCACGAGCCCGGTCACGTTCACGGTGCCATCGGTGTTGATCGTCGACCACACCACGGTGCCCCCTGGCAACTCGGTCACCGAGAGGGCGAGACCGGTCAGCGCTCCCGGAGGTGTCACCGCGACCTGGGCGCTCGCCGGCTTCGGTGTCATCGTGATGGGCACTGCGTTGGTGCCCGGCACGATCGCGACGGGGAGCGCCGTCGCCTGCTCGTAGTTCGTCGCCGTGACCGCGAACGTGTACGTCCGTCCGGGAACGAGGCCCGTGACGTTGGCCAGACCGGTCGTCGTGCTGATCGTCGACGGCACCGTTGCTCCGGCGGGATCCTTCACCACCAGAGCGAGACCGGTCCATGCCTCGGACGGTGTCACCGCGACCTGGGCGCTGGCCGGCTTCGGGGTCATCGTGACATCGACCGGATGGTTGCCGTTGGCGACCGCATCGACGTCGACCGGCGACGTCTGGTAGTTGGTCGCAGTGAAGGTGAACGTGTACGTGGTTCCCGGGACGAGACCGGACACGGTCGCGGTGCCGTCGGGATCGAGTGTCGACGGCACGACCGCGCCGGTCGACTTGACGGTCACCACCATCGTCAGGCCCACGAGCGCCTCGGCTGGACCGACTGTCACGTGGGCGGTGGCCGGCAGCGGTGTCATCACCACGTCGGCCGGGGTGTAGTCGACACCGATGTCGGGGTCGAACGTGGTCGCTCCCACGGGGTTGACGATCGGCGCGTCCTCGTAGTCGCGGTGCTGGACGGCGATTGTGTAGGTGACGGTCGGGTCGATCTGCGTGACGCTGTAACCGGTGGCGGAGGCCACGACGACCGGACCCGCCGGAACGAGAGAAAGCGTTGTCGTCGTCGGATTCGGCGGCGCAGTCACCGTGATGGCCAGGGTCGCGTACTTCAGCGCGGTGAGGGTGCCCACGTCGTACCGCGTGCCGGGCGCCGCCGGACTGCCGCCGTTGACCGCGGCGCTCTTCGTCTTGTACGTCGCTGGTCGAGCCGGGTCACTGACGTCGACGCGGTACGCGACGCCGCCGTCGACAGCGAACGTGAACTTCCCTGTTCCCGGCTCGAACGTCAGCTGCGCGCCGGGGACATCGAGTCCTGTGGCAACGTCGATCAGGTGCACCCACGTCGAGTCGGGCACGACAGTGGCCGGACCGGCCTCGGTGTCCTGCCGCAGGGCAGTGCCGGTGACCGTGGTCAGCGGGACGAGCTGCACCGCGATGTC
>Ga0075365_10000250_pt1 | contig 18403 bp, 23 predicted proteins | sample EndMetdeltDD1765_FD_71387 | JGI IMG/M metagenome (GOLD analysis project Ga0075365, IMG submission 71387) | Populus endosphere microbial communities from Tennessee, USA - Endosphere MetaG P. deltoides DD176-5 | ecosystem: Host-associated > Plants > Roots > Endosphere | place: USA: Tennessee... | reverse complement strand
CTCAATATCCGGCGGAACGACGGCGGCGCCAAGCACAGCCAACACAAGATCAATGCGGCATCCCCATGAGTTCCATTCCGAAGGCGGCGTCCTCCGCTATCCTCCAGCGTGGAGACAGGTTCCTCCTCGTGCTCCGGCGCAATCCGCCGTCGGCCGACATGTATGCCTTCCCGGGAGGCCGGGCCGAACCCGGCGAAACGCCTGAGGAGACAGCCTTGCGCGAGTTCGAGGAGGAGACAGGCATAAAGGCCGAGAGCCCTAACCTTCTCGCGACATACGATCTGAAGACACACGCCGCCGACGGGGCTGTCGTCAGCCACTTCTTTCTCTCCGTGTTTCGCGTCGAGGCTGACGGCACGGCTGTCGCCATCGCAGCCGACGACGCCGCCGATATCGGCTGGTTCACTGTCGAGGAGATCCGCCGGCTACCCACCCCTCAAAGCGTGCTTGAATGTGCCGAACGCTTGGCGTCCGGCAGCGAATAAGCGGTGGAAACTCCTGCATGCGCCTTGTTACCGTCACTGTCAGAGTATCAACTATGGACATGATTGCCGTTCGACGCGTGTTCCTGTCTCTTGCATTGTGCGCAAGCGCCGTCCTACCCGCCCGCGTATGGGCACAGGGCCCAGCGCCGACACCGTTGCCGGAGGAGAATGCGCCAAAAACGGTCACCGTGCCCTACGACGACAAGCTCTCACGGCTTGCTGAAGTGCTGGGCTCAGTGCACTACCTGAGGACTCTGTGTAAAGCGGAAAACGGCGGCGAATGGCGAGGGCGCATGCAGCAATTGCTTGATTCAGAAGCCAAAGACGAGCCGCAACGCAAGGAACAGCTAACCGCGGCCTTCAATCGCGGCTACCGTGCCTTCGCGTCGGTTTATACGGATTGCACGCAGGCAGCCATCGTGGCAGAAGAGCGATACCGTGCCGAAGGTGCAACACTTGCCACAGAAATTACGTCGCGGTTCGGAAATTAACGGTTAATTAACCTCTTTTCACACCCGGCCGTGTCGTTTTGGGAAAAGGCTGATAAGGTTGTTAACTAGGCAGTAAGGCATGCAGTTTGAGGAAATGACAATGGAACCAAGCCTCAATGACATCGACGACATGATCGTTCATGAGAAGACTCAGGCGGCCTTGGAGTACCATAACGAAGCCTGGGCCGACGGCATGGCAGACGGAATCGAACCCGAGATCATCGCCGATACAGCAATCATCCACGCGCTGCGCGAAACCATTCGCCTACATGGCGAAAACAGTGCAGAAGCGCTGCTGGATTCCTTGCGCGAGCGCATGCTTGCCGGCGAGTTTTCTCCAAGCCGCACCTTGCAATAACAATCACAGAGAGTTTCATGCATACCGCTAGGGACAATGCTTCGCGGCCCGCGATGGTGCCGCTTTTGCTTGCAATCGGCCTTAGCGCCAGCAGCTTTTTGACCGGGACCTCGGCCCTGGCACTGTCCGAGCTGCAGAAGACCCCGGGCCAAGCCGAGCAGAGCGCTCCGGGCCAAAGCGGCGACAAGCCCGCAGCATCGCCAACCGCGCCCGGCGTTCCGATGCCCGACCCGTTGGTCAACTCGCAGGCCGGTCAGGGCAACGACAAGACACCCGGCGCCCAGGACAGCACGAAGCCTGTCGAAATCATCTACGATATCAGCAAAGTCCCTGAGCCCGTTCGCAAGATGCGCGAGCAGATCGTCGAAGCTGCCGCTTCGGGCGATCTCGAGCGGCTGCGGCCTCTGCTCGGCAGCGGCTCCAGCCAGACCCAGGTGACTGTCGGCGAGCCGACCGACGATCCAATCAGCGCGCTCAAGGACCTTTCGGGCGATCCCGAGGGCGATGAGATCCTGGCAATTATGCTCGACATTATTTCCACTGGGTTCGTTCATGTTGGCCAAGGCACGGCTGACGAGATGTATGTCTGGCCTTATTTCGCCGAGAAGGACCTGAAGGCGCTGACGCCTCCCGAGCGGGTGGAATTGCTGCGCATCGTTACGGCAGGCGACCTGTCCGACATGCAGGAATTCGGCGGCTATAATTTTTATCGGCTGGGCATCACCCCCGATGGCAAGTGGAAGTACTTCACCGCCGGCGACTGAGGCTTGCGATCCCTTCACTGAAGACATACTTCTGAGCGAGAACGAACGCGACAGGTGCCGCCATGCCAGCCGTATTTCTGAAGAACCGCTCGCTCATTCGGGTCAGCGGCTCGGAGGCACAATCCTTTCTGCAGAATCTGATCACGACGGACCTCGCGGCGCTTTCGGCGGACGAAGCACGACCAGGTGCGCTCTTGACCCCTCAGGGCAAAATCCTCTTCGACTTCATGATCTGGCGGGACGGCGGCGGGTTCGTTATCGAGACGGACAACGATCAGCGGGATGCGCTGCTCAAGCGGCTGACGGTGTATAAGCTCAGGGCTGCCGTCGAGCTGTCGCCGGCCGGCGAAGGCGTGACGGTTTCCTGGGAAACTGCAAGCAAGGGGCTGGCAGACAGTCGCTTCGCCAAGGCAGGTATTTCGGTCATCCGGCAACCGGGGCAGCAAGGTACCGATGATCTCGAGGCTTACGATGCGTTGCGCATTGCGAACGGCATCGCCGTGCCCGGACAGGATTATGCCCTGCAGGACGCCTTCCCGCACGATGTCCTGATGGATTTCAATGGCAGCCTCTCCTTCAAGAAAGGCTGCTATGTCGGCCAGGAGGTCGTTTCGCGCATGCAGCATCGTGGAACGGCGCGCCGCCGCGTCGTCACGGTGAAGGCCGAGGTGGCACTACCGCCATCGGGGACGGAGATAACCGCCGCCGGCAAGCCGGTCGGCACGCTCGGTTCGGTCGTCGGAAAAGACGGCCTTGCGATCGTTCGCATCGATCGTGCCGGTGAAGCCATGGCGGCACACACGCCGCTGCTGGCGGGCGACACATCCGTTACCCTGGAATTGCCTGCCTGGACGGGACTGATATTCCCGTCAACGGCGGACGAGGCGAGCGCGTGACTACAAAGGCGCCGCGCGCGTGGCAACGCATGCTCTCGGGCCGCCGGCTCGATCTGCTCGACCCCTCTCCGCTTGACGTCGAGATGAGCGATATCGCGCATGGGCTCGCGCGCGTTGCCCGCTGGAACGGACAGACTTCTGGGGATCACGCCTTCTCAGTCGCGCAGCACTGCCTTGTCGTGGAGGATATCTTCCGCCGTCTCAACGATGCGACAGCCGACCAATGCCTGATGGCGCTGCTCCACGATGCGCCGGAGTATGTCATCGGCGACATGATTTCACCCTTCAAGTCGGTCGTAGGCGGCGGATACAAGGCCGTCGAAAAGCGGCTGGAAGCGGCCGTCCACCTTCGCTTTGGGCTGCCGCCTCACCCGACGCGCGAGCTTAAGGAGAGGATCAAGAAGGCCGATACCATCGCCGCCTATTTCGAGGCAACGCAGCTTGCCGGCTTTACCTCGGCGGAGGCGCAGAAATTCTTTGGTCAGCCACGCGGGATCACCAAAGACATGCTGCTGATGACGCCCTTGCCGGCTGTCGAGGCGCAGCGCCTCTTTTGCGAACGTTTCGACGCAATCGAGACCATACGGAGCAGCAAAGCATGACGATGATCGTTGTCGCGCCTCTTGCCCGGATCGCCGAGATGGCAGTCAGGCATGGCGCGCGTGAGATGATCAGCTTGATGGCAAAAGAGCACACCTTTCACCGTCCCGGGGTGATCCAGGCGCACCGGCATCTTCTCCTCAATATGAATGACATCGCCTTCAAGGGAACCGGCAATCTCGTGGCGCCTGATGAAACCCATGTCCGGGAGATCATCGATTTCGTACGTGATTGGGACCAACGCGCACCTCTTCTGATCCATTGCTGGATGGGCGTGTCTCGCTCACCCGCAGCCGCCTTGATTGCCGCTCTCTCATTGTCGCCTGAGCAGGACGACGGTGCGCTGGTTCGCCGGCTGCGCACCGCGTCACCCTATGCGACCCCCAATACCCGGCTCGTTCAAATCGGTGATGACATGCTCGGTCGCGGTGGGCGATTGGTGGATTCGGTTCGCGCCATTGGCAGGGGCGCAGATGCGGACGGAAACGCGCCGTTTACGTTGAGCTTGGAAGAGCCGACTGCCGGAACGTTTTGAGTCGATACCGGTTAACCTCTTAGAGGAGGTTGATCGATGTCGCTGCAGAATTATCGCGATACGTTTGTAAGCTGTTTGGCCACGCTCAAGGGCCTGAGCAGCGCCTCGGACGCGTATATACGGTTTCGATGGCAGGCGATTTATCTGACGCGTGATCGATTTTCCTATTTCTTTCGCGGCGACCTGAATGTCGGGAAAGCCAGCTTCTTCGGCCAGCAGATGGACATGACCACCGGCGCCACAACTCCAGTTCCGACAAGCTCGATCGCGCTCTACGGAGCAACATTTGGGCTCAACGAGACGATCGCCGTCTATAATGGGCCACAGAAGTCGGTGATCGACGTTGCTCATGCTTTCAACGAGGAAGGCATGGAGGATTGTCAGGCCGAGTTCTTCTACGTCAGGATGAGCCTGATGCACGTGGGAGACGATGGCCGCATGGGCTTCGCCACCGATCCTCGGCTGCGCGAGAACACAAACATCATATTCGTCGGACTGGAGGATCACGCAACAGCCGAAGTGCTCGAAACGAGCAGTGTCGGACAGTGGATCGCGACGGATAAGCCCATGGCATCAAGCGAGTGGTACGCAGAGCGATACTACTATCACTGACCGACCAACGTCGGAGCAGAAATAGCCTACTTAATGACGCCGCATGCTAGACTCTCGCCTGCGTCCCCTGCAGGTTGGCTACGATAATCATCGGAATTGGAATGAACGATCAAGGCTCTACCGCGGATGCCGTCGGTCTTGCCGTCGAGGGTGACCATGCTGTCGAACACCTGTGCCCGCAGAACGCCATCCTGGTCAACATACTGATTGGGCATGTCGCCGGTGTGGGGTCCCTTTGCGGACAGCAGACCGTGCTCAGTGTTAGTCGGATTGAAGTGCTTTCCAGCCGACTCGTGATGTCCCGCGGCGTCGCAATTACCGGTCTCGTGGACATGGAATGCGACCCATCTGTTCGAAGGCAATCCAGTCACTTCGACTTCGATCAAGACGCCACCGTTTGCTGCAGCCGTCAGAGTGGCCCGACCGCTTGCCTTTCCATCACCGCCCACGAAGTCCGCAGTGGCCGTTTGCTTATCCTGAGCCAACACGGCTGAAGAGACCGTAATGAACGCCAAAGCGGCAATCGAGAGGACTGTTTTCATTGGAGCTTCCTTCCTTGCATCGTCGTTTCCAACGTGCGAGGCGTGAAGCTGTTCCTGAATTGGCAACAAAGAAAAGCCGGCCTCGAGCGGCCGGCCTTGACGATTCACACGCGACACAATCAGGCGACGGTATCGAGATCGTACTGACCGTAAGTGCTCTTATACACATCGTAAGACGTGTTTTGCTGAGACTGCTGATGAAAATTGACGCTTCCGCTCTCGCGAGTGCCCATCATGAATGCGAGCACGCCGTCAGACAGCTTGGGTGCAAATTCCTGGATCGTATCTTCTTCGCCCAACTGCTTTAGAATGCCCGGCTTATCATCAGCCGCCCGCTCGCCCCGGCTCAGCACGCCGTCACCATTTGTGTCCAGCCGCGACAGCGTCGCGAGATACGCGTAGGACGTGTCGCCAACCGATGAAACTTGGCTCATACAAACCTCCATTCACCGCCGTTTCGGTGATGTTTGTACGCAATACGAAATGGGGAAAATCAAAGACTAATCAGTCGTTAAACTGATTTGCGCACTGCGTCAATAAGCTGTTAACATGCCATTAACCATGATTGACAAAGTGTGATCTTGACGCGTCGGCGACGTGTGGTCCCGGCTCAGATCCCCTGCATTTGCCGGCATTTCGGCTGAAGCAGCCAAATATAGTGCCAGGGATATATTCGTTTGCGTTGCAATAGAATTTTAATGCGACCGACGGATTATCTTTGCCACGGCGGCACATCGCCGGTTGAGTTTAAGATTGTATAGACGATATTTTTCGATTGTTTCAGAAGGTCCTTTCATGTCTGACGCGCCGCGTCGCAATTGCAGATTAGCAAGCGGTCCACTGGGCTCCGCTCACGTTCCTTTCTCTCCCGACGTGGAGATTGCCGCAAATGGACGCTGAAGCCCTTTTTCGGCAACAGTGCACAACCGCTGTCAATGAGGACGGGTCTGCCAACGCCGAGCGCTTGATGACCCTTGTCGTCGAGACATATCGGCTGCAGACAGGAAAGAAGCGGGCCGCCGAGGATCGTTCTCGACTGCTCGTCAAGGAAAACGGTGAGCTGAAGGGCAGCCTCGTCGCCTCAAAGGAAGATCTCGCGGAGCAAAAGCGCCTCTTCGGGATCGTTCTCGACAACCTGCCTCAGGGCCTGAGTGTCTTCGATTCACAGCAGCGGTTGATCGTCTGTAACATCCGTTTCCGGCAACTCTTCGGGTTCAGCGCCGAGGAGGCCTCTCCTGGGGCTTCGATGGGATCGTTGATCGCAAAGATCCGCGGCACCGAGCGAGTTGAGAAAAATGCTTCCCGTTTACGGGACGCCACCTCGGAGGGCGGACAAATCCGTCACCGCGAATGGATGATGGAAGACGGACGTACCATCCAGAGCGTTATCACGGTGCTGCCTGATGGTAGCAATATTTCCATCCACGCCGACATTACCGAAGACCGAAAGGCGGCCGACCGCATAACCTATCTCGCTCATCACGATCCGCTGACAGGCCTGCCAAACCGCATCAGCCTACGGGAACGCATCGATGCAGCGCTGGCCGGTCGCAAGCCCGACGAACACATCGCACTCGTGCACCTCAATCTTGATCGCTTCAAATCGATCAACAACACGCTCGGCGTCTCGGCCGGTGACAAGATCCTGCGACAGGTGGCCGAGCGCATCCGCATGTCGGCCGGCGCCGGCAATGTACTGGCGCGCCTTGGCTCCGACGAATTCGCCATTCTCCAATCCGGCCGGCAGCAGCCATGGAATGTCACGGCTCTTGCCGATCAGATCCGGCGGGAACTGTCAGAACCGTTCTTTCGCGGAGACAAGGCCGTTGAACTCAGCGTATCGATGGGTATCGCCATCAGTCCGCAAGACGGAACGGAGACGGATGTCCTGCTGAAGCATGCCGGCGTCGCGCTGTCGCACGCCAAGAGCAGCGGCGGCAACGGCGAGCGTTTCTTCACCGCCGAGATGGAAGCGCAAATCGAAACGCGGCATGCACTGGAAGCGGATTTGCGGAAAGCAGTCGAGCGCGAGGAATTCGAGCTTCACTATCAACCGCTCTATGATCTCAGCCAGCAGCGGATCTGCGGTTTCGAGGCGCTCGTGCGATGGAACCACCCGACGCGCGGTCGGGTGCCGCCACTGGAATTCATCCCTCTTGCGGAAGAGGTCGGTCTCGTGGTCGACATCGGACGCTGGGTGCTGCGCCGCGCCTGCCGCGATGCGGTGCACTGGCCGAAAGATATCAAGGTCGCAGTCAACGTATCAGCCATTCAATTCACGAACAGTGATCTGCCGGCCGATGTCGCCGCGGCACTGGCTGAAGCGCAGCTTCCGGCCGGCCGTCTGGAAATTGAGATCACCGAAAGCGTGCTGATGGAAAATCTCGATGAGGCCCTGCCCATCCTGCACATGCTCAAGCGAAGCGGCATTCGCATCGCCATGGACGATTTCGGCACCGGCTATTCGTCGCTCAGCTATCTCCAGCGCTTCCCCTTCGACAAGATCAAGATCGACAAGTCATTCGTCGACGGTATCGTCGAAGGCAAGGAAGCCTTTGCGATCATGCGCGCCATCATCCTTCTCGGCGACGCGCTCGGCATGCGTGTAACTGTGGAGGGAGTAGAAACGGCCGAGCAACTGGCCCTGCTCCAGCGTGAAGCCTGCGATGAGATCCAGGGTTATCACATCAGTCCGCCGCGGCCTGCAGCCGACGTGCCTTACCTGCTGGCCCGGCCGCCGCAGGAGCATGCCAGCGCCCGCGCGAGCTAGTGGGCTCGTTGCGACTCGTGGTTCCTGCGTTTATGGAAGGACGCCTTCTTTTCAACGCGGTGATCCCATGTTCCAGGCGAAAGCTTTCGCTCCATTTGAAGACCTCGCCACCCAGCTCGGGCCGCATTCGTCGGAGAGCGATGACGGTTCGCATGACATCGCGCATGTCTTGCGTGTCTTCAAGAACGCCATGCGAATCCAGGCTCTTGAGGGTGGTGATGCAAGGATCCTGGCGGCTGCCGTCCTCCTGCACGACTGTGTTGCCGTGGAGAAGAATTCGCCCATGCGGTCGCAAGCGTCAGCGCTGGCGGCAGAGAAGGCATCGGCCGTACTCGCGGAGCTTGGCTGGGATCGTGACGATATCGCAGCAGTCGCACATGCCATTGTCGCGCACAGCTTCTCCGCAAAAGTCCCGCCAGAAACCCTGGAGGCCAAGATACTGCAGGATGCCGACCGGCTCGATGCGATAGGCATGGTCGGCGCGGGCCGATGCTTCTATATCGGCGGTCGAATGTCGTCGGCGCTCTATGATCCGTTCGATCCGGCCGGCAGCAACCGCGAACTCGACGACAAGAGATATGTGATCGACCACTTCCAGACCAAGCTATTCAAACTGGCGGATGGCTTTCAAACGAAGGCCGGCCGGGCGCTTGCGGCCACGCGTGACCAACGGCTGCGCGACTTCCTTGCAGCGTTCATGGACGAAATCTAGGAGCGTACGATGCATATCACCGAGCTTTTCATCTATCCGCTCAAGAGCGCCCGCGGCATTGCCCTACCATCAACCGAGATCGACGCCTTCGGCCCACCGGGCGATCGGCGCGCGATGATCACCGATCGGGACGGACACTTCGTTACACAGCGCGAGTTGCCCGAGCTTGCCCGCATTGCCCTACAGCCCGGGTCTTCGGAGCTGCGCCTCACCATGGGTGGCCAGCAGATGGCGGTGCAAATCCCCAATGCCGCGCGGCGGATGAATGTCTCGATATGGAAGTCCATCGTCAACGCCGCGGTTGCCGATGACGCCGTAAATGACGAACTTTCAACCTGGCTTGGGCGAGAAGTGAAACTGGTGTTTTTCGATCAGGACGCTAGGCGTTCCGCAAGCGCGGAATGGGCTGGCGAAGGCACACCCGTCACATTTGCCGATGGCTACCAGATCCTGCTGACGACAACCGGCTCCCTGCGGGCGTTAAATGCCGACCTTGAAAAGCACGGCGAAGGTCGTGTCGGCATGGAGCGGTTTCGGCCGAACATCGTCGTCGACACCGAGGAAGCCTGGCCGGAAGACCGCTGGGCAGCGGTCGAGATCGGCGGCATTCGTTTCGACCTCGTCAAGCCCTGTGCGCGCTGCATCATGACGACGCAGGACCAATCGACCGGATCGCGCGAGGTTCCCAATCCGATGCTGGCCCTGGGGCGCATTCGGATGTCTGCGGACCGGCGTGTACCCGGCCCGCTCTTCGGCTGGAATGTCACGCCTCGCGGAACCGGTCGAATTGCGGTCGGTGACCCGGTCAGGATCATAGAGGAGAGGCCCGAAGGCTGGTCTTTCAAGATCCGCGAGCGCGCCTAGGTCCGAAGCTGCGCAAGCGTCTCGTCTATTTCCGTCATGACCGCTGGCGATAGCGGGCCTTTGGCCAACGCGCCGGCGTTTTCTTCAACCTGGGCGACGGTGCGGAAGCCCGGGATCGGCAGAGTTCGAGGCGAGCGCGCCCATAGCCAGGCCAAAGCGCCCTGCGTGAGAGTTCGTCCGTCGGACTTCAGCAGCTCGCGAACCGCCTCCAGCCGTGCTGCGAACTCCGGCGCAATGCGCCCATCCTTGAAATAGATCATCCAGTCGAGGCTTGCGCCGCGAACATCCTTATCGCCGACCTTCGTGTCCGCGCGGAATTTTCCGCTGAGTAACCCCATCGCGAGCGGCCCGCGGTTAATCGAGATCAGTCCATGCCGTTCGATCACCGCGATCATATCCGGCACAGGCTCGAAGACGTTCATCGTATGCTGGACGGAAACGAAACCAGGGCGGTCGGCATGTCGCGCGGCACGATCGGGATAGTCCGTGCTCCAGCCGAAGGCGTCGACCTTGCCCTCGCTGCGCAGTTTCTCCAGCGTTTCAAAGACATCATCCGACTGCTCCAGCGGAAAGTCGTTCAGATGAAACTGAAGCAGATCGAGGCGATCCCGCTTCAACCTGCGTAGCGATGTTTCGGCCGAGCGACGAATAAACTCCGGATCGGCGAAGGCGCCTGTTGCCTGCTTCGACTGGGGGTCGGTGGCAAAGCCGAACTTGGTCGCGATGACAATGTCGCTGCGATTGCCGAACGCACGCCCGACGATTTCCTCTGAATGCCCCGCCCCGTAGTTCGAGGCGGTATCGAAGAAACGAATGCCGAGCTCGATTGCGCGATGAATGGCGGCGATGGACTCGTCGTCATCGACCTCGCCCCACCCCAGTGGCGTATCGCCGGCATAGAACGGTCCGCCGATTGCCCAGCAGCCCATGCCCAATCTGGGTATTTCATAATTGTTCCAGAGATTTATCGTGGTCCTCATATCGGGCTTGGTCAGCATCGTCTACTCCTCCGATCGCTGGGCTGCATGCGATCGAAATAGGCAGGAGCGTGAGGCGCGTAAAGCACCTGCTCTGCACGATATTTTTCACCGATGAAAAACGATCGATCAGGTAGACAGTTCGTGCTGCGTAGCGGCTGCCTTCAGTGCTTTCAGTGCCGCCTGTACGAAGCCCTCCCGCGCAGCCGCCGCCTCCACTCCGCGTGGCTCATAGACATGGCGATGGAGGAAGAAGGCCGTCAGGCGGAACGCGGCGTTGAGGCTGTCGATATCGGCCGCGCGGTTTTCCTCGCTGTTCAGAAATGACGGCAGGAGCAGCATCTTGTCCGCCCAGGGAGCACCTGCTGTCCGGCTGACCGCCCTGCCCGACTTCGGCGATACATAGGCAAGGTCGGAACGCGCGCCCGTAGCAGCGCATTCGGTCAGATCGAGGCCGAAACCAAGGTCGTTCAGAACTGCGAGTTCGAAGCGGACGAAAAGCTCACCGGCATCGGCCGGGTTGTGGAGATTGTCAAGGATGACCTCGAGTGCCTCGAAGAGATGCGGATGCGGATCGCGCTCCGGCAGCAACCGCAACAGCGCGCCCATCGCCTGCACACCATAGACGGCCGTCGCCGTTTCCATCAGGCGCGCGGCCCGCAACGTCAATGGCTCGATGCGAAACTCGCCAAGGTGTTCATCAAGGCGCGCGCGCCATGTGACCTCGACTTCGTTGCCGGGCTGAAGGACAGGTTGCATCGCCCGCGACCGGCCGGCACGGACCATGCCCAGATGGCGCCCGCGCTCGCGCGTCATCACCTCGGCGATGACGCTCGTCTCGCCGTGGCGCTTGACACCCAAGATGATTGCCCGGTCGTGCCACTGCATCGGAAGCGAACCCTAAACCTTACGACTCGATCCTACCGCAACACTGGTGCTCTGTCATGAAGAGGCATTCAGACGCTGGCTGGGAAGAGCTTCTGAAGGAAGTCGCGCATCGCCGATTCGCCAAACGGTTTGACGAGCAGCGGCACATTCTGGAGATCTTCGGGAAAGTCCTTCGTGTCCGAATAGCCGCTCACAAACCCGAACGGGATATGGATGTTGGCCAAATGACGGGCGAAATCGAAGCTCATGACTTCGCCAAGGTTGACGTCCAGCAACGCGAAATCGAAGGTTTCGGTCCTGGTCGCCTCCATTGCCTGGTCGAGGCTGCTGACGATACCAATTGTTTCTACGCCCACCTGGCGAAGGATATCCTCGGCTTCCATCGCGATGATCAAACTGTCCTCAAGGACCAGAACACGGTTTGCCTTCATACCCAATACGCCCCTCGCTGAGTGTCATCTAAGACGCTCGGCATTGCATTTCCCGGATTTCCACTCTGACGCCCCATGGCTCATTGGCCGATGACCATTTACCGCTTAACTTGCATAGCCGCTTTTTCGTTTCGCGTCGATAAAAAGCAAAGCAGGAAGAAAGATGGCGCGGAGGAACATAGCTCCACATCGCGTGGTGTGCATTTAAATAAGACACATCGGCGACACGTATCATATGAATGGACGGACTTTCTCTCCAAGCCCCTCCCAGCCGGCAGCAGCCATCAGGCCGTCGCCATCTATCACCTCGCAGGTGCGCTCCTGCCAGCAGATGAGATTACGATTAGCAAGCTTTTTCAATGTCTTGTTGGTATGGACAATCGAAAGCCCCAACGTATCTGCCACGTGCTGTTGCGTGATCGGGATCGACGCCTCACCGTTGAACAGCTTCAGCCGTTTCCCGCGTTCAAACAAAAAGGCGATGAGGTAGGCGGCTCGTTCGAGCGCCGTCCGACGGCCAATGCTCAATAGGTGTTCGTCAAGGATGCGTTCCTCTTGGGCAGCAATCCAGGTGATGTCGAAGGCCAGGGACGCATGCTTGTTATAGAGGGTCATCAGCTTGTCGCGCTCGAAGACGCAAAGAGACACAGGCGACAATGCTTCGACGGAATGCTGCATTTCCCCCATGATCGTTCCCTGAAGACCGATCAGATCACCCGGCATTACATAGTTCAGGATTTGCCGGCGTCCGTCCTCCAGTGTCTTGTAGCGGAAGCCCCAGCCGGAGAGAACGGTGAACAGGTGAGCACTATGTGCGCCCTCGACGAGGATCGTGGCACCGGCATCCACGGCCAGCTCGCCTCTCTTGAACTTCGAGACGAATTCAAGCTCTTCGCTGCTGAACTCCCTGAACGTCGCGATAGCACGCAACGGACAGCGCTCGCACGGCGTTTTGAACGAGTAAGTGGGGCGCCGGGTCGCCATACAGGTCCTCGTGCTCAACGGAACGGCGCCGCCGGGATTGGCGCTTCACATAACAACACGCGAACCCCGAGGGCTGTTCCACGCAGAGGCAATTTTTACCATAGAAACAACGCTGCAGAAGCTGTCGCTCTACTTCGGGAAATCCAGCCCCATTTCACGGAAGCGCTCGGGGTCATCGCCCCAGTTTTCGCGAACCTTCACGAATAGAAAAAGATGGACCGGCTGCTCGAGGATTTCGGAAAGTTCCCGACGTGATGCCGAGGAGATTGCCTTGATCGTTTCGCCGCCCTTGCCGAGCGCGATCTTCTTCTGGCTGTCGCGTTCGACGTAGATCACCTGCTCGATCCGCACCGAGCCGTCCTTGCGCTCTTCCCACTTCTCCGTCTCGACATGCGACGAATAGGGAAGCTCCTGATGCAGGCGAAGGAACAGCTTCTCACGGGTAATCTCCGCCGCAAGCTGGCGCATCGGAAGATCGGAAATCTGGTCTTCGGGATAGTACCAAGGTCCCTCGGGCAGCGTCTTTGCCAGATAGTCCATGACGTCATCACAACCGGAGCCATTCTCGGCCGAGATCATGAAGGTATGGGTGAAGGCAATCTTCTCGTTGGCCGCCGCCGCAAGCGCCAGCAGATCTTCGCGCTTGACCCGATCGATCTTGTTCAAGACAAGAATCTTCGGCTGATGCACCTCCTTGAGGCCCTCAAGAATGGCTTCCGCATCACCGCGCAGACCGCGTTCGCTGTCGATCAGCAACATGATCAGGTCGGCATCCTTTGCGCCGCCCCAAGCAGATGTCACCATCGCGCGGTCGAGCCGCCGACGCGGCTTGAAGATACCAGGCGTATCCATGAACACGACCTGCGCATTGTCGTGGATCGCGATGCCGCGCACGATGGCACGCGTCGTCTGCACCTTATGGCTGACGATGGAGACCTTGGCGCCGACCAGGCGATTGACCAGCGTCGATTTGCCGGCGTTGGTCGGCCCGATCAGCGCGACGAAGCCCGACCGTGTCGCGCCCGCGGTTTCAGCGGCGTCATCCGCCATATCGTGTTCTTCCGTCATTTATCCCGTCAGTTTCCGGCAGAGGGCTTCTGCCAAATGCCTTCGCGTTCCAGCATTCGTGTGGCTGCGACCTGCTCTGCAGCCCGCTTTGAGCGTTCGATGCCCGTCTCGGGCTGAACACCTGTGACCTCCACCGTCACCGTGAAGCGCGGATCATGATCCGGTCCGGTGCGTTCTTCAACCCGATAGATCGGCGTGATGCCGAATTTGGCGTGCGACCATTCCTGCAACTCGGTCTTTGCGTCGCGCCGAGCGCCGTCGGCGCGTGCTGCCCGCTTTTCCCAGAACTTCAAAATGAAACGTCGGGCGACCTCCAGGCCGCCGTCGAGGTAGATCGCCGCGATGAGGCTTTCGACCACGTCGGCGCGCACGTTCATCATGCGCTTGCCGGTCAGCTTCTTGACGTCGGCGCCAGTGCGAATGAACAGGTGCAGGCCGAGCTCGTCGGCAACCTCCGCGCAGGTATCGGCACTGACGAGCTGATTGAGGCGTACCGAAAGTTCGCCCTCAGTCGCCGCGCCAAACGTGCGGAAGAGCAGTTCGGCGACGCAGAGGCCAAGCACACGGTCGCCAAGAAACTCCAGACGCTCGTAGTTCCCGCCCTTCTGCGTGCGGGCGCTCGCATGAGTCAAAGCCCGATCGAGCCGCTCTTTCTCGGCGAACTGGTGACCGATCAGGGCCTCAAGCCTTGTTCGATCCGCCGCCGAGAGCGTCTGCGCCTTACTCATTCAACGCCCTTGAAGAGACGATCCCAACGCATGTTCGTTGGCCACTTCCAGATCTCGCGGAATGAAGTGTCGTTGCCGAGCGAGAAGAAGATGACGCTGGCGCGACCGACCAGGTTCTCCGCCGGCACGAAGCCAACATCGAAGCGGCTGTCGAGCGAATTGTCACGATTATCGCCCATCATGAAGTAGTGACCTTCAGGAACGATGAACTCGCGCGTGTTATCGCCGCGCGAAACCGGGGACTGATCCAGCGTATCGTAGCTAACACCATTATCCAGCGTCTCGCGGAACACGGGCACGTCCTGGCCCGGATCCTGGGCGTAGTCGGAATTGAACGTGCCATCCGGTACCTTCGGAACCGGCTTGCCGTTCACGTAGAGCACACCTTCCGTGACCTGAATGTGATCGCCGGGAAGACCGACCAGACGCTTGATGTAATCGACGTCCGGGTTCGGCGGGAAACGGAAGACAACGATGTCGCCGCGCTTCGGCTCGCTCGCGAAGATGCGGCCGCTGAAGAGGTTCGGCGAGAAAGGCAGCGAGTACTTCGAATAGCCGTAGGCGAACTTGTTGACGAAGATGTAGTCGCCGACAAGCAGAGTCGGCATCATGGAGCCGGACGGAATCGTGAACGGCTGAAAAAATACCGTTCGGATAACCATTGCCAAAATCAGCGCCTGGGCGATGACCTTGATGTTTTCCCACAGGGCGTTCGGCTTGGTTTCGACTTTTTCGGACACGCAGTCTTATTCCTTCAATGCACCCCAAGGGCACAACTCTTGTTTGCTTCTCTCTAGCGGCTTCGGCCGATTGCGGCAATGGCGCCAACATTAAAAGCGACTCTACGTCGCTGATCAGGCATTTTCGGGCAAGCCTTCAATGATGACGAAAGCCTGCGCCAAGGGATAATCATCCGTTATCGTCAAATGAATGGCAGCCTTGTGGCCCGCCGGCAGCAGCGATTGCAACATCTCGGCTGCCCCGCCCGTCAGCTTCATCGTCGGCTTGCCACTTGGCAGGTTCACGACGCCGAGATCCTTCCAGAACACCCCTTGCGCCATGCCCGTTCCAAGAGCCTTGGAGCAAGCTTCCTTGGCGGCAAAGCGCTTGGCATAGGAGGCCGCGCGATTGGCACGCCGATCGGACTTTGCCCGCTCGATCTCGGTGAAGCAGCGATTGGTAAAACGCTCGCCGAAGCGTTCGAGGGATTTCTCGACGCGCCTGATGTCGATGAGATCGCTGCCGATACCGATAATCATACGGTTTCCTGCGCTGGATGTGACAGCCGTACACGGGCACGCATCATCAGGCGTTCGCGGCGGCGCGCCTGGAAGCCCCTCACGGTGTAGAAGGTCGCGAAGTAGACAATAGCGGAAGTCAAAAGTGCCGGTGGGATGGAGCCAACCAGCATCGGCTCGAGAACGGGTCGCCAGAGCTCGCTGAAATGCAGCTCATGGAACAGGGCGCCGAGATCGATCGAGTGCCCCTGCATCGTATCCTGACGAGCAAGCAGCAGGTGACCGATCTCCCAGGTCGCCCCCCAGATGAACGGATAGGTCAGCGGATTGCCGAAAGCCGCGCAGCCAAGCGCAGCGGCGACCATGTTGCCGGAGAAGAGATAACTGAGCACGAAGGCCATGACGAAATGAACGCCAATAAAGGGCGTCCAGGACACAAAGATCCCTGCGGCGACACCCATGGCAACGGCGTGCGGCGACGCCGTCAAGCGCAGAACGCGCATCGTGAGATAGCGGAGCGGCCGCAAGAATCCCTTGCGAGGCCATAACAACTCACGCAGCTTTTCACGGAATCCAGCAGGTTTTCGACGTCGGAACAACATGGCGCGTATGTAGTGCAACCCGCACCAGCGTGACAAGAGCGTCAAACCATCTCAGTCATTATTTGATCACTGCAGACTGAGCACTCACCAGGGGCGCGATATGCAATACGCCCCTTCCATTCTTCAAGTATAGACCCGATATTAACGGGCGCGGAAAAGGCCGCGGTCAACCTGACGCTGACGATATTCAAGATCGATACGGTCAAACGAACCGTTCAGGTAAGCCATTTCGCGCTCTTCAGCAGTCGGAGCGCGCAGTGCGCGGGCGATCTTCTTGATTGGTGTAAACATTTCTTTGCCTCATCTTCTGTTCATTTCCTGATGACTGGAAGATAGGCGCTCGCAGCAGCAATTACCAACGCTCTAAGGTCGGCGCAGCCATGCGCCATGCGCATAACTCGCCTTATATCAGCGCGACTTTGGTCACGAAACGATCATAAAATGTGCAGACAGCCCACCAACCGGCTTCGCCGGCCTATTCGTAAAGTCGGCGAACCGTCGCGACGCACTCCAGATCCTTCAGCTGGGCAAGCAGCTGATTCAGTTGCCGAAGGTCCCAAACCTCAACATCGAGCGTCATTTCGGTGAAGTCGGTTGCGACGCGCACCGTGTTGAACACCCGAATATTGACGTCGACGCCAGCAACGGTCTGGGCGAGTTTAGCCAAGGTGCCGGGTTCGTTCAACGCGTTGACCATGATCCGCGCCACGAAGCGCGATTTGTTAGCCTCATCAAGATCCCAGCGAACATCGATCCAACGGTCCGGCTGATCATCGAAACGCTGCAGCGTCGGCGACTGGATCGGATAGATCGTGATACCGTTGCCCTTCTCCGTCGTATTCATGATCCCAACGATGCGGTCACCGGGTACGGCGCCCGTCGGCGCAAACTGCACATCGACATTGCTCGAAATGCCACGGATCGGCATGGTATCCATATCGATGTCGGCTTTGAGGTCCGCGACCGCGCGATCGACACCCGACTTCGCCTTGCCCGGTATCTTGAAGATCATGCCCGAGGCACTGCGAACATTGAACCAACCGTCGTCACCGCTCGGCTTGGCCGTCACGCGTTCTTCCAGATGGTCCGGATAAACGGCGCGCAACACGTCGAGCGACGACATCTCGCCACGACCGACAGCGGCGATGGCGTCTTCGACATCCTTCTGCCCAAGCCGATGGAGCGCGGGCTTCATCGCTTCGCGCGAGAAGATCTTGCCGGCCCGCTCGAAGGTGCGCTCCAGAATGCGATGGCCGAGGCCGGCATACTGCTTGCGGATGGCCAATCGGGTGGCGCGGCGGATCGCGGCCCTCGCCTTGCCCGTTACCACAATCTCTTCCCAGGCTGCAGGTGGCACCTGCACGCCGGAGCGAATGATCTCGACCTCATCGCCATTTGCCAGCCGGGTCACGAGCGGCATGATACGACCGTTGATCTTGGCGCCGACCGTCGTGTCGCCGATATTGGTGTGAACCGCATAGGCAAAGTCAATCGGGGTCGCGCCTCGCGGAAGCGCGATCAGCTTGCCCTTGGGCGTGAAGCAGAAGACCTGATCTTGGAACAACTCGAGCTTTGTATGCTCCAGGAACTCCTCCGGGCTGTCTCCTTCGGCAAGCGCCTCGATCGTGTGTCGCAGCCATGAATAGGCGTTGGACTCACGCGACAGGATATCGTTGTCAGAGGTCGAAGCGGCATCCTTGTATAGCGTGTGGGCGGCGATACCGAACTCCGCGATCTCGTGCATGCGCCGGGTACGGATCTGCAGCTCGATGCGCTGGCTGGACGGGCCGACGATCGTCGTGTGCAGCGAACGGTAGTCATTCTGCTTCGGCGTCGAGATATAGTCCTTGAAGCGCCC
>Ga0075365_10000249_pt1 | contig 18428 bp, 19 predicted proteins | sample EndMetdeltDD1765_FD_71387 | JGI IMG/M metagenome (GOLD analysis project Ga0075365, IMG submission 71387) | Populus endosphere microbial communities from Tennessee, USA - Endosphere MetaG P. deltoides DD176-5 | ecosystem: Host-associated > Plants > Roots > Endosphere | place: USA: Tennessee... | reverse complement strand
ATCGATACCATTAGCAGATTTTAAAATTTGCTCCTTTTGTTTTTTAGTTAGCTGATCATATCTTATTATTTCCATATCTACGGGACAAGAATGTTATAAAGAAATTTGTGAATTATTGCTTCGGTTGAGGTGTACTGCGGTGGCGTCTGTTGGCTACGTGTAGTTCTAGTAGGGCTTTTCTGAGTTCTCCTTGGGCTTCTGCGAAGTCTCTTGCTGTTACTCCTTCTTCTTTCTTCTTTAAGATTTCTTCAGCTCTCTTTTGTGCAGCAAGTGCTTTCTCTACTTCAATTTCTTCAGCTCTTACAGCATAGTCAGCAAGGATAGTAACTTTATTTGCACTGACTTCTAAGAATCCTCCAGTGATGGCGAGGAATTGTTCTTTGCCGCCGATTTTCATGGTTACTTCTCCGGGGAGTACTTTGGTAAAAAGATTGACGTGATGGGGGAGAATGCCGATTTCTCCATCAGCTGTGTTGATGATAATTTCGTCGACGTCGCCTGTGTAGATAACTTTTTCTGGGGTTACAATTTCGAGTGTCATAATGGGAACGAACTTTAGTTCTTCTTTCCTTTTGCTACTGCTTCTTCAATGCCACCGACCATGTAGAAAGCTGACTCGGGGAGACTGTCGTGTTTGCCTTCTAAAATTTCTTTGAAACCCTTAACTGTTTCATCGATCTTCACGTATTTTCCTGGTTGACCGGTGAAGATTTCAGCAACGTGCATTGGTTGACTCAAGAATCTCTGGATCTTTCGAGCACGTGCAACAGTTAGTTTATCTTCATCTGAAAGTTCATCAATACCAAGGATAGCGATAATATCTTGGAGATCCTTGTATCGTTGTAATACTTTCTGTACTCCTCGTGCGACGTCGTAGTGATCTTGTCCGACAATGTTTGGATCAAGGATACGTGATGTTGAGGTTAATGGATCAACAGCTGGATAGAGACCTTGCTCCGCGATTGATCGCTCAAGCGTAATGGTCGCGTCTAAGTGGGCAAAGATGGTTGCTGGTGCTGGGTCGGTGTAATCATCAGCAGGGACGTACACAGCTTGTACTGATGTGACTGATCCTTTTTTCGTTGAAGTGATTCTTTCTTGGAGTTGGCCGATTTCGTTTGCGAGGGTTGGTTGATAACCAACGGCTGATGGCATACGACCAAGAAGCGCTGATACTTCAGATCCTGCTTGTGCGAAACGGAAAATGTTGTCGATAAAGAGAAGCACGTCTTCTCGTTTTTCGTCACGGAAGTATTCAGCCATTGTCAAAGCGGTTAAGGCGACACGAAGACGGTTTGCTGGTGGTTCATTCATTTGGCCATATACCATGACGGTCTTATCCATAACTTTGGCTTCGACCATTTCCATCCAAAGGTCTGTACCTTCACGAGTTCTTTCGCCGACGCCTGCAAAAACTGAATGTCCTTTGTGTTGTACAGCGATGTTTTGGATAAGCTCTTTAACGACAACAGTCTTACCAACGCCAGCTCCTCCGAAGATCGCGATTTTTCCACCCTTGGTGAAAGGTGCAATAAGATCGACAACTTTAATACCCGTCTCAAGCATGTGAGGGCGTGTTTCTTGATCAACGAAGAGTGGTGGGTCTTTGTGAATTGGTTGTAGTTCGACACCTTTGCCATCAAACTTTTCACCATCGATTGGTTTACCAAGAACGTTAAAGATTCTTCCGAGCGTTTTATTACCAACAGGAACTTGAATTGGCGCGTTGGTTCTTTTAACAGCTGTTCCTCGTGCGAGTCCATCAGTTGAACCAAAAGCGAGCGCTTTTACTTCGTGGTCACCAGTTTCAAACTGTACTTCCAAGGTAAGCTCTTCATTGTTTGGTAAGGTAATCGTCAACGCTTCGTAGATCGCTGGCACTTCACCTTCGAAGTACACATCGACCACCGGTCCGGCGATTCGGATAACGATACCTTCGTTACTTTTTGTTTGTTTTGTTGTTTTCTTTTCGCTCATATTAAACCTTTCTTACGCTGTTAACCCGCCAGTGATATCTAACAATTCACTGGTAATCTTTGCTTGTCTTGCTTTATTATACGTTAATCTTAGGTCTTCGATAATATCTTTTGCACTGTTGGTCGCGTTTTGCATTGAAAGCATTCGTGCTGCTTGCTCTGAAAGATAACTTTCAACGACCTCTTGGTAAACGACCATTTCAATATATCTGTTGAGCAAGTCAGGTAACAAACTCTCAAGATTTGGTTCAAACAATTGAAACTTGTTTGCTCCTTTTGTCTCTTCAGTCACTTCGTGTGGCAGAATTGGCAAGAGATTTGTTTTGTGTGGCTTTTGTGTAAACATATTCGCGAAGTGGGTCGAAATAATTTCTACTTTATCCACTTTGCCACCTAAGAAATGTTCATCAATCACTTTCGCGATAGGGTAGACGACATCAAATGATGGTAAGGTATTCCCAAACGGAAATGATGCAATCAACTCTCTGCCAACATACACAACTGTCCCTTCAATCTTTTTGCCAACAGTCACGAAGATATCATTTTTCGTGTCTCTTTTCAAGACTTCTTTTGCTAAGTTTGTAACCAATCCGCCACAAAGTCCTTTATCAGGAGCAATCACGATGACCAATGTCTTACCAGTGTTCTTTGTCTCTCTCATGTACGCTGGCATTGATTGTTTATCAAGTTTGGTTGTCAGATTTTTTGTTACTGCTGAAAGCTTTTCAACATAAGGCCTGGATGCGAGTGCTGCTTCTTGAGCTTTTTTTAATTTAGACGCTGCAATCATCTGCATTGCACGAGTCGTTTTTGACACGTTTTGTGCAGTCTTTATTCTTCTTTGTAATTGCATTGTACTTGCCATATTATTTTCCGGTTACAAATGTCTTTTTGAAAGCGTCAGCTGTTTTCTTCAAGTCTTTGATAACATCCTCTTTAATTTTTTCACCATTACCTAATCGTTCAAGTAATTTTTTATTGTGCTTTGCGACATATGCATGCAAGTCTTTCTCAAATCGTTGGACGTCTTCAGCAGGAATGTCATCAAGTACGCCATTGGTTACGGCTGCAATACTTAATACTTCCAATGCTTCTGAAAGTGGTTGGTATTGTGGTTGTTTCAGAATTTCGTTTGTTCTCTTTCCTCGATCAAGCTGGCCTTGTGTCTCACTATCCAGTTCACTGCCGAATTGTGCAAACGCAGCCAATTCTCGGAATTGTGCGAGTTCCAAACGCATTTTTCCTGAAACAGATTTCATCGCGCCTGTTTGTGCAGCTCCTCCAACACGAGAAACTGAGGTACCGGTGTTAATCGCTGGTCTGATACCGGCGTTGAACAAATCACCTTGCAAAAAGATCTGTCCGTCAGTGATCGAGATAACGTTTGTTGGAATATAACCTGAGATATCTCCGCCTTGGGTTTCAATAATAGGGAGTGAGGTGATTGATCCTGCACCGTTTTTCTTGTTAAGTCGAACTGATCGTTCAAGCAGCTTACTGTGTAGATAGAAAATATCTCCAGGATACGCTTCACGACCTGCTGGACGACGAAGTACGAGTGAAAGCTGTCGGTATGCCCATGCGTGTTTAGTTAAGTCGTCATACACGACCAAGACGTCTTCGCCTTTTTCCATAAAGTATTCAGCAACAGCAGTTCCCGCAAAAGGAGCGAGATACTGAAGTGATGCTGGATCAGATGCTCCTGATACAACAACGACAGTATTTTTGAAAGCATCTTCTTGTTTTAATTTATCAACAACTTGCGCAATTGAACTTTGTTTTTGGCCAATCGCGACATAGACACACGTAACTTTCTTTTGTCCCTTTGGTTGTTGGCGTTGATTGATAATCGTATCAATAGCGATTGCTGTTTTTCCAAGTCCACGATCTCCAATAATAAGTTCACGTTGACCGCGTCCAATAGGGAACATCGCATCAATTGCTTTAACACCTGTTTTCATTGGGGTATCAACTGGTTCTCGTTCGACCACACCTGCTGCAATTTTCTCAAGTGGCATTTCTTTTCCTTTTTTCACTCGTGACTTACCATCAAGTGGAGCTCCCATTGGATTGATCACTCGTCCAAGAATATCTTCAGAGACATTGATAGTTAATTGTCGGCCAGTTGTTTTAACGGTGTCTCCTTCTCGAACGTTTTTTCCGCCACTGAGAAGAATGATTGAGGCACTGTCTTCGTCGAGGTTAAGAATAAATCCTTCACTGCCATCGTTAAATTCGATGATCTCTCCCATGAAAGCTTTGGTAAGTCCTGATGCGCTTACAACGCCATCAGTATATTTTTCAACTCGTCCAACGTTTTGTACTTTTGGATCAGAGGAAAAAGAACTTAATCTTTTTTCTAAATTTTCAATTATTTGTTTATCGTCAATCATATTTCGTAAGATACCCTATTATATCATCAAATGTCTGATTAAGACTCATCTCATATTCATTATCGATTTCGACAATGCGGACGCCATTAATCATTCTTGGATCTACCTGATATAAAATCTTTTTATCAGGAAAACGGTTCTCTACCATTTTTCGAGATCCATCTGTCAACTCTTGTGCTGACGTGACATATACTATTTTTTTATCTTCTTCTTGTTTGAGCAATCGAATATATGTTTTTAAATCTTTGCGAGTTAACTTATTCGCAATAATCTCAATATTCTTTTGATTAAGCTCTCCATCGGTATAGCTTAATTCCACTAAATTTTTTAGTCTACTCTTCATTAGTTTGGTCTTTTCTCAATTTCTTTTACTGCTTTGGCGACAATTTCTGTTTGCTCGTCATCGTTAAAGACGTTTGCGAGTGATTTCTTCAAAAGCTCAACTGATAATCGACTGACATGTTTATTGAGTTGTTGCTCTGCATGTTTGGTCTCTTGCATGATTTGTACTTTTGATTCTTCGAGCAATTCTTTTGTTTGTTTCTTGGCTGCTTCTTCTGCGTCTTTAAGTATAACACTTGCTTGCTCTTTTGCGTCTTTAATAACTTGATTTGCTGTTGCTTGTGCTTTTTTGATAATCTCTTTCTCTTCTTTTTGTGCTTTCTCTAATGCTTGTCTTGCTTCTTCATTCTTTTCAATACTTTCTTTAACAACTGCCTCACGTTTTTTGAAGGTATCAAAGATTGGCTTATAGACATATTTTTTCAACACAAACAGAATTATCAAGAAATTGACAATCTGTGCTGCAATCAATGCATAGTTAATACCAAAGTGTTCTAATATATCCATATAATAGTATGTCCTAAATACTAATATCTAAACAATCGTCGTTAGATATTAGAATTTAGGATTTTGCGTGAGCAAAAATCCTAGCCGATGAAGGCAAACAGCAAAGCGAAAATCGCGATAGCTTCCGCAAAAGCCATAGCAACGATCATGTTTGGAATGATCTTTCCTGATGCTTCAGGATTTCGACCAATAGCTTCCATTGCTTTTGCACCGATAAGTCCGACGCCAATACCTGGGCCGATACCTCCGACTGCTGCAATAATTCCTCCTGTAATATGTATGTTATCCATAATTTTCCACCCCCTTCGCTTTGCTCTATTTTAGTGTTCAGCTCGTGTTGTCATTATTGTCATAAATGCCATCGTTAAGAGAGCAAATATGGCTGCTTGCACAAAGCCTACAAAAAACTCGTAAAACAAAACTGGTATAGGAAGAAAGAATGCAAATGCGCTTGTTGCTGACAGAAGCATTACTTTTCCTACAAAGATGTTCCCAAATAATCGGAACGAGAATGAAATGATTTTAGCAAATTCTAAGAGAAGTTCCAAGATACCAATTGGGAGATGAATAGGGTGAAGTGTGAAGAACTTGCTGAGATAGCCTTTGAGTCCCAAAACTCGAATACTCATACTGTGTGTCGCGACGAGAGAAATGACAGCAAGAGAGAATGTAAAGTTAAGATCTGTCGAGGCACTTCTGATAAATGGATGAAACTCCTCTCCATGATAAACACCAATTGCCGTAATGAAAGGAAGCAGTCCTGTCCAGTTGGCGAAAAGAACAACGAAGAAGAATGTCATGGCAAAAGGAAAGATCTTTTTTGCCCGTTCTCCTGCGACTGACTGGGTCATATCATAGAACGTCTCTATAATCATTTCGATAATTGCTTGCATAAAGCCTGGGACGAGTTTGTGATGTTTATAAATAAAATAGGCAAGAGAGAAGATAAGAATATCGACAAGAACCATGTCTGTCATCGTATTCGTAACGGTAACTGGGCCAATGTTAAAGAGTGGATCTGCTGCAAGTGATGCCATAAACTTAAAAAAACCTGAGTTCTTCAGGCATCATCATTTTAATTTGTGGGAAGAGGGAAGTCAAGACGTAGTCCTACAAATCTTGCTCTTGTAATAGTTTTTTATATGATTCACTTTTAAGTACTCTCCTTAGTGTTCCCGCTGTTGTTTCTATCCGTCTAACTATTTTTTGTTCTGCATCTGAGAATGTTGCAATTTCTTGAGTAACAGTAAGTTTTCTTTTTGGAGCTGCTTTCATAAATATATCTGAATAAATGCTGTCACCCCTAAAATTATTTACCATAAAGCAATGGTCTCCAGTCTTAGCTGCATGACATATCCCATCTTTTTTACCTTCAACGATTGCAACAGTTGCTTTATCCGGGAGATTTAAAAAGTCTTTATAAAATTCCATCATATCCCTCTCGACAACATCAGCTTCTGTATTATTACTTCCATAGGTATCTTTAATTCGTATCTCTTGCTTCTGCACATATTCTTCATCCATAAATATATCACCTATCCTAATAGGGAAATTAGCTTTACGTTGCTTACGAGCGAATTCTTCGGCTGAATCTCCACTAAGTAATAAGTCTCGGATATGCCAAAGATGATGTCCTCGGATATTAAACGTATCCTGTGGTATTTCTTTTTTTTCTTTCTTTTTGATTGCTGGGAGGTAGCTCAAGATGCGTTCATGATTCATCTTGTGGATTATAACAAATGGCTTGTTTTATATATGACGAGGGGAAGACATACTTTCGACGATGATTGTTTGCTTGTCATCTCTTGAATCAAGACGACCATTGATAATAATGACGCTGTCTTTAACTAAAAGATCTTTATATTGCGCAAAGACTTTTGGGAAGACGACGCATTCGACGGTTACGCCGTTTTCATTTGCAAGATTCACAAAAGCCATCTCACTATTTGATTTTTTCGTAAAGATCCTTTTTGCGTTTTCAACGAGTCCGCCTATTGTTACTCGTGTTCCTTCTTTTTCTTCTTCAAGCATATCTAACGTATGAGTCAGGCTGGGTTTAATCTTTTCGAGTGTCCCCAAATGCGGATGAGAGGTGAGATAAAATCCTAACAATTCTTTCTCAAAGTTAAGTTTTTCTTCATTGGTGAAGTCTTCAATTTGAGCGACAGCAATATGATTATCTGTTGACTGAGTATCGGTATCGTCATCATCAAAGAGTGAGGTTTGTCCTTCTGCTTGCTGTTTTTTTATTTGATTGGCTTTGCTGGCTATGTCCGGGAGTGCGACTAAGAGACTTGCTCTATTCCCAAATTGGTCCATGCCGCCGGATTTGACGAGACTTTCAATGGTTTTCTTATTTACGGTCGAAAGGTTTACTCGGAAACAAAAATCTTGAAAACTACTAAACGGTTTTTCATTTCGCGCGGCAAGAATATTTTCGATAGCAGCGCTGCCGACGTTCTTAACTGCGGAAAGTCCAAAGCGAATTTTGATAGCATCTTCAATAATAAATTCAGGACCTGATTTATTAATATCCGGTTGCAGCACAGGGATATTAATTCTTTTACATTCAGCAACAGCTTGTGCGACTTTTTCATTCTTGATCGGACCCGAAGTCCCTCTCGCCTCAGCAGTCAGTAATGCTGTCATAAATTCTACCGGGAAGTTGGCTTTCAAATAGGCAGTACGAAAAGCAATCGTTGCGTAACACGCAGCATGTGCTTTGTTAAATCCATATCCGGCAAACGGTGCGATCAGTTCGAAAAATTCAATTGCCTTTTTTTCAGTTAAGCCGTTGGCAATACAGCCTTTGATAAATAATTCTTCCTGCTTTTTCATTTCTGCTGGAATCTTTTTCCCCATCGCTTTTCGGAATTTATCAGCATCAAGCCACGTATATCCCGCCAACGTGATAGCGGTTAACAAAACGTCATCTTGATAGGTGAGAACACCATAGGAAGGTTTTAAAATTTTCTCTAATCGGGGATCAGGATACGTGATCAGAGACGGGTTGTGTTTTCGTTTAATATATTCAGGAATAATCCCCATTGGTCCCGGACGATACAATGCGACCATTGCTTGTAAATCAAAAATCGTGGTAGGTTTCAACTCTTTAATATATCGTCGCATGCCGGGCGACTCAAGCTGGAAGATCCCAGTCGTTTCTCCGAGAGAAAGGAGCTCGTAGGTTTTCTTATCTTTCAGATCCACCGTCGCGAAATCGATATCTTTTCCTTTATTTTCCCGAATAAACCGCAACGATTCTTCGATGATAGTTAAATTACGAAGACCCAAGAAATCCATTTTTAAAAGTCCGACGCCATCTTCCCCGACGGTATACATGTCATATTGGGTAACAACTTTATCGCCACTTGTTTCTCTTTGGAGTGGGACATAATGAGTCAACGGTTTATCTGCAATCACCACACCAGCGGCATGAACCGATGCGTGTCTTGCGACGCCTTCAAGTTTTTTAGCAAGCGTTAAGAGTTTCTTTGTCTCGGGTTCTGTGTCATACGCAAGTTTTAAATCCGGACTTTGTGCAAGTGCATTATCGATTGTCATGGAGTGTCCTTGCCAGCCGGGGGGAATCATTTTTGAGATTCGATCAGGTCCGGCATAAGGCATACCCATAACACGACCAACATCTCGAACAGCTCCTTTGGCCTCCATGGTTCCAAAGGTAATAATTTGTGCGACTTTATCTTCACCATATTTTTGCGTCACATATTTGATAACTTCTTCTCGTCTCGTATCAGCAAAATCAAGGTCGATATCAGGAGCAGACGGACGAAGTGGATTTAAAAATCGTTCGAATGGAAGATTAAAGAAGAACGGATCAACGTCGGTAATTCTTAAAGCATACGAAACAACCGATCCTGCCGCAGATCCTCTTCCTGGACCTACCATAATGCCATTGTCTTTAGCCCAGTTTACAAAATCTGAAACGACCAAAAAATAGGTTTCATATTTCTTTTTAATAATAACTCCCAGTTCATAGTCGACACGTTCTTTGATGTGCGGTGTAACTTCTCCATATCGTCTTTCGATACCCTCATAAACCAATTGGGTAAGATAGTCAGCTGGTGTCAGTCCTTCAGGAACTTCAAAAATCGGCATATGCCATTTGCCGAGGATAATTTCAATTTCACATCTGTCAGCAATCTTGACAGAATTTTCTACTGCTTCAGGTACATCGGCAAAAAGTTTTTCCATCTCGTCTGCTGTTTTGATATAAAAATCAGGAGAGGATACCATTGAAAGTTTGCGATTTGTATCAAGAAGCGTGGATTGTGTTTGGATACAAAGTAATGCTTCTTGCGCTTCTGCATCATCTGGACGGGTGTAGTGATTATCGTTCGTTGCGATAAGCGGGAGACCTAATTTTTTTGAAAGCTTGATGAGTTTTTGGTTAACTGGCTCTTGTGGGGGGACATCAATATGTCTCTGGATCTCCAAATAAAAATTGCCTTCTCCAAATATCTTTGCGAGTTGCAATGCACGCTTTTCTCCTAAAGCATCATCTCCATTCATCAATGGTTCTGAAACATAACCATTAACACAAGCACTCAAACAAATAAGGCCTTCGTGATATTCCTCTAAAAGTGCAAGATCAGTCCTTGGTTTATAATAATATCCCTCAAGGTTGGCGACCGTCACAATCTTCATGAGATTGCGGTATCCAACTTCATTCTCTGCGAGTAAAATTAAATGATTGTATCCTTTATCAATACCCGCATCTTTATCTTTCAGACTGCGGTTAGCAACATATATTTCACAACCAATGATCGGTTTAATCCCTGCTGCTTTACAAGCAGAATAAAATTTTATGGTGCCATACATATTGCCATGATCGGTAATCGCAAGCGCTTTCATTCCGAGGTCTTTGGCGTACTGCACCATATTTTTCATTTTCTGGAGACCATCGAGGAGTGAGTATTCAGAGTGGTTATGAAGGTGAACAAAATCAGCCATAAAAGATCATTCTATTATAGATTTATAAGTGATGCTTGTCGAGGCCTGGATAGCAACTTAAGCTAATTGTTCCGTTATTGCATGAAGAATAATTTTCGTATCTGCTTTTCTTCCAAGTTTTCTCATCACTTGTCCAAGGATGAACATGAGGGACGCTTCTTTTCCTTTTTTATAATCTTCAACAGCTTTTTCATTTTCGGAAATTACTTCGGTAATCAATTTTTTTAATTCTTTCTCATCGATCTGTACAGTTTGTTTTCCCGAAACAATTTGTTTAATGAGTGCCGCAGGTGATGTTTGTTCAATCGCAATTTTTTTATTAATGATGGTATTCGCAATCTCTTTTGGAGTTACTTTATTCTCTTGACCAACTTTTGCTGCTTCCTCAAAATAATTTGCTAACGATTTTTCCCGTGTTAAAATTTCCGCGTCGTAAGCGGGGATTGTATACTCTTTTTGGAAACGTTCTAACTTCGCGTCAGGGAGTTCTGGCATTTCGGAAATAAACGATTCGATGTCTTCTTTGCGTGTTCTGATTGGAGGGATATCTGGTTCTGGAAAATAACGATAATCCTGCGCATCTTCTTTGCTTCTTTGTGAGAACGTCTTTTGTCGAGTTTCATCCCAACCACGTGTTTCTTGCGCTGGCGTTTCGCCTTTTTCTAAAAGTGCTTCTTGTCGTTTTAGTTCATAGATAATTGTTTTCTCAACAAACTTAAATGAGTTAATATTTTTTACTTCAACTTTATAATTCGGTAACTTTTTAGGATTGAGTGAAAGAGAGATATTTGGTTCAAGCCGCATATCGCCTCTTTCCATATCAGCATTTGAAACGTCAAGATATCTGACAATTCTTTGGAGTTTTTGTAAATACTCAACGACGTCCTTTGCATCATGAAAATCTGGTTCTGTTACGATCTCAACAAGCGGCAGTCCTGACCGATTAAAATCAATCAGACTTGCGCCATCTTCATGGGTAAGTTTGCCTGTATCTTCTTCCATATGCACCCGCATAATTCGAACTCGTTTATCATTACTCAGTTGTACATATCCATCATGGCCAAATGGCAAATCGTATTGGCTAATTTGATAGCCTTTTGCGAGATCGGGATAGAAATAGTTTTTGCGATCAAACTTTGAAAATTCATTGATCTTACAATTAAGTGCTAATGCAATTTTGATGCACCATTCTATCGCTGTTTTATTTGGCACCGGAAGTGCTCCTGGTAATCCAAGACAGACAGGGCAAACATGGGTGTTTGGTGCTTTTCCAAAATAATCTGCTGAACAGCCGCAGAACATTTTGCTTTTTGTTTTTAATTCGACGTGGACTTCAAGTCCCATGATTGGTGTATATTTACTCATATTAAAGCTTTGGTTTTAATTCATACAATGGATTTTTCTGTTCATAATTATATCCAACTCGTAATACTATCTCTTCACCAAATTGGGGACCAATAATTTGCATACCGATTGGTAGTCCTGCTTTTGAAAAACCAACGGGCATATTAATTCCTGACAGTCCGGCAATTGATGATGGTTCAACGAGCATATCAGCCAGTTCTCCAAACATTGCTTGTCCTTCTGTTGCGCCGATTGGTAATGCAGTGGTTGGCGATGTTGGTCCCACGATTACATCAACATCTTTAAATGCATCATTAAAGTTATTGATAATAACGGTTCTGACTTTCATCGCTTTGTTGTAATACTGATCATAATATCCTGCTGAGAGTGTATAGGTCCCGAGCATAATTCGTCGTTTGGCTTCTTCGCCAAAGTATGATCGATCTTTACCATATCTGATGCCATCAAAACGAGCAAGGTTTGACGAAACTTCAGCTCGCTGAATGATGGTATAAACAGCAATTGCATATTTTGGAGGAAATAATTTGATCTTTTTTATTGTTGCTCCCATTTGTTCAAATTGTTTTATCGCTTCTTCTACTTTGGCCTTAATTTCATCATCGACGCCTTCAAAATAATCATCAGCAATGCCAATCTTTATCCCATTTATTTTGTCTTTCATATTTTTTAAGTAATTCGGTACGGCGTTTGAAGAGGTGGTCGCATCCAGCGGATCTTTACCCGCAAGTACTTGTAACAACAGTGCACTGTCTTCAACTGTTTTGGTAATTGGTCCAGGACTATCAAGTGATGATCCCATTGCAATTACACCATAACGACTGACTCGACCATAGGTTGGTTTTAATCCGACCACTCCGCACCAACCAGCTGGCTGTCTAATTGATCCGGCTGTTTCAGATCCAATAGCAGCAAGTGCTTCATCTGCAGCGACGGTCGCAGCGGCTCCTCCTGATGATCCACCAGGAAGATGATCGGTATTCCAAGGATTTTTTGTTGGTCCATAATCTGAGGTCTCCGTTGAAGATCCATGTGCCCAAGCATCAAGGTTTGTTTTACCAAGCAAAACCATGCCAGCATCTTTTATTTTTTTGACAACAGTTGCATCATAAGGAGGGATGTATCCATCCAAGACTTTACTCGATGCTGTTGTTCGAATGCCATTTGTTGAAAAATTATCCTTGACCGAAAGAGGAATCCCCAAAAGCGCAGCATCACTTCCCTGTGCACGTTTTTCATCAGCAGCTTTTGCATTCTTTAATGCTTCTTCGTTTGTGACCGTTACATACGCATTAATCGTAGGATCAACATGCTCTATCCGATCAAGATATGCTTGCGTCAATTCGACGGAAGAATACTTCTTTGCTTTGAGATCTTTCAGTGTTTGTGTGATTGTTAATTTCTTAATATCCATAGTTAAAGACTTACCTTATTCAAATTACTAAAGTTCGTTACGCCATTAATCTTTTTAAGAAAAAAATCTACGCCATCTGATTCAAGGACAATATATCCACCATTTTTAATATGGTTTGCATCATTATCGTCATAGGAGAATTCGCCTAAATGAAGCAGCAGCATTCTGAGCGTCCCTCCATGAGTCCCTACCAGAATATTTTTGCCAGGAGAGGCAATTGCTGTTTCTCTTAAAAAAGTAAGCACTCTTGCAAGAAATTCTTCATCACTTTCATAGCCGTCGTTGAGCTTATGTTTCTGACGTTCTTGACGTGAAAGTTCTTTCAGCAATTTTAGTTCGGTAAAGAAAGCCGCAGAAGGTTGTCCTTCCAATGTTCCAAAATGTCTTTCTCGAAGTAACTTCGTTGTCTGTATCGTTAGTTTATGTTCTAATGCGATGATCTCCGTTGTCCTTTTTGCCCGCAAAAGATCAGAAGAAAAAGCAAGATCAAATTTAATATTCTTAAATTCTTCAGCGACTCCTTGTGCATCTTGTTCTCCAACAGTATTGAGTGGGATATCAGTTTGTCCTTGAATTTTTCTCTCGAGATTCCAATCTGTCTGCCCATGTCGAACGAGATAAAACGTTGCAAAATTTGAGTTACTCATTTTCAAAAACTCCTTTCACTTTAAAAAATCCTCGCTGTGTAGCTTCGGTATTTGAAAGTGCTTGCTTTTGCGAAAGCGATTCTTTTGCTTCGTCATCTCGCAAAACATTTTCAGCACCGGTTACCTGACTGGTTGGCTCTACATTTTTCGTATCTACTTCATTAAGCGATTCGACATAAGTAAGTGTCTCTTCAAGTTGTGGTTCGAGTTCTTTTGCATCTTTATCAGAGAGGGGGAGACTAGCTAGTTTTGCTATACGGGATAGGTTAAGCTTCATGAAGCTATTATATGTGGTTAAGGCCATTTGCGCAAGAACAAGAGATATATTCTGATATGAATTATCTCAATTGACAGTAGAATATTGATATGCCATGATAAATATATGTTAACGCCAAAAGATCTTAGTCTTATTAAGAACATTATTGATGAATCTATCGAAACGAAAACAAAAAGGATAGTTAACGAAGCAATAGAAACTAAAACGCGAAAGATTGTCGATGAGAGTATAAAAGAAGCATTTGAAGACTTTTACGACAATATATTTGAACCTCATGTTACTGAAAGCGCTCAACAACATCAAGAAATTGTCAAAGAAATAAAGGGATTGAAAAAAGAAGTTACTGGTTTAAAAGAAGAAACGGAAGAGATTAAAGAATTTATTCGTGATCATGATAAGCGAATTGATAAATTAGAAATGATTACAGGCGTGAGATGATGGTTTCTTGGGCTTTTGTCTCTACAGCATCATCCAATGGCTCTAATGTAATCTGCTTTTTATATTTTACCTCCATAGCTCTTGTAATAAGATAGTCGGCGATTTGTGGATTCTTCGGTAATAATGGTCCATGCAGATAGCAACCAATAGCGTTTTTATACATCACTCCTTCAGTCCCATCTTCTCCATTGTTTCCATGACCGGTTATTATTTTTGCAAAAGGGTGAGCTGTTCTCCCGAGATAGGTTCTTCCTCCATGGTTTTCAAATCCTACCAGTTGTGCAGTAATTGCTGAGATCGTGGTTTCTGCGACAACATTGCCAATCAATCGTGGTTTATCATTTCCAGGATGTTTTGTTACCATATCAAAGATTCCAAGCCCATCGATTCGTTTTCCTTCAGCAGGTTCATACGAAATACCCAGTAATTGAGGAGCACCGCAGACAAACAATGCAGGGACATCTCTCTCAATCAGTTCTTTAATTACCTTCTTCTTCTTGTGGAGATTTCTCATGACAATCTCTTGTTCACGATCTTGGCTTCCTCCTCCAAAAAGTAAATCAACTGTTTTTAGTTGTTTATCAGTAGTATTTTGATCAATCGCAACGATTTCTGTCTGTATATTTCTCCAAGCACATCGTTTCTGTAGAACAATAATATTTCCTCGATCGCCGTAAGTGCTCATCAGTTCGGGATAGAGCCAGCCAATGGTGAGTGAATAGTTTTGTTTACTCATAATCTAAGATTTATTATATAATACTTTTGATGAAACCGCTGTTCTCAATTGTTATTCCTACCTACAACCGCGGGTATATCCTTTGGAAAACTATCCAAAGTGTGCAAAAACAAATTTATCCTAATTGGGAGCTACTTATCATTGATGATGGCTCGATAGATGATACCAAAAAAGTAGTTGCACAATTTCAACAGGATCCACGGATATTATATTTCCCAATAAAGAATGGGGGAACTGCTCATGCCAGAAATGTGGGATTACAAAAGGCAAAGGGGGAGATCGTTTCGTATCTTGATAGTGACGATATCATTTATGAAAACTTTCTTTCAACTGCAGTTGAGGTATTTACTAAATATCCCAATAAAATTTTTGCTATTCCTAATTACAACTTTCGTGCAGAGATATATGACGAGAATTATCATTTAGTCGATTTCACTGAAATGGTGCTTCGGCAAACGAACAATGTAACGTTGAAAGATATTTTTCATTGGAAGGTCAAATGTGCTTTTGGGACAGGGTTACTTCACAAACGGGAAGTCGTAAAAGCTGGAATCAAATGGGATGAATCGCTTAAATATTTTGACGATTGGGATTTTGTCTTGCAGCTTGGAACGGAATTCCCGAATGGATTTGTGCATATCCCTTATGTGCTTTACGAATATCGGCAGAGATTTGGCACTGATGGGACGTGTTCGAATATGAGTTATGGGGATCTTGCTGATGGGTTTGGAACAATTTATTTAAAGCATAAAGATTCACCTTTAATGAAAGGACAAAACTGGTACCCTGCACAAATTGAGAAATATACCAAAATGCAAAAAGCATTTGAAAAAGGGGAGATATTATCATCTGTTTATCGATATTTCCCTGAGTATGGGAAACAGAAAAAATAAGTTATTAGATAATTTTTGTCAGTTTTTCTACGGCAAAAACACGAGGTGAAATCTTGGCCATTTCCTCATCTGATAATTCTGCATAAGTTTGTGTTTTTCCTTCGGGAATAAAAATCGGATCCCAACCAAATCCTTTATCCCCTCGCGGTTTTTCGGCTATTGTTCCTTTTGCAATTCCTTCACAGAAGTGAAGATCTTTCCCGTCATAAATGCCAAACGTCACTGAAACAGTGGCGGTACGATCTGCCTTGAGCAAATCGCATAACCCATCATTCCCAAGTTCTTCAAGAAACCATTTGATGTAGGGACCTGGTAATTTCCCAAGTGCATGAAAGACGAGCGAAGTATCTTCGACAAGTACGGGTTTCTTCAGAATCTTATATGCTTCTTTTACTTTGTGCTCAACAACTTCTTTTACATCTAATGATTGGATTTCAAGCAACTCGAGCTTTTTATGTTCAAGCGGAACATGAATATATTTCTGCGTCCAGTGGACTTTATGCAGATTACCAGTAATAAACACAAGTGGTTCGTCAAGTTTCATCATAATATTTTTCGCCCCGTTATAATCTTTCTTACTTCAAGCATTGCTGAGTAAGTGGGGAGAATATAGAGTGTTTCGTTTGGAGGCAGAATTTCGATTGCTTTATTAATTGCCTCATCGAGATTTTCAAATGTTTGAAATTTTTTATACTCTTCATACTTAACCCGCAATGCCATATCATAAACGCGATCTCCGGTAATTATGATATTTTTAAACTTTCCAATCTCCGGTAAATCAACATCCCAAATCCAAGAAACATCACGACCATCGGGAATTCGATCATTCAATACGAGCACTAATGTCGATGCACCTAAGTCTTTAATGGTTGTGTAGCTTTGATTAAAGCTCGTGGGATTTTTGGAGAGAAACAATTGTATCTGTTTCTTTTTGTAGGTAATAACTTCTTGTCTTCCAAACGCTGGTTTGAAATGAGTCAATGATTCTTCAATTTCTTCTTCGGTAAGTCCAAGCTGTTTGAGTAGAAGATTTGCAGAAAGGATATTATATTTATTGTAGAGTCCAGAAAGGGGATAGATTGTAAATTTTTTATTTTCGACTTTTGGTCGTTTGAGACCACATTTTTTGCATTCCCAATCTCCAAGATGAGAGAAGGCTGTTGCATGAAAGATTAATTTCTCGCCACATTTCGGACAATAGACAGAGTCAGCAGCTTGTTGTGTTTTATCTGTTGAGAATTGAGAATTCCCGAGACCAAAATAAAGTGACTTTCTTTTGTTTCCTAAATAAGCAATTTGTGGGTCATCAGCATTCAAGATTAGTGTCGTTCTTTCAGATAATTTATCAAAGGCTGTATTCCAGTTCTTTGCAATCGAATTTACTTCACCATATCTATCTAATTGGTCTCTGAAGAGATTAAGTAAAAGCAGAAAATCTGGCTTTGTTTCTTTCAGGATTTGAGGGAGGGCATTCTCATCGACTTCAAATATTGCATAATCATAGGGAAGTTTGCCTTGGTTACTACTATTGAGCATGACTGTTGAAGCCATCCCATTAAGGAGATTTGCGCCGGATTGGTTTTGAATTACTTTCTTGCCATTCTCTTCAAGCGCTGTCCGGATAAGTGTTGATGTTGTCGTCTTCCCATTTGTTCCTGCAATAAGAATTGTTTTGATTTTTGATTTTTGTAATTGTTGGGAGATAAAGTGTGGGTTTACTGTAAGGGCAATATGTCCTGGCCAAGTAGAGCCATTGCCGAGATTTAATACCCGAAAGATTTTCGAAAGAAGCTTGCCAAGGAGAATAAGTAAAAGATTTCCCACGCTTGTATTGTACTACATTGAGCGAAGAATTTTGATTCTTTCTTCTATTGGTGGGTGAGTGCTGAACATCCCTGTGACCCATCCGGAGAAGCCTTTGCCTTTGAAGGGATTGACTATATATAAATGAGCGGTAGCGTTTGTTGCTGATTGCAATGGTCGAGGATCGCTTGAGATTTTTTCAAGTGCGCTCGCAAGTCCTTCGGGATATCTTGTTAGTAATGCTCCTGATGCGTCTGCAAGTAATTCTCTTTTTCGGGAAACCGCGAGCTGAATAAGGCTTGCTACTATTGGTGCAAGAATTGCTAAGACAATGCCAACTACGAGAAAAATCATTTGGCTGCGGCTATCTCGTTCGTCATCATTACGGAAACCTCCCCAGAAAAGCTGACGCATAAACATATCGGTAAGGAGCGAAATAAATCCTACCAAAACAGAAGTAATTGCGAGAAGGCGAGTGTCGTAGTTTTTTACATGGGATAATTCATGAGCGAGCACTCCCTCAAGTTCTGCTTTATTTAATCGTTCTAAAATACCCGTGGTTGCGGCAACGGCTGCATGTTTGGGATCTCTTCCTGTCGCAAACGCATTTGGGGATGCATCATGGATAATATACACTTTTGGCATAGGCATACCATCACCTATTGC
>Ga0075365_10000247_pt1 | contig 18447 bp, 15 predicted proteins | sample EndMetdeltDD1765_FD_71387 | JGI IMG/M metagenome (GOLD analysis project Ga0075365, IMG submission 71387) | Populus endosphere microbial communities from Tennessee, USA - Endosphere MetaG P. deltoides DD176-5 | ecosystem: Host-associated > Plants > Roots > Endosphere | place: USA: Tennessee... | reverse complement strand
CGTACCAGCGTCGACCTCCGAGGATCGCTCCGGCAGAGTCCAAGACGTCGTCGGCCATCGAGCTGCGGCCGACCTCGATGTCTCGCGTGTTGTTGCCGTCGTCGCTCCATTCCCCGATCACCCAATCCATCGAGTCGTCAGGCCCGGCGATGAAGCCGTCCAAAGACATCGTGATGTGCCAGATCACTTTGCTCACGAAGGAACTCCTTTCAAGGTCGCCGCCAACAGAGACGACGCGCGGACGAAACTCGTCGTGCGAAGCTTACACAACGATAGGACAGCTGTCCTACCGTGACTTTCCGGTCCGCTATTGATCGCGTGGATCACCGCGTCAGCTCTGCTTCGATGCTTCGCAGTTGCTGCCGGACCGTTCCGCGGCCGTTCGTCATCCGACGTTGTTGTTGAGCCGGACGCGTGTGGCCTTGTGAGACGCACCGGGTTGCGCAAGAGCCGGGTCATCTCGTCTGGCGGTGCCTCGTTCCGAAAGTCGTCTCGTGGAGTCAGTTGATTTGCCGGGGCCTGCGCCGCCCAGAAGGGCTCGCGCAGCTTGAACTTTTGCAGCTTGCCGGTGCTGGTTCGTGCGAGTTCGTCGCGAAATTCCACTCGTTTTGGGCACTTGTAACTGGCGAGCTTTGTTTTCGCCCAGGTGATCACGTCCTCTTCGGACAGTTCGGAACCCGGTGAGCGGACGACGAGCGCGAGGACGAGTTCACCCCAGCGGTCGTCTGGGATGCCGATCACTGCAACCTCGCTCACGTTCGGGTGGCTAAAGATCGCGTCCTCGACCTCGATCGAGGAGACGTTCTCGCCTCCGCTGATGATCACGTCCTTCTTTCGATCTGAGATCGTCAGATAGTGATCCTCGTCGATCGATCCGCCGTCGCCGGTGTGGAACCACGCCGCCCCGAACGGATCGTCGTGGGCTGGTTTGATCGCTTCGGTGGTGGCGTCTGGCTGACGCCAGTAGCCGTCCATCACGTGGTTGCCGCGTGCGAGCACCTCGCCGTCGCGCGATGTGCGGACTTGGATTCCGACGGCGGCGCCTCCTGCGCGACCGAGCAGCATTGCTCGATGTTCTGAGGGGAGATCCTCGTGCTCGCGCCGGGCCCGGTTCATCGTCAGCAGCGGCGACGTTTCGGTGAGTCCGTAGATCTGGATGAACTCCCAGCCGAGGAGTGATTCGGTTCGCTCGATGGACCGGGTTGGCGGCGGCGCCCCGGCGACGACGACGCGGACTCGCTCGCGCCCAGGGATCGGGGTGTCCCACTGTTCGGCGGCGTCGAGGATGCTGTTCAGGACGGCCGGAGCGCAGCACATGAGCGTTACTTCGTGGCGCTGCACACGTCGCAAGATCTCCGTGCCGTCGATCTTGCGCTGGATCACGTGCGTTCCACCCATCGCCGTGACCGCGTAGAGGACTCCCCAGCCGTTGCAATGGAATTGCGGCAAGGTGTGCAGGTAGACGTCCCGGTCGTTGATGCCGAGTTGCCAACCGAAGATCGTCGCGTTCAACCACAGGTTGCGATGGGTGAGCTGGACACCTTTCGGCCGCGCGGTGGTGCCGCTCGTGTAGTTGATCGTCGCTGTCGCATCTTCGTTGGCGGCCCAACCGCGCGGGTCGACTCCGTACTGGAGGAGCACGCGGTCGGACTCGTCACCGATGACCATCTTGTGGCGGCACTCCACCGAATCCAGAGCGTTGGCCAGCTCCGGATCGATGAGCAACACGCTCGCTTCGCTGTGCTCAACGATGTAGGCAATCTCGTCTGCGACGAGACGGAAGTTGATCGGGACCAGGATGCGACCGCTGCCGCAGGCGCCGAAGAGCGCGGTGAGCAGCCGCGCCGAGTTCTGGCTGACAATCGCGACACGTTCGCCGATGTCGACGCCGAGCACGTCGAGCCCGCAGGCCAATGCGCGGGCCCGCTCGCTCAGTGATGCGTAGTCCAGGCTGCCCCAGCTGGCTGCGGGCTGATGCGGCTCGTCGATCACCGCGACGCGACCCGGATAGAGATCCTCCGCCCGGCGGAGGAAGTCGTTGACGTTCAACGCGACTTTCATGACACGACGATATCGTGAGTTGGGACAGGCGTCCTAATCGTCTGTAGGATGGGTGCATGAACCCACGCCCATCCCTTTCCTGCGCACTTCCGCCCGGCCGCGGCGTTGCCGAACAGGCTGCCCACGCCGAGCGGCTCGGCTACGAGCGCGTCTGGCTGTTCGACTCACCGGCGATGTTCACGGACGTCTGGGCTGCGATGGTTCGCGTCGCCGAGGCCACCAGCACGATCGGACTTGGCACGGGCGTGGCCGTGCCGAGTCTGCGGCACCCGATGGTCACGGCGTCGGCGGTCCTCGCGGTGGAGGACATCGCGCCGGGACGGCTGAGTGTCGGCTTTGGGACAGGTTTCACGGCGCGCTACGCGATGGGCCAGCGGCCGCTCGATTGGGCGACGATGCGACGCTACGTCGAGCAGGTGCGGGCCCTGCTGGCGGGCAAGGTCGTCGAGATCGACGGGTCCGCGGCGCAATTGGTCTATGCCCCAGGGTTCGGGCCGTCATTGCCGGTCGAGGTGCCGATCTGGCTTGCGGTCAGTGGGCCGAAGGGGTTTGACGCCGCCCGTTCGCTTGGCGTCGACGGGATCCTCGTCATGGCTCCGCCACGCGATCAGCCTTCGTGGCGGCAGTGCGGCTTGCTCCGCTCCGGCACCGTGTTGCGACCAGGAGAGACCGCGTCATCACCACGCGTCGTGGACGCGGCCGGTCTGGCGTACGCGCTGAACTACCACGCAGTGTGGGAGGTGGCGAGGCCCGCGCTCGCGAACATGCCAGGAGGCGCGGAGTGGCTCGAAGCGATCGAGCGTGAGCGGCCCGAGGGCGAACGGCATTTGGCGGTTCACGAAGGACACCTGCACGTGCTGACGAAGCGGGATCGGATCCTCGTCGAACGGGCCGGCGATGCGATCCTTGCTGCCGGTTGGAACGGCACACCTTCCGAGATCGCGGCACGGTATGAGGAAGCGGGCCGAGCTGGGATCACCGAGGTTCTGCACATCGTCACCGGCCCCGACATCGGGGCTGAGTTGGAGGCCTTCGCCACGGTTGCCCGACACGGGACGTGACGCCGCTCAGATCGTGAGGAGGCGGATCGCCTCCAGAGCACCCGGGTTCGTGATGCTGTCGACGCTCATCACGACGTCCGGCTCGGCGCCGAGGAGGATGCGCTTGATCGGCAGCTCGAGACGCTTGCCGGTGAGCGTGCGCGGCAGCGCGTCGACGACGTGGATCACATCGGGCACATGGCGCGGGGAGAGGTTCGCCTTGATCGCCGCGCGGATCTCCGCGCACAGGTCATCGGCTCGCGCCGTTCGGGAAGCGAGGAGGACGACGAGCTGTCCCGGCCCGTCAGCCGCGTCGAGGTGTACGACGACGCTGTCGATGACGTCCGGGTGTTGATCGATCAGGTCGTAGAACTCTGCCGATCCAAGCCGGACGCCCCCTCGGTTGAGCGTCGAATCCGATCGTCCAGAGAGGACGGCCGTGCCGCGGTTCGTGATTGTGATCCAGTCACCGTGGCGCCACACGCCGGGAAAGTGCTCGAAGTACGCGGCGCGAAGCTTGGACCGGTCGGGATCGTTCCACAGTTCGACCGGCATCGATGGCATCGGCGCGGCGAGCACCAACTCTCCTTGCGCGCCGATTTGAGCTTGGCCATCGGGCGTCCAGCTCTCCACCTTTGCACCCAGCGCGCGACAGCTGATCTCGCCGGCGTACACCGGAACCAGCTTGCTCCCGCAGAGAAATCCGCTGCACACATCTGTGCCACCGGACGCGGACACCAAGTGGACGTCGGCGCCGAGCGCCGCGTAGACCCAGCGAAACCCGTCGATGCTCAGCGGTGACCCGGTGGAGCTGACGGCACGCAACGCGGCGAGGTCAAGCACGCGGGCCGGCTCCAGGCACGCCTTCGCACACGCGGCGATGAAGGCCGCCGACAGCCCGAGGTCGGTCGTCTTGGTCTCACTCGCGACGCGCCAAGTTTCGAGGAGGTCCGGGTGCATGGGATCACCGTCGAAGCACACAATGGCTGCACCGTGGCACAGCGCGGAGATCATGTAGTTCCACACCATCCATGACGTGGTCGCGACGCTGAACAGCACCGAGTCGGGTCGCAGATCGTTGTGCAAGCCCAGCTGCTTGAGGTGCTCGAGGAGGATGCCGCCGTGTCCGTGCACGATCGCCTTTGGCAGACCGGACGTTCCGGAGGAGAACAGAACGAAGAGCGGGTGTTCGGCGGGCAGTGCGTCGACGCGCAACTCGGAATCGACGGCGACGAGTTCCTGCCACGGCAAGGTGTCCGCTACCGGGTGCTGCGGATCGAGGTACGAGAGCGACACAACGTGCTGCACGCTCGGCAGGGCGCGCCGCAGGGCCTTCACGTCCTCGCGCCGATCGATCGGTTTGCCACGGTGACGGTACCCGTCCACGACGATCAGCACGACGGGCTCGAGTTGCGCGAATCGGTCGACGACCGCGCGCACGCCGAACTCAGGTGCGCACGAGCACCACACGGCACCCATAGCCGCGCAGGCCAAGAACGCGACGACAGCCTCAGGGATGTTGGGCATATAGGCCGCGACCCGATCGCCTTGCTTGACGCCGAGGCGCTCGAGGCCCGCCCTCGCTGCGGCGACGTCGCGACGGAGCTCGTCCCAGGTCAATGCATTCGGTCCGCGTGTGTGCGACCGGGCGTGGATCGCTGTTCCATCACCGGTGCGCGCGAGCGCGCGGGCCGCGTAGTTGAGCAGAGCGCCGCTGAACCACCGCGTGTTGTGCATGTCGGTGCCGACGCGAACGGCGTCGAAGCGACGCTCGCCGACGGCGTAATAGTCCCAGACGGCCGTCCAGAACTCGTCGATCTCGGAGACGGACCACTCCCACAGCTCCTGGTATGTCGCGAAGTCGAAGCCCCGCTGCCTGAGCCAGGTCAGGAAGTGGCCGATGTTCGACGACGTCAGTACATCGTCTGGTGGCCGCCAGAGAACCTCACCCGTCATGCCGGACCGGGCACGTCTTGCCAGAGCACGAAGGTGGCGCCGGATGGATCGTTCACGACGGCGAGCAGTCCGACTCCGATGTCGGTGACGTCTTTGATGACGGTCGCGCCGAGATCGCAGGCGAGGGCCAGACTGTGAGCGACCGAGGCAACGGTGACGTACGGAATCCATTGCGGTCGGCGCTCGTCGTCTGGGGCGAGCTCGGTGAAGCCCGCCCACGGACCGTCCGCGTCGACGAAGAACGGGATCGGCGTCGGACCGACATCGAGCTCGGCCGACGTCCATCCGAGGAGGTCGGCGTAGAACCGGCGTGCGGCTCCGATGTCGAGCGTCCGGAGGTCGAAGAACGTGAAAGGTGATGTCATGTACTGCTCCTGGGTTGGGGCTCAGTTGATCGCAAGGCCTGCGATCGCGGTAAGAAGACTGCGAGAAGCAGCTCTTTCTCGATCGGGAAGTCGCTGGCGGCGATGAGCGGCATCGCGTCGAGGAACACGCGCCCGGCCGCGGTCGAGCCAAAGAACCACGACTCCACTGAACGGGCGGCGGGGACGTGGTCGGCGAGCGCGAGCGCTGCTTCCTCGTAATACGCGCGCACGTCCATCGCGTTGTTCAGCAGCGCGTCCGCGTCGGCGAAACCGGCCGATCGCCAGTGTGCACCGGTGCCGATGTGGTGCAGCTTGGCGAGTGCGTCGGGCACGTCGGCGGCGCTGCAACGTCGCCCGACCTGTGTTCGCCCGCCGTTCTGAGTCACGGTCCGGTCGTACGCGGGACGCAGGCCGCGGGCCTCGTCGACGGCCGCCGGCAGCGACGGATCGAACCGTGGTGGCAACGTGCAGGCGTATGCGTCGTCCGCCTCGTCGTCGATGATCTCCGGGTAGACGTCGATCACTGGGCCCGGGCTGGCCAGCAGCCCGAGCGCCCGGGTCAGCACCGAACGCTGGAACGGCGGATCGAGAGGGCGTCCGAACGGTCGTCCGAGCGGGAACTGACAGTGGAGCGCACGCGGCGGCTGCATCACCCGCACCACCGGCTCCACCAGGGAGATGGCGACGGTCGCGAGCCCGGACGCTTCCAGGACGTGGGCCAGGGTGCACACCGTGCGCGTGCAGAGCGGACAGACGGGAGTGATGACGACCACGTCGACGCCGTCGCGCAGCAACTGTTGCGCCGCGGCCGGACCCGTGTCGAGGATGATCGTCGACAAGTCGATGACGGCACCCATGAACGAGATGTGGCGATCTGCAACGGCGCCGATCGTGCGGTCGCCTTCCAGCTCGCGAAGCCGATCGAGCGGGTAGAAGACGTTGCGATCCGCGGCGAGACCGGTGCGGTCGAAGTTGGTGCTGATGTGCCCGACGATCAGGTCGTCCTCGTCGCGGCCGAACGTGCGGAACGCTGGTTCGCCCGGTGCCCACGGCGAGTCGCCGTGTCGCATCAGCCCTGCTGTCGTGACGACTGCGACGGTGGCGTCGGCAAGATCCGGCGGGTTCGAGAACGCCGGTGTCGGGAATGACGGCATCGGGTAGGTGGCCGCGCGGGCACGTGGTTCGTCATCTGCGTGCACGGGTGTGCCTCCTTGGTGCGTCGCCTCAGGCGACCGGTTGGGATGTGGGTGCGGTGACGATCACGTCTGCGGTGTTGGGGGCCGCTGTCTCGCGCCAGTATTCGAGCAACGTGAACGGCCACACCTGCGACACGCGACCGGTCGAGTTCTTGTACCAGGATCCGACGGATGCGGCACCCCATGCCATCCGCGCGTTACCGGCGTCGATCCGCTGGTTGAAGCGATCGTGAGCCGCGGTCGTGCACTCGATCGTCGCTCTCGGACCGTTCTCCAGCACGGCCTTGATCGCGGCCATCACGTAGCGCATCTGGCACTCGGACATGAAGATGATGCTGCCGTTCGCGACGAGCCCGGTGTTCGGTCCGAACAGGCAGAAGAAGTTCGGGAACTCGGGGATCATCATCCCCAGCAGGGCGCGGGCGTCGTGGGACCAGTGGTCGTGGAGATCGACGCCGCCACGCCCGCGAACGGTCATCGGGACCAGGTAGTCGGAGGCGGCGAACCCGGACGCGTGGATCACGACGTCGAACTGTCGCTCTTCGCCATCGTGCGTGACGATCCCGTGCTCGCTCAGGTGATCGATCGGTGTGGTGATCAGCTCGACGTTGTCGCGCTTCAGAACTCGCGCCCAGGTGCCGCTGTCGAAGAGCATCCGCTTCGCCGATGGCGGGTAGTCGGGCACCACCTTGGCGAGCAGATCGGGGCGATCACCGAACTGCGCGACCAGGTGGTCCTCGAGGCGTTGCCGGAACGCGTCGTGCTCGGCACTGAACGAGCGGTCAGCAGCGGGCCACGTGGGATCGACGACGAAGCGCGGCAGATTGCTGTCCGCGTACACCCAGAACAGCCAGAACCGGTACCACTGCTGGTAATGCGGCACGTTCTCGAGCAGCCAGCGCAAGTCGGGATGCACGGGCTCCAGGTAGTTCGGCGAAGGGATGATCCAGGGCGCGTGTCGCTGAAAGATGGTGAGCTTCGCGGCGCGCGCCGCGACGTGCGGGATCAGCTGGAACGCGCTGGCTCCGGTGCCGACGACGGCGACCCGGCGGCCGTCGAGCTCGATGGAGTCGTCCCACTCCGCCGAGTGCATCGACTGCCCGAGGAAGTCATGCACGCCCGGGATGTCCGGCCACCGTGGTCGGCTGAGCAGGCCGACCGCGCTGATCACCACGTCGGCGACGTGCTGCTCGACAACACCGTCGACGCTGACCGACAAGGTCCACGTCCGCGCATCGTCGTCGAACTCGACCGTCGTCACCTCGGCCCCGAACCGGACGTGTTCGAGGAGTCCGTGGTTCTCGGCGAAGGATTCGAAGTACTCGGCCAGCACCGGTTGGGCCGAATAATGCTCTGGCCAATCGGTGCGCTGCGCGAACGAGTAGCTGTAGACGTGGTTGGGGATGTCTACCCTGCAGCCCGGGTAGCGGTTGTCGCGCCAGGTGCCACCGACGGCGTCGGCCTTCTCGAACACGGTGAACGACACTCCGGCCTGCTGCAGGCGGTGCCCGGCCAGCAGGCCGGACATACCCGCGCCAATGATCGCCACGCGCAGACCTTTGTCGGGTGCCACGCCCTCGGCCCGCCAGCGGGGCCGACGCGGATCCGCGTCCCCGACTCCCATTTCTTCCTCGATCAGGTCGACGTAGTCGGCGTCGATATCGTGGCCGGCGACGAAGGTCATGAGGTCGAGCACCGTGATCGGCGATCCGTCCGCATCGCTCCCCCTATCGCGCAACCGCTGCAATCCCTCGACTGCGAGTCGGCGGGCCCGATCGATTTGGGTCGCGTTGAGGCCTCCTTGGGGCAGCATCAACATGCTCGGATCGGGCCTGAGCCCGTCGTCAAGGAACAACGCGTCACCCGTGGCTTGCGCGAGAGCCGCGAGCAGCGGTGGAAGCACCGCGTTCACGACGATTTCGGCGAGATCATCAGAGTCACATCGGGAAAGATTAGGACGCATGTCCTGAATTCTAGGACACTCAACACGCAAACGCCAGCGGAGGTACGCTCGATTCGTGAACCGCTCCCCCAAGGCCGCTCGCGATGCGGAGGCGTCGCCGAACCAGAACGACAAGCGACGCCAGATCATCGCCGCGGCGCGCACCGTGCTGGCGCGCGATGGGCTGGCTGCGTGCACGGCGCGCAACCTGGCTGCGGAGAGCCCTTTGACGAAGAGCGCCATTCACTATTACTTCGACGACATGGAAGAGATCGTCGATCAGGCGATGGACGGTCACATCGAGGCGTTCGTCGAGCAGTTGTGGGCTGCCGCCGACCGTCACGACCAACCGGCTGACCGGTTTTGGGCGGTGATGGAGAACTACCTCGCCACCTTTCGCAGCGCGCCGACCACGGCGTTGCTGTGGTTCGGCTACTGGGTCGATGTCGGCCACAAGGGTCGTCTCGGCCCGATCGAGTCGATGCACCGCAAGGTTCAGGCAGTTCTGGTTGATCTGCTGTTCGGGCTCGATGTGCCGAACCCACAGCGCACCTCACACGCGCTCCATTCGTACCTCATCGGGACGGTGATCCAACAGTTGGTCAGCCCGAAGCCTTTCGCCGAGATCCGTTCGGAGATCGCGGTGCTGTGCGGTCTCGAGGACGTGACTGCACAACGGCGTCGGTCGCGGCGGACGGTGCGTCAGGTCGGCTGACCGAGCCGCGCCGCCCGCAACGCACTACGTCGGACCTTTCCGGCGTCGTCGCGGAGGGGTTCGGTCGAACGTTCGAAGCTGCGCGGCCGCTTGTAGGGAACGAGCCGTTCAGCGAGATGCCGGTGCAACTCCTCGTCCGTCATGGGCGCGGACAGCTCGACGATCGCATGCACTCGTTGACCGAAGTCGTCGTCTGGGAGGCCGATCACGCACGCCGAGAGCACCGATGGGTGCTCGCTCAGTGCGTTTTCGATCTCCGCCGGGTACACGTTCGCCCCGCCGACCAGGATCATGTCGGTGCGCCGATCGGCGAGGAACAGGTAGCCATCCGCGTCGATCCGGCCCATGTCGCCGAGCGACTCCCACTCGCCGCGGGCGCGGGGCTTGGCGCCGAGATATCTGTATGGCACGGTCCCCGGCACGGCGCGCATCCAGATCTCGCCGATCTCGTCCGCAGGGACTTCTTGTCCTTCCTCGTCGAGGACGCGTACCTCACCGGTCCAGACGCGGCCAACGGAGCCGGGCTTCGCCAGCCACTCCGTGCCAGTGAGGAAGGTGACCGCCTGCCCTTCGACGCCGGCATAGAGTTCGAGGACACGCTCGGGGCCGAGCCAGTAGATCCAGGCTCGCTTCACCTCAGGCGGACAGGGTGCGCCGACGTGGAACGCGATACGCACCGACGAGAGGTCGTACTTGGCGCGGGTCGGCTCGGGGAGCCTGCTCACGCGTACCATCATCGTGGGAACCAGATACAGCCATGTGATGCGGTGCTGGTCGATCTTGCGCAGCATCTCTTCGGCGTCGAACCGGGGCATGAGCACGATCGTGCCGCCGTACAACAGTGCGATCAGCGAGAACATGAACGGGGCACCGTGGGAAAGCGGCGCGGTGCACAAGAACCGCTCGCCTTCTTCCATCCTCAGCAGCGGCACGGAGCGAAGCACATCTTCGGCAGTCCCCGGCGTGCCCGAGACGACGACCTTTGGTCGGCCGGTGCTGCCGCCTGAGGCGGGCGCCTTCCACGCCGGCGGGATCGCCGGCGGATGCGGCGCATCACTGGTACCCTCCGGAATCGCGAGGTCTGACGGTAGCCACGGACGCCGGTCCGCTGGTTCGAGGCCAATCACTAGCGCCGGGTTGGCGATCTCTAGGATCGCGCTGAGCTCGGCGGGCGGAAGCTTGCTCGACACCGGCTGCGGGACGGCACCGAGCTTCCACGCCGCGACAACGGCGACGTAGAATTCGACCCGGTTGGGCAGCGCAATCGTGACGAGATCGCCGTGCCGCACGCCTCGAGCGGCCATCACTCGTGCGAGCTGGTTCGCCCGCCGCACGAGCGCGTCGAAGGTGAGCACGTCGTCCTCGCAGATCACTGCTGAGCGATCCGGATGGCCTGCGGCGAGCCGGTCGAGATGCACGCCGAGCGGCGTCGGCTCGGCATCGGCTGGAACAGGTTCAGTCATGCGCACCTCCGGACACCGGACCCGAGATTTGTTGGGGCTCCGGATCGAACGGCGCGTCGCGCCGGCGGATCGCCTCACGGATGCCATGGTCGCGCACGCTCGCCGCAAACTGCGCCATCGACGGCGACAGGTGGCCAACCGCGTCCTCGTGCTCCGCGAACCGTCCGAGTGTGGCGCGCCCCATCAGGTCGAGGCCGCGGTTGAGGATTGCCTTGTTGCTCATCAGCAGCTCGCGACCGATGAGCGCGATCCGCTGCGCGAAGGCCATGGCGATTTCGTCGAGATCGACGCTCGGGCACGAATGCACGGCGAGCCCGATGCGCGCTGCTTCGGTTCCCGAGATGCGGTCGCCGGTCAGCAACATGCGTTTGGCGAGTTGCGGTCCGAGCCGGTAGAGCCACATCTGGGTCGGCGGCACCCCGAGGCTGCGCACTGCTGGATGGCCGATCAGCGCATCGTCGGCAGCGATGAGGAAATCGCAATGCAACGCCAGATCCGCACCACCGGCGAGCGCGAAGCCGTGCACGGCGGCGACCGTTGGCAGAGGACACGCGAACACGTCCTCGAGATGATGATACGTGCGCCGCAATCGCTCACGATCGGCCCAGATCCCGACGTTCTTGGATTCGGCGCCAAGCTCGGCTCCGGCCGAGAAGCCATTCCCGGCACCGCGCAGCACCACGGCCGAGGTGCTCGCGTCATCTGCCGCGGCTTGCAGCGACTCGGTCAGGTCGCCCAGCAGCTGGCGCGACAACGCGTTGCGCTGCTCCGGCCGGTTGAGCGTCAGCCGCCGTACCGCGCCGAACTGTTCAGCGATGACGAGGTTCACGTTTCAGTCGATGTGGTAGACGCGGGCGGCGTTGTCCCGCAAGAGCTTGCGCACCGTGACGTCGTCGATGGTGCCGAGGTTCGCGTCGATGACGCGCGCGGGATGGTCGGAGTACGAGGCGGGCCCCGGCGTCAGCGAGGTCGGATGCGGGAAGTCGGTGGAGAACATCGCGGTGTCCGGGTAGAGATGAGCCAGCTGGCTCAAGCTGTCTCGCTCGAACCAGAAGGTTCCGCACACCTGCTCGCGGAGATAGTCGCTCGGCAGACGGTCGAGGACGTCGTCGACCTCGCGGGCACCGGAGTTGAGGTACTGCCAGTCCAGCAACTCGGCGAAGTACGGCATCCACCCGAAGCCGCTCTCGACCGACACGAACGTCAGCTTCGGGAACCGGTGGCACACTCCGTAGAGGACGAGGTCGGCAACCGTTCGCGCGTTGCCAAGCATGAACAGTGCGCTGGTCTTCGCGAAGTCGATGCGCGTCGCACGTCTGCCGAGGGCCTGCCGCGCCTCGTCGCTCGACGTTTGGAACCCCGTGTGAAAGTTCACCGACAGGCCGTGGGTTTGAGCGGAAGCCCAAATCGGGTGCCAGTGCTCATCCTGCAACGCGGGCAACCCGACCGGCGCGAAGTTGCTCGGCATGATGATTCCGTGATGGCCACGCGACACGCACCGCTCGATCTCTCGCACGGAAAGCTCGACATCCCAGAACGGCAGCCACATCAGGGGGATCAAGCGGTTGGGGTCGACGCTGACGAAGTCGACCAGGAAGTCGTTGTATGCGAGCACGCATTCGTTGCGGAGCGCGACGTCGTCGATGTCAAGGAAGAAGACGCTCGAGAAGCCGAGCAGGTTCGGATAGAGGACCTGCGCCTGTATTCCGTACTCATCCAGTCGTTCGAGGCGCTTGTGGGGATCCCACGCCGCGGGGTCCGCGTCGTCCACGCTGCGCGGATGTGACGGGGGAAACTCTCCCCACCCTGTGAACGCGAAGCTGGCGACGCCCGACGCTCGATGCCCGCCGATGTACCACCGCTCCTCGTTGGATCGCGCGTCGAATTGGACCCTCGGGATGCGGTCGCCCCATCGGGAGCCATCGAGCCGGCGCAGCCACAGATCCGGCGGCTCCATAACGTGGCTGTCGGCGTCGATCACCGCGATCCGCTCGGTCAGCCCAACAGAACCTCTTGGCAGGAGCTCAGTGCTCATCTCGCCTCCTCTCGAGGAGACAACATACAGCTACTTAGGACGTATGTCCAGATTAGGTCCGAGCATTGACACAGCGGCAGGGCTGCTACGGTCCTGACGTGATGCAGGTCGATCCGAGCCCCGTGCGTGTCGACAGTGTTCGGGTTCCCACGGTCTCCGGCGCGCTCGCAGATCAGATCCGTGCCCGGATCGGTTCCGGCGAGCTGCGCCCGGGCATGGCGTTGCCGCCTGAACGGGTGCTGATCGAGCAGGCTGGCGTGAGTCGTGGTGTCGTGCGAGAGGCGATGCGCACGTTGGAGGCCGAACGGCTGGTTCGCGTCGTGCGTGGGCGTAACGGTGGTGTCCGGATCGCCGAGCCCGATGAGCGGATGGTGGGTCGGCCGATCGAGCTGTTCATCAGCGCTGCGGGGGTGTCGTCGGACAAGGTGTTGGAGCTCCGGTTGGCGATCGAGGCCCAGGCGGCCGCGTCGGCTGCGGAGAGTCGCAGCAGTGCTGAACTGGCCGAGTTGCGTTCGCAGTGCAGATCGATGGAAGCGCGCTACGCCGCGCGCGAGGTGTTCGTCGAGGAGAACTCCGCGTTTCACGAGGCTGTCATCGCTGCGGCACACAACGAGCTCCTCAGCGCTGTCGCGAGATCGTTGCTCGAGTCGACCACCGCGTACGTCGATCCGATCTACCACCCGGGCGGTCGCATCTACGACCCCGGAGGCTTGCGTCGCACCTGCCTAGATTCCCACCGCCGGATCGTCGACGCCATCGCCCGCAAGGATGCTGCAGCTGCTCGCCGAGAGATGGTGGGTCACCTCGATGGCTACCGATCCGCAGTTCGCGCTCGCAAGCGCACGCGCCCGTCGATCTAGCGGACCTCGTAGATGGCATAGGTGAGGGTCCTGTCCTGAAAGCGGCCTTTGGCCACGGCTTGGACAGCGTTGAGCCAGCGGTAGCGGGAGTCGCCGGTCTCGAATCGGGGCGCGGTGATGACGGGGCTGGACCCGTTGGCCATGCGCCCGTTGTACTGGACGAAGATGGCGGCACCGTCGGTGGTTCGCAGAGCAAACCGCACGTCCAGCGACAGGACACCGTCGTCGTCGATCGTCATCCAATCCGCGGCGGCGATGCCGGCCAGGTTCGCTTCGATGCGCTCGCCTTTGACGGTGATCTGGTCGACTTCGTAGATGATCCTGCGGCCAACAGGACCACGTCCGATCTCGATCGGTTCACGCAATGTCGCGACCATGACGGCCAGTGGTATCAGCGCTGGGGCATCCGGGCCGTTCACAGCACGGCCGCGGCGACGCGCTCAAGGTTTGCGAGCAGGCTCGGCGCAGTGAGGTCGACGTCGGAGCCATCGAGCGGGTTGGTGCCCACCTCGAACAGCAGGCGCGACACGCCGATGTCCGCGAAGCGTTCGACGGCGTTGCGGTCGAGCGGAGTGGGCACACCGGTCGTCACCTCGAACGCCGGATCTTCGATGCCTTGCTCCTTTCGGCGCCGCAGCAGGTCCGCGACCAAGGCTTGTGCGTGGTCTTCCGTGTCGACGGGGAGGTAGCACCCGTCCAGGCGTGCCGCACGTTGCAGCGCCGCGGGGCTGGCGCCGCCGTAGATGAGCTTTGGATGGGGTTTCTGCACGGGCTTGGGTTCGAAATGCAATGGCTCGAACGGGTAGTGCTTGCCCTGATGGGAGATGGTGTCCTCGGTCCACAGGCGCTTCAGGATCTCGATGATCTCATCGGCGCGCTCTCCCCGGTTGCGGAAGTCCTCGCCGACGATTGCGTACTCTTGGGCGTTCCAGCCGACGCCGATGCCGAAAATGATGCGGCCTTCGGACAGCGCGTCGGCGGTTGTGACGGCGCGGGCCGTGACGAACGGGTTGACGAGCGGGAGGATGTACACGCCGGTGCCGAAACGGAGACGGCGGGTCTGCGCCGCGAGATGGGCGAACAGTGTCCAGGGATCAATGCGATGCATCCGTGGATCGTGTGGGCCGACGCCGTTGGCGGCGTACGGATAGGTTGCGTCGATCTTCGACGGGAACGCGATGTGGTGGCCCGTCCACATCGAGTCGAAGCCGAGCTCGTCCGCTTTCGTTGCCAACTGTGAGTATAGCGACACGTCGGCGCCCGCTTTGTACACCGCGAGCGTGTTGAAACCTATGAGCATTGGGTGTCCTTTCGAACGGGAGGGGGCAGTCCGTCGCTGCCGAGATATCCGGCTTCGACCAGGCTTCGGTTGTCGAGGAACTCGGCGGCCGGACCCTCCATCACGAGGTCGCCGTGGGCGAGCAGGTAGGCGCGGTCGGCAACGGCCAGAGCACTCGAGACGTGCTGCTCGACCAGCAGCACACCGCATCCATCGGATTCAGCGATGCGCTTGACGATCGGCAGCAGCCTGGCCACGATGATCGGTGCCAGGCCGAGGCTCATCTCGTCGATCATCAGCAGCGTCGGCTTGGTCAGCAAGGCACGGCCGATGGCGAGCATCTGCTGCTCGCCGCCCGACAGCAGACCCGCCTTGCGCTCGAGCAGCGCTTCCAACGCCGGGAAGTGTGTGAGCGCTCCTTCGATCCGGCTGGCGCGCCGCGATCGAGCGGCGAGCTGGAGGTTCTGACGAACGGTCAGGGCGGAGAACAGCGCACGATCCTCGGTGACGTGGGCGACGCCAGCGCGTGCGATCTCACTCGCTCGGCGGCCGGCGAGTGGCCGGCCATCGAAGGCGATCGTCCCCTCGGTCACCGCGACCAGACCGGAAACCGCCAACAGCGTCGTCGTCTTTCCGGCACCGTTCGGTCCGAGCAGAGCGACGACCTCGCCCGGCTCGATGCGCAGGCTGAGCGACCGTAGGGCCAGAGATCCGTCGTATCCGGCGCTCACGCCCGCCAGTTCGAGGAGACTCACGGCGAGTCGCCCAGGTAGGCGGCGATGACGCTCTCGCTCGTGCGAACCTCGGCCGGCGCGCCGCTCGCCAGCAGGGCCCCGAACTCGAGGACGTAGATGTAGTCGCACACCTGCATCACGAGGCCCATGTCGTGGTCGATCAGCAGAATCGAGATGCCGTCGTCGACAAGTCGACGCAGCCGGAATCCGAGCTCGATCGATTCGCCAGTGTCGAGCCCCGCAGCTGGCTCGTCCATGCAGATCAGCCGCGGTCGGCCGGCGAGAGCGCGCGCGACACCGACGAGCTTTCGTTTACCGTGCGAGAGCTCGGTCGGCATCCGGTCGCTGATCTCGGTGAGACCGAGGAGGTCGAGTGGGTCGCTGATGTCCGGCGTCGAGCCGCGGCGATTTCGCCGGCGTGGGAGGAAACCGTTCGGCTGCTCAGCGACGAGCAGGTTGTCGCTGACTGAAAGATCATCGAACAGCTCCACCGATTGCCAGGTTCTCGCCAGCCCGAGCCGAGCTCGCCGGTGAGCCGGCTCGTTGGTGACGTCTCGCCCGGCGAACTGCACGCGACCGGTACAGCGTGCGAACCCAGTGATCGCGTTGACGAAGCTTGTCTTGCCGGCACCGTTCGGTCCGATCAGACCGACGAGCGCTCCCGACGGGACGTCGATGGAAACCCGATCGTTCGCGCACACCCCGCCGTAGCGAACGGTCAGGTCGATTGTACGGAGCACGTTCTCGGCCGCTTTCATGCGACGAGCTCCGCTTCGGGCCGCTCGCGCACGGGTCTTCGATGGCCGGTTCCGCCGCGGATCTTGCGGACGAGTCTGGCCGTCTCGGAGCCGGCGTGACGCCAGGCCCCGGCGAGGCCATCCGGGTTCGCCACGGCAGTGATGATCAGCCCGAGCCCGGCGATCAAGGTGGTGAAGTGCGGCTGAACGTGAAACCACTTCAGCAAGACGGTCGCGCTCACGCCGCCACTGATCAAGAACCCGCCGATCATGGCGCCTGTCACCGACGAAATCCCGCCGAGATACGCGGCGGCGAGCATCGACAGCGAGACGAGGACACCGAAGTTCTCGGGTGTCACCGAACCGAAGCGGTACGCCGACAGGGTCCCCCCGAGTCCGGCGACGAAGGCAGAGAACGCGAAAGCGCCGATCTTGACGCCGGTGACGTTGATGCCGGACGCCGCGGCCGCTTGTTCGTTGCAGCGGACCGCAAGCATCCGCCGCCCGAACGGCGAGCGCCGAATGGTTGCGACGAGCACCCCGAGGCCGACGAGCACGGCGAGGCAGAACAGCCCGAACCACGGGTTCGGCAGCTTGCCATCCACGATCGACGCCGGGTCATTGGGACCGAACTTCAGCCCGAAGAACCGGGGAGGAGGAACGTTCGCGCCCTCGATGCCTCCCGACAGCGATGGGTTCTTGAAGACGAAGTTCTCCACGGCCAACGATGCTGCGATTGTGACCACCGCGAGGTTCACGCCGCGCACACGCACCGCCGGGATTCCGATGAGCAGACCGGCCAGCGCCGCGGCAGACGCACCCGCCAAGGGCCCGAGCGGGAACGGCCATCCGTGCACCACGGCGAGCCGCGACAGCGTGAAACCAGCAACGCCGGCGAGCGCCATCTGTGCCAGCGAGACCTGTCCGACATAGCCGGTCAGCACCACGAGTGACAGGCAAACGATCGCGCCGATCGCCGTGTTCGTGATCGCCAGCCGCCAGTCGCTGCCGAGGGTGAGCAGACCAACTGCGGCGATTGCCGTCGGTACCACAGTGCGGATGGCGAGATGGTTCGGTGTCGGGGCAAACGGGAGGCGGTCCGAACGCAAGGCGTCGCGCGTCGGCAGACTCTGGCCTCGGAGCACCAGCACCGCGACGATGACGACCAACGGTAAGGCTTCACGGATGCCCGGCATCGGCACCTGCCCGGAATGGGGGAACCAGGAGCGGGTTCCCCAGTACGTGATCAACGCCTTGACGCACTCCAACCCGAACGCCGCCGCAGCAGTGAGGGCGAACGAGGTGAATCCGCCGACGAGCGCTGCGCCCAGAGCCGGCACCACCAGGAGCGTGACCGTCGATGGATCTGTGGACGAGTTGATCGACGCGAGCAGGATGCCCAACAGGCCGGCGAGCAGCGACGACAGCATCCAGTTGATCGCGGCGAGTCGATCCGGCGAATAGCCGAGAACGATCGCGCCCTTTTCGCTCTCCGTCGCAGCGCGAGTCGCGAGCCCGAACCGGGTCCAGCGGAACACGGCCCACAGGCTCGCTGTCACACCGACAACCACCACGGTGACGATGACCTGATCGCGGGGCAGGACGACGCCTCCCGGCAACCGGAGTGGCGCAGAAAGACGGAAGATCGGCTTCACCGACACCGGCTGGGCCGTGAACCGGAGCACGACCACCGCCTGCATCACGAGGAGCAGCCCAACCGAGGCAACGACCTTCGCCAACGGTGGAGAGCTCCGCATCGGCCGGAAGATCAGCCAGTGGAACGCTGCTCCGAGCAGCACGCTGACGACGGCGGAGAGGGCGAGCGCCAGCCCCAGCGAGAACGGTCCACCGAGACCGATTGACGTCGGGACGTCGGGAAGCCGGACGTGGTCGAAACCGAGGCCGTGAGCAATGCCTTCGATGATCGACATCGGATTGGGCAACGGTGGCAGGAAGATGCGACCGTGACGCCGGAGGTCGTTGTAGACGTACGACACATACATCGCAGTCGCACCGGATGCGAAGTTGACGACGCCGCTGCCCCTGAACGTGAGCACGAGCCCG
>Ga0075365_10000246_pt1 | contig 18568 bp, 24 predicted proteins | sample EndMetdeltDD1765_FD_71387 | JGI IMG/M metagenome (GOLD analysis project Ga0075365, IMG submission 71387) | Populus endosphere microbial communities from Tennessee, USA - Endosphere MetaG P. deltoides DD176-5 | ecosystem: Host-associated > Plants > Roots > Endosphere | place: USA: Tennessee... | reverse complement strand
GCCGGACACACTGTGATCTATCTGGAGATCAGCGCCGCCGAAGGCGTGCGCCGTATACGGCGCACGCCTTCGGCGGCGCTGATCTCCAGATAGATCACAGTGTGTCCGGCCAGCGCATCGCGCACCCCCGGTGTGGTGACGGCGCCGCCGCCCAAAGACAGCACGCCCTCATGCGACTGCAGCGCGGTGCGGATGACGTCCTCTTCGATGCGCCGGAATTCCTTCTCCCCGTCGGTGGCGAAGATGTCGGCGATGGTGCGGCCGGTGGTCTCCTCGATCGCGGCGTCGGTGTCGAGCATCGAGGTGCCAAGCGATTTGGCCAGCCGCCGCCCGATCGTGGACTTGCCCGATCCGGGCAGCCCGATCAGCACCGCTTTGGGGGCCATCAGCCCGACGCCTGCGCTGGGTGCGTCGCCGGCTCGCGGTCGGCCACGGCGCGCAGATAGGTGTCGATGTTGGCCCGCGTCTCCGCCAGCGAGTCACCGCCGAACTTCTCCAGCGCGGCGCGCGCCAAGACCAGCGCGACCATCGTCTCGACGACGACGCCTGCGGCTGGCACGGCACACACGTCGGAGCGCTGGTGGATCGCGACGGCTTCTTCGCCGCTCACCATGTCGACGGTGGCCAGCGCCCGCGGCACCGTTGAGATCGGCTTCATCGCCGCGCGCACCCGCACCGGCTGGCCGTTGGTCATGCCACCTTCGAGGCCGCCGGCACGGTTCGTGGAGCGCATCACACCGTCGGAGCCCGGGTACATCTCGTCGTGCGCGACGCTGCCGCGCCTGCGCGCGGTCTCGAAGCCGTCACCGATCTCGACGCCCTTGATCGCCTGGATGCCCATCACGGCACCGGCCAACTGGCTGTCGAGCCGGTTGTCGCCGCTGGTGAACGAGCCGAGCCCGACGGGCAGTCCGTGTGCGACGACCTCGACCACCCCACCGAGCGTGTCGCCGTCCTTCTTGGCGGCCTCGATCTCGGCGATCATCAGCTTCTCGGCTTCTTCGTCGAACGCCCGAACCGGGCTGGCATCGATCGCGGTCAGGTCGGCGGCGAGCGGGGGCGGGCCGTCGTACGGCTTGGATGCGCCGATGGAGATGACGTGCGACACCACCTCGACGCCGAGCGCCTCCTTGAGAAACGCCCTGGCAACGGTCCCGGCGGCGACGCGGGCAGCGGTCTCGCGGGCACTGGCCCGCTCGAGCACCGGGCGAGCGTCGTCGAAGCCGTACTTGAGCATGCCTGCGTAGTCGGCGTGGCCAGGCCGTGGCCGGGTCAAAGGCGCGTTGCGAGCGACATCGAGCTCAGCGGGGTCGACGGGGTCGGGCGCCATCACGGTTTCCCATTTGGGCCACTCCGTGTTGCCGATCTCGATCGCGATCGGGCCACCGAGCGTGATCCCGTGCCGGACACCGGCCAGGATGGTGACCTGGTCCTGCTCGAACTTCATCCTGGCGCCGCGGCCGTAGCCGAGGCGGCGGCGGGCCAGCTGGCCCGCAATGTCGTCGGAGGTGACATGGACGCCGGCAACCATGCCTTCGACCATGGCCACCAGCGCGCGGCCGTGGGATTCACCAGCTGTCGTCCATCGCAACACGCGTCCCATTTTCGCACGTCGGGCCGTCGGGACCCGAATCAGTCGATAGCCAGGCCGTCCAGGATGCGGTTGATCTCGCTGACGGCCTGACGGTGGGCGGCCTTCTGGTCGTCGGCGCGGGCGACGATCATCGCGGTTTCGCAGAGCGCTCCGTAGAGAAAATGAGCGAGCGGGGCCGGTGGTCGGGATGCGATGCGGCCGGCCTCTGCGGCCTGTGAAATTCCGAGCTGCATCATGTCCAGCAGCGGCCCTTCCAGCCTGCGGACCTGTTCCCAGCCGATCGCGGCCAAGGCATCGAGCAGCACGATCCGCTGGAGGTCGGGGTCGAGGCATTCGTCGAGGAAAGCCCGGCATCCGGCCTTGAAGGCCTCCCACGGATCCTTCTTGCGGGCGTATGCCTCGACAAGCGGGGTGGCCAACTGCTCCACCTCGCGGGTGAAGACGGCCTCGAACAGCTGCCGCTTGCCGTCGAAGTGGTGGTAGACGGCGCCCTTCGTCATGTTCGCGCGGGCCGCCACCGCATCGAGCGACGTCGCGTCGTAGCCGTCGCGGGCGAACAGTTCGCGCGCGGCGTCGACCAGCGCGGCGGTGGTTGCCTCGGTCCGCTCGGCCTGGGTCCGTCTCACCACCTTCGTCGCCACGGCCTGACCATAGCCGGTATTCACCTCGTGTCCGGCTCCAACACGATCAAGGGCAGCGCGCGATCGGTGAACCGGGTGTAGTGCTCGGCCTGCGGGTACATCTCGACGAATGCTCGCCACAGCCGGTCGCGTTCGGCGCCTGCCAGCAGCCGCGGCCGCACGCGCAGCCTGCGACGGCCCACCACGATCTCTCCCGTGCCAGCCTCGCGCAGGTTGAGCCACCATGCGGGAGTCCGGTCAGAGCCCGCGTTGGCCGCGAGGACGACGAACGCGTCACCGTCACGCAGGTACAGCACCGGCGTCGCCCGCCGCTGTCCGCTGCGCCTGCCGACGGTTTCGAGCACCATGACCGGTGCGCCTGCGAACCAGCGCGGCAGTACGCGACCTCCACTGATCCGGTAGAGCCGCGCATGCAGCCGCCCCATCGCGCGCTGCGCTCCTGGCCAACGACGCACCACCCGATTCGACTGGCGCGCAAGGCTTTCCTGGCTCACAACACTTTATAGATCCGGTAGTCGATGTGGTTGGGCGACAGGATGTTGTAACCCACCGCCACCACCTCGGACAGCCAGGCGTAGCGCTCGTCGGAGGTTTCGAATTTCGGAGTGGTGCGGATGTAGGTCTCCTCGAACGGAAGCACCTCGCCCGCGGCCAGCCGTTGCACGCCGTCGGCGGGAACCTTGATGATGCCGCGGGATTCGTAATGAATGAGCGCACCGTCGTGCGTGCGCAGGGTGGCTCGGACGTCGACGCGTCCGGTGCCGTCGGCGCCGACGATCAGCCAATCTCCGCCACCGGGAAGCAATTCGCCCCGCAGTTTCGGTCCTTCGATGACACCGCCGGTGGTAATGAAGGTCAACCGTGCACCCACCGGCGTCGGGATCGACTGTGCGGGCTGCAGATTGACATGCATGTCGAAGAGATGCTCGACGGGCAGCGCAGTGACGAGCGGCAACTGGTCGACCGGTGTTGCGGTGGTCATGCTTTCACCGCGCCCAACGCTGCCTGCAGCTGCATCGCGTCGATGAAGGTGTCCTTGCGGACCACCAAGCCTTCCGGTGAGACGTTGACGACGTCGAGGCAATCGAAGCGCACGTCGCCGGAGATCAACGCCCAGTCGAGAATCCAATGATCCTCGCCGTACAGCACGCGATAGGTCTCCCACGAGAAGTCCGGGAACTGCGCGAAGATCTCCGCGAATGCCCCGCGCACCGCCTCACGGCCCTGCACGGGCCCCGATCCCAGATGCGTCCAGAACTGGGTGTCCTCGGTGTGCAAGGCGACGATCGCGTCCGGATCGTGCGCCGCCCAGGCGGCGAAATACCGCTCCGAAATCGCTTTTAGATCTTGAACTGTGGTTTGCATACTCACAGTATGTACTAACCTACTGTGGGTATGCAAGTGCAATGCCGGTCCAAAAAATGGCAGAGTCGAAGCCATGCGCGTACTAGTCACAGGAAGCTCCGGTCACCTCGGCGAGGCGCTCGTGCGCACCCTGCGCGACCGTGGCGCCGACGTGATCGGCGTCGACATCAGGCCATCGGAGTGGACGAACGTCGTGGGCTCCGTAGCCGACACCGAGGTGGCACGCCAGGTGATGGCGGGTGTCGACGTGGTCGTGCACACCGCCACCCTGCACAAGCCGCAGGTCGCCTTCCTGCCCGGCCAGGCCTTCATCGACACCAACGTCTCTGGAACCCTGGCACTCCTGGACGCGGCCGCCGACGCCGGTGTGCGTGCATTCGTGATGTCCTCGTCGACGACCGTATTCGGCGATGCCCTTGTTCCGGCCGTGGGTGAGCCTGCTGCGTGGATCGACGAGTCGGTCGTGCCGGTTCCCAAGAACATCTACGGCGTCACGAAGGCCGCCGCAGAAGACCTGTGCCAGCTCGCGTTTCGCAATCAAGGGCTGCCGTGTGTGGTGTTGCGGGTATCCCGTTTCTTTCCCGAAGCCGACGACGCACCGGACACGCACGAAGGGCGCTGCGACGACAACGTCAAGGCAGACGAATATGCGTCCCGCAGAGTGGCGCTCGAGGATGCCGTTGACGCACACCTGCTGGCGGCCGACCGGGCGCCGCACTACGGCTTTCGGCGATACGTCATCTCGGCCACCACGCCGTTCCGCCCAGAAGACTTACCGCAGTTGAGAACTGACGCGTCGCGAGTGTTCAAACATCGCGCGCCGAGGGCCGCCGCCATCTGGGCCGAGCGCGGCTGGCGCTTCCCCTCGCGGCTGGATCGCATCTACGTCAACGACAGGGCGCGAAGGGAATTGGGCTGGCGACCGCGCTTCGACCTGAACGCAATCGCGGAGATGGTCGCGACCGATGGCACGGTCCACACACCGCTGGCGCGGCAGGTGGGCTCAAAGGAATATGTCGCCAGTTCCTATCACCGCGGGACGTTTCGCCCGTGAGTAACGGCACGACCGGAGCCGAGGGCCGCGAAGCCATCGGCGATGCTGCCCGCGAGTTCGAGGAACGACTGGCGGGTCTGTCGGCTCAACTTGTCGAGCTCGACCTCTGAGCCCTCGGCCAGATGATCGTCGAACGGCACCACGTGCAACGACCGCACACTGGGCAGGAAGTGACGCGACAACTTGTCCATGTCCAACCCGAGGGCGCCTTGTCGTGACGCGCTGAACACCACTGTCGCGCCGGGCACCAAGTGTGCAAACCCTTGCCGCTCAAGCCAATCCATGGTAGCCAGTGCGCTGCGCGCGGAGTCCACCGCCGGTGAAGCCACGATCACGACCATGTCGGACTCGGACAGCACGCCCTCCATCGCGGAGTGCACCAGTCCAGTGCCGCAGTCGGTGAGGATGATGTTGTAGAACCGCTGCAGTACGCGCAACACCCCGCGGTAGTCGGATGCGGAGAACGCTTCCGAGGTTGCCGGATCGCGCTCGGAGGCCAGGATCTCCAGCCGGCTCGAATTCTGCGACGTGTGTCGTCGCATATCGGAGTACCGGACGATGTTGTCGTCGAACAACACATCGCGCACCGTCGAATCGGTCTCGTCGGGCCCGCGCTGCGCCAGCGTGCCGAAGTCGGGGTTGGCATCCATCGCGACGACACGGTCACCGCGAATGGCAGCGAGCGTGGCACCAAGGCCGACCGTGGTGGTGGTCTTGCCGACGCCACCCTTCTGGGACAGCACCGCGATAGTGAACGGGCCGCCGCGCACGGGCTGGTTGACTCGATCGACGATCGCTCGATGGGTCGTCTCCTCGGCTGATTCGCCGGGATTCAGACCCGTCGCGCGGTGAATGGCCTTGCGCCAGCCCTTCTTCGGCGCAGGTCGGCTACGAACGAGTCCCAATTCGCTGTTCGTCGGCGCAAAGGCGCGCGGCCTGTTCGAGGCCGCGCTGGTGAACGGCGTTTCCTCCGGCGCGGGCAACGACGGCAAGCGCAGCGGCGCGGTGTCGGGGTCATGGAAGGGTTGCGTCATGGTCACTTCCGTCAGTTCGTGCTCAGCATGCCGAGCACTTGCTTGAGCGCGTTCTGCATGTCCGGAAGTTCGATGCGCATCAGTTGCGCCTCATCGAGATCTTGCAGATTCAGGGCGTGGCTCTCGGACAGGCGATACTCGCGTTCCTCCTCGGCAGACTCAATCACATTGCGCACGAAGCGCCCATTGCCGGCCAGATCGACGCTGCGCCGCAGCTGTCCATTCGAGTCGAGGGCCTCCCCCTCGCACAAAGTGGTACATGTCGAGACCAGTTCCTCGTAAGCGGCATCCGACAATTCGGAGTCGCGTGCGCGTGCGATCAGACGGCCGATGTCGGCCAACTCCAACGCGTTGTACGAGCTGAACCGAATTCGTTTGGGAAATCGCGACGCCAGGCCTTCGTTGGAGGCCAGGAAGCGGTCGATCTCGGCGTCGTACCCGGCGATGATGACGACCAAGCGGTCACGATCGTTCTCCATTCGGGCCAGCAGCGTGTCGACCGCTTCCCGCCCGAAAGCGTCTCCGCCGGACAGGCCGGTCTGGATCAGGGTGTACGCCTCGTCGATGAACAGCACACCGTCCATCGCCGAGTCGATCAGGGTGTTGGTCTTGATTGCGGTGCTGCCCAGATGCTGTCCGACGAAATCACTCCGCTTGGCCTCCACGACAGCCGGCGTCCGCAGCAGCCCGAGCCCGCAGTAGGTCTGAGCGACGACGCGGGCAATCGTCGTCTTGCCCGTGCCGGGAGGGCCGGTGAACGCAAGGTGCAGTGTCCGGGACGCGGAGTTGAGGCCCTTGTCGCCGCGGATCTTCGCGAGCATGGCCGTCGACTTCAGTTTCGCGACTTGTAGTTTGACGTCGGCCAAGCCGATCTGCCGGTCCAACTCGGCTTGTGCCGCGCGCAGATACTCGTTGCCGCGCTCGGAGAGATCGTCCCCCATCAGATCCTCGGCGCTGGGCGCGCTGGCCGGATCCCATCGGTCGGTGCGCGAGTCGATCATCTCCTTAGTGGTGATGATCAGGCGGTACTTCGGATCTCGTAGCGCCGACGCGTTCGCTTCGAATCCCGGCTCCTCGCTATAGATACGTTCGAAGATGACGCGCGCCTCTTCCTCATTGCCCATCTCGCGCAGCGTCAAGCCCTTGCAGAACTCCGCAGCACGTCGAGCCGCCGGGATCGGGCCTTCGATGGCCTGATCCAGTCGGCGGATCCCCTCGCCGAACAGCCCCATCTGCGCGCACGCAGAACCCACCATCAGGTGCGCGCCGGCTGCGACATACGAATCAGTGAACGATGCCGAATTGCTCAGCGCGGTCAGCACATCGGGCCAGCGCTGCGTCGTGAAGTGCAGCACGCCGCGGATATACGCGCAGATCTCGTCGGACTCCGCGTCACCGCCGGGCATCGCGGCGCGCAACGTATCCAACTCGTCGAGCACCTGCTCCGCTTCGTTGTAATCCTTGGTGGCGATCATGCTGGCCGCATACGCCAGCCACATCTCGGTTTTCGTGCTCAACGGGTAGTCGAGGTACAGCCCGGTCTCGAACCGCCCACTCAGCGCTCGCGCGGACAACCCCAGCCGGCGCTGCTCACGGAACAGGGAGGTCCTGCTGGTCCGATACAGGTGATAGATGACCTCCGGGCTGGCGTCGCCCGCGGCGGCGCGACCCAACCATGCGTCACACATGTCGGGGTCATACTCGGTGGCGCGTTTGAAGGCCAGTGCCGCGTAGGCCACGTCGCGCTCGGTTTCCAGCCCGTCGATCGGAATGCCGAGCGAAAGCACGCCGGCATCGAACACCCGCTGGGCGTCACTGGTGCCATTCATCGGAGGTGACCTGTCTCCTCACTGCGCGGTTGGCCGTGCGGGATTGCGCGAGGCTCGGCCGTCGGATTCGATCAGAATGTGCGGTCGATACACGTGTTTCACACACTAACTTCCGTCCAGCCAGGCACCGAACGAACGCCCGCGATTGTACTAAGTTTGGAGGTCGGTACATGCGGCCGTTTGTCGAATCCGGCCGCAGGGAGGGCAGCGCATGACCCAGCCGGTGCAATCGCGCAGTGGGACCATCTCGGTGCGAACGACCGACCGCGGACTGCCGGTCGCGCTGCGCCTCGATCCACTCGAGCTGAAGAAACCACCTGACCAGCTGGCGCGCGACATCTTGGCGCTGTGCCGCTTGTCGGCGGCTCGAGCGCAGGTCCGACACCGACGTGACCTGGTCGAAAAGGGTTTCAGCGCAACTGTTATCCATGGACTGCAGCTGGCCACCGAGGAGGAACTCGCCCGGGCCGAGGAAGAGGTCCATGGCGACGAAGACGAGCTTCCTACCAGCTGGCGGAGGTCGGTGTGACCGGTCTAGCTGACTCGCTGATCGCCCGCATCATCAAGCAGCGCGACCTGGTGGCTGCGATGGACGACCACTGCAAGTCCATCTCGGCGCGCGTCACCAGCCGCGACCAGAACGTCAGTGTCGAAGTCGACGGCCTCGGTGCGATGACCGGGCTGTGGCTCGGCCCAAGCGCCCACACACTGGGCGCCGATGCACTGGCCAAACTCATTGTCGAAACCGCGCAGGCGGCCGCCCGCGTGGCTGCTGATCGGCAACGATTCCTCTCCGAAGGATTCACCAGCCGGATGAGTGAGCTACGGCAGGCACCCCTAACTCGTTGGGACGGCACCACTTTCGAGCCAAATCAGGCCTAACGTAGCCATGACACTGACCCGCCTTTGCCAACCCAGCCAGGATGGCGACGACCTGCAGGTGAGACCGGTCAGACCACATTGCGAAGACTTTCCCGCCGCATTTGCCGCCTCTCCCAGTAACTCCACTGCAGCACAACACTTTTCAGACCGAATTCCAGAAGTGGTCGACCCCTCAGCAAGTTTGCGCGCACAGCTAAGTTACGAACGCGCCAATTCCGCACAGTGACCCGAGCCCGCCATTGATTGCCGTGACCGTAAGTTCGCCCCGGTCGCGGGTACCGACTTGCGTCGCGACACACGTCAACGCCGGTGCGGCGCCGCCGATTTGAGGCAGGTCCGCGCAGCGGGCAAAGAGAACCGCTTCACCGGACGCACCTATTGTTCGAGGTAGTTGGTCGATTCGTCCGTCGCCTCGACTCGCTCGCCTATTTGCTCAGCAATTTGACGGCCCGTTAATTTGTTTGCTCATAAATTCCAACCACTCTAATTGCGATCGAAATCAGTTAGCTGCCGCCGATCTTCGCCGCTATAGTCTGAGTGTCCCCTGAAGACGCTTCGTGCGCACCGAGCCGGGAAGGTAGTGACCCGATGGGTGATGTTTTTGCCGCCGTTCCCTCCGGCATGGAGGAGTTCTCGGCCGCCAGCGAGGCCGCGTCAGCGGCGATCACCACGGCTGGTTCCGCCGATTCTGAAGCGATGCTCAACGCCGCGGCGGTCGCGCTCGGACCGATCGGCGCGACTTATCTGATGGCGTATGGCCCTGCACAGTCAAACAATTTGGCGGGGACATTGCTCGTCGGCGGGGTACACGCCGGCGTCAGCTCGGCCACCGATGCATCGAAGTCCGCCATCGTCGCCACCGACAGCGTCTGACGGGGCGGCACCAATGGCCGCTCTTTTGCCTTCTCCGCCGGTCAACCCGACAGGTCAGCTAGCTCAGTACCTGCCCGGCTACGATCCAGCGCCGGTCATCGCTGCTCAAGAGCAAAACCTGCAAGACTATTTGAATTTGCCAGTCAAGGAAATTCTGGAAAAGCTCGGTTTGCCGCCATTTGCTGATGGGAGACCACCGGAAGACGGTCTGCCGCCGGAGTCGCAACCCGACGCGGAACAGCCACAAGCGAGCCCGATGGACCCAAGCGCACTGATCAGCCCGGTCACGGACGCGCTCGGCACACTCGGAGACGGCCTGTTCAAGGATGTGGATCCAACTGCGCTACTGCAGGGCATCTCTCAGGTATTTCAGTCCACCGATGGCCCAATGAAGCAATCACTGGCCGCGGTGGACGACGCATGGCAGGGCGCGGGGGGCACGGCTGCCGCTGCGAAGTCCGCCGCTGCGCTTGCCAACGGCGCCGAGGTCGGCGCCCAATCCGATTCCCTCAAAGGCAGTCTCGCGACCGCGGCCACCAATGTGGCACAGGCACGGGTGCGATTGATCGAGATCATCGCCGAATTCCAAGCGACGTTGGCGGCGATCGGTCCGAACATCATCTTCCCGTGGGGCTGGGCCGCCGCGATCGCCGCCGCGAACAAAGCCATCGCCTCGACTGCCGAGGTGATGACGGAACTGCAAACGACCTTGGGAACAGAAGCCGCGCAGGTGACTGCAGCGGGTACTCCGGTGGAGGTCACCGCCGCACCTCAAGCAGCCGCTTCCTCCGGCGCCTCGAGTTTGGCGTCGCCGTTGATGCAAATGGCGATGAAGGGCGCGCAGGCCGGGATCCAGGCCGGCACCGGTGCGGCGTCCGCAGCGAGTCAAGCCGCCCAACAAGCGGCCCCCGATCCTGCGGCCGCAGCGGCGGCCGGCGTCGCGCCGCTCGCAGGCCGAGGGGCCGGCGGCGCCGGGGGCGGTGCTGGAGGCGGCGGCATCGGCGGTGGCGGAGTTGCCGCGCCGCGGTCGATCGCATCCTCCGCGATGCTTCAGCCTGAAACCGCAACGACCACAGCCCAATCGGGCGTGCGAGCCGTGAGCGCCGCCGGAGGCTCCGGCGCAGGCATGATGGGCGGCGCACCATACGCTCCGATGGCAGGTCAGGGAGCGCAGAATGCGTCGAACAGCCACACCGCGGCGTCATTTCTGCACACCACGGATCAAGGCGGCCAGATCGTCGGGGACCTCGGCACGGCAGCGCCTCCGGTACTCGGCGAAGCAGATCCCAATGAGCCCCCGGACGTCGAACTCCGGATCTAGATATCAGTGAGGAGAACCGCAATGGCCGATAGCGCCGGAATGTCGATCCAGGCCGACGAGGTGGCAGAGGTCAGCCGTCAACTCGACGAATTGGCAAGCCGAGCAGAACGCGTACTGCAGGACGAGGCAGTGAATCTCACCGTCACGCCGTCGGCGCGGGACGAGGTATCCCAGCGTGTTGCAGGCACGCTCAACGAAGTTCATACATCGTTCGGGACCGCGGCCGGCCAGGGGCTAGGCGAGATGCGCGAGGTGGCTGCGACATTGCGCGGCCATTCGGACAACATCGTGGCCGCAGACGAGGGCTTCATCGCCTAGCGGCCGGCACGAGCGTCGGCAGGCCCGTGGGCTGATCGGCGAAGGGAGGTCTTAGCGTGGGTTTCACCAACGTCGTGTGGTCGTCGCGCAGCACGGAACAACTGGCGCGTGATGTCAGCGACGGACCGGGTCCAGCCTCCGTCGGCGGAGCTGGCGCTGCCTGGGTCCGGGTGGCCAACGAATTCGCAAGCATTTCAACTGACTTCGACAAGCTACTCACCCGCCTGAAGACAGTGTGGGAGAGCCAGGCCTCCACCGCGGCAGTGCAACGACTGGAGGAGTTCGGCAAGTGGCTGCAGGCCACCAGCCTCAACGCCGCCGCCAACGGCCAGCGGGCCGAAGAGGCCGCAGTCGCCAACACCGTCGCCATCCTGGCAATGCCCAGCGTGTCGGAAGCCGTCGAGGCCAAGGCTGCACAGGACATGATGGCCTCCCTCGCCGCGTACAACGGTGCCGTGCTCACGGGCAACTTCGCCGAGTTCGATGAGGCGGCCACCGCCGATCAAGCCAACGCCGCAGCCGTCATGACGCAGTACGAGGAAGCGGTCGCGCCCCTCGCACAACCATGGGAGCAGGCCCTACCTCCCGAGGTGTCAAACGGCAACGCGCTCAAGGCAGAACAGGGCGCGGGCGGCGAAGCCGGAGGCGGTGGCTCCGCCGGCGGCGGCGCGGCCGGTGGCGCACCTGCTATGCCGCTGGCCCCGATGACGGCCACCGGAATCAAGTCGAGCGCTGATCCAAAGAGCTTGCAGAAGACGGGGTTCGCCTCGGCAGCAGGAACGGGGACGGGCGCCGGGATGGGTGGCGCGCCCTATGCCCCGATGACGGGTATGGGTCGCGGCGACCACCACCGCGAATACGAATCCACCCAGGCCGCTGCAGCGCTCGATGGCGCAGGCGAACCCGGCGCGGGACTGTCGGATTCGGGTCAGCCCTGGCTCCCGGCCGCCGAGCAGAACGACTCGCCATTCATGGTGTCCAGTGTCAGCTGGGGACCAGACACCGCAGTGTTCGACGAACTCGCGGTACCTGACGGACCCCAACCCGAAGGGTTCGCCGACGCGCCGGAGGGCACCCTGGAGCAGGTTGACAACAGTTGGGTGTCTCCCCCGGTGATCGGCGTCGATCGGGAGCTCAAGCTGTGACCGCGTCGCTCACATCGCATTTCGTCCTCACCGATGACGAAATGCAGGTCCTGGCATCTCGGGTTCGTGTTCAGGCACTGCCCGTCGTGCTGGGCCTGCATACGCGCCACGGCACCGAGACGGCGCTGCTTGCGGCGATCGACCACGCCACCCGGGCGTTGACAGAGCGCGGGCTGATCCGCGACGGCGAAGTGACCCCCGACCTCGTGCCACCGCTGCGAGCGCTTCAGCGACCGGACCGCGAGCTGGCGATGCGATTCGTCACTCCCGACGGCACCGCTCGAGTCACGGTGATACGTCAAGGTGCGCAATGTATCTCGGCACGCCGGGTCGGAAACGAGATCACCGTGGATGTGGTCGAGGGACAACCAAGCCTGGCTTCGGCCGTCCGGGCCTTGTTGGCTGCGCTGCCGTCGGCACCGGCGGCGGACATCGCCGCGGTGGGCGCGCCGCTGGATGCCGCAAGCGAAGCACTGTCCGGCACTCACGATGCGACCGTGCTGTCCGACCGCATCCGAACGCTCGGCGCCGAACCGCGCAACGCGATGCTGCTCGGCTCGGCGCTCGCCTCAAGACAGGCATTCGCCGAGATCGTCTACTACGCGCTGGACGGTGACGAGGACCGGATCTCTCGCTCCCCCGCCGCCGTCGGCGTGTTCTACACCAAGCGTGGTCGCATCGTCGCCGGGCCCAGCGTATCGCCGGCCGGACAGCTGTGGACGACGCTGAAAGCTGGCTCAGATCACGCCATTTCGCAGGCCATCGGTCAGCTTGTCGAGCTTTCGGGCGGGAGATGGGGGGACTTCTAGACGTATTGCAATCCGGTCTTAGCGCCAAGCACACAACCAGAGAGGGAGAAAGAAACGAAATGACTGTTTCGCTTACACCCGCAGAGGCTGAGCAAAAGATTCAGCAGATCACGGACGCCCGCGATCAAGCGGTCCAGAAGCTCAACCAGATCAGCGATACGCAGCAGGCCATGCTTGCGTCCGCGTGGCGCGGGACCTACGCGAGTGGCTACGGCAGCACGGCACAAGGGCAGCGCGAGGAATTCGATCAGCTCATCGCGACGCTGAACGACATCGTGGAGAAGGGTTCCACCCACATGCGCGCAGTCGCCAACCTCGACCAGGCATAAGGAGATATCCAGCAATGAGTGAAATTCTCTACAACTTCAACCAGAACTTCACGTCGCTCGAGGACGTCAAGGGTGGTGTGGACGCCATTCAAGCCGTCCGTGCAGACATCGCCGACATCTTCAACACGCTGGCAACGGTGTACGAAGGTGAGGGGTCCGTTGCACTCAACCAGGCCCACATCAAGGTGAGCGAGATGATGGACGAGGCCCTCAACAATGTCGCCAACACCCAGGCGCAGGCAATGGACCAGCAAGCGGCCATGCAGGCGATGGATCGGGCGAACGCCTCGGCATTCTGATGTCTCGCGAGAGGCCCGGGCTTGTCGCAGAACGAGTCCGGGCTTCACGCCATTGAACAAGGGGTAGCGCATGGCCGGTTCTTCAACCGATCAGAACATCCAGTTCGCCAAGACTTTTGCCCAGGGCGCCCAGTACGCCACACCGGGTGACAAAGACGCTGACGGCTTCGTCAAGTTCAGTAAGGAGGCCTGGACGGCGTGGAACACCGCGATTCAAGCCTTCATCGATGACATCGACGACGAGATCAACCCGAAGCTCCCTGAACTGCGAAAGATACACGAGGGCGTGGGCGAGTTGATCTCCGCGAACGATACTCGAACGCTGCTCAACGAAACGGCGCCCGAAGAAATCGAGCAAGCCATCAAGAAATACAAGGATTACCTGGTCGAGCTACAGAAGGGCATCAAGGCGGCGTATGACGCCTTGAACAAGGTCGACAGCGACTAAAGCGCTCGACAGCCGAGAGGGATACCTGACACGTGTGCGGAGACGATCCGAAGCTTGCTGACATCAACAAGGACGATGTCAGCAAGGACAAGGGCCACGCTTTGTCGAACGACATCACCCCATCCGACGGGCAGGAGGCGTTGAAGCCCGTCGGCAAAAAGCCGCGCCTGTTGGAGGAATTCGGCATCAGAACGTTTGAGGACGTCTGGCACGACGTCGAGGGCATCCAGAAGGATGTAGCCCCGACATCGGTAGATGAGGCATGGCAAAGCATCGGCAACCAATTGCACACGTCTGCTTTGAATTTCGAGACAGAAGTCAAGAAGCTCAAGGCAGGCGATGGCTGGGAGGGGAAGACAATCGAAGCGGCGTACACCAATGCCATCAACTCGATTTCCGAACCGTTCTACACCGGCACGGCGGCATTGCGGGGCGCCGAACTGGTGCACAAGTTCCGCGACGTAATGAATTACGTCCACAAGAATCTCGTCGAAGATCCCCTCGGCCAATTTCCCAACATGATGCAAAGGTACGAGTTCGACCTCAATAACATTTGGGAGTCATCGGAAGGCGCTCCCGGGCAGCAAGAAGCTGGCTACATACAGACCACGCCCGCTCAGCAGGAGCAGATTCGGCAGTACTACAACGAGTACATGCGGATCGTGATGAACGACAGCTATAAGCCCGGCATCAACGCGATCTACAACAACTATCCGCAGTACGCCGAGAACACCCAGCCCGCGCAGCCAATCACCATTCCGGGTCTTCCGGAGAAGCCCGGCCAGCCAAGCCACAAACCTAACGGCGACCCATCGCTCGGCAACGGTGGCGGCACTCCACCGGGTGGCGGCGGGTACCAAAAGCCGAATCTCGGTGGGAAGCCGTCGATCCCCAAACCGCCCTCACTGGAAGATTTGAAGAACCAGACCAAGCTTCCGCCTAGCATTGACAGACCCGGCCAGTGGGACATCCCCGGACAGAACGATCCGCACCGCCCGTCGGTGACGGACCCCTCGAAGGTGTTGGACAACGGTTTGACGAGCGGCCTCACCAACGCGGCGACGCAGGCGATGGGCGCGGGCACCCAAGCAGCGAGCCAGGCCGCGCAGGCCGCCAAGGCGTCGCCGAATGGACTCCCGAAGGGTCTCGGAAACAAGCCGAAGCTCCCCGAGGGCGCCCTCCAACTCGGCAAGGGCGGCACCGGACCCGGTGCGGGCGGCGCCCGCGGGGCAGGCGGCGCAAGCCTCGGGGGCGCAGCACCACGGCTCTCGAGTCTGCCGGCTGCGGCAATCCAATCCGAGGCTGCGGGAATATCGAAAGCCGGCATGGGCGCGGCGTCACCCGGAATGGGAGCGCCTGGTACGCCCGGTGGCGGTCATGGCGGGGGCGCCGGCCAGCAACAAGGCAAGGAGCACAAGGTCATAAAGGCGCTGCGCAGCCGCAAGACAGGAAACGAGATCGCCGGCGAAGCCGAGGCTGTTGTGCCAGTCATCGGTCAGGATCAAGGCCCGGACCAAGACCAGGATCAACAAGACGAGGTCGCGGCACAGCGCGGGCCGGACCGGCCTCGCGGGCCGTCGGCCGCTACCCCACCCACGCCCGTAGCACCATCTGGGCCCGAACGCCGTCAAGTTGGTGGCCGCGGCTAGTGTCGCGGAAACTTGGCACGCTCACCGTCCTCGAGCTTCACATCTTGTGTGAGGAGCACGGGCGAGGATCCCTGCCCTATCCTTTCCGGTTCACGAAACGTGTTCCATACCAATACGAAGATGAACTCCGTGGGTTCCGCACCGACCTGATCGAGCGATTCACAGCTGGCGACTTCGATCATCTCCGTCGCTGGCTGGACGTGCAGATGCGCGAAGCCGAGATTCACATCGAGTCCATGTCGATGAACGCCACCGAAGTCACTGCCGCCCTGTCGGCGACCCGATGGCAGGATCTGGGATACATCGCCAGCCAAGACGCAGACGACGTCATCACCGTGACGCAACTCTCGGCGTACGACCTGGGGCCCGAAATCGGAAGACTGGCAGCGCTTTCCGGTAGGCCTGGTCCGCATCCCAAAGTGACTGTCCCCAGCTTGAACATCCAGACGCGGACGGCGCCGCCCTCACCGACCGGGTCGGTCATCGTCGACGAGGTGACGGCCGTCGATTCGGTGGTCATTCCGTTCGAGGAGTTGGTGGCTGGTGGTGAGATTTATACCGACCATCGTCCACCAAAGCGTTGGCAGCCTGATCGGACGAAGGAGTTCATCGGCTGGCTGAACACCGCTCACGGGGATTACGTGGTGCAAGCTCCCTACGAATTCGCAACGCCCGTAACGCGTAAGCAGCTCGTCGACAAGATCGACCGATTGATCGCGGCCGACGCCGCAGAGATTCGAGAGCTGCGTGACATCGACGATGCCCTCAGTGGACGGTAGTTACCCGCTGACGCGCCAACACTTCTGGTGATCTTGAAATCCGCAGGACCATCGCCGTCGCGCTGACGTTGTATTCGGTGGCAGCCAACAACACGGTTGAGCCGGCCGTCAGGGCCCTGGCTTCAGCCAACCTCACTAGCGCGGCCGCCTGGGCGGACACGCTGAGATAACCGTGCTCGAGGTGGAACTGATACAGATCCTCACTCCACGGCAGTCCAACCGAGCGAGCCAGGTGACGGTATGGCTGTCCAGTGCGGGAACTGGGCGGGACGAAATGTGTCACCTCTGGAGGTGCGACCCCCGCATCGTCCAGTGCGAGCCGAATCGCGTTGCGAATCATCGCGATCAGCGCCGCCACCGACGCGGCCGTCTGGCTGGCGGTCGCTCGGGCATAGACGACGCTGAATTCTTCGTTGGGCTGAAGCTCCCAATATCTGTCGTCCGAGCGCCACGCCTCCGCATGCTCGGGGCAGCTGGCATTGCCCGACCCGAGGATCTGTGCGAACCCGTGGGGGCCGACCACTGCCGCGCTTGCCAGGTCGGCTCCGGGTTCACCACCGTTCCCCCGGGATACAGCGAACCTATCTGTCCACGACCAGTTATCGGCAGCTGTGCAAACGACCGCCCTGTCACCACCCCGCAGTCTTTGCGCGAGTAGCCACGACGACAGTCCACCTGCGCAGAACTGGCGAACCTCGAGAGCGTTGCCATTGGACCCCAGCAGGGCAGACTGGATCGCGTGGTGAGCCGGCCACGACCGCGTACCTTGAGGTCCGCTGCCCGTGTGGATCAACCAATCGAACTGATCAGGTTCGATGCGGCAATTCTCTACTGCGGGTCGTCCCGATTCGATGGCCATGTCGACAGGAGTACGCCCCGGATCCTGACATACCGACCGCCACTCCGGTGCCGACGCGACGTCCTCCTCCGACACCGAAATAGCCTCCGGAAGCAGGACTGAGACGGCGGACAAATAGGAATCCGTCACGCTTTCACACTACAGCGCGGCCGATCCGCCGACCCTACGTCCAGACCGAATCTTGCTGTTCCAGACTGTCAGCGGTAGTCCTGAGACTGTACGAATAGTAGTCCAGCAACTCGGTTTTGGCCTCGATCGAACCGTCGACCCAGTCGGATTGCATTCGGTAGCCCTTGCCACCGCTCGCGAACTGATTGCCGATCTTGTCGCGGCCCCATGCCTCGCCTTCACGGCTCAGCATTTCCAGCAACGACGACTGCACCGCCTTCATTTGACTGCTGACGTCAGCAAGGTATTCGGCCGCCGAGCGCAATTCGGCGGGTGTGAGTCCCAGCGATTCGTTCATCGGTAATGCCTCACTATCGGGTACGCGCTCGTTTCTTCTCCGCGGTGAGGGTCATCGCAGGCGGATGACAGGCCTTGATTAGCGACGTCGAGGTGTGCGAGTAGGCCCCTGATATCGGGCGCACCGTCGACGATGTCGGACAGCGACGGGAACCGCGCGCGACGCTCGGCCAGCGGGGCAAGCAAGTGTGCCGCCTGCCGCTCCACGTCTCGGGCCGCGTCTTGGGCCGCCGCAGTGACGAAGTTGCCGAGATCAGCCAAATCGTGCTCGTCCAAATAGGTTTCGTCGACGACGGTGTCGGACACCACGCCGTGCGCATTCACAGTGACCACGACCGTGCCGTCGGCGACGGCGGCCGTTGCCGATAACGCTCCGCGCTTTCTCTCCACCACGGCGAGCTCGCTCATGTGTTCTTGGAGGAGGGCGAGCGCCTCGGTGAGTTCGTGTCGTGCGGCGTCGCTATCCATGATCAGGACGCCGCCGCAACGGTATTCGCACTGGGCGTTGCGGTGACGCTCCCTGCCCGTCCGCCGCGAATCGAGCCCGTCGCCGCAGTGCTGGCGGAGCCGAGAACCGAAACGATGTCGACCTGTTGGCCGGTGGCCAGCGTGCCCACCACCTTCTTGGCCATACCTGAGGCGTATCCGACGACCGCACCTTTCGCCCACGAATCACCCAGTACGCGTCTGCCGTACAGACCTACGGTGCCCTGCGCCGCGCCACCGGCTGCGTTCGACACCGCAACCCGACCCGCCTGGTTCCAGTCGAAGCCCTGTTGGTGTCCCCCGGCCTGCTGGACACTCTGAATGAACAAATCCTGGCCGACGGCTTCGGCCATCTCCACACCGGCCTTCTTGACGATCCTGTGGACGGT